>ERZ1066125.232-NODE-232-length-23378-cov-14.369678_pt1 | contig 23378 bp, 28 predicted proteins | sample MGYA00382772_ERZ1066125 | MGnify/ENA primary metagenome ERZ1066125 (study PRJEB33369, sample SAMEA5778355) | biofilm metagenome | biome: Industrial cooling water; feature: Water cooling tower basin; material: Biofilm | place: United Arab Emirates | collected... | reverse complement strand
ACGGCCCCGACTCGTGGGACGAGAACCCGTGGGTGTGGGTCGTTGGGTTTCGGAGAGTGACGTGATCGACCGCGTGCCCCCGGCGAAGCTCCGGGAACTTTTCCAGTGCCAGTCGCGGGCGAAGCTCACCCGCATGTTGCGGGCGATCGGCCTTCCGGCCCCTCCCGGCTCCCCTCAAGCTACTCCCCTACTTCCCCGGCCCCATCCGGGGCTCCTGCGGCCCCTCCGGGGGCCTTCCCGGGCCCTTTTCGGGCCCCTCCGGGGGCTCCCCCCGGGCTCCCGGTCCCGGTCAGGGGCTCCCGGGCCCCTCCGGGCCCCTCCGGGCCCCTCCGGGCCCCTCCGGGCCCCTCCCGGCCCCGGTCAAGGTCTGGCAGGCCCGGAGTGCCCCCCGGGCTTCCCTGAGTTCCGCTTCGATCACGGCCCCGGCGAACCCGGATTCAACCAATCCCCGAGTTCCATCCACGAGCGTTCCATACGCTTCAAGGCCTCGAAGGTACGATTCGCGGGCTCCTGCCAGTCTCTCTTCGCAGGTTCGCGCGTCAGTTCCGGGGGCGCCTGGAACCGTGGACACTCCACCGTCACGGGCGGGGGCGGGGGCGAGCTGGCGCAGCCTGCCAGTAGGCCAGCGACGCAGCAGATCAGTGCGAGCTTCATCGAGTTCCCTCATGTCGTCGGCCCGAGCTTGGGCCAGTGTGAACAACGCGCCTACGACCTCACCTTCGCGTGCGCGGAATTCTTCGGTTGCCTCCCGGGCGGTGCGCTCGGCCTTCCCGCGTTCCTCGGCCAGCGTGCGCCGCGCGGCTTCTGCGTCCCGCTCGGCCTCGGCGACCTCCATCTTCAGGAACCCGCAGGCGATCAGCAGCAGCAGGCACACCACGCCCAGGCCGGTCGCGAGCTTCGGCGCCGGGATCACGTCGCCGCCTCACTGCGCCGAGTCTCGTCGTAGCGGCGATAGACCCATCCCATCAGGGCCGTGATCGGCCACGTCACCACGCCCAGGACGAGCGCAAGCTCGGCGCCAGGCCGATCGCTGCGCTCCACGTACCCGCGCGCCCACAGGTAGCAGTCCACCAGCATCCACAGCAGGACGAGCACCTGGACGCGGCGCACCACCTTCCTCCTGTCCACGAAGTCGAGCAGTCTTCCGATCATGGGTTTCGGACCTCCACGAAGCACGGCCGAAGCCGCTGGAATGAACGGATGGCGCCGATCAACTCGTCGGTGAGTCCGTCGGCGTCCCACAGGCGCCCGGCAGTGGTGTCCCGCTGCCGACCGATCAGGGGGCACCCTTCCGAGTGATCAGCGGTGCGCCCTGAGTGAATGCGGATGCCGACGAAGTCGGGCACCCGGTCGATGAGTGGCAGATCACGCTTGAACCGCGGGGACCACGTGACCGCCAGCGGATAGATGCCGCTCGGGATGGCCGTCTGCTTCGGCACCTTCAGGCGCGACTCCCACCGCCATTCACCGTCGGCGACGAGAATCTCGCGAATCGGGTCTTCGAGCGTGTAGCAGAACCGGACGCCGTCGATGAGCAGCTCGCCGTGCGTCCACTCGTCGACGGTGATCTGTCGGCGGATCACGAAGTCGGCCTTCATTTCCAATCCCCACTTTTGATCTTGAAGATGGCATAGAGACTCACGGCACCGATGCCGATCAGGAACAGAAGATTCTTCAGCACGCCCTTCCCCACCGCGATTTGAATGCGCTGCCAGGATCGGTCGGCGACCGCGTCCGCAATCTGCTCAATCTGCTCGTGTGACAGAGTCACCTTCACCACGCGCGTTTCGTCATCCACCGGACGACCTCCTAATCGAAAACGTCGAGCACAAGAAGGGGCACCTGAGCCGGTTCCCATGCCGTCTGATTGAATCCAAGCATCGCCACTTCGACCGACGACGCAGAGAGAGATTTCGTGTACAGCACGGGCTCGATGCCCGGCACGCCTGTGTAGGCTTGCCTCAACCCGCTCGCGTAGTAAGGCGTGCCCCTGCACGTCGCGTGACTGAAGGTTCGGATCGAAGAGGCCGACGTGCCCACCATCAAAACATCGCGGAGGAGAACGAGCTTCTGACGCGAGTCGAAAACGACGTTGCCCGCCGCATCCTTCACCCGCATCCCGTGAGTGTCGGAAGTCGCCGCTACGGGGGCCGCATCGAGACATATCCAATTCACCGAGTGCGCCGTGCCCGACCCGCTCCACTTGCAGACGCGAAGCTCGGTGATCGGCTCGTCAAGGTCGATGTCGCCCAAGTTCGTGACGTTGCAGGCCGGGGTGTGCGCGACCATCCATTGCGCAGTCGTGTAAACGGCGAACAGTGGCGCAACGCGCGGGACTGGCGGGCTTGCGAGCGTGGCGTAGCCGGTGCTGTTCAGGTTCGACGTGATCGAGAGCGAGCCCTTCTCTCGCAGTCTGAAGGTTGCCCAGGTGTCGTCGATCTGCACTACACCACCGTCCCCGCGCGCCTTGAAGCCGAACGTCATCAGGTGTCTCCGAACGCGATCACAAGCAAGAGGCTCGGCGCGAAGTCGGCCGCGCCGCTGGTGCTTGGCCAGTAATCCACGGTTCCGGGCGAAGCCCACTCCGCAAGGTGTGCGCCGATGTTCTCGTTGATGGCGCCGACGGCCACGCCACCGAGCCGCGCCGTGAACAGCACCGAATTCGCGGCCGAGAAGCCGGGCACCGAAAGCGAACCGGTCGTCCCGGCCGCGAGCACTTCCCGGCGCACGATCCTCCCGACCTTGTCTGCAAGGTCCACGCGCAGCACGTTCGAGGCGTCCCGGATGCGCAGGCCGAAGCTCACAGCAGTTCCCCGAGTTCGACCCGCAGCACGCCGCCTGCGTCGTAGACCCTGATCGAGCTATTCGTCATCTCCAGCCGCGCGCCTGTCGCCGCAGACTTGATCGTTACCTGACCGGCTGCGCTGACAGTGAAGAGGCCGTTCACGTCGATGGCGGCGTCCACGAGCGTGAGGGTCGTGCCGTTCCACGTCATCCGGGCACCGGTCGGGTTCCCCAGGCGCATCTGGTACTGACTCGCGGCGTAGCCCATCCACAGGCCCGTGCCCGAGTTGAGCGCAGTGGCGCCCTGTGACCGGATCACGCCGTCGGCATCGACCACCATGTCGCCGACGAACAGGTCACCGATGTTCGCGCTGATGGCCTTCAGGTCGACCGAGTAAATCTCGTTCGCGAGCACCCGGAGGTTGAGGTTCTGCTCCCACGAGTCGCCGTCCCACCGGTAGAGCCTGCGCTCCACCGTGTGATAGATGACCTCCTGCCCACCGATGGCGGCGGGGTTCGCCGGGAGGCTCGTCACCTGCGGAATGCCACCGGCCGCACCCGGGGAGGCCGAGACCTCGGCCGACGTGTTGAGCCCGGTCTTCCCCCAGGCGTCGTAGTACGCGACCCGGAAGTACGTGGTCGAGCTGACGCCGAACCGGGTGAACGTGGTGCCGGGCCCGTCGTAGACCTTCGCCGCGTCGTTCACCGTGAACCCGGCCGTGCTGCCCGCCCACACGATGATGCCGGTCACGTCGGGCTCGGCGCTGACGGCAACCGAGACGGTGATCGAGTTCGCCCCGGGCGAGAGCGTGGGGGTCGCTGGTGCGGCCGGGACAGGGTTCGAGACCGCGAGCTGCGAGGCGGCGACGGAGGCCCCGAAGCGGTTCTGGGCCGTGACCTCGAAGGTCAGGGCTCGCCAGGGCCCGCCGTCCGCTGCCGCATCCTGCGCCGTGTACTTGAACGAGTTGCCCGCCACGCCGGTCACCGTGCGCCGCAGCGTCGTGTCGGCCGTCGAGTAGACCTTCACGGTGTAGCTCGTGGCGTCGGCGAGCGAGTCCCACTTGATTTCGACCTCGGTGCCGGTCCACGGCCGCAGCAGCGCGAGCCCAGGCACCGCGATCATCTGCGCGCCCTGGACGGTGTAGGTGTGCGCCGTGACGCCCGAGAGAGTCTCTTCCGCCCCGCCCGTGGTGTTGAAGCTCTGGAGCTTCACGTACAGGGTCTTGCCCACGTCCGAGGCGGCGTAGGGAATCTTCGCGATGGACTGGTCGAGGCGGACGAACCGCGTGCCGCTCGCGTGCGAGGTGCGCGCCGTCTGGTACTGGCCGCGCCGGAGATAGGTCAAGTTGTACCGGTTCGCCGCAGTGAGGGCCGCATCCCGGAACGCGATCAGTTCCCCATCGACGAAGGAAAGCGTCGACAGGCCGTCCACGTCCGCCTGAGACACCGACACGAGAGTGCCCTGGGACACGGTCAGGTCGACCGCGAGGGTGTTGCTCACGTCCGGGTCGACGCCCGTCGCCAGCGTGGCCGACAGCACGCCGTGCCGCGCCTTGCCGAAGACGCTCGTCACCCGCGCGTAGTTGGTGCCGTCGCGCGAGACCCACACGTGCGCCCCGCCCCAATTCGCCCCGCCGCTGGTCGCCAGCCAGACCTCGCCGGTTCCTCCCGTGAGCTGGAGCGGGGGCTCGAACATGACCGGCGTATTCGCCGCACCCGGGGCGACGTTGTAGTCGGGCACGTAGGGAGTGCTCCCCGGGGCGGTGTAGGAGCCCGAGCTGCCGACCTCGCCGGGGTAGTCCTCGGCCACGATGTCGAGGGTATGGTCCTCGTTCTTCGTCACCGAGACGATCCGCACCGGGACCGCGTTCAGGGTGATGCCGAAGGCCGTCGTGAGCGTGACGATGTCCATCGGTTCGAGCCGCATGAACATCCACGGGAGCGTGAACTCGTAGGTGTTGCGGACGAAGAGATACCGCTGGAGCTTCAGTTGCGCCACGATCCGCGCGACCGCCGCGTCGCAGATGTAGTGCGCCACCATGATTGGCGCCTGCCGAAGCCCGAACTGCTGGATCGCCACGTCGTCGCGGGCCTCGACCACGTCCTTGTTGTAGCCCGTGGCCCGGTTCAGGAACTCCACCTGCACGGCGTTGAAGGCGTCGGCCTGCGTGCTCCGATCCACCACCGGAGCCTTCACGAAGTGCGTGTCGTTGAGGGCGTACTGCACCGTCGTCACCGGAGTGAAGGTCACGCCGTTGGCGGTCGCCGACTTGTCGCCGTAGGGCACGATCTTCAGCACGCCTTCGGACCAGAAGGCCTGCGCGTTCGCCGCCTCGATCCACTGCATCGCGAAGGTGCGCGCCTCCTGCTGCTCGGACACGAGGGGCGAGAAGAAGATGCCGGTGGCCGCGCAGTAGTTCGAGAACTGCGTGAGCGCGCCCATCGCCGAAGACGGGAAGAGCGCGCCGTAGGTCGTGTTCGTGAGGAAGTCGTTCACGATGGCCGACGGGTTGGCGTCGAGCACCGAGTTCGGCCCGCCCCACGGCAGGCGCCATGCGACCTCGAACGAGTGATTGCGGATGCCCGCGCTGCTGTCGAGCCCGTAAGGCCCGGCCGCGACGTAGGCGATGTCCATGTACCGCAGGGCCTCGGTCGGGTTGTTCGTGGTGAGGTAGGTCCACTCCGTCTGAGACGTGGTCCCCGTGAACACCGAGAAGCCGAGCTGCGCGGGTGTGAAGGACTGCTTCTCGCGGTAGACCGTGATCACGCCCGTGATCTGGCCGAACCCGAGGGCGAACACGAGCCCCGCGTCGTAGGTGTAGGTCGTGTTCTCCATCGACGGCCCGCCCTTCCCGCCTTGGCTCGTCGTGTTCGCGATGGCGCGGAAGTTTCCGTACCAGATCAGGTTCGCGGAGGCCCGGTTGCGGCCGTAGCCGATGGCGACGGGAAGGCCTTGGCTCGATCCGTTGAGGCGGATCGCGTTCACCTGCTGTTCGCTGGTGCGGATGGTCTCGTTAAGCATGCTCGATGACTCTGAAGAACTTCCGTTCGCGCTCTGCCAGCCACGCTTGCGTGCCGTCGGCCAGCTCGACATTGCCCGCGGCCATGTGCGCGTGGATGATGGTCGGCCACTCGATCACGATGGCGCCGTGCGCGAAGCACCTGCCGACCTTGTAGACCACGATGTCACCGGGCTCGGGCGCCTCGACCTCGACCGCGTGGGCGAGCAGTGCTTCCAGGTACTTCTCCTCCCCTCGATGCAGGTGCCATTGAGGGGAGTACGGTCGTGGGTCGAACTCGGGCACGAGGCCCGCCGCCTGATACACCCGCACCAGCAGCATTGCGCAGTCGACGCCCGCGCCCTTGATGTCGGCGCAGTGGTGATACGGCGTGCGCAGCCAGGACCGGGCTTCGCTCAGTACGCGGTCTCTGGCACCGGGACGTAGGGGAAGCCCCGGAACCGGTTCAGGTTGTTGAACTTCGTCTGGCACGTGGTTCTCCGTTTGTCGCATCCGGCGTATGCCGTGAAGGTGTCGCCGACCGCAGGCGCCACCGGGAGCGGGTTCGAGAGCACGTGCACGCCAGGGGTGTAGCTCTTCACGCTGCGCCGCAGGCCGTTGTTCGCGCCGCTGGTGAAGATGACTTCGCCGAGGTCGAAGTAACCCGCCGCCTGCGCGAGCCCGCTGTTGATGGTCGTTGCGGTCGACCCGCTGGTGACCGTGCCGAGGCCCTGGAAGGACGACTTCGACAGAGCGCACTTCGTGTCGTAGAGCGTGTGCTGGCACCCGGGCTGGTAGACGTAGCGCGGCATCTTCACGTTGAGCTTCTCCACGTCCGAGCGCACCTTGAGCTTCACGCCCCCGTGGGACACCTTCACCGGGGCCACGGCACCCACGAAGTCGGTCACGAACCCCAACCCCTCGGCAGGGTTCAGGAAGTAGATCGACATGATCGTGAGCCGCGCGCCGTCGAGACGGCCCTGAGCTGCGGCAGTGAAGAACGGCACGCCGCCGACGAGCTGCGAGCCGTCCATGACCTCCACGTCGAGTTCTTCGACCTCGATGCCCACCTTGCTCACGATGGCCCCGCGCTTCACCACCGAAGGCTGGTAGGGCTCCGGCCCCGGCAATGTCCCGAGCAGGTACGGCGAGAACTTCGAGATTGGCCTGTCGTGATTCGTGAGGCCGAGCTGCGTGCTGTCGAGAAACTGGAACCAGAACAGGTCGGCGACGATGAGGTTGTTCACCGTGTCGGGCTGAAAGCCGTTCAGGATGTCCGAAATGCGCGTCTGTAGCGCCGTCGTGACCGTCTTCATGTCGCGCTCACAAGGTGGATCGTCCGCGCGCTCCACAGGTCTTCGAGGAACTGCTCGAACTCGGTTTCGTCGTCCTTGAACCGCACCCGCCAGTAATACTGGCCGGTCCACGTGACCCCGCTCGGGCTCCCTCCCGGCGTGCCTGTCGAGGTCAGCACGCCGACCGACGAGATCGTGTAGCTCGTGTGCACGTTCCCGCCGACCTTCAGCGCGCCAGGGTTCACCACGTCGGTGATCGGCTCGGTGAACCCGCCGTAGGTCCGCACCATCTGGTAGGTCGTGCCCACCGTGAACGCACCCGAGCTGATGAGCTGGTCGGTGACGCTGTTGTCGTCGAGGTCGAGAAACCGGAACGAGTCGAACGCGCCACGGTGCCGCAGGAACATCCCCACGAGGGTTTGCAGCTCGGCCTCCGCGCCCGCGCGCAGGAACTCGTAGGACAGCTCCCAATGCCACTTGGGATAGGACCGCTGCGCGAGGCGGTACTCGCGCCCCGAGAGGGCCTGATGCACCGTGGTCTTGAACTCGGGATACCGCTTGATGCCCCACTTCAGGCCCGGGAGCACCGGGAAGACTTCGTTGCTCATAGCGCGAAGGTTCTCCGCTGGCCTTGCATGAACTGCTTGAACTGCCGCTGGTTACGCTCGAAGAAGCTCTTCACGTCCCGCGAGTCGAAGGCCGTCACGTTGATCGATGTGCTCCCGCCTCGCGCTGCGCCGCCCTCGCCTGCGCCCCCGGCCATGTCGCGGACCGTGTTCGCGAGGCTCTTCGGCAGCACCATCTCTTCCTCGTGGAGCTGCACCATCGGATTCACGCCCGACGGGATGTCGTAGCCCCCGGCCGCACTCTTGATCTGCCCGCGCAACGCCAGGACGGCGGCGAGCGTGGCGAACATCGCGGCGATGGCGAGGCCTGGGCCCACGATCGGGATGCCTGCCTGAGACGCCGCAGCACCGGCCCCGGCCTTGGCGCCCTCTGCTCCGATCACGGCCGAGGCCTCGGTCGCTTTCGTCGCCATCGTGGTCGACGACGCGGCCGTGTCGGCAGCGGTCGAGGCTCGCAGGAAGCCCATCTTCGCGGCGATCATCTTGGCCTGCGAGGCGATCCACTGGCCGAGGGGCTCCGTGATCAGCGTGCGGATGAACACCGCTGCCACGCCGTTCCAGATCACGCGCATCGCGTCCTGCCAGCTCTTCGCCTTCAGCAGCATGTATTCGAGCGACTGGCCGAACGAGTTCGCGAGCCCGCCGAAGAAGGCCGACTGCTGCTGCTCGTTCTTCTGGGAGAGCTGGCCGATTGTTGCGCTGCGCTGCACCTGGAACTGCTGTTCGAGGGCGAGCAGCTCGTTATTCAGGCGCCTGCGCTCGGCCGGCGACGTGGTCGGGTCTTTCTCGGCGAGCCGCATCCGTTCCTGGATCGCCGAGGCCTGGATGTTGTACCGCTGCGCCTCCAGCTCCAGCTCGTTCGCGACGTACTGCGCCTTCGTGATGCGGTCCTCGTCGAGCGCGAGCTTGTTTGCTGCCCGGCGTACCTCCACCGCGCCGAGGGCGAGCTGCACCCGCCCGGAGGCCTCTTCCCGCTCCAGCGCGAGCGCATCCTGTGCGGCCGTGCGCCGAATGTCGACTTCGAGGTCCGCGACCTTCCGGGTAATCGCAAGGCGATCGTTCGTGGAGAGCTGCGCGTACTGAAGAATCTGTCGCCAGTAGGCAAGCTCCTGCTGCTTCGACAGCTCGCGGAGCGCGTCCTTCTCGGTCTCCAGCCGTCGCTCCTGGTCGAGCGCGGCTTCGTAGTACGACATGAAGGACGGCTCCGACTCCGACTTCGCCTTCTTGTTCTTGTCTTCCTTCGGATTGGGTTTGCCCTTGAGCTTGCCCGGAGGGGTGTCCTCACCAGACTTCCCACTCTGCGGCGTTCGGCGCAGCGCGCCGAGCATCGAGTCGCCCGTACCGTTCCACAGGTCCTTCATCCGCTGCGATTCGGTGGCTAGGTCTTGGGACCGCTGCTTCAGAATGTTGTAGGCGGTCGAGAAGTTGCCCTGCACAGCCTGGACGATTGCGGCGGCGACTGCACCGATGTCCTTCCCAACGGACACGAACGCCTGCTTCACGAGGCTGGCAAGGTCGATGATCCCGGCAAAGGTCTCGACGATGATGCGCCCCCACGTCGAAACGCTCTTGTCCGCTCCGAGTTTCTTCGCCTCTTCGCCAGTAGTGCGGAAGTTCTCGGTCAGAGCAGCAAGGAACCTCGCCACTTCGTTCAGAAGATCGGTGATGCCCGAGAACACGCTGGTGCCCTCGTTGATCGACTGCACAAACCTCATGAACTCGTTGTTAATCCTCGTCCATGCGCCGCCGACGGTTTGAGGCAAATCGGCCGCTTTGCTCTTGATCTCGTCGTACTGCCCGAGCAGGGCGTTCGCGACGATGTCGGATGTCAGCTTGCCCTCCGCCCCCATCTTCTTCAGCTCGCCCACCGACACGCCGAGGGCGCCCGCCAGGGTGCGCGCGAGGGCCTGATTGTTCTCCAAGATGGAGCGCAGCTCGTCGCCCTGGAGCACGCCCGAGCCGAGGGCCTGGGCGAACTGCACGGCCGAGGATGCGGCTTCGGCCGAGGATGCCCCGGACAGCCGCGCCGTCGTTGCGAGAATCTCGGCCAGTCGCGAAGCCTCGTTCACCCCGCCGCCGAGGGCCTTGATCGCGGGCATCATCCGGGCGAACGACGAGGTCAGGTCCGAGTAGCCAACCTGCAAGTCCTGGGCGATGTCGAAGAGCTGCGCCTGGGCCTGAGCGGCGGCGGACGCAGAGCCCGTCACATCCTTCAGTCGGGCGGACAGCAGCGCAGCCTCGTCGGCGAGCCCGACAAGCTTCACCGCACCAATCGCGGTCATGATGTTGCCGATGTTGCCCATCGCGTCCCGGATGCCACGGAACGCCCCGGTGATGCGCGAGCCAAGTGCGGCCACCTCTCGCGCAGCTTCAGCGAACTGCGCCTTCATCCTGCTGATGTCGGCGCCGACTACTACCTGGGTTTCCATCGTCATAGGTCGAGAAGATCGAGCATGGGGTCGTTCGGTCGGCCCTCGAAGATCGGCACCCCGCCAGCGGCGAGGGCCTGAAGATCGTCATCGAGGGAGCGTTTCTTCGTCGACGCCTCGGGCCGATCCTCGGGAGGGTCTTCGAGACCGAGGAAGCGGGCAATGCGTCGGAGCTGGAGTGCGACGGGAGGCACCTTGCGCCAGTAGCGCGCGAGTGCCTCCACCTGCGGCAGCGTGACGTGGGCGTCGACGTACTCCCACGTCCAACCTGTGCAGGTGATCAGGTGAGAGTAGAGGTCATCCCACTCGAATCCGTCGCCGCCGCGTTTCCCTCGCCGTCCTCGGGCGCGGCCCGCAGGCCCGCCACGTCGGCCACGGTCTGAAGGGCGGCGATCAGCTCCGGCATCGTCGCGGGGAGCGACTCCAGCTTGTCGTGCGGGATGCCGAGGCCGTGGTGGAGCACGTCGAAGAGGTCCGTGAAGGCCTTCTCGTCGATGGTGCCGCCTGCGAAGGCGATCCCCGCGCGGTTGAACGCGGGGAGCAGCTTGCGAAGACGGCCAAGGGGGATGGGGGAGGCCTCGAAGGTCTCCCCGCCGAGCTGTACGGTGCGAGTCATGTTGTTGTCGTCGATCAGAAGAGGCAGATGTAGCCCAGGGAGCCCGCGGCGTCGGCGAAGGCTTCGGCCTCGAAGTCGTTGATGGCGAAGTCGTCGTTCTTCCACGGGATGTTCAGCTTCCCGCTCACGCACCGGTTGAGCTTCAGCACGAGGTTCTTGCCGTCGTAGGTGTTCTGAAGCAGCAGGGAGAACGAGGGGGTGTAGCCCATCACGTCGTTGGTCATGTTCCAGAAGGCACCACCGGAAGACGCGCTGTACTCGTAGGACACGAGAATGGCCTTGCCCTGGTCGGCGGCGGCGAACGTGTAGGTCGCGCCCGAGACGCTGTACTGACCGGCCGCAGGCGCCGAGGCCACGCGGGTGAGCTGCACGCCCGTGGTGACGAACGCGACGCCCAGGTCAGCGACGAAGGTGCCGCTGCTCGGGGGCGTGATCGTGACCGTGTACGGTCCCGGGGTGGCCGGGATGGTCGACGCGAAGTCGAACACCGCCGCCTTGATGCCCGTCTGACCGGTCTTTCCGAAGAACAGCGACCCGAGAATCCCGCCGTCGATGTCGGCGTACTTCGCCTTGATTTCGGTCTTGCCCTTGCCCTGGCCGACCGCGATGGGATACCGCTTCGACCCGTACAGCGTCTTCAGCTCGGTCGACAGGTCTACGGCCACGTCTTGCATCGTGCCAAGGATCACGGGGGTCGGGTTCGCGATGGCCGCGCCGGTCGAGTCGTTGGTCGGAACCGCGATGAGCTTGCCCACGCCGAAGTTGATCATGCTGCGTCTCCTGGAATAAAAAAGGCCCGCACGCGGCGGGCCTTCGGGAAGTTGTAAACGATGGTTACAGGTTGTCGATCTGGAACGAGTAGAACCACCGGCCCTGCGCGTCCCTCCGTTTCTCGATCACGAGCCGCTTGGGCTCGGTTGCGCGCACGAACTCCGTCAGCATCGCCTCAAGGGTGATGCCTTCGACGCCCGGGAGCCAGTAGGCGTGCCCCAGGATTCGAGCGGGCTGGTCGTCCATGCGCGCCAGTCTACGGCATGAGAATCGAGACCGGCACGAGCGCACCGGCCGCGTTCTGGAAGAAGCCCTCGTCGGTCTCGATGTCGCCGTCGATGCGGCAGTGATACACGAGCCCGCCGAGGGTCTGGCGTTCGTTCGGTGGCACGGTGAGCGCGCCCTCGATCGCATCGAGCACGGCGTTCAGCTCGGTCGCCGGGACCGCGTCAGTCGCTTGGTCCGGCTTCACGTAGACCCAGAGCTTCACCCGCCACGTCCGCTTGTACGGCAGGTGCGTCACCGCCTCGAAGGTCTCGCCCTCCTGCGTCATGAACACGGCCGGGCAGTCCGCCGCCGCAACGTCGTCCATGAGCCGGAGCTTCCTGGAAGCGGTCACGACCTCGGGCAGCGCGGTGATGCGGGCGAACAGCGCGGCATACACCGCTTCACGTGAAACCTTCGCCATCAGGGCCTCCCGAGCTGCGCAAGCGCGGCGTCGATGCGCCGTCGATAGTCGGCCTGCATTTCGGCATACGCCGAGCGCAGGAAGGACCGCTGCGGCACCCGGCGCGAGTGCCCTCGAACCGTCTGCCAGACCGGGAAGTCCAGCTCCCGGCCCCAGGCCTGCGTGATCAGTCGATTGTGCGGGGGCACCTGGAACGTGCCGCCGTACTCGTGGAGCTTCGCGTACTCCACATTCGTGCCTACCGCACCCTGCACTTTCGTGGAAGATCGCGTCAGTTCGTGGTGGATCGAGCGGCGCAGCCGACCGGTCCGCACGTTGAGCACCTGCCCCGTGAGCTTGCGCGACTTCACCCGCGCACTCAGGTCGAGACAGAACTTCTCTGTCACCGCCTCGATGCGTCCCAGGATGATGTCGGGCATCGAGCGGAAGCTCCGGGCTACCTGCTCGGTGCCGACGACGTGAGCGTTCAGCATGGGCGCCTCACGTGGGGACGACGCGCATGTACCTGCGCAGCATGTAGTCGAGGCGCCGGGGCATCGCTGCCTGAAGGTAGGCCGTGGTCTGGCCCTCGGCGCCCTTGGACGTGAGGCCGATGCGGTCCCGATCCTTGTGCACCAGCGCGACCAGCTCGGTCACCACCTGCTTCAAGTCCTCGGGCAGCTCGTTGGTCGCGTATCCCGCCGACCACGTGACCGAGACGTTCCTGCGGCCTCGCTCGAACCACCAGCCCCGAAGCCACACGGACAGATCGTCGTGGTGGAACCCCTGCCCCATCGGGTCGACGGCCTCGGGCACCGCCTGCCCGTTCACGGACACCGCCGTCACGTCGCGCACGGGGTACTCGGGGAGCACGATCATGTCCCCCCCGGTACCGTCGAAGAGCTTTGTCACGGTGGACTGAATGAGGGTGCGACCCGTGTGACGTGCCACGAACGCCGACACGGCCGTCACGAGGCGCCCGAGCAGCTCGTCGTCCTGCCCGCTCTTGATGTTCGCGTAGAGCTTCACCGACTCCACGTCGCACAGGTCGCTCGCTGCCATTACTGCGCCCCTTCCCCGCCTTCACTGCTCTCGGGCTTCTTCTCGGGCTCCTTCTCGGGCTCCTTGTCCTCGACCACGACGAAGCCGAGTTCTTCGAGGTCCGCGCGAGCCGTGTGCGGCACGTCGACCACACCCTTCTTCACGTCGAAGGACTCGCCACCCCACGATGCCGAGGTCACGTCCTTCGGGGCCTTCATCTTCATGTCTCACCTCACGTTGAACGAAAAAGTGCCCGGGGCGAACCCCGGGCCAAAGCTCCGACAGCAACCGTCAGCCCGCGCCGATGTTCGTGATGATCCCCATGCTCGGCGGGAAGTAGTGCTGAAGCACTTCGTCGGCGTAGATGCCGTACTCATACCGACGGGTGCGCAGGGGCCACTCGATCTGGTAGTAGTCGCGGCGGGTGCGGATGCGGATCACGTCGGACACGCCCGACAGCGGATACGGCAGCTCCTCGCAGATGAAGAGGATCGTGCCCGCAGGCAGGTTCGGGTGCAGCTCGATGGGGATGTTCTGCGCCCCGGCCATCGTGAACTTGTTCAGGTAGCCCGCGATCAGCATGCCACCGCGGATGCCTTCCTGATTCGCGTTGAACGTGAACCGGTGCGCAGGCATCGAGTTGCCGACCAGCACCTTCTTCGTGATGTTGTCCAGCTCCTGCGCGTTCACGTAGATGCGCGTGGGGCTCAGGCGGTAGTTGTCCCAGAACCACCGCAGCGCGTTGTCGATTTCCACCACACCGCCCACACCGTCGGCGGTCAGCGGCGTACCGGTTCCCGCCGTGCCGGTAGGCATGACGGCGCGGTACGCACCCAGGGCCGACTTCGAGCACATGGTCAGCAGGCCGTCGAAGACCTTCGACTCGCTGCTCTTGTCGGTGTTGGGGATCGCGCTGGCGTTCTGCGTGCCGGTGGCGGCGGCGGTGATCCGAACGGAGTTGATCGTGGTGACCGCGCCGAGCAGTTCGTTACCCGCCGTGCCCCAATACCACGCATAGCCGAAGGCTCCCGCCACGGCCGCGACGGTTGCGCCGCACGAGCCGTTCGGGCCGGTGATCGAGGTCGACGCAGCAGCAGACCGGGCGGCGGTGCCGGAGTTGTACGACTCCACCGTGCCGTCGGCCAGCGTGCGGTTCGCCGAGATCGGCACACCCGCAGGCACGGCCGAGTCGAGCAGAGCTTCGAGGGTGAGCGCAACGCAGATCACCGACAGGGTCTGCGTCGCCAGGGAACCGCCCGAGGACGAGCCCGCAAGGGTCGGGGTGGGCGTGGTGCCCAGGTTGAGCGAGTTGTTGCCCCCGAGGATGAGGGCCTCTTCGGCGATCATCAGAGAGCGCAGCAGGCCCTGAGTCGCCCGGGCCCGCACGTCGTCGTACCCGGCCGCAGCGAGGTCCGCCTCGAAGGTCACGAAGTCGTCGAGACCGATGCCCTTGTACGAGGCCTGATAGTCGACCACCTGCGTCGCGATCACGCCGCCGCGGTTGCCTTCCGAGATACCGGCGCGCACGCGCGTGGTGTTGATCGCGGTGATCGCCTTCCAGTTCGCCTGGATGCCGGAGCCGCCGCCCACGCGCGGGAAGCGGTTGCGCAGCGGCGTGATCACCGGGTAGATCGTCTTCGCCGGGGCTTCGAGGTCGTAGAACGTGAGGCCCGTCGTCGCCGAGCCCGACTGCGTGAAGGCCTTCGCAATCTCGTCGGGAACCGCCTTGCTCGCCTGAAGCGAGGCCTTCAGCAGTTCGAGGGTTTCGTGAATGTTGTTCGCACCCATGTTTCTCTCCTACGGAATGAAAAAGGGCGCCCGAAGGCGCCCTGGTGGGGTTAGTTGAAGGTTGAGGGGTTGAGGGGTTACTGCGCGCCGATCAGCGGATTGAACGGTCGCGCGCCGTGCTTGTGGATGAACTTGATCGCGGTGGCACCCACGTCGATTTCGCCGTCGGCCTTCTTCACCGGGTCGACACTCAGGCCTGACTTGTCGCCGCCGTTGCCGTTGAGGGATACCTCGTCGGCCTTGTCCACGGCCATGAGCGCACCCTTCGGCGCGGCGGGTTGCTTCTCCAGCGTGGAGACCTTCTCCACGAGAGCCTTCAGCAGATCACCGACCGGCGACAGGGCCTTCTCGATCTTCTCGTCGACCTGAGCGGGCGCAGGCGCGTCGGCCTTCTCGACCTTCGTGCCCTCGTCTTCTTCCTCGGCCGTCTCGTAACCCATGTCGGCGAGGGCCTTGTCGCAGTCCCGGATCATCTTGTGAATCCCCGCGAGCATGCCCTTCGTAGCCTTGGAGTACCGGGCGCCCGCCTTGAGCAGCTCGGCGTTGCGATCGGCGGCGGTCTTGTTGCACATGGCGACGAGTTCGTCGACCTCTTCCGCCGCCATCTGCTTGAAGATGTCCGCGCCCTGCGCGACCCAGGCCTTCAGCGCGGCCGGGATCGGCGAGTTGTCGCCCTCCCACGCGGCTTCGGACTTCGCCGCGTCGCACAGGTAGCCGATGCTGATCAGCACTTCAGCGAACGAGCGCACGTCCCACAGGCCCTTCTTCACGTCGGTGCCCGTGTCGTCCTTCGTCACTTCCGTCTCGGGTTTCTCCGGTTCCGTCTCGGGCTTCGTCACTTCCGTCTTGCTCTTTGCCAATTTCAGCAGCGTCCGCACGTCGACCTTGCCGTCGTTGACGAGCGTCGCGAGTTCCTCGACGGCCTCTTCGGCGTCCATGTCCGCCTTCCAGAGTTCGATGGTGGCCTCGGGGTTCGCAGGCCGGTCGACCAGCGAGACCTCCTTGAGCTTGATGCCAGTGATGACGGCCTTGTTCACGTCGTCCCGGCTCGTGACCTTGGCGCCGATGCTGAAGCCGCGATAGACCTTGTTGATGACCTTCTTCACGGCGACGGGGTCGACCACGTGCGCGCCGAACCACGTGCGCCCGTCGTCCTCGACCTTCATCACGATGCCGGTGCCCGCCGCGATGGGCTGGTGCATCTCGCGCACGGCCGGGAACTTCATGTAGTCGGTGATCGCCGCCTGCATCGCGTCGGCCTTGATGACCTCGCCGTCGGAGTCCACCGCCTCGCTCGAAGCGTAGCCGTAGACCTTGATGGTGCCGTCTTCCTGCTCTTCGACCTTGGCGATCTCGCCGTAGAACTGCTTCTTTCCACTCATGGAACTCTCCTATGTGGATTCGATGTTGCGGAGTCCTTCACCCCCGACCCACTTCCCTAAACACCACTCGTGACGGCGTGCCGTGGAGTCCGTTGGGGCCCGAGTCTTGGCCGTCGCCATCGAATTTGTATCGGACGGCTGGGAGGTCCGGGGCTTGCCCGTTACGAACGTGATCGAGCACTTCACCGTGCGATAGCATCCTCGGAAACATCATGAAGTCCGCCATGTCGAACCGCGCGTGACCAATGCCGCCGATCGACCGCCCGAACACCTGCGTGTGGCCTGCCCCGCCCATTGATGGCGAAGTCGGGGAAAGCGTCTCTGACTTCCAGTATTCGCCGTCCAGGTATGTCCTCACGTTCGAGTTGCTCGCGTTGAACGTGATTGCACAGTGCCTCCACTGACCGGGACTCATGCGACGCAGTTGGCCCGCCGTGTTGTAGGCGTTCGTCCCGCCCGCCTGATAATGATTGGTGTAGATGAACTTCCCGGCCGAGTCGAAGAGCAACTGCATCCCTCCGGGATTGCCGACCGCCGTCTTCTCCCAGACCCGACGGAACGTACCGGGTTGCTCATGTGGCCTGATCCAAAACACGAGAGACCAATCAACGGCGCCGTCAATGGCGGGATGTGATGGCGCCGTCATGAACGAGTTGGCCCCGTCGAAGTGCGCGCAGAACTTCTGAGGCGGGCTCTTGTAACGACTTGGGCGCCCGCCGCGCCGCGAGTGCGTGGAGAGGTTCGCGCGGCGGATGGACTCCAGATACCCGGCTCTCGGCGATCCTGGATAGATGTGCCAGTCCACCTGGGATGCGACGAAGTCCTCGTTCCAGTTCCACACCAAGGCGATACCGACTCCTGCCTCTTTCGTCTCTGTGATCATTTCGTCGAAGAGGCGACCGTCTGGATTCTGAGCGTCGGTGCACCCGAACTCCGTCATGATGAGGGCCTTGCCCATCTGACCGGCCCTTGCATTCAGTTCCGACAGATAGTCCCGCATCGTCCTGACGCTGCGTCTTTCCCCCGAGTCGTGGAATCGACCCATGCTGGCGTTTGTCGGATACAGGTGGGTGTCGATGACGTTCACGGCCGGTGGATGTAGCGCAAGCTGGCGATCCACCCATTCGCTCATGTCCGGCCTATCCTGCTGGTCCGCAAGCGGCGGACCTCCGAAGCCGGAAACGATCGCAGCGTCAGGGTCTACAGATCGGATCGCGGACGCCACTACCTGAAGAGTGTCTCGAACCCCTTGCCACGGAGTCACGTCGGCTGGACTGGAGTAGGAGGGCGGGGTCTGCGGCGTCAACACCGTCGGGATGTTGCCGTCCCACGCTTTGAGATTCCACTCGTTACTGATGATGTAGGCGCCGAGCGCAGGATGATTCCGATACCTTGTGGCGAACTCCGTTGCGAACGCCGCCATGTAGGCGCGCGTGGCAGAGTTGGCGCTCCCGAATCCGACGGAGACAGACTCGCCCTTCAGATCGGGGATCGTGGCCCATCGCCAGAAGAGCGTGGGCAGCACGTAGATTCCAGCGGCTGCGGCTGCGTTCATCAGCGCTTCCACGTCCGTGTAGTACCCGGCCTTCGAGGGCACAGTGCTGCCTACGATGTCGAGCCACTGCCCCGTCCCTCCAGACCAGAACGGCGCAATGTTGACGCGCACGAACTTGACTCCGTACTGCGCCATCAGGGCCCAGTCTTGGATGTACGCCGTCTCGCCCCCACTGCGGTTCGACCACTTCTTCTCCAGAAGGGAGTAGGCATTGAGGCCGATATTGCTCACGGCCCACCCTTCAAGCAGGAGTTGACCGCCGCCCACGGATAGACGAGACATTATCGGAACTTCCCTGCCGCGTTGTTCTTGACGTTCGCGATCGTTCCAGCCGAGACGGTCTGATTGATGCGCCACCCCCCTTGCTTCGACTTTCTATTCACGACGATGGTGACGGTAGTGTTGTCGGCCTGCGCTGTCGTCGTGAATGAGTCGAGCGGTATGGTTCCGTCCTTGATGACCGTCGTCACGGTACCGCCGACAGACGCTGCACGGACTCGAATCTCGCCAAGGAAGTCGCCCGCTGCGCCCACTGCTCCGAGCACAACGTCTCCCGTTGCCCCGGACCACTCTTGATAGTCCGATGCCCCCGGTACGGTCTCTATCACATTCAGGGCCGGGTTCTCCCCGTAAATGAGAAATGAGCCACCCGCAAGATCGTTGCGGTTCGGGAGGTTATTGGCCTGCCCAACAATGACTTCCAACGTCATGCTCGTCTCCTAAGTGATCTTCGTCAGGTTGCGCACCCGATAGCGGTACTGCGTCGTCACCTGCTCGCCGCCTGCGTATGTGGCGGTCATGGTGACGAGGCGGTACTCGAAGGCGTTCGTCGGCTCCTGGATCGCGTTCGCGCTTGCAGGCACCACGAGTTCCATGTTCACGTCCGGCGTGAGCGGGGTGTCGGGCACCAGCGCGGCGCCCGTGCTCTCGCAGTCGATGCGGTAGGTGAAGGTGGCCGGAGCCGCAGCCGCAAGGAGCTTGTCGAGGCACGTGACTGCGAGGTACGCGGTCGTCTGCTCGTTAACCTCGAACATGCTCGCGATCACGTGGGCGCCCCGATCTCGATCTTCCACGAAGGCACGTTGACGGTGTTGCCTGCCGTGAGGGCCTGCGAAGTGCACGTGGTGACTTCGAGCAGCTTCGAGTTCGTCATGTCCACCAGCGCGACGTGGTCCGCGGTGCCGCTGGTGCCCACGGACACGCCGCTCTTCGCGCCGACCGTGACCTTGCGGGGCGTGTTGCCCGCGCCGTCACCGTTGGCGATGGTGAAGTCGCCGGAGGCCATCGTGACCTCGGCGAGCTTGTAGGTCGTGTTAGCCTCGGTGAACGACGTGGGCTCGGCCGAGCAGACCACCATATTCGTGCACGGGCCGACGGTGCCGACCCCCGTGCGGATTGCGGTCAGCGGGAGGTCGATCAGCTCAGGATTGACTCGCTTCGCCATGTCAGACCCCCGCCTCGTGGTTCACGTCCTGCACGTCGAGCGTGACGCCGTCCTGCGCGGGCTTCGGCGCGTCGGACGACACGTCGGCCAGGGTCACTTCCTCGAAGGCGCCCTCGGCGTCGTCGGGCAGCTCGTCGGCCCACCCGTTCGACACGTACACGCCGCCGCGGCGGTCGGGCACGCTGTACTTCCCGCCCGCCTCGAACGTCTTCCGGCCGTCGCGAAACGGGCCGGAGTCCTTCACCTTGATCTTCATCGAAGCCTCTCCTATTGAACGGTGACCGGCGCTACTCGGATGATCCGAGAACGCGCAATCACGACGATGGTTCGGGTCTGTCCCCGCACGACGATCGTGTGCGGGCCCTGCGATCCGCCTGGGATCGAAAGCCCGAGGTGCGTTGCGAGATGCGCGTGCACCGCGTCGCTCACCACGAGCGCATGCACCTGCCCCAAGCTCACCGGGTCGAGCGCGTGCTCGTGCAACGCATCAGCGACCGCCAGCGTGAGCCCGGCCGCGAGCGTGAGGCCCTCGGCGGTATGCAGGTGCTCATTGTTCGCGACGAGAAGCTCGTGCACCTGGGCGAGCGTCACGGCATCGACCGCGTGCCCGTGCGTGGCAGCGTCGACGACGAGGTCGACGGCACCCGACAGGTTCAGGGCGTCCACCGCGTGCGGGTGCAGCGCGTCGGCTACGGCCAAGACGTGCACCTGCGTCAACGTCACGGCATCAGCGAGGTGCCCGTGGTCGATGTTCTGCACGTCCAGTGCGCCAGGGAGCCCAAGCACGATGCCGTCGGCCGCGTGGGCGTGCTCCGCGTCTGCCGTGCTCAGGTTATGGGCCTGGGTCAGCGCGACCGCATCGGCCGTGTGTCCGTGGCCCGCATCCTGAGTCGCCAGGGCATGCTCCTGGGTCAGAGCAACCCCGTCGGCGGCGTGCCCGTGCAGCGTGTCGGATACCGTGAGCTGGTGCGCCTGGTCGAGCACCGGGGAGTCGACCGGGTGGGCGTGGGTCGCCTCATCGACCGCCAGCTGATGCGTCTGCGTCACTGCGATCCCATCGACCGACTGCCCGTGCGTCGCTTCCTGCACAGCCAGCTGGTGGACCTGGCCCAGTGCGATCGCGTCGACAGGGTGCGCGTGCGTGATGTCCTCGATGACGAGGGTGGGAACGCCGCCACCGCCCGCGCTGAAGTAGACCCGCCGTTCTTCCGACCTGAACACAGACCCTGCAGCCACGGGCGTGGATACTTCCAGCGCCTCGCCATGCGAAAGCGGACGAGTCCAGAACAGCCCCAGAAACGCCCGAGTCTGCAAGGCGCTAAGCGTCCAGTTCCTTGCGCCGAAAATGACTCGCCGCCAGTTCAGCGGGTCGTATTGGTACGTCGGACCGGTGTAGGCGGCACTCGTGACAAATTGGCCGTCCGCATAAACGAACACCGTCGCACCATCGGCAACAAGTAGAACGGTCCTGAGCGTACTGGTCCAGCCGCCCCCAAAATCGACCACCGGAGCGCCGAAGTATGACCCGCACGACACCCAGGGACCGTTTGCAGACCCGCCATGCAAGCCGACACCCCAGGCCGCCCCGCCTGACCCTTGGCCACGAAAGAACGCAGGACTGCTGTTTTCTGGGGCGTCCTGCATGCAGACCGCGAGCGCGCTGAATGTCGTCCTGTCGAACTTCGCTTCTGGCGCCGACGAAGTCGACGGAGCGGGGTAGCCGACCGCACTACTCGTTATCGTCAGGCCACCCGCACGGCCTCCATATACCGGGGCAGTGGATATTTCGCCGAGCCTGACCCCGTCCGCGACGTTGATCGGCACACCGGGAAGGAATGCGCCAATGAGCCCCGCCGACAGCGGGTTGCCAAGATCGAGTCTTGGCGTTGCTCCCTGAGTGGGTTGCCAGATCGTTCTCGTTCGTGGGCTGGTAACGACGAAAGGCATCATGTCACCGGCACTTGTAAATTGACACACCCCGGCAAGTAGAAATTGATACACCTCGCCACAGGGATAATCGCTGCTTTTTGTAGCAGCGATGGTTTCATACGAGGACTACATGCAGATCAAGATCCTGCACAAGCAAGGCAAGAGCCTGCGCGCCATTGCCTGCGAACTGGGTTGTTCCGTCAATACCGTACGCAAGTACCTGCAATCTGAACAGCCGCCGGGTTACCGCCCCCGCACTACCCGACCCTCGAAGTTGGCGCCCTTCGAGGACTATCTGCGCGAACGCATTGCGGCCGCCGCACCGGACTGGATTCCCGCCACCGTGCTCTGGCGCGAGCTCTGCGAGCAGGGCTTTGACGGCGCTGAGCGGACCGTTCGTCAGTTCGTCGCCACCTTAAAGCCCCAGCCTGCGCCTGATCCGCTGGTGCGCTTCGAGACTGCGCCGGGCGACCAGATGCAAGTCGACTGGATCGAATTCAGCCGCCGCAAGGGCGCGCCGCTGTATGCCTTCGTTGCCACGCTCGGCTACAGCCGGGCGGCCTATGTCGAGTTTGTCAGCGACATGCAATTGGCCACACTGCTAGCCTGCCATGCGCATGGTTTCGACTGGTTTGGGGGTGTGCCTCGTCGGGCGCTATACGACAACATGAAGACCGTCGTCATCGAGCGCGATGCGTATGGTCCAAAGCAGCATCGCTTTCAGCCGGGTTTCCTCGATTTCGCGCGTCACTATGGCTTCGTGCCCGAGCTATGCCGGCCCTACCGCGCCAAGACCAAGGGCAAGGTCGAACGCATGAACGGTTACCTGCGCCGCAGCTTTTATGTGCCGCTGGTGGCGCGCTTGCGGCAGGTCGGACTGACGCTCGATGTCACCACCGCCAACGTCGAAGTACAGCGCTGGCTGCGCGAGGTGGCCGACACCCGCATTCATGGGACCACAGGCTTGCAGCCCGGCCAACAGTTGCGCCAGGAGCGCGCCTCACTGCAACCGCTGCCGGCTTCGTATGCCGGCTTAACGGTGCCGGTGTCACCGGCGCTACCGGCCGAGCGCCCCTCGCTGCGTGAACGTTTCAGTCACTGGCCACAAGCCGTACAGCACCCGTTATCCGTCTATGACCGCCTGCTGGGAGTGGCCGCATGAATCTGGCCCATGAACGCATTGCCGAACTGTGCCGGCAACTGAAGCTCTCGACGATGGCTGACGCCTTGCCGCATCTGGCACAGCAGGCCAGCACCCAGGACAGCAGCTTCACCGAATTCCTCGAAGCGATGTTGAAGGCAGAACAATCGGCACGACTCGTACGCCTGCGCACGACGCTAACTCGGCTGGCAGGTTTCCCGGCCATCAAGACGCTGGAGGACTTCGACTTCACCGCCGCAACCGGCGTGCCGAAGGCGCAGATACAGGAGTTAGCCAGCCTGGCATTCATCGAACGGCATGAGAACGTGGTGTTGCTCGGTCCATCGGGGACTGGCAAGACCCATCTGGCCATCGCCCTCGGGTACGCCGCCACGCAAGCCGGTATCAAGGTACGCTTCATCACGGCGGCCGATCTGCTGATGCTGCTCTCAAGCGCGCATCGACAGGATCGGCTGGCTGACGCGTTGAAGCGCTTCGTCAATCCGTACCGGCTGTTGATCATCGACGAAATGGGCTATCTGCCGATGAATCAGGAGCAGGCCAATCTGTTCTTCCAGATCGTGGCCAAACGGTATGAGCGTGGCAGCCTGATCGTGACCAGTAATCTGCCGTTTGGGCAGTGGGACCGTACCTTTGCCGGCGACGCGACTCTGACCGCCGCCATGCTGGATCGGCTGCTACATCACGCGCAGGTGGTGGCCATTCAGGGAGAAAGCTATCGGCTGCGTGACAAGCGCCGCGCCGGTTTGATCAGCAAAACCAAAGCGAACGACAAGGAGGTCCGGATCGACTGAATCACTTCTTTAACCAAATAACACGACACGTCGGTGTATCAATATTCCATTGCCGATGCCGGGAGTATGTGTGTCAGTTTTCGTTTGCCGTTGACA
>ERZ1066125.229-NODE-229-length-23807-cov-27.008968_pt1 | contig 23807 bp, 27 predicted proteins | sample MGYA00382772_ERZ1066125 | MGnify/ENA primary metagenome ERZ1066125 (study PRJEB33369, sample SAMEA5778355) | biofilm metagenome | biome: Industrial cooling water; feature: Water cooling tower basin; material: Biofilm | place: United Arab Emirates | collected... | reverse complement strand
ACTCGCGCGTGAATGCCGGAAACAGCAAATATAAAGGAACTTAGTTTTCCGTGTAATTAGTCGTTGGTAATAAGTTATCGAACACGAAAAAGCAATCAGTGGTGGCCGATAGTGTTTAGATTGCCAGCGTGCTCACAAAGAACTGATTTTAAGTTGGACAAATAAAACCCAACACAGATTCATAAACTTCGCCAAGTCTTGGGCCTGATTTTAATCAATTGGAGGTTTCGCGTAGCCAGATTTGATTTTTGCGGAGGCGACACTTATGATGCCCGCGTTTTCGGCAAGCCTGCACAGGCAAAATCCCGCTGAAAACAACTTCCGAAAGTTAATTCAACACCGATGACCGCAGATCGTTATTACCAACGAAATCATCTCGCCGAGCCGCCAGTTTCCCCGCTCACCATCGGCGTGTCTTCATTATCAACTCCATCATTCTGCGATCATTCATCCTGCTCGTGGCGCTGCCCATCATCACATTCGTGCCATTCGTGGTCATGGTAATTGTGGTTTTTGAGCACGCACTTTCCGAACATCATCAATCGCCACAACCAAATCAAGAAAGGCTGGATTCATAAATTCATGAAAATCCTGATAAGCGACAATCTTTCCAAACTCGGCGTAGAGATTCTGCGCCGCAACGAAAACTTTCAGGTGGACGTCAACACCGGACTGAAACCTGAGGAATTGAAGGCGATCATTGGCCAATATCATGGCTTGATCGTTCGCAGCGAAACCAAAGTCACTGCCGACATCATCGCCGCTGCCGACAACTTGAAAGTCATTGGCCGGGCCGGTTCCGGCGTGGACAACATTGATGTCAAAGCCGCTACGGCGCGCGGCATCATTGTTATGAACGCCGCCGGTGGCAACAGCGTCACCACCGCTGAACATACCATCTCGCTGATGATGTCGCTGGCTCGCAAAATCCCGCAGGCGCATTCAAAGTTGAAAGCCGGCAAATGGGACAAAAAGAGTTTCATGGGTACTGAACTGCGCGGCAAAACGCTGGGCGTCATCGGACTCGGCAACATCGGCAAAATCGTCGCGCAATGCGGCGTCGGTTTGAGCATGAAAGTCGTCGCCTACGATCCGTTCACTTCGCCTGAAGTCGCCGCCAAAGCCGGAATCGAATTAGGTAGTCTGGACGATGTCTTCACACGCGCGGATTTCGTCACGGTTCACACGCCGATGAACGATGAAACGCGCGGCATCATCGGCGAAGCCGCTTTCGCCAAAATGAAAGACGGCGTGCGCGTCATCAACTGCGCTCGCGGAGGTTTGGTGGACGAAACTGCGCTCTACAACGCGATCAAATCCGGCAAAGTCGCCGGAGCCGCGCTGGACGTTTTTGTCAAAGAACCTGTGCCGGAAGATCATCCGTTGCTGACGCTGGACGAAGTCGTCATCACGCCGCACCTAGGCGCTTCGACCAACGAAGCGCAGGATTCAGTCGCCATCACCACTGCTGAACAGGTCGCCGATTATCTGGCTACGGGAACGATTGCCGGAGCTGTCAACGTTCCGGCGGTCAGCGCCGAAGCTCTGACGACAATGCAGCCATATCTGACGCTCGGCGAAAAGCTGGGCAGTTTCCAGGCGCAGTTCTTCACGCAGCCCGTCAGCGAAGTGCAGATCAGTTACAGCGGCGAAGTCGCCGGGCTGGACGTTCGCCCGATTACGCAAGCCGTTCTGGCTGGTTTGCTGAAAGGCGTCAGCGACCGCGTCAACCAGGTCAACGCTTCGGTCATTGCCGAAGAGCGCGGTTTGCGCGTGACCGAAACCAAGGAATTGACGGCGCAGGATTTCACCACCTTGATCGAAGTCGTTGTCAAAAACGACAAGGAGCAAAGCCGCGTCGCCGGAACCATTGTCGGCAAAGGCGAACAGCGTTTGGTGGCGATCAATTCGTATCGGTTGGATGTTCTGCCCGAAGGCCAGATGCTGGTGCTGCACAATTCCGACAAACCAGGCGTCGTTGGCCGTGTCGGCACGTTCCTGGGCGATCACAGCATCAACATTGCGCAACTGTACCTGAGCCGCAACAAACCGGGCGGCACAGCGATGGCGGTTTATCAAGTGGACAGCGCGCTGAATGCAACGACTCTAGCCGAACTGGCGAAATCCGAACACGTGATTTCGGTCAAACAAATCAGTCTTTAATGCGCTTGTTGGTGGCTGGTGGTCGGCAATGCCCGATTACCGACAACCGGCCACCGAGTACCGACAACCAACACGATGCTGGCAAAACGAATCATTCCCTGTCTGGACGTTGATAATGGCCGCGTGGTCAAAGGCATCAGTTTTGTGAATCTGGTTGATGCCGGAGACCCGGTGGAACAAGGAGCACGCTACGACCGCGAAGGCGCGGACGAACTGGTCTTTCTGGACATCACGGCTTCATCGGATCGGCGCGAAATCGTCGCCGACATGGTTCGCCGAGTCTCCGACCGTGTGTTTATTCCCTTCACCGTCGGGGGAGGAATCCGCACGGTCGAAGACATCCGCGCCATCCTGATGGCCGGAGCCGACAAGATTTCGGTCAACACGGCTGCGGTGCAGAATCCGAATCTCATCCGCGAAGGCGCGGAAAAATTCGGCGCGCAGTGCATCGTCGTTGCCATAGATGCCAAGCGGCGAAAAAATACGGGCGCGCTTTCGTGGGAAGTTTACTTGCACGGAGGCCGTACCCCGACGGGAATTGACGCCATCGAATGGGCGCAGCAGGCCGCGAATCTGGGCGCGGGAGAAATCCTCTTGACCAGCATGGATTGCGATGGCCACAAAGATGGTTATGATCTGGAACTGACCGCCGCCGTCGCCGAAGCGGTCAACATTCCCGTCATCGCTTCGGGTGGAGCGGGCAAACTGGAACACCTTTATGACGCCTTGACCATTGGCAAAGCGAGTGCCGTACTGGCCGCTTCGATTTTTCATTTCGGCGAATTCACCATCGGCGAGGCGAAACAGTATCTGCGCGAACGCGGTATACTGATGCGGTAATCTTTGCCCCTCACTTCAAGCAAGGAGCAGTTTTTCAAATGAATCGAATCACCAGAATTTCTTGTGCGTTGGTTGTGTTGATGTGCGTTGTCTGGCCGGTTGCCGCTCAAAGCAAACCGGCGGTTCAGGCACAGGAAGTCAAATTCGACGGGCACGACGTAAAGCTGGCGGGAACTTTGCTGATCCCCAAGCTCGACGGCGGCAAACGAGCGCCGGGCGTGTTGATCGTTCCGGATTCGGGCGTGACTTCGCGCGACGGAATACGAATCGGCGAAGCCGTACACACAGTTTACCGCGACCTGGCGGAACATCTGGCAGGCAAAGGCCTGGCTGTGTTGCGTTACGACAAACGCTGCGCGGGCATAAGCGAATGCAAACCGGCGGCGGCGTTCGATGATTACGTTGACGACGCCCGCAAAGCCGCTGAATTTCTGAAAGCTCAGGCCGGAGTTGATCCCGCCAAGGTGTTTTTGTTCGGTCACGGCGAAGGCGGATTCATCAGTTCCAGTTTGGCGGCGGCTGAAGATGTCAAATTTGCCGGAGTGGTTTTGGCCGCTTCGCCCGGACGCCACCTGCACAAGATCATTCGTAAAATGGTCGAACGCCGGTTGACCGAAGAAGCCAAAAAGCCTGAAGAAAAAGACGCCACACTGGCCAAACTCGACCGCGTGATTCGTATGATTCAATCCGGGCAGCAGGACTTTTCCAGCATCTCGCTCAATGACAAGGATTATTACGACGCCTTGCTGGCCGATTTGATAAAACAGCGAAACGTGGTTGTCTCGCTCTTCATTGACGACCCACTACAAATCGTCAACAACATCGCGGCGCCGACGTTGATCGTGCAAGGCAAAAAAGACCTTCAGGTGACGGTTCAGGATGCCGAGTTTCTGGAAGAAGCCATGAAACGCGCTTCGCACAACGATTCGACCCTGCTCTTGCTGGACGACGCGGATCATCTGTTAAAGACCAACAAAGGCGCGGCTTCGACGGCTTCTCTGTCGGATGCTTCGCGCCCGCTCGATGCAGCTTTGCTGACGGCTGTGACGGACTGGATTTTGAAAAAGGCAAAGTAAATCTGGTTGCAGGTGAACGGTGGTCAGTGATCGGTTGAAACGCCGTTTGCTGACCACCGACCGCCAACCACCAACCACCATGATTCAAAACCTGAAATTTGACGAACAGGGCTTGATTCCCTCCATCGTGCAGGATAATGCGACAGGCGAAGTGCTGATGGTTGCATACATGAACGCCGAAAGTCTGGCTCGCACTCTGCAAACCGGCCAGACATGGTTTTGGAGCCGTTCGCGTCAGGAGCTTTGGCACAAGGGAGCGACTTCCGGCCACACACAGCATGTCCTGGATATTCGGCTGGATTGCGACGGAGACGCCTTGCTGGTCAAAGTCCATCCAGAAGGCCCGGCTTGTCACACTGGCGAACGCACCTGTTTTCATCGCGGCGTCAATGAAGCGGATCAGCACATTGATCCGGCAGAAAAAACGTCCTCGATCATTCATCAGGCCGATTCGCCGGTGTCGTTGGTCAACGTGGCCGCGATGGATTTGGGCATTCTGCTGCAGGATTTGTACCGGCTGATTCAGGAACGCAAGAATGAGCTTCCCGAAGGATCGTACACAACCTATTTGTTCAACAGCGGCCTGGACAAGATTCTCAAAAAAGTCGGCGAAGAAGCCGCCGAAACGATCATCGCCGCCAAAAATGCCACGGATGCCGAAACCCGAAAATTGCTGTCCGGCGAAATCAGCGATCTGCTTTATCACTTGTTGGTGCTGATGGTCGAACGCGATGTGAGCTTGCAGGATATTTCCAACGAACTGAGCCACAGAGCCAGAAAACCTGCGAATCCGAAATACGGTAAATGATCGGCAATTGCCGAAACGTTTTTTTGCGAGTAATTGAAAGTCTGAAGTTGTCGAACCCGCATCGCCGCTTTCTCCGGGCGAAGACGTAAATTACGGGGCAAGCTAGCGGCTTATCCCATTGCCGAAATCAGCCAACCCATCAGGAGGACAACATGACCGAAACTCATGAACCCGCATCTTTCTTTGACAAATGGCGGATCAGATTGATCTGGTTTTTCAACTGGATTTACTTTTTGCGTTTTCCGATTATCACTGCGCTTGCGCTGGTCGGATTGCCTTATCTTGGACTGGTGTCAGCCCTGAAATCGCTGCTGGCCAGTTTGTTCGTCACCGACAAATGGGGAATCTTTCTGGTGTCAGCGGTGGCGTTCACCACCTGCTGGGCGATTCTGACGACGTGGCGATTGATACGACTGTATGGAACAGCACGCTTCAAACTCGGCGAAGAAGCCGCAGAAACCACTGAACCCCGATTCAGAATCAGCCTTCGGCAAATGCTGGTTGCCGGATTGCTGGCCCTTCCGGTGACCGCGTCAGTGGCGTATGAAACAGTCAACGAATCAGATCACACGTCGGCGGCAACTGCGATTTTGTTCGCGGCGCTGGGACTGGCCGGATCGTTGTTGCTGTTTTTCCTGGCGGTCGCGCTGCAACTTTTCGTCAACTCCGAAACCAGAGCCAGACAGTTATACAAGCATCTGGCCATAGTCAGTTGGCTGCCGGTTTCGCTGATTGATTGGATAGCCCGAAAAGACCCGGTTAAAAATCCTCGCCGAAGCTTGCGAAAATTCCTCAAGCCAATTTTCGGAGAAGGTTTTTTCAACGAGCGCGAAAACCGATTTCTGGCCGGTCACGGAATGGCCGCGGCGTTGTTTGTGGTGACGTTCGTTGTGTTCATTTTGGCTGGCATTCTGGCCGGACGATTCATCAAAATCGAAATGCCTGCGTTGTTTTTCGTCGTGCTGTTGCTGATGTTGCTTTGCTGGGGCTTGAGCGGACTGTCTTTCATGCTGGATCGCTTCAGGTTTCCTGTGATGCTGGTTCTGCTGGGCATCACTTATGTTTCCAACCCAAATTATTTTTACGACACGGAAACCGACAAACCATTGCAACCGCTGACGCCGCAAGCGGTGTTGGCGTCAGGCGAAGCAGGACCGAAAAAAGTCATTGTCGTGGCGACAGAAGGCGGAGGAATTCAGGCAGCGGCGTGGACGGCTCAGGTATTGTCGGGCATTCAAAACGAACTGCCGGGCTTTGCCAATTCCGTTCGCGTTATCAGTTCCGTTTCAGGCGGATCAGTCGGCGCTCTGTTTTTCGTCAACAGCTACGATCCGCAAGCCGGAGCGCCCGCTCCAGAATCGCTTGAACTGGTCACGAAAATGGCTGCGGGCAACAGCCTGGACGAAGTCGCTCGCGGATTGGTGTATCACGATTTTTTCAACACAGTCCTGTTCGGCTTTTGGCCGTTTGGAAGAGATCGCGGCATTGCGCTGGAAGATTCCTGGTCACGCAACTGCAAGAAGGTATGTGATGAATATCTGGCCGATAAGATGGCTGGGACTCGCTGCCCTGTGAATTGCGAGATGAAAGGAACTCTGGCTGCCTGGGCTGAAGATGTCGAAACTGGCAAACGTCCAGCCAACATTTTCAATGGAACGGTGGTGGAAAACGGCGACCGTTTGTTGATCGCCAACACCGATGTCAAAGAACCGATTGACCGGCGCGGCAGAGTGAACATCGCAGAGTTGCTGGACGGCAAAGACGTTCAGGCCGACACAGCCGCGCGATTGTCGGCGACCTTTCCCTACGTTTCTCCGGCGGCGCGTTCGCGGCTGAACCAACCGCCGGATGCGATGCTGCACGTCGTTGACGGCGGATATTACGACAATTACGGCATGACCAGTCTGGTGGAATGGTTGAACAACGCGCTGGCGGAAAATCTGATTTCCGAAGTTCTGGTAATTCAGATCAACAGCTTCCCGGAAATCACTTCCACCAAAGAACCTGAAGGATATGTATCGCAACTGCTGGCTCCGGTCGAAACCCTGTTGAACATAAGAACGTCGGCGCAGGCTTCGCACAAGGCAATCGAATTCAAACTGCTTCAGGAAAAATGGCCAAACCGCGTGCGGGACGCAACGTTTCGATTTTGCTGTCTGCAACCAGACGATACGAAAAAGAATTGTTACGATCCGCCATTGACCTGGAAACTGACTGACCGGGAAAAAGCGAACGTCACAGCCTGCTGGACAAATGGCAGTCAAAAAGGCGAATTGCAAAAAGTGGCGGATTTTATGGCAGCCCTGAAATAGGCAAAACTCTCTCAAATTTTATGTCTTCAATCATTCCTTCAACCTACGAGGAATTTCTTTCGCTCGCCGCGCAAGGCACAGTCGTGCCGCTGGTCAAAACCGTCATGGCGGATTTGCTGACCCCTGTGTCAGCGTTTCTGCGAATCGAACGCCAATCGCCGCGCGCGTTTTTGCTGGAATCCATTGAAGGCGGCGAAAAGATTGCGCGCTATTCGTTTTTGGGCTGCGCGCCGCACACCATCGTTCGCGCTCGGAATGGAACCGAGAGCTTTAGCGACCGGGTTGATGTCTTGATTGAACGCGCCGACGGAAACTCAGAAACGGTTCAACGCCACATGCTGGATGTGTTGCGCGACCTGATGCGCGAACACAAACCAGTCAAACTTGCGGGATTGCCTCCGTTTTCATGCGGCGCGGTCGGATATTTCGGTTATGACGCCGTGCGCTGGTTCGAGCGGCTGCCAGGGCTTTCAGAAAACGGGGCCAAAGACGATCTGAACATTGACACCGCCGTGGTCATGTTTTTTTCCAGCATACTGGCGTTCGACCACGTCAAACATCAGATTCACATCATTTCCAACGTCTTCACCGACGGCGAACGCGACGGCGCGAAACTGCGCGACAAATACATTGCCGCGTGCAGCGAAATCGCGCGGCTTGAAGCCAGTCTGGCTGCGCCGGTCGAACCGCCACCGCCCGGACGCCGAACCGAATCGCCGCAGATTCGGTCGAATATGACCAGGGAGTATTACGTTTCGGCAATTGAAAAGATCAAGGACTACATCAAAGCCGGTGACGCTTTTCAGGTAGTATTCGGCCAGCGGTTTGAAACAGACATCACCGTGCATCCGTTCCAGATTTACCGGGCTTTGCGCGTAGTCAATCCTTCTCCTTATATGTTTTTTCTCAAACTCGGCGGCGAAGAAACCGTGCTCGGCGCTTCGCCTGAAATGCTGGTGCGCTGCACGGATCGCCAGTTGGAATATCGTCCGATTGCCGGGACCTATCCGCGCGGCAAATCAGAAACCGAAGATCAGGAGTTTGCCGAAAAACTGCTGCAGGACGAAAAAGAACGCGCCGAACACATCATGCTGGTTGATTTGGGGCGCAATGACCTGGGCCGCGTAGCCGAATACGGTTCGGTCAAGGTCGCCGACTTGATGTTCGTCGAACGCTTTTCGCACGTCATGCATCTGGTATCTTCGTTGAAAGCCACTCTGCGCGAAGGCCTGGATTGTTTCGACGCGCTGGCGGCCACCTTCCCTGCCGGCACGGTTTCCGGCGCTCCCAAAGTCCGCGCCATGGAAATCATTGACGAACTGGAACCGACGCGACGCGGAGCTTATGCCGGTTCGGTCTTGTATTTCGATTATTCGGGAAACCTGGATTCGTGCATCGCTTTGCGAACGATGTACGCGCGCGGCAATCGGGCTTATATTCAAGCTGGTGGCGGCATCGTCGCCGATTCCATGCCCGAAACCGAATTTCAGGAAACAGTCAACAAATCTCGCGCGCTGGTTCGTGCGATTGAAATGGCGGAGAAAGAGCTATGAACAGATTGCGGATTGCGGATTGCGGATTGCGGATTTTGATTTGCAGCATTTGGCTTATTTGTTTCGCTGGAACTTCTTTGTCGCAAGTTCCGCCAGCGCGAAAGAAAAACGCTCCGCCGCCCGGAGCCGAGCCACCGCCGATTTCGCTGGAAGAAGCCGCCAAAGTCGAAGCCGTCATCACCACGGAACTCGGCGTCATTCGCTTCGAGTTTTATCCGACCAAAGCGCCGAAACACGTGCAGGCCTTCGTCAAAAACGCCAAAGCCGGTTTTTATGACGGCTCGGCGTTTCATCGTGTCGTCAGGCTGGGCATCATTCAGGGAGGCGATCCGCTGTTGAAAGACCCGAAAACTCCGCGCGCACGCTGGGGCAGCGGAGCGCTCAATCAATTGCCCGATGAATTCAGCGACGTGAAGCATGTCACAGGCACGGTTTCGACCGTTCGCATTCCCGGCAAAGCCAACAGTGGTGGCGCGCAATTTTTTATCTGCGCATCGGCGCAACCTGCGCTCGATGGGCAATTTTCGGCTTTCGGTCAGGTCACCGAAGGCATTGAAGTCGTGGACGCCATTTCACAAGCCGATGCGGGCGAAGATCAGGTTCTCAAAACGCCTATCAAAATCCTGAGCGTCAAAATCGAACCCAAACGCGAAGAACCTTTCAAAGACGCGACGGTTGACGAAATGCGGAAAGAAGTAATTCTGAGGACAAGTTTGGGCGATATGACCGTGGCGCTGGAACCTGATCTTGCGCCGGAACACGTTCGCAACTTCCTGAAGCTGGTACAAACCGGTTGGTATGACAAAACCATTTTTCATCGCGTGGTTCCCGGTTTCGTCATCCAAGGTGGTATGGGAGCCGGTCGTCCCGCCGGACAAGTGCATTACGCTGACAAGTGGGTTCGCAACGTCAAAGGCGAATTCAGTCAGGTGCGAAAACACATCCGCGGAGTGCTTTCGATGGCGCGCGGCAATGATCCTGATTCGGCGCTGACCTCGTTTTTCATCGTGCTGGCTCCGGCAACGAACCTGGACGGCAAATACTCCATTTTCGGCAAAGTCGTGGACGGATTCGAAGTGCTGGACAAGATCGAAAGAGTCCCGCGAAACGGCGAAGCCCCGATCGAACGTGTCGAATTGATAGAAGCCGCAATCAAGCCCTGAGTGTCTGTCGAACAAAAGTAAGGAGTAGTTATGAGTGTCAGAACTTCAAGCGCCACCAAAGCGCGCGCCAACAATGGAAAACCGGCGATACGTCAGCGATCGCAGAAATCAATCATTTACCCGGAAAGCGATGGTAAGCCCATGTCTGACAATACGAAGCAGTACGATTGGATTACCCGCATCAAAGGCGGTCTTGAATCGAGATTTAACAGCGATCCGAAAGTCTTTGTTGCAGGCGACCTACTTTGGTATCCGGTGAAAGGAAACCCAAAGGCTTGTACTGCGCCGGATGTGATGGTGGTCATCGGCAGGCCCAAAGGCCATCGTGGGTCATATCGTCAATGGGAGGAAGCAGGCATAACTCCTCAAGTGGTTTTTGAAATCTGGTCACCCAGCAATTCAACTAAAGACAAAGAAGATAAACTGGCCTTCTATCAGCGTTACGGCGTCGAAGAGTATTACGCTTATGACCCCGATACAGAGATTATGGAAGGATGGTTGAGACAAGGGCGCAAACTGGAATCAATTGCTGAAATGCGTGATTGGAAAAGCCCGCTGCTAGGTGTGACGTTCAAACGTTTTAGTGGAGCCTGGAATCTTTATCATCCAAATGGCGAGCCATTTGTTTTGTATGAAGAAATGTTTGTGCAGCGTGACGAAGCCAGGGAAAATGCCAAAGCCGAACGCGCCGCCAAAGAAGCCGAACGCGCCGCCAAAGAGGCCGAACGCGCCGCCAAAGAAGCCGCCTGGGCGAAGCTGCGCGAGCTTGGAATTGATCCGGAGACGCTCAAATGATCCTGGTGATAGACAACTACGATTCGTTCACCTACAACCTGGTGCAGTATCTGGGCGAACTCGGCGCAGATGTCAAAGTCGTTCGCAACGATCAGGTTGGCGTCGAAGACATTGAAGCCATGACCCCTGAACGGATTCTGCTTTCGCCCGGCCCTTGCACGCCGAACGAAGCAGGCATCACGCTGGATGTCATTCGGCGCTTTGCTGGCAAACTCCCTTTGCTAGGAGTCTGCCTGGGCCATCAGGCGATGGGGCAGGCCTTCGGCGGCGAAGTCATTCGCGCTCCCTACCTGATGCACGGCAAAACCAGCCAGATTCTGCACGATGGCAAAACCATTTTTGCGGGCATCGGCAATCCATTTACGGCGACGCGGTATCATTCGCTGATTGTCGAACGCAGCAGCATTCCAGCGGAACTGGAAGTTTCGGCGACGACCTCCGACGGACTGATTATGGGATTGCGGCATAAAGAATTTCCCGCTTGCGAAGGCGTGCAGTTCCATCCCGAATCCATCATGACCATCGAAGGCAAAAAGCTGCTGGCAAACTTTCTCAAATTGAGTTGAAGAGGATATTTATGCCGGTCATAGCGTGGATAGAACTTCACCAGGACGAGCTAATGGTAAATTGGGCTTTGGCAATTCAAGGCCAGCCTATTTTCCAGATTGAGCCGTTGAAATAACGATAAGAGAAAGAGAGGTTGAAATGAATCCGAGAGTTAGCAAAGCGATTGCCAATGACGATTACACGCTTACACTTGTTTTTACCAATGGTGAAGTTGGCACGTTTGATGCCTCGCCATATCTGGACAAAGGCATCTTTCGAGAATTACTGGAAAAAAGCTACTTTCGGCAGGTTGATGTTGTTTTCAACACGGTTCAATGGCCGCATGGACAGGATTTCTGCCCGGATACTCTGTATGAAGAAAGCTTGAAAATAGCAGTAGCTGCTGATTGAAAAGTCTGAGATGGTTGGCCAATTGACACCTCGATTCCCATGTTTTCCGATTTCCTCAACACGCTGATTTCCCGTCAAAGCCTGTCTCAGGCCGAAGCCGCCGCTCTGCTGAATGCAATGCTCAGCGAAAACACGACTGACGCGCAAATCGCCGCCGCGCTCGTAGCTCTGGCATCCAAAGGCGAAACCGAAGAAGAACTGGCAGGCTTTGCCGAAACGATGCGCGCTCGCAGCACGCGGATCATCACAAAACATTCGGTCTTTGTGGATACATGCGGAACCGGCGGCAGTACCGCCAAAACGTTCAACGTTTCGACCGCAGCGGCATTTGTGGTTGCGGCGACGGGGTTGCCCGTCGCCAAACACGGAAACGTCGGCGTCACTTCAAAATCCGGCAGCGCCGATGTCTTGCGCGCTCTCGGCGTCAGGGTGGATTTGCCGCCAGAACGTGTTGCGGAAATCTTCGACGAGATTGGCATCTGTTTTATGTTTGCGCCGCTGCATCACGCTGCTACCAAGCGAGTGGCGATGATTCGCCGGGAGTTGGGCGTGCGAACGATTTTCAATTTGCTGGGACCGCTGACCAATCCGGCAAACGCGCCGTTTCAGGTGCTGGGAGTTTCTTCCGAACCCGGCTGCGAAAAAGTCGCCAGAGCATTGTCGCGGCTGGGAACTCAGCGAGCCTGGGTGGTGCGCGGCGAAGACGGGTTGGATGAAATCACTCTCGCGGATAAAACCGTCGTTCACGAAGCGACTTCCGCTGGCGTGCGCCGTTTTGAAATTTCGCCGGAAGAGTTTGGACTCTCGCCAACTTCGCTGGATTTCTTGCGCGGCGGCGATGCCGAAGAAAATGCAGCAACGATTCGCGCCGTGCTTTCCGGCGAACGAAAAGATGCTGCGCGCGATCTGGTCGTCATCAACGCGGCTGCCTGCTTGCAGGTCGCCGGAATCTTCCCAAACCTGGAAGCCGCCGCCAACGCGGCGGCGGCTGCCATCCAATCGGGACAGGCGCTGGAAAAACTCAATTCGTTGGGCAGCTTCAGCCAGTCTCAATAATGCCTCTCAGCTCACAAAGGAGTTTTCGCATGAACAAGACCATTTGGAAAAACACGTTCGTTACTCTGATTGCAGCGGCGCTGCTGACCAACGCTTTTGCCGCCTTTGCCCAAACCAAATTCGACAACGTCAAGTTGATCAAGGCCAAAGATGGCAAAAAAGCAGAAGAGTTCGACAGCGAATTGGAGATCAACAAAGAGAGCGGCGAAATTTCGATCAATGAGAAAAAAGGCGAGACCTTGAAAATTGCCAAAGCTCAGGTGACGAAAATCATCTACGAACGCGCATCGAAACCACGTTATGCCGCTGGATTACTGCTGGCCTGGCCGTTGCTCTTCACCAAAAGCAAGAAGCACTTTCTGACCATTCAGTACAAGGAAGGCGAAAAAGGAGAATTCGCTTTGCTGCGACTGGACAAAAACAACTACCAGACGATTCTGGCGGCGGCAGAGGCAGCAACTGGAATCAAGGTCGAAACCATGATTGATTGACACATGAAAGCCGTCGTTGACCAGATTTTCGGCTTGCTTCTGGGAGGAGCCATTGGCGATGCGATGGGCGGCTCGCATGAAAACGCCATGGCTCCGGTTGAAATAGACGATTTAGAAGACTGGCAGCTTTCCGACGACACGCAATTAACCCTGGCGACGTGCGAAGCGATCATTGAGGCGAACGGCGGCGTTCAACCGGAGTTGATCGCCGCGCGGTTTGCTGAATGGCACAGACAAAATCGAATTACCGGAATCGGAGCCAGCACGCTCAAAGCCTTGAGCGAGCTGGCGGCAGGCGGACATTGGGCGCTGGTTGGCAGAAAAGGCGAACGCGCCGCTGGCAACGGAGCCGCCATGCGAATCGCTCCGCTGGCATTCTGCCTGAACCCAGCAGAGTTTTCGGCAAGGCAAACCATACGCGATGTCGCGCGCATTACTCATCACCACGAAGAAGCTTATGCAGGAGCCTTGGCAGTCGTTTTCGCCGTCAAATCGGCGTTGAGCCAACCAGAGAACAAACCGGAAAATTTGCTGCGATTCGTTGCCTACAACCTGCCCGACACTTCGGTAAAAGATCGGCTGATGAGTTTGGCTGAATTGGACGGTTCAACCCCATTGCCTGAAATTGCCAGCCGATTCGGCAGTTCTGGATACGTCGTCGAATCGGTTCCTCTGGCATTGTGCGGAGCCAGCAGAGTTCGCCAACTCGGTTTCAAACCAATGCTGACGGAGTTAATCGCTTGCGGTGGCGACACAGACACGGTGGCTTCGATGGCTGGACAAATTGCCGGAGCGTTTTTAGGCGCTGGTCATTTGCCCGACGAACTCATTGCCAGGTTGTCGGAACGTCAGATGCTGGATTCCATCGGCAACCAGTTTGCCAACTGTTTGGGAAGTTAAGATAGAATGGCCGTGAATTCTCAACGACAACACTCAAAACACAAATGCTTCTCTCCGACAACAATCAACCAATCATCAAATCGAGGACTCGATAAATGCGAAAGTTTTATTGTGGTATTTTTTTGCTCCTGCTGGCGGCGTTTTCATTCGTGATTGCCGACGCTCAAACCAAAGTTCCTGAAGGGGCAAAGATTTTTGTCGCCCAGATGGAAGGCGATTTTCACGACGTGTTGAGCGTCGAAATCGTCAAACGCAAATTGCCCGTCAGCGTCGTCACTGAAGAAGACGCAGCGGATTTCATCCTCACCGGCAAAGTCACAAAATCCGGCGACAAATGGTACAACTCGGCGCTGGGCGGCAAAGACACTCAGGAAGGTTCAGTGCGCCTGATCAGCGTCAAAGACAAATCCATTGTCTGGGTCGGCGAAGCAGGCGACAAAGGCGTGCTGTGGGGAAGTTTGAGCCGCAACGGACAAGGCAAAATGGCCGAGCGACTGATCGCCAAAATGAAAAAAGACCTGTTCAGCGCCAAATAATCTGAAGGGATAAAGGAAAAGCCGGGCGCAGTTCCGTCCGGCTTTCAAATTCTATGTCAGACATTCTGCAAAAAATCGTCGCCCGCAAGCGAGAACGCCTGGAAGAAGCAAAGCGCCGCGTTTCGCTGAACGAACTAAAAGCTTTGATTCCCACTGTTGGCGGCGAGGGGATTTTCACTCCCCGGCTACGACGCGATGGCATCAACATCATCGCCGAAATCAAACGTCGTTCGCCGTCGAAAGGCGTCATTCGTGAAATCTTCGATCCGGTCGGCATCGCTCGCAATTACACGGCGGGCGGAGCGGCAGCAATTTCCTGCCTGACCGAAGAAGATTTCTTCGACGGTTCGCTGGAGCATTTACGCGCCGTGCGCGAAGTCACGCCGTTGCCGATTCTGCGCAAGGATTTCATCTTCGACGCATATCAGATTTACGAAGCCGCGCATGCCGGAGCCGACGCGATTTTGCTGATTGCCGCCATGCTCGAATCCGAACGGTTCAACGACCTGCTGCAACTGGCGCACAGGCTGGGCATTGACGCGCTGGTCGAAATTCACGACCGCGAAGAACTGGACAAGGTCATGCGCTACGACGTGCGACTGCTCGGCATCAACAATCGCAACCTGCGAACGTTTGAAACGCGGCTGGAAACTTCGCTGGAACTGGCGAAAGACTTGCCCAACACAATCACGCTGGTCAGCGAAAGCGGCATCCGCACGCGCGAAGATATTGACCGGCTGCGCTCGGCTGGCTTCCACGCTTTTTTGATCGGGGAAGAATTGATGCGAGCGGACGACGAAACGGCAGCATTGAAAGTGATGATTTCCCGTCAGGAGTAGCTGGTGAATGTTTTTTGATTGGGATGAGGATAAGAATCGAACCAACATTGCCAAGCATCGGATGGATTTTGCCGATGTGCCACAGTTGTTTGACGGCCCGATGCAGGTTGAACCAGACACGCGAGAAGATTATGGTGAGAATCGCTGGGTCGGAATAGGGTTGTTGCGAAATATCGTTGCTGTTGTAGTTTTCGCTGAACCAAGCGCCGACACGATTCGGATCATTTCAGCTAGAAAGGCGAACAAGTATGAACGAACCAAATTTGAACAGTGGCTTGCCGAATAATCAGTCACGGACGGATTGGGAGTGGCTGGCAACGGCTGACGATGATGAGATTGACTATTCTGACATTCCGCCTTTGACGGAAACCTTTTTTCAACAGGCGAAATTGCGATTGCAAAGTGGCACGGCGATTCTCACAGTCAATGTAGACGACGAAGTCCTGTCCTGGTTCAAAGCTCAGCAAAACGATTTTGAAAAGAGCATAAATGCAGCTCTTCGTAGCTATGCCGATGCGCACCGGTCTTGAATGTTTAGCACAATGTCACCAATCAAATTGAAAGTTTGCGGCATTACTTCGCTCGAAGATGCGCGCGCTGCGATTGAATGCGGCGCGGAGTTTCTGGGCTTCAATTTCTATAGTAAAAGCCCACGCTACATTGCGCCGGAAGCTGCGCGAACGATCATTGAGCAATTGCCAAACGACATTACGACTGTCGGCATTTTTGTCAACGAAGCTCAGCCGCAGGATGTGATTGAGATTTTGAAGGTCAGTGGCGCGCAACTGGCGCAGCTTCACGGCGACGAAGACGCCGTGTATTGTGAAGCAGTCGGAGCCAGGCGAGTCATCAAAGCTTTACGAGTTGGAGAAAGCTTCGACGTGCAACAGGTTTTGAATTATCCGGCTTGGGCAATTTTGCTGGATGCGTTTGATAAAAACTTATACGGCGGTACGGGCAAGACTGCGAATTGGGATATTGCGCGTGAAGCTGCGAAGCTGACTCGATTGTTTTTGGCTGGGGGGTTGTCGCCGGAAATTATTGTTGAAGCGATTCAAGCAGTTCAGCCGTTCGCCGTGGATGTGAACAGCGGCGTCGAAAGCGCGCCGGGAAAGAAAGATGCTGCCAGATTGCAAAAATTGAAACAGGAGATGGAAACGATCCAATGAATTTTTCCGCGTTGCCGGATTCCAGCGGACACTTTGGGCCTTACGGCGGCAGTTTTGTGCCGGAAACATTGATGTATGCGCTTGATGAATTGAAAATCGCTTACGCCGTCGCCAAAGACGATTCTGCCTTTCAGGAAGAGTTTCACCGTTTGCTGCGCGAATTTGTCGGACGGCCTTCGCCGATTACCTTTGCCGAGCGACTAACTCAGCATTTGGGCGGCGCGCAGATTTATCTGAAACGCGAAGACCTGAACCACACGGGCGCTCACAAAATCAACAACGCGCTGGGACAAATTCTGTTGGCCAAACGCATGGGCAAACGCCGCATCATCGCCGAAACCGGAGCCGGTCAGCACGGAGTGGCGACGGCGACTGTGTGCGCGTGGGCAGGCTTGGAGTGTGTGGTTTACATGGGCACGGAAGACATGCGGCGACAGGCGTTGAACGTCTTTCGCATGCGTTTGCTCGGCGCGGAAGTTCGCGGCGTCGAATCCGGCAGCAAGACTTTGAAAGACGCCATCAACGAAGCTCTGCGCGATTGGGTGACAAACGTCGGCGATACGCATTATCTGCTTGGTTCCGTGCTGGGACCGCATCCTTACCCTATGATGGTGCGCGATTTTCAAAGCGTGATTGGCCGCGAAGCTCGCGCGCAGATGCTGGAACGAACCGGGAGGCTGCCGGATTATCTGGTCGCCTGCGTTGGCGGCGGCAGCAACGCCATGGGATTGTTTTACGATTTCCTCAACGACGAATCGGTCAAGATGATTGGCGTCGAAGCTGGCGGACGCGGTTTATCACTCGGCGAACACGCTGCGCGATTTCTGCAAGAAGGCGGCGGGCGCATTGGCGTGTTGCAAGGCACGCGAAGTTACGTCTTGCAGGATGATCGCGGGCAGATTTCGCTGACGCATTCGATTTCCGCCGGATTGGATTACGCCAGCGTTGGCCCGGAACATGCGCATCTGCACGACGCCGGTCGCGCCGAGTATGTCTTCGCCAACGACGACGAAGCTTTGGAAGCGTTTCAGTTGTTGTCGAAGCTGGAAGGAATCATTCCGGCGTTGGAATCGTCGCATGCGATTGCCGAAGTCGTGAAACTGGCTCCGCGTTTGTCGCCGGAACAAATCATTCTGGTCAATCTTTCCGGGCGCGGCGACAAAGACGTTCATACCGTCGCCGATGCTTTGAATGAAAAACTTTGATGGCCGAACGCGCACTAAAAGCCGATGAACTGGCCGCAGAGGTCAGACAGTTGATGGGCGATCAACTCATCTCTACGATTTACCGTGACCGCATTCGCTCGATCCGCACGCGCAGTCACCAACTCCAATCCCAGGCGAAAAAAAACGACGTGGAAGTGATGCACACATTGCTGGGCGTGGAATTGAAAATCGGCAAGCGGCGATTGACCTGTCCTGATCTGGCGACGGCGCGTTACCTGTCAGTCTTTGCCCGACTGGGCGTGGCGGAAATCGCCGTACCTTATGACATCACGAAAATTTCCCGGTTGGCTGACGATCTGGAATCGTCGTGGTTTCGCCTGCTGATGCTGGTCGAACATTTGACCGCCGGACGCAGCCAGCGATTTCGCAACAAAGTCGCCAATCTGCTGATTGCCGGGCAACGCGCTGAAATCGCCGCGCTCGGCGCTGGCCCCGCCATCCCCGAATTCAATCAAAACACTCGGCAACGCAGGCCGAAATACTGGACCAAGCCCTGACTCAAACGAGGATTCAAACATGAAGTTACGAAGAAATATGTTTCGGCTGATGGCCTGTCTGGCGCTGTTGATCGCCAATTTGCCAACTTTTGCTCAATTACCTGTCGAACCTACGCTTGACCAGATCAAGGCTGAAAAATTCGTGATTCGCACTTTGACCGGAAAAAAGATGGAATTGAACAAATTGCTGACCGCTGGCAAACCTGTCGTGTTGGACATCTGGGCGACGTGGTGCGGGCCTTGTCGTCAGGAAATTCCTCATCTGATTGAACTGGCCGACCAATATCGCCAGGACGGATTGATCGTCATAGGATTGACCACCGAAGATTACGAAACACAGCGCGACCGCGTGAAGTCCTTCGTCAAAGAATACGGCATGACCTATCACGTGGGCTTTGCGTCGGAACAACTTTATCTGGCGATCAACAATGGTTCGGCGTCAATGCGCATTCCTCAAACGTTTGTGTTCGGCACGGACGGGAAATTGGTCAAGCGACTGATCGGGTACAACCCACGAATCGGCAGAGAAATGTTGAACTCCGCCGTGGCTGAAGCCGTAACATCGCGCAAAGAAGCCGGACAATGAAGCGCTTCTTCATTCACTGGGCAATTTTCATCAGTTGTAATGGTCGGAGACGGCAGGCTATCATACGCCTCGTTCCGTCACCCCCGTTCGCCCTGCAGGCTGCATTGAAGCCAAAAGTCCCAATAGCGAACGGCGCTTAACTTCACCGAACCCGAAAACAGAAAACCAGAATGCATCAAACCAGTTTTTTTCAACTCTCAAAGAATTCCCTGAAGGCTTGTCGCCATTTTTGTCTCTGCGCCATTTTGTTGACGATGTCGTTTCTGAGCGGTTGCTCGGATAGCAGCGTCATGAATCGCGCACAGCAACCCGGCAGTGCAACTTATAGGCCTCCGGCAAATTTGCGCGGCAAATTGGATGGCAGCGTTCACAACGTCAATCTGCCGATGTTGAAAGGTGACAGCGTCAAATTCGGGGACATGGTCGGCAGCAACAAAGTGGTGCTGGTCAACTTTTGGGCGACGTGGTGCGGTCCTTGTCGGCGAGAAATCCCAGACCTGATCGCGTTGCACAATCAATTCAAGGACAAAGGGGTCGAAATTGTCGGTTTGACGGTGGAAGACCCGCAAATGGAGCGCGGACGTGTGGAAATGTTCGTGCAACAGTTCGCGATGAATTATCGCGTCGGATTTTCTCCGCGCGATATGTTTACATTGTTCAACGTCGCCAATGGCAACGATCCGCGCATGCCGATTCCCCAAACCTTCATCTTTGGCAGAAACGGCAAGATCGTGGACAGTCTGCCGGGTTTTCGACCGGACTTTCGCCAATGGGCCGAAGGCGCTATCAATCACGCACTCGGCACGACTTAAACCGATGAATGTTCACTCGACGACTTTCAAAATCGCGCCCCTCAATTTCCTCAACTCATTTTTCGTGATTCGTGATTCGGAGGTAGAAATTTATTATGCGTAACCGTCAATCTCAGGTTTTTCTCGTTCTTGCGCTCTGCGTGTTTTTCGCGGCGCTGATCGGTTTCGACGCCGGAGCGAAACAGCAAACCAACGACACTCAACCAACGGCGTTCGAGGCCGCGACTCAGGATGGCCCTGTCGCCATCACTCCCAAAACAACCGTTGAAAAGGGACCGCCTGAAATAATCATCACTCCGGAAGATTTCGGCAATTTCCGGTTCCCGCTGGTCAACAACAAAGGCGACATCGTTTTCCTTGGACTGTTCAGCAAACAGGACAAAACGAACGGCGCCGGACAATCAATTTTTGTCCGACACCCTGACGGCAGTTGGAACATCCTCAAAGAAGGAGAAAAAGCCGGCAACTGGCCTCACGCCATTCATGGATTTGGCATGCCGACCTTCAACGACAACGGCGACCTGACATTCTTTTCCAATTTTGGAGCCCCTGCGGTTGCGCCCACGACTATCACCGACCCTAACGATCCGGCTCACGTCGCCCGACCGAGCAACGGCGCTCTGTATCTCAAAAATGCCCAGGGATTGAAAATGCTGGTCAAGCTTGGCGATGAGGTTCCGAAAATGCCTTCGCATTTCAGCGGTTTCAGCAACGCTTCGACCAATTCCAAAGGCGTGACGGCTTTTGTAGGCATGTACAGCGACCCGGATGGAAAAGGCATTTTTCTGATCGAAAACGGCGAACTGCGCCTGCTCGTTCGCAGTGGCCAGAAAGTCGGCATCATTGGCGGTGAAGAAACTTTCTCCGAACATTACTATCCGACTCAAATCAACGAACTGAATGAACTCGCGTTTCTGGCGCGCATTGGCGAAAAAAGCGGAATCTTCGTTTCGCGCCCCAAAGGATTGGAACTGATCGCCTATGTGGGTCGGCCTTCGCCGGTCAAAGGCACGAATTATCTGGGATTCGGCAATCGGCCTCCGGCAATCAACAACAAAGGCGATGTGGCGTTTTCGGGCTTTTACGATGGGCCGACGGCTGGACGCGCCCTGTTTTTCAAACCTGCCAGTGGACCGGTTCAAGTCGTAGCCAAAAAAGGCGATCTGGTTCCGGGCGCTGGCAAGTTTGAAGACTTTCTCTCTCCAGCGGTAAATTCGCGGGGCGAAATCGCCTTCATAGGCCTGCTTGGCGGACGCAATCGCGGAATGTTCATCAAAACCGCCAAAGGCATTGAAACCATCGCTCTGGTGGATCATAAAATTCCCGGCGCCAAAGATGAACTCGACCTGTTCAATCAATTCACCCAACCAGCAATCAATGACCGCGGCGAAGTGGTTTTTTACGGGCAGATCAAAAACAACGTCGCCATCTTTCATCGCGATGACAAGGGCGTTCTGCACACCCTGATTCGACGCGGCGACAAGATGCCGAAATAATGATCGCCAGACATCGAATCTTCAAAAACTCGTAAAACAAAGCGCGGTTGACCAAGCAAGCCGCGCTTTGTTTTTGCTTCCATCACTCGACAATCGCCAAAGCTGACCACGCCACCAATCTTCAATCAATGCAAAAGTTGAACGTAAAAAAGTTTCACATCAGCATTGACTTGCTTCTCGCTCACACCTAGAATCGCGCCGCCTTATCAAACTGACAGCATAAAAACTGTCATCCGAAATTAGTACCAAAGAAGTTCAGTTGTTCGCCCCTGTTCCCTGGGCAAACGGTCGTCCAGCGGAATTCTTATCAACCAAATCTGTTTCCAATTCCATACTCTGGTGGTTTTGTCTACTCAGACAAGCAGCGGTGATTTATGGCTTTTTGTTTGATTAGCCGGAACCGACCTGTCAGTGAAATCAATATCTCGAACAGTTGGTTTGCGGTGCTACTCCAGATATTGTCATCCCAGACAACCTGTTCAAAGGAGACAAACAATGGCAGAACCTTTCCTGTCTGAAATCAGGATTATGTCGTTCGCTTTTCCGCCCAGAGGTTGGGCGTTATGCAACGGCCAATTACTCCCCATTAACCAGAATCAAGGGCTTTTCAGCTTGCTGGGCACGACTTTCGGCGGCGACGGGCGCGTGAATTTTGCGCTACCCGATTTACGCGGGCGCACACCGATCCATGTCGGTGGCAGTCATACGCTGGGCGAACGCGGTGGCGAACAGGCGCATACGCTTTCGATAGCCGAAATACCGACTCACACCCACGTCGCCAATGCCACGTCGGCGGCTGCGACAACCAACACCCCGACAGCGAGTTTGTTGCTGGCCCAATCAACCGCTTCGCAACTGTATACGGCTCCGGCAGCTTTGACAGCGATGTCGCCTGGCGAAATCACTAATGTCGGAGGCAGCCAGGCCCACCTGAACATGCAACCTTTTCTGACTTTATCCTTCTGCATTGCGCTGCAAGGAATTTTCCCAAGTCCAAACTAAGAAGGAGAAACCAATGGCACAACCTTATGTCGGTGAAATCAGAATGTTCGCGGGCAACTTTGCGCCCGCTGGTTGGATGTTTTGCGAAGGGCAACTGCTCCCAATTTCGGAAAATGAAACGCTTTTCCAATTGATCGGGACCACCTACGGCGGCGACGGTGAATCAACGTTTGCATTGCCCGATCTGCGCGGACGCATCCCTATTCATCAAGGCAACGGATTCATTCTTGCCGAGACAGGTGGCGCAGAAGAAATCACTCTGACCGTCAGCCAGATTCCGGCTCACTCGCACCCCATGCTCGGCTCAGCGAATATCGCCAATGGTGTGTCGCCCACCAATCAAGTGGTAGCAACTTCGACGGAAGTGACCGTATCGCCCTACGGTTCTGACAACCCTCAAACCAACCTTTCGCCGCAGGCAGTTTCCGCAGTGGGAGGAAGCCAACCGCATACGAATTTCCAACCGTATCTTTGCATTAACTTCATCATTTCCCTGTTCGGAATCTTCCCGTCCCCAACTTGATCCTGTCGCCGACTCTGGTTGGCGAACACATAAATCAAATGAACAGCAGGTTAGGGACTTTCCACAATTTTTTCAGGAGAAAACAATGGCAGATCCATTTGTCGCTGAAATACGAATTTTTCCATTTAACTTCGCGCCAAGGGGCTGGGCCTGGTGCGACGGACAGTTGTTGCCGCTGAGCCAGAATACGGCTCTCTTCTCGCTGCTTGGCACGACCTACGGCGGTAACGGCAAATCGAACTTCGCTTTGCCCGATTTGCAGGGACGCGCTCCGATGCATCCGGGACAAGGCCCCGGGCTTTCACTTCATGACCTTGGCGAAACCGGCGGGTCTGAAACAGTCTCTTTGCTTGAATCGGAAATACCCTCGCATTCCCACGCCATGCGGGCATCACAGGCCGATGGCGGTAACAGATCTCCTGCCGGCGAATTGCTGGCTACAGGCATTGGCATCGGTATGTATGCTGCTCCGGGTCCGTTGACTCCATTATCGAGTAACACGCTTGCTCCCGCAGGCGGCGACCAACCCCATAACAATATGCAACCGTACCTGACGTTTTACTTCAATATCGCGCTGCAAGGCGTTTTTCCGCCTCGCACCTGATAACGACGATTGCCAACAACGATGGGCAAAAGCTGCCAAAACCAATCACTGGCAGCTTTTGCCCATCGTTCAATCAAGTCCGTTGACAGGTTTCCGGGTCTCCCCTAAACTCCCGGCTTGTATCGGCGATTTTCTTCACGAACTTTGCTGCCGAAAATGCTCCTCACTCACTGGAATCGGCCTAACTCACGGCCAAATGTTTGAGCATTCGGCGGCGTTGGATTCAACACAAACCATAAATTTGCCAGGCAACATTGATTGCCTGAAGATTGGTATTTGTGTTCCCGGTCATAAACCCTGAACAGAGGCTTCACATGAAACGAATCTACACGCTCGCTTTGGTAATGGTTTTAGGCGTTTTGCTGCTACCGCAGCGTTGGGTGTCGTTGGGAGCGCCGGGTGG
>ERZ1066125.228-NODE-228-length-23894-cov-10.485968_pt1 | contig 23894 bp, 24 predicted proteins | sample MGYA00382772_ERZ1066125 | MGnify/ENA primary metagenome ERZ1066125 (study PRJEB33369, sample SAMEA5778355) | biofilm metagenome | biome: Industrial cooling water; feature: Water cooling tower basin; material: Biofilm | place: United Arab Emirates | collected... | reverse complement strand
TCTAAAGCCAAACTGCGAACCCCATACAGATAGTCCAGTCCGCGAGCGATAGGATCGGGATTGGTTGTAATAATCAATGACTCGGACACAATTTAGAAACTAAGAACGTTTTATTAATGAAGTCGTTACAGCTAACGTTGCTATGAAAAGGTTGTCCATCGGTTTAGGACACAACGATTGATCTTCTAAAAAATGCTCTGGTTCAGGCTTAGGACTCATCCGGTTTTTGAGCAACGGAAACAGCCAAATCCCGATAGCGGCGGGGGTCACCTTCTGCCAACACATTCCGCTCCTGTTCTTTGCGATCGTACAAATTGTCTAGAATGGTTTGCCAGTCAGTATCAGAGAGTGGGGAAGGTTTATCATGACTATCAGCCAGTTGAACGACTTTACCTTCTTCAAAATACTGCTGCGCCATCCAGACACGGGCACGCACTGCCCAGCTTTCGTCCTGGGTTGCCATTTGCGCGAACTGATGCAAAATTTGCGATCGCCACTCAGGATGGGGGGTAGCAATAGTGTCTGCCAAAGCTTGCAACCCAACAACAGCGGCATACCGAACAATCCACTCTTCGTCTTGCTCTGCCACAAACATCAACGCTTCCAAAACCTCTTCCTGGGCAATTTCTAGAAGGTTTTCTGGAAACCAGTGCCACTTCATTGCACCCAGCCCCCTAGCAGCCGCACGGCGAACACTCAAGGAAAAATCGGCGGTTGCCACTCCCAACAGCGTCACCAAACCTCGCGGATCACCAATGCCTGCCAAGGCTCGAATTGCCCACGATCGCGCAGTGTAGTTGTGCTGATCAAGTTGCTCCAGAATGGCGGGAACCGCTGGCTCTCCAATCGCGATTAAACCGTCCACCGCAGCAACGGCAGCACCCGGATTGTTAAAACTAAGGACTTCGATGAGGGTCGGAACCGCCCCTTCCAAACGAGTTGCAGCCAACTCCCGCACGGTTTTGATCAGTTGACCAGCAGAGTCAGCCTGTTCGACGGCATGGATGAGGGAGGAAAGATTATCAGACATGAGCGGAAAACGTGAGGGATGGGTTGGGTTTGAACTTATAGTAATTCATCCATTAAGACCATCACCTGAATTGCCCCTTCAGACAGGGATGGCGCACTCGTTTGCAATACTTGTTTTTCTAACAAGCCTTTGAGTGCAATGAGTTTAAGGCTGTTTTCTGCCAGGGTTTGGGCGATCGCATCAGCCGCCGGTAAATAGCCAATCGCGCCTAAATCTGCCAGGGCAGCCCGACGTAGAGGTAGTTTGTCGCCCGACAATGCCTGGACTAAGCGTTCAGCATAACTTGAATCTTGAGTTAGCTCATACATCGCCCGCGCCGCCGCATATTGCAACATCTCAACCGGATGGTTCAAAAACGGTTCAATTAATGACACTGCTTCTGGCGCACCTAATGCCCCTAATGCTTCCAAAATGGCGTTATAGGGTTGAGCGAGTTGCACTCCCTTGGAGCCAGCTTGAGACGCTTCAACTCCGCCTTCTAACAGGCTCAGCAATACAGGAACACAACTGCGATCGCCCAACATCCCCAGGGACTGAACCGCCGCTTCCCGCACATAAAAATCATCACAATCTAAACACTGGAGCAGCGGTTGAACCGCCCGCAAATCGCCCAACTTTCCTAAAGCGCGGGCTGCATTTCGTCGCAGAGGATAGCCACCTTCTGCCGTCCGATCCGACTCATCCGACAAACCCTCAATCAACGCATCCACCGACTCTGGTGTTGCGATGCGAAATCGCCCCAACCACCAGGCCGCATAATAACGCAAGCCAAGATCGGGCCCCCGCAAATTCGCGATCGCCTGATCCACAGTCAAAGATGCTTCATCACCGGCAGGCTCACCCACCGGTGAAAAAACTTGAGAATCCCCAAAACTGGACTCTTGCATAAGAATCAATGTACCCAGCTTATCTAGCTACTTGCACCAACTGGCGAAATGCTAACAATTTTCCCGCCCATCCGGGTAATCCGTTGCATCTCTTCATTCATCCGGTTATAAGGAACGGTGATCACAACACTGGCGCTAGAACGAATTGGACCATTCATCCGGTCCGTTTCTTCATTCTGGCGTAAACCAACCACCTCATACTTAAAGTATCGAGTACCCAACATAGACGCTTTCTGCTCCAAACAATTGAGTAAGAAGAAAATTGAAATCTTTAAACAGTCAAACTGCTACTTCCCAGTAAGTCAACGCGATTCAAACATCAACCCCAATAAGCTTGTCATCCCCCTTACCCCCCCATATGCAAACGGATCAGTAGCAGGGGGAAGTTTTCAAGCTCAAAATCTTACAGCTAAACGGCTCAATTCAATATATTGAATGACCAATTAGAGCGGGGTAATGCTGGCAATCTTGCCACCTTGACGCTGAACCCGCTGCATATGATTCGACAGCTCTTCATAAGGAATAATCACAGCCTTGTTAGACCGACGAACTTTGGGATAGCCAGGTCCAGCAATTCCTGCCACTTCTACCCGATAAAGACGACCAGAACCAAAGGCTTTGGAACCACCAAAGGCACTGTTCACAGGCACACCGTTGAGAGATGGGCGAGTGTAGGTAGCACCAGGAGCAACCACAGCAGAAGCAGTCCCACGGGCAACTTCTGTGACCAACTTGGGATAGTTGCCTTGGAACTGACCACGGCTGCTGGTGGCATAACCCCGATACAACGAAAACAACCGGGTAAAACCTACAGTACGCTGACCCACTCCAGTGGTGACCAGATCACGATAGTAAGGAACAATGTTTTCACCGAATGCTGCCTGATATTCAGGGGAATCGATATAGGAATCAATATCAACCTGATATCCTTTGGTTTCATACAGATCCAGATGGAAACTAATTTCGCTCTGGTCGTAGGGAGCACGTCCTAGCAAGTGCTTATAGTTCAGCTCAGTGACTCGGCTGTGGAAGTTATTGTAGAAAAACTTCGTCTTATACAATTCCGACTGAGCCACCTGCCGAACAAACTCTTTGACGGTAATCTTGCCGTCACGCAGCAGTGATTCTGGAATGACGAGCCGCTCAGACGCCATTAAATAGTCATTACCCAATAGTTGACGGTAAACCGCACGAATAACGGCTTGAACATCATCTTGGGATGCATTTGGACGCAGTTCGACCGGAGCCGCATCACTAAACGCCGAGGTTCCCAATCGGGACGCTTGTGCTGTAATAGGCACCGAAATACTCTCCTTATTGTCAGTGTTTGCGAAATGGAGTTAGGTCGATTGAGATCAGAGACTAAAATGGTTGCCCAATTTAATGACTAATCTCAATCGATTCCTTTTGTAAATAAGGATTTTGAATGAAATGAAATGAAGCCCTTGCGCATTCTGATTCAGTGTTGAAACGCAAATCTAGTCGCAGTCAAAACGATTTTATGTGCCAACACCAAATTATGGCAATGTTGTGGACAACATACTATTAAATTCGCAATCCTTACACGGGTTGAATGCTCACGACTTTGCTGCCTGCTCGGTTCAGTTGTTGCAATTTGTTGGACAACTGATCGTAGGAAACAAGCATTTCCATCGTGCTACGGCGGATTGTTGGTGAAGTTGCAGAAGCTCCCTGCATGACTCGAACCCGATACACATCACCTCGGCTACCACCGACTGCACCACTTAGGGCACCAGTGCTAGGTGCTGAGATGGGGGAGGCTGTGTTCCTAGCTAACTCCCAAGTCAAACGAGCTGTAGTTTGTGATTGTGAGCGATCGCTGTTGGCATAGCCCCGATACAATTGGAACATACGAGTAAACCCAACCGTTTTTTGAGCAACTCCCGTAGTTACCAAATCCCGATAGTGGGGAACTACATTTTCACCAAAGCTCTGCTGATATTCTGGCGAATCAATATAGGAATTGATCTCAGCTTCATAACCCTCAGAGCTATAAAGATTGACGTGGTAAGTAATTTCTGCCTCATCATAGGGAGCACGTCCCAAGAGATGCTTGTAATTCAGCTCAATGAAACGGACTTGAAAATTGGGATAGAAAAACTTACGACGATACAGTTCAGACTGAGCGAGTGCCCTCACAAAGTCTCGAACTGTAATATGACCTTGCCGCAATAGTGATTCTGCACTGGTCAAACGCTCACTTTGCATAATGTGCTCGTTACCGAACACCTGGCGATAGGCGGCTCGGATTACTGCATTGATATCATCATCGTTCCAATGTGGACGCAGCTCAACTGGCTCTGTCTCCTGGAATGCACTAATCCCCAACCGACTAGATTCTCTTACACCTGCCATAATTGCTTCCCCTACATTGTTATGTTAATGGACTGCTTTATTGGCGAATCTTGTTATGTCGGTGTCAATTAAAATTGCCCGGTAAGGTAATCAACCCCTATCAAAACGACAGACAATTGATTACCTTTCCGGGCCAAATGACACGCCTTAGCTCAGAGCGTTGATAGCGTAGTCGATGTAGGAGTTAGCTTCGGTACCAGGATCTCCAGTGATGCCGTGGTTAGCTTTGATGTACTTCAGAGCTTCCACATACCAGCTAGGAGACAAGTCGAAGGTGCTGTTGATTTCAGCCAAACCAGCAATCAAGTACTCATCCATAGGACCAGTACCACCAGCAATCAGGCAATACTGAACCATGCGGAGGTAGTAGCCGATGTCACGAACGCACTTGTCCTTACCACGCTGATCAGCAGCAAAGTTAGCACCTTGCATTTGGGTGGTGTAGGGGAACTTTTGGTAAACAGCGTTTGCTGCACCTTCAGCCAATTGCTTGGACTTAGAAGCCAAAGCCTTTGCTGCATCGAGGTCAGCATTTGCAAGACGAAGACGACCAAAAGCGTTTTGCAATTCGGTGTTGCTCAGAAAACGTCCTTGGGAATCAGCAGCTGCTACAGCTTCAGTCAATTGTGTCTTCATTGGTTTTATATCTCCCTAATTGATTGTTTTGAAGAAGTGTTGAAAAGCTGTCACTCGCCATTTACTCAATCAATGACCAATGACTTATAAAATGGCTTAGCCAACTGCTGCTGCTGCACGATCAAAGTAACCAGCAACTTCAGCCATCAACTGGCTGCAATCACCTTGGGTAACACCATTGCGATCGTTAGCGATAGAGATCGCAGCGTCCTTCATTTTAGCAACGCCAGCTGCTACGGAAGCACCGGGAACGCCCAGAGCCAGATAGGTTTCGCGCAGACCGTTCAGGCAGCGATCGTCGAGGACACTAGCATCACCAGTGAAGATAGCGTAGGTAACATAACGCAAGATGATTTCCATGTCGCGCAAGCAAGCAGCCATGCGACGGTTGGTGTAAGCGTTACCGCCAGGAGCGATCAGTTGGGGTTGTTCAGCAAACAGGCTACGAGCAGCGTCTGCAACAATAGAAGATGCATTGCCGGTAATCCGGTTAACTACATCCATACGCTTGTTGCCATCAGCAACAACAGCTCTCAAAGCTTCGATTTGAGCATCGCTAACGAACTCACCACGGGCATCAGCCTGAGAAACAACCTTGGTATACGCGTCTAGCATCGATTTAATCTCCTAAATCGCTCGTTTATACATTGTTGAAGATTGAATTGATGACCAAGCAAAGAACCAGTTTAGTTAAAACAACTTAGATCCAACAAAATGGTAGATCTTACTAATTCAGAACTAGATCAAGAGCTGGAAATATTATGTGTAGGCGAATGAATGATCAACTTTTGCACTTCTCGAACCACTAACTGATAATTATTTCAGTAGCTTAGCTAACACCCAAATTTCTCGAAAAATGCGTTCACTGAATTATGAGAACTGCTTGAGAAAAATGAGAGATGGGATCGAGAACGAGAGCAAATTTGATTTACTCAACATCCGGCTACCATCTACATTTCCGAGGCACTTTTATACTAAGACGAATAGAACCTCTTCTCTCTCAACTTATTAGAAGTTCGTTTTTCTTAATCAGCCGTAACATTCTGGATGCTGTGATGGGTGGATTGGTTGGATGGTCTAAATGCTGTAATCCCTGATTTCTAAAGCGTCGGCTGTTTTTGGTTGGTTTATTTCTAAATATATTGGCTCGATCGCAGGGAAAATTTTATCCGTAACATTCCTGTAACAATTCGCTTCTGCCTCAAATTGTTGATCGCTATTTGAGATTGCCTCATCCCTATCTTCTACTTAATTTCTCATGGCAAACAATTCAACTGTCGCGATCGCCCCCGCCATTCCGAATCAACCAAACCACTAGAATCATCGCTTGGCACTCTTAATTGATGCTCCCAAGCCGCCCCATCTCCTGTAAACCACATAGAAACACAGCCTTAAGAATCAACAAGCCTGATTCAAACATCGAAACAACTCAGCCCATAAACCATCCATAAAAGCAGAAGCCGTCAGCATCCAAACTAATGCGACGGCATCGTTATCTGGAGATTGGTTGACTTATCTAACGATTTGACGCTTCAAACTCAGTTTCCATTGGTACGGCGGCAATGAGTTTCGGAACCGCCCAGTCGCTATGCTTTGGAAGCAGTCCAGTCCTTCTTCAAAAGCGCCAAGAACGTAGTAATTCCTTTTGTGAAGCCCGCTGGGTCAGGCAACGCATACTGCGGGAAATCTTCATAATGACGCCACGGCTCCAGGTCGTTATGCCGTAAATGCAAAACCCGTTCACCTTCCTCCAGCTTCCAAAGCATTTGACCACCCGTTGGTATGTTAGCCATGGCTTTCTCCTACATCTGATGTAACCAAACTAAGGACCAGTCCTTATCCTCACAATCATGCCATTCCAAGTATTAAATTCTGTAAACAATGCTACGTTAACTCTAGACATTTTGACCAAACTACTATCCATACATAGATGCATTATATTTCCCAAAAATTTAGAAAAGTCTCATATTAAGCTCTGTGAAGTTAGAGTGAGATTTTTCAGCTTTCAAGCATGAACCATATTCACTGTCTTATTCAGCAGATGAGTCAACCTAGCAACCAGAGCAATGGCAATCTGTAGAGCGATCGCCCATAACATCATGCCCAGCCAAGCTTATATCCCTACCCATCACCCATTCCCCCACAAATCTTTTAGCCAGCAAGCCATTTCCCATCCACACACCATCATTAAAAGTCGCAACCCCAGTCCTTCAATGGATGGCATACTTCAAACCTAAAACATCCCTAGATAAACAGGCATGTGTCTACTGGCGTAAAAGCAACTAACCCCAACTCCATCCAAATGAAGAGTGAATGAACCAGAATTGGTTAACCTTGTAGAGAATCTTGTTGACCAATCTGAAACCACAGATTAAGTTATGTAATTTTCATCAGACCAAATCGAATAATGCGGTCCTCATCCCTATATGATTATGAGTAACTTTGTAAGAATTCGTAAGGAAAGGGAGATTTTCAGGCGTGGCAATTCCTCTTTTAGAATATTCCCCTACTAGTCAGAATCAGCGGGTAGCGAACTTTGAAGTGCCTGGAGATGAGTATCCCAGGATCTACTCTACCGATAATCTGCTTTCCCCTAGCGATTTAGGCAACTTGATTGAAGCAGCTTATCGTCAAATCTTTTTCCATGCATTTGCTGCTGATCGGGAAGTAGCTCTGGAGTCCCAACTCCGCAATGGACAAATTACGGTACGTGACTTTATTCGCGGCTTGCTCTTATCTAATACCTTTATCGATAGCTTCTACAACAAAAACAGTAACTATCGCTTTGTAGAGCACTGTGTTGAAAAGGTGTTAGGACGCCCAGTTTACAGTGAACGTGAAAAGATTGCCTGGTCCGCTGTGGTCATGTCCAAAGGGGTCAAAGGGTTCGTTGATCAGTTGCTAAACAGTGATGAATACATCGAAAACTTTGGTGAGAACACCGTGCCCTATCAGCGTCGCCGGATTTTGTCGGGTCGTGCAACGGGTGACCTACCATTTAACATTAAGTCCCCTCGCTACGACGCATACTATCGTGCCAAGTTGGGCTTCCCACAATTTGTTTGGCAAACAACAGTCCGCAGCTATGTTTCGGCTGACAAGAGAGTTTCGGCAGGCAGTCCTTCACTATTCTTGGATATGGCACGGAGCATCAACCCACGGGTCAATGCACCTCAAAAGCTTTCAGCGCTGAATATTGACATCGAAAAGTCCGTACCCCGCAGATAGATCTTTGCACCTGTCTGTTGACTAAAAAACCTCATGTTAAGAGTGGAAATTGTTGACTAACAAGTCGAAGTTTCCACTCTTTTAGGTTTCTAAGCCAAAAACTTTAACTTTAAGCACACTCATCTTTTTCAGAATGAAATCCCAATGCCAAGAGTGCTTTGCGGATGTTGGCTTTTGATGGGCAAGTTTTGGGCGCAGTTAGCCCAAGTTCTCTTACGGTCTCAAATAGTTCACGCATCAAGATATCCAGAGAAATTTCTTCATCATTTTCTGGCGATTTTTCCATTCTCCCTTCATAAGCCAGCGTATAAAGTTCGAGATGGTATTTCCCCATTGCTTTTGCTAATTTTTGCAAGGTTTCGGGCGTGGGGCAGGTTCCCTTAAAACAGGCTCCTCTTAAACGAGGTTGCGGCACTCCAGATAGCTCTGCTAGACGATTCATGCTGATACCCTGCTCTTCTAGATATTGCAGGATGAATTGCCCCAGGGGAGAACAGTCTTCGGCTTTTATTTGTAACCTTGCTGGCATTCGTTTCTTAGTCAGGGAACTGAATAGATATTTCAGATTTTAAATTGAGTACTATGAAATCTTCATCTGCGCAGATTGGTCATTAAGAGGAGGCTGTGTATCGAATCCGTCTATAAAGTAGCATTTTTGAGCGGTGCAAACTGCCATTGCCCTTACTTGGACTTTCGTATTCATGGCACAATACCAACCAAAATTTCGTATTAAGTGAAGATATGGCGGCATTACCAACTGGATAGGAAATTTCTCCAAGAGTTCATACGTTAGTTATAAGTGCAGAAAAATAGTTAGAAAGTGAGCATTCACATTTAATTGGTCATTACATATATTTACTTTTGCTGAAAGCAGTGATTACACTTTAGGATTCACTCTACAGTTTATGTGCTTGAATCTGAGCGTTTGTTCTTTTGAGTGGACAGGTCTTTTTTGCGGATTGTTTGATTCTCCTATATCTATCTTTCAAAAAGAACGTCGCAGTTTGTGATCTGTTGAGAGCAGAAAACATTTAATAACTGCCAACGGTTAAGGAACTGCTGGAAGGGTTACTGCGAATAGGTCTGGGTGGAACAATGACCGCTTATATTGTAATGCGTGAAAGGATGGAAGTCGAATTTGGAAATGATGGTTGCTTGTAACTTGAGAATTGGGACGATTCGATTTCTGTTTAATGATCTGGTTGATGAATATTTAAGGGATATTTTAAGTATCTCCATCATTCAGTGAGATGTGGTGGTGATCAAAATGCTGGATGCATCATAAAATTCACCATGCTGTTGTATTACAAACTGTTCTCCCAACAAGATACTTAGCCATACCTGTGATAGTGGCATTTTTACTGCTTGAACTAGTTCAATAAGAGACATTAATGAATGATGTTGATGTAGGTACTGATAAATTTTGACAGTCCACGTTGAGATGTCTTCATCATGAGCGATCGCGATTGTTTGATTAAATATGTCTGCTTCTGTCATTCCTGGATGTTGACTCATTTGTTCATCCAATACCTGTAAGAGCGCAATTTGATCCACTTCTCCGACTACTGAACCTGTTTCTTCCGGTTGGGCTGGTCGTTCTGGTGTTTTTCTTGGCAAATTGGCAAATGGTTCAATGAATTGATCCAAATCTACGGTCATGCTTTGTCGGATATAGCGATCAAATGCATCGGTTGGCATTACAGGTCCCTCATCAGAGGCAGTTGCTTCCAATTCTTCAAAGGTTAGCAAGGAGCGATCGCAAAAGACCTGGGCAATTTGGGCGATCGCGGTTGCTGCAACGTGTAACTGACTCTGCGGATCCAACTGCACCAATGATGCATCCAGGGTATCTAATAATTGTGCTAAATCAGCTTCATCCGGGGCGATCGCGGCGTCCTGTAACATTTCCCATAAGGGCAACTCTAATTGTTCCATCTGTCTTGTTGTTATACCTCCGCCTGAAATGGACACGGGCGCAACGAACACAACGCTGGATCCAGTTGCCTCTGGCTGACAAACTTCTTAATTCCGTACCGTTCTTCCAGCACACTCAACATCTTACTAACATACTGATGCACTTGATTAGGCAGCATTCCAATACAATGCACTGCTGGCACGATCGCAATTTTGTTCTGTCCTTGCCAAATTTCTGCCGCGATCGCATGAATGGGTGTATCAACCCCCGCTTTGCGATACACCACCAGCACACCAAACACCATTTGACTAAGCGGTTCAAACTCAACTGGAATTTGCTCTAGCTCACCTTCCTTGCGTTTGCGACTACGAGCCTGGTTAATGCGATCACGGTTTCGGGCATACGACCTGCGACTATAGCACACCGATGGATCCCAACAGCCATCCCCCTCAATACCATGTATCTCCTGAGCTTGCTGCGCCGACAACATCGCACACTTCCGGCATTTTTCTGGCACTCTCTTAGTCATACTCGCTCTACCCCAACGTGAGCCGCTCACCCAAAATCCATCAGCATCAAGTCTACGCCCGCATTATAGCTCTACCTGTTGCCATCCTTAATATTGTCTGAGTTGAGTCTTATCCCAGATATTTGTTTGATATTGGGGATTAAAAAGTCCGTTCTTTTCTTTTTCCTCCTTTATACAGAAAAGAAGCTAGCAGACTGAAAAGGCTCAGTCTTAGCAAAGGAAATTTTTTGGTCGTTAAGGCTGAAACACTTGTCAGTTAAGGCTTCTATCCCTCGATCTGATTAGACGCTGCTGAGCACTTAACTGTCCCGTTTTGAGCCATAAATGGGACACTCCAAATTGCAAAGAACGATTTTGCGCCGTTTCAGGCTTTTAGTGTTTGATCAAACAGTCACCGAAAATGGGACAGTTGCCTTTAGCACGGCACTAACAACCAAAATTTTTCCGCTGCTAACATCAAACCGAAAAGAACCGACGATCGCACTTTTTCGCCCCCGGATTAATTACCTCAAACGTCCACTTGCCAGTTTTGTGATGCTTCTTAGTCCATTGAGTGAAATGCTCTTCTCCTATAGAACCCATTTGAGATCTAATCCTAGAGCCAAAAGCTTTTCAGCTAGCTGGATTTCGCCCTTATCTTGCAGAAAGTAGCTCTGCTGATCTACTTGCATTACAGAGAGCTTTGCTAACGACTTGTCTCAAAGCCCGGTATGACGCGAAAAGATGTCAAACAGGCTCTATAGTTGAGCGGCTCGAAGGTACGTTAAACACTGTATGGCAAGCCTTGAAAGCCCGCTCCATCTGGGTTGTTATGCGACTGTGTATGTACAGTTAACCAGTCTCTAAGGTTCAAATTGCCAAAGAATAGGCTCCCACTCATAGCAAGTAATATTAGCTGTGTTAGAAACGCCATTCTGTAAGCGGATATGCCCTAATGCCGGAAATGGCATATGGTAAGCGATTACCATTATTCGCTCATTCACAACCTGGTTCAACAGTCTGCGTCGGGTTTCTGCGGCTTGTTGGGGATCAAGGTTTGATGTTAGCAGCGGAAAAATTTTGGTTGTTAGTGCCGTGCTAAAGGCAACTGTCCCATTTTCGGTGACTGTTTGATCAAACACTAAAAGCCTGAAACGGCGCAAAATCGTTCTTTGCAATTTGGAGTGTCCCATTTATGGCTCAAAACGGGACAGTTAAGTGCTCAGCAGCGTCTAATCAGATCGAGGGATAGAAGCCTTAACTGACAAGTGTTTCAGCCTTAACGACCAAAAAATTTCCTTTGCTAAGACTGAGCCATCAAGATCAAATCCAGTTTGCCAATCAGGATGTTCTAGATCAAACGCTTCATTGAAAAAGACATCTGCCGCAACGATAAGCTGAGAACCTTCAGACTCAATTTTTAGTGCAGACTGACCGGGGGTATGTCCTGGTGCCGCGATCGCGACGATGCCGGGAATAATTTCTTGATCGGGCTGAAATTGGTTCACCCGATTGGCGATCGCCCCCAAATGTTTTCGGGCAGCAGCCAGGATTCCCTGCTTGAATGTATCGGGCACGAGCAGTGACGATACATCGACGGTTGGAGCCATCCAAAACTGCCACTCTGCTTCTGAGATGTAGTACCGAGCGTTGGGAAAGGTCAGTTTTCCATCTGGGGCAACAATGCCACCGATATGATCAGGATGGGCATGGGTGATGATTACGGTATCAATATCTTGGGGGTGAATACCAATCGCAGTAAGATTTTGGGTCAGTTTTGCGAGTCCAGTTCCAAGTTCTGTGCCTGCTCCTGTGTCAATCAAAACGTGGTGTGTTCCCGTATCAACGTAAAGTGCATTGAAATAGAGGGATAGCGTATCTGGCGACCAGAACCGCTCAACCATCGCCTGCTCAACCTCCTGCGGATCTGCTAAGGGCGCATAGGTTGGCAAGGGAGGTAATTTTAACAACCCATCGGAAATCGTGGCTACTTTGAAATTGCCAACGCTAAATTGATAAACGCCTGCGTTCGGTCTGCTGTTTTGTCCAATTGCGCTAACTGTGGGTGTGGTAAATAAGAAGCCAATTAGGATTCCAATCAGGAACATTACTTTGAGGCGAGATCGCCACACAGATCGGATGAATGCGTGAATAGAAATTGACATACCTGGCTCCAATCAAATTCTTTTTCTGTCAGCCTTAGAACAGATCTAGGATTAACTTTCGCTGTATTGTCGCAACAGATGTTGATACTTCTTGGCTTCCTCAAACACCTGCTCATCGGTGATTGTTCTAGGAACATTTACCACTTTGGGAAACAATCCATGAACGACAAACGGTGTTCTATAGAACATGCCGCAATAGTTAGCCGTTTGTTGAATCGGACGCAGAAATTCACTAATCGTAAAATTAACTGCACCGCCTGCAACATACATGTCTGATGTTCCACCTGTGGTTACAACAGGCATTAAGTCTTTGCCTTGCAGTGCAGTTCCGCCTGTTCCAAAAGCAAATCCATAGGTCAATACATCATCCATCCATCTTTTGAGCAGAGGAGGCACCGAATACCACTGCAACGGATATTGCAACACAATCAAATCATGATGCGTTCAGAGTTCTTGTTCAACTTGCATATCTATCTGCCAATTAGGATATCGTTCATAGAGATTGTGAGTCTTAACCGATGGGAGTGTTTGAATCGCTTCTACTAGTGCTTTATTGCCTCTTGATTCTGCAAAGTTTGGATGTGCCAAAATCACTAACACGTTTTTCATGGCTTGCCTTGTCTTAGCCCTACAAATCCACAATATTGGCAGAACTGTTATATTGTCTAATAGATAATTAAGATAAGGCTTATCACTGGCATGAATTATGAGCAATTTGACCTCAACCTGCTTAATGTGTTTGATGCCGTGATGACAGAACTCAATGTGACGCGAGCATCCGAACGGTTAAATATGACTCAGCCTGCGGTTAGCAATGCACTGAAACGCTTACGTCACTTATTGAATGATGAGTTGTTTATTAAAGTTCCGAGTGGAGTTAGTCCCACTCCAAAAGCCATGCAAATCTGGCAACCCTTGCGTGAAGCACTCAATCAAATCCGACAAACGCTGGAGCCCGTTGGGTTTAATCCCGCCACAGAGACGGTTACCTTTACGATCGCCTTAAACGACTTTAATGCCGCTCTGATCCTGCCTCCATTGATGAAAGTGATTGAAGCGATCGCCCCCAAGATTAATTTGCGAACTATACCAAACACTCACATCAATGCTCCAATGTTGTTAGAGCAAGCAGAAATAGATATTGCCATCGGGGTTTTTCCAAGCCCACCGCCACGGTTGCGATCGCAAACTTTACTAACCTCTCCCTGGATTTGTGCCATGCGGTGCGGCCATCCACTGGCGAGAAAAAAGCTAACACTCGATCGCTATGCCCAAGCCAACCATTTACTGGTGACGTTAACTGGAGAGTCGACGGGAGTTATCGATCCCTTGCTGCAAGAGCAAGGGCTAAATCGGCGCGTCGGACTCACTGTGAATCAGTTTTCTGTTGCGCCTCAAATTCTTGTAAATTCTGATCTCATTGCAACTTTGCCAACCCGTGTAGTTCAGTTAAGCAGCATTGCCGATCAACTTCACTTAACCCCCGTCCCGATTGAAATCCCCTCTACATCTATAAAGATGATGTGGCATGAGCGAAGTCAACAAAATACAGCACAGGCATGGTTCAGAATACAATTGGCTGAGGTTTGCTCCCACCTTTAGTTTCTTCAACACTGAAAAAGCCCTTGAACACAAAGTGTTTTCGATATCGTCCGAATAAATTCCACCTCTAAATTTTGCGTTGATAAGGTGGAAAAGCGCTAGGATGCAGTGAAAACAGACCATATTTGTTAGACGACAACTACTTTTTGCGATCGCGACAACTATACGTAGACCCGATCGAAGCTTTTCATCGGCAGTTGAACATTTGTTTTAGTTGTCGCGAAGCCCAATTATAGTTGTCATTTGATAATGAGATCCTCGACTACGAGCGGCGGCAAAAAGCCGGTAAACCGATTGGCAGTGGACGAGTGAAAAAAGCCGTAGACCAAGTCATTGGTCGCCGTCAAAAGCACAAGGGGCAAAGCTGGCGACCGCATGGGAGTCGTGCACTTGGATTGCTCAAAGTGCTTAAACTCAATGGTAAATGGCACCAATTCTGGTTCTCACAGCAACTTACCTAATCAACGCAAAATTTAGAGGTGGAAAGTTTTTGCTGGAGCTTGGGGTTGGGTTTGCTTTTGTTGGTAGCCAATATCGGCTGGAGGTCGGAGGAGATGAATTTATGGTGGATCTCTTCTTCTACCACTTGGGATTGAGCTGCTTTGTGGTGATTGAACTAAAGACAACGGATTTCAAGCCGGAGTATTCTGGGCAAATCAACTTTTATGTGAATGTGGTGGATGACAAGTTACGCCGTCCAATGGATAACCCAACGATCGGAGTTGTGTTGTGCCGATCCAAAAATAAGCCAGTTGTTGAGTATGCGTTGCGGGGTATGACTCAGCCGATTGGAGTGTCAACCTATCGCACGACGGCGGCACTGCCCGATGAATTTAAGACAAATCTCCCGTCCATTGAGGAGCTTGAGCAGGAAATAGAATCGATCGCGGCTGCTATTGAGAGTACAACTGAGGAAATTTAGAGCACAACATGAAAGGAGACATTACTTGCGAATCCTAGGAAAATACACCATCGGTTTGCACTTGCCTTGGCTAGTTGTCAACCAATTTAGCTAGCTCGGCTAACAGCTTCTCAGCTTTTTGTCTTTTTTTGGAGTCAGCCCAAATTTTTCCTTTTTTCAAGAGTTTGTTTACTTCTGATAAACGACTGGAAAACTCCTGTTTTAAGGTTTCCTCTGACTGCTCAGGATTCTTAGAAGCTTTCTGAGATGCCCTGATCTCCTCTACCTGCTGTTTAATTTCGTTCAAGCTCAAGCTTTTGGAAATCACAAGATTCAGAAGTGTCCCTCGCTGAGTTTCATCTTTGACTCGTGATAAAACTCTTGCCTTGGTGTATTCCAATTTTCCTTGCCGTAAGGCTTCCAATACATCGTTTGGCAGGTTGAGTAACGGTAGGCGATTCGTGCGAAAACTTTCAGGGGTGAATCTTCCGACGGCATCGAAAACCTCCTGTAAAATCTGCCATTCTTTTGTGTGGATAACGTTATCCACACAATTGCGATCCGGATGAGCAGCCTGGTTGAGCAGGGTAATCACATCGTCACGCTGCTTTTTGATGCGGAGTGCAACTAAATCTAAAATTCCTTCGGTTTCTTCAACGGGGTTAAGGTCTTCACGTTGTAGGTTTTCAACTAAAGCAACTTGTAAAGCTTCTTGGTCATCAAAGTTTCGAATGACGACGGGTACTTCAGATAGCCCAAGAATGGTGGCAGCCCGATAACGGCGTTCTCCTGCAATCAGTTGATATTTCCCCTTTTCTCCAGGTCGCACTAACAGAGGTTCTAAAATTCCATGTTGCTTGACAGACTCAACCAGGTGATTCAGTTTCTCTGGATCCAAGTATCTACGAGGCTGTTGCTCAGATGGAATGATGGCTGCTAAGGGAAGTGAGCGATCGCTGGTTTCCGTCGGCTCAACTGTACCAAATAGAGCATCAACGCCCTTAATTTCGTAAGGCTGACTACTACGCTTTCTTCCGCTCATGATAATTTCTCTAGGCTACGAGCAATTTTGTCGAACAAGGCTACTGCTGGATGCTTTGAGTGATAGAGTGCCAGGGGCAAATGCTCTTGAGACGCATCGGCAAAGCTGATTGATCGAGGAATCGTTGGAAATACGGTTCCGATTTTGGAGAGTTGCTCCTGGATGGATTGTAAAGCCATGCTTCCCTGCACTGTTCTTGCTTCGTGCATGGTGGGAACGACTCCCGCAATATTCAAATTCTTGTTAGCACGCGATCGCACACGAGCGATCGTCTTGAGCAAAAGCTCAGTTCCTTTCAGTGATTTGTACTGGGTCTGGATGGGAATTAGAACATGGGTTGCGGCGACAAGACTGATGTAACTCAGAATGCCAAGGCTGGGAGGACAATCAATCAGCATAAAGTCGTATTGGTCCACTGCTGCACTTAATGCCTCTTTCAATCGGTAATCCCGCATATCTGCCACGACTAACTCTAACTCTGCACCGCTCAAGTTGATGTTGGCAGGGACTAAATCCATTTTGTGAATATCAGAATGAATCGGCAAAGGCTCCCCTGCCATGACAGACTCATAGATTGTCTTGTCTAAGTCTGAGGGTTCTAAGCCCATAAAAGCAGTAAGACTTGCTTGTGGATCCATATCCACTAACAGAACGCTGTTTTTCCGTTTTGCCAGATGGTAGCCCAAATTCATTGTTAAAGTGCTTTTCCCAACGCCACCCGACTGGTTGAAAATCGCAAGAATTTTGCTCATCAGTGTGTAAAAGTTTTTCCACATCCCAAGCATACTGGATAAATACTCAGGCAACTGACTTTTTTATGCTACGTGAGTGGAGTGAGTATCTATCGTAGTCGGGAGTGTCACGATAACTTTTGTATGAGTAGTGCTAGGGAGTGAAGCACTTGATTCATGTCGCCGCGTAGGATTTGAAGATCCTGTTCGATTGCGTCTAATCGTTGAGCAACAATATCCTGGGAGATAACGTTCTTAGATGGGGATTTTGCTGGGGCAGAAGTTGCGTTTAGCTTGGCAGCGAGAGCATCCCAACTACTTGCTTTCAGGTTGAAGTGGGCTTTGGCATCCTTGAGAGATTTGAATTGGTGCTTCAGGCGATCGCTGGTGTAGGGTTCACCGGGTTGAAACTGGTTTTGTTGTTCGAGGTCTTCTTCGACCATTTCTACCACCTGATCAATCAGGCGATCATGATTGATCGCCATTTGGGCGGCAGCCCCCAGGATGCGGGAGGTTGCTTTGATTTGCACGTTGCGTTCTTGCCGGAGTTGGCTGGTGAGGTTGCGAATGCGATCGCCCAGAGCAGAGGTGACAGGAGTAGCATGGATGGAATTTAAATCGTCGCTCATGGTGGTTCTCTACTCTGCGAGGATTTCTTTCACAGCTTGCCAGATACGTTGGAGTTTTTGCAGAAATCCAATCGCATTATCGCCCGGTTCTTCGTCAACAGAATTGATCAGAGATTGAATCCGATCCATGCGAGTAGCGATCGCTTCCAGATTAGTCAATGCGTCTTCTTCACGGTTCATGGAATCACGCAGTAGTGTAGCCATTTCAGCGATTTCTTGCTTCAGGCGATCGTTCTCTCGTTTGCGCCGAGTTTCCCAGCCTTTGATACCTGCTTTGGATCTCCGTTCAAACTTGAGTTCATTCTGAACTTGAGTGTAGAGAGCCAGGTAATGCTGGCGTTCGGTTTCAGCTTTTTCGTATTGGGTCGTAAGTTCTTGCGTCCGGACTTGTTCCTGGTTGTAAAGAGTGAGGTAGGATTGTGCCTGAGTGTGAGCTTCCTGGTAGAGGGTAAGGGTTGTGCGGTAGCGTTCCTGTTCTTCCTGGTACAAAGTCAGAGTGGATTGATAGCGCTGCTGTTCGTCTACATAAAGTTGTTGGCTCTGCTGGGCTTGTTGTTCAAGTTCTTGAGTACGCTGGCGGAGTTCATCCCTGTCGCTACGAGCTTTGAGGAGAAGATTCCGCAATTCGTGAGGCGAGGTTGGCTCTGATTGCCGAGAGGCGGGATTGCGGAGCGAGTTGTCATAGGAATCATCGCGCCGATCTGCTCTTCGCATGGGCATGGTGCCACCTCAAGAAACCATTGTTTTACTCTTCTGGTTTAGAATTCCCAAATCTGGAGAATTTCAACAGAAGATAACATTGCAGTTCACTTGCTTCACTTACTCTCTATTCTGTTGATTCTCAGTGGGACGGTGGTGGTGCTCAACGGCTCACGGCATCAAAGGTCTGGAATCATCAGGATGCGATCGCACTGGGGAAGGCGGTTGAAGCTGGGAGGGAAATGACTAGCGATTACAGGCTGCCAGCCGCCAGGATTTGCTCAACGGTGAGGCTTAACTCTGGAAAACTGGGGGAGGGAATCGTCTGCTTTCCTGTCAACAACAACTCTTCGTACCAGCCTTCTTCCCATCGCAGTAATGTTACTTTGGACTCTAATGGATTCACAATCCAGTACTCTGGAACTTCCAACGCCGCATATTCAGAGCGTTTGTAGCGATAGTCGCGGGCGATCGAATCGGGGCTAACGACTTCCACAATCATCAGTGGTGCTGTTTGAAATACTGCCGATTGCCCTAATAGTTCTTTGGCTTGTTCCTGCGTCACCACACAGAGATCTGTCAATCTAGACTTGTTATACCCAGTTCTGACTCCAGCTTCGCGAAATGTCAGCCAGGGTAAAGCTAAGCGTTGAATTTCTGAATCTAGTTGCTGTTCGAGAAACTTGGTGATTAAAAAATGTTCGATTCTCGGAGGATTCATCAGAACTAAATGCCCATCCACAAGTTCGTAGTGGTTACCAGTACCGTCGTCATAGACCAGGTATTCTTCAAAGGTGATTTGCTGAGTCGCTGTGCTAACCATAGTCAAAGCAAGCAATAGGGTGTCTTTAGTGTAGGCGATCGCAATTGCAAAGGAGATCGCGCTGAAGATGAAAAAACGCCTGATGGCATCTGATGTGCTGTTTCAATCCCTGTGAGGGATTCGGGGGTTTTGCGACTTCTCACCTGGCGGAGGCACAAGGAAGTTAGATCGATACTCCGTTTCAATCCCTGTGAGGGATTCGGGGGTTTTGCGACAATGGCGGTCCCACGAAAGAGCAGACAACGACCTGGTTTCAATCCCTGTGAGGGATTCGGGGGTTTTGCGACAAAAAAGATGTTGATGTTTGAGAACTTGGCTAGAGTTTCAATCCCTGTGAGGGATTCGGGGGTTTTGCGACTCCACGGCGGAATTTGAACGACACTTTAGCAATGCGTTTCAATCCCTGTGAGGGATTCGGGGGTTTTGCGACGATATGTTGCGCGATCGCCCGGAAACTAGCCCCTGTTTCAATCCCTGTGAGGGATTCGGGGGTTTTGCGACGTAGTAAATGCTTGATCCGTATTCAGTGCCATTGATTGTTTCAATCCCTGTGAGGGATTCGGGGGTTTTGCGACAAAAACATTTCCAGCACCCTGATCGACCAAATCCTGTTTCAATCCCTGTGAGGGATTCGGGGGTTTTGCGACGCAACATCCGAAAACCTTAATACTAAATAGGGAGAGTTTCAATCCCTGTGAGGGATTCGGGGGTTTTGCGACGAATGTTTCATTGCACTCGTCGCACATTAACTGATAGTTTCAATCCCTGTGAGGGATTCGGGGGTTTTGCGACTTCAGAAACTTTTGAAATAGGCGCAATCGGTCATTTGTTTCAATCCCTGTGAGGGATTCGGGGGTTTTGCGACTTAAGCCAAAATTTCAAAGCAGGATTAAAGGCTTAGTTTCAATCCCTGTGAGGGATTCGGGGGTTTTGCGACGACGGTTGATCCCAGTCCCAAACATAAGCTACAAAATGTTTCAATCCCTGTGAGGGATTCGGGGGTTTTGCGACAGTTGGATTAATATCACTTTAATGAATTTCGCTAGTTTCAATCCCTGTGAGGGATTCGGGGGTTTTGCGACTCGATTGTGGATTAGATATGGAGTACGATATTGAGTTTCAATCCCTGTGAGGGATTCGGGGGTTTTGCGACCTGATAAATGAAGGATGAACACTGAGGCTCCTTATAGGTTTCAATCCCTGTGAGGGATTCGGGGGTTTTGCGACCAATACAAATTCGCCCTTCTTCCTTCTCTGGATCGGTTTCAATCCCTGTGAGGGATTCGGGGGTTTTGCGACTTCCTTCTAACCGTGCCTTAAATTCTGGTGCAGGAGGTTTCAATCCCTGTGAGGGATTCGGGGGTTTTGCGACGTAAGCCAGTCCAACTAACGAAACAACCTGGGGGGTTTCAATCCCTGTGAGGGATTCGGGGGTTTTGCGACGACTAGCGCACGGTAGCCAGGATAGACGGAAACATAGGTTTCAATCCCTGTGAGGGATTCGGGGGTTTTGCGACAATACTGATCTGTCAAAAAGTCACTGAAAAACTCGTTTCAATCCCTGTGAGGGATTCGGGGGTTTTGCGACCTGGACTGCCCGGAAGAAACACGGACCGCAATTCTGTTTCAATCCCTGTGAGGGATTCGGGGGTTTTGCGACCCCCTCCGATTTCGCGGTTTCTGCAAGTTAGGGGACATTGTTTCAATCCCTGTGAGGGATTCGGGGGTTTTGCGACACGGGCAAAGTCAACGGGAAAATCGAAACAGTTTGGTTTCAATCCCTGTGAGGGATTCGGGGGTTTTGCGACCGACATTCCAACAGTTCATGCAGCGAATCATGATGCTGTTTCAATCCCTGTGAGGGATTCGGGGGTTTTGCGACCGCACTGGCAAAGATGAGCGATCGGCTCAAACAGGGTTTCAATCCCTGTGAGGGATTCGGGGGTTTTGCGACCCCAGAATGTAGATGCTGTGGGGGTTTCTGAGGATGTTTCAATCCCTGTGAGGGATTCGGGGGTTTTGCGACAAAGCTTCTCTGACGGGATTAAAAATTTACAGAAAGTTTCAATCCCTGTGAGGGATTCGGGGGTTTTGCGACTTGTCCATCTTGTGTGGCTGTGATACGGCGAATGTCCACGACGTTTCAATCCCTGTGAGGGATTCGGGGGTTTTGCGACATACCGCTCATTTCGTACTCGCTTGACATCTCTTTGTTTCAATCCCTGTGAGGGATTCGGGGTTTTTGCGACAAACGAGGAAAACCTAATAGAAGATCTGAAAAGTTTGTTTCAATCCCTGTGAGGGATTCGGGGGTTTTGCGACCTGGATTCTATCAGGGATGGCGTGGTGTGATTGTTGGTTTCAATCCCTGTGAGGGATTCGGGGGTTTTGCGACCACCAGTGGCAAGCCGCGCCCAGTGGAGGCACCTAGTTTCAATCCCTGTGAGGGATTCGGGGGTTTTGCGACCTGAATTGGGTATCACCAAAGGCAGAGCAGAAACCATTGCCCGGTTTCAATCCCTGTGAGGGATTCGGGGGTTTTGCGACGATAGGGGCATTCATCCGGGCATTGCCAGCGTTTTGGTTTCAATCCCTGTGAGGGATTCGGGGGTTTTGCGACTTCTGTGCAGACTCTTCCACGCTTTTGGTACTGATGTTTCAATCCCTGTGAGGGATTCGGGGGTTTTGCGACATGGGCTAAGTATGGCGGGGCGGGCATTATCAGCGTGTTTCAATCCCTGTGAGGGATTCGGGGGTTTTGCGACTAGATCAGTACTTCTTAGATCAGTACTTAGTATATCGTTTCAATCCCTGTGAGGGATTCGGGGGTTTTGCGACATTAATCAATTGAGTTCGCCCTAAGCTGTTGTCGGGTTTCAATCCCTGTGAGGGATTCGGGGGTTTTGCGACGATTGCCCTCCCCCCCCGCCAGAGAATAATACAAGTTTCAATCCCTGTGAGGGATTCGGGGGTTTTGCGACGGGCTATACCAAAGACGGCAAGCGATTTGTCACAAGTTTCAATCCCTGTGAGGGATTCGGGGGTTTTGCGACAAGCAGAAGGTGAAGCCTATGTCCGCCCACAAGGGCGGTTTCAATCCCTGTGAGGGATTCGGGGGTTTTGCGACCGAGCCAATGGATTTGCTTGACCACCGATTGCTGTGGTTTCAATCCCTGTGAGGGATTCGGGGGTTTTGCGACTCCCCGTCGAAAGATTGAGCAATCGCTATTCACTGTTTCAATCCCTGTGAGGGATTCGGGGGTTTTGCGACGTCATCCACGTCGATCGCGGCGGTTGTGGAGCAGGGTTTCAATCCCTGTGAGGGATTCGGGGGTTTTGCGACATTTACCGCTAAAACCCTTGCTGGATGGGTATGAGCAGTTTCAATCCCTGTGAGGGATTCGGGGGTTTTGCGACGAATCTCGCGAGGTAGGTAACGAGGGATCTTTTTGTTTCAATCCCTGTGAGGGATTCGGGGGTTTTGCGACGGCGGGAGCCTGGAAGTATTGATATATTTCGTTTTCAAGGTGCGATCGCGCGAATTGGTTTGATCATAGCATTGACCTAATTGAAGTTCAGAGAAATTGACCGAATGATTTAAGCTCAATTTCCGTTGTGGTAACTCTTTGAAGATTTGCGCGGATCGAAAATTGCTGCAAAATCGCTGAAACCCTTGAACGAGTCGCGCATCTAGCGTTTGAAAATGAGTCTTGTTCACAAACACCTACCCCTTCGCGCATCAAACCAAAAAGATGGAATCATCGCGAACTGGTTCACCCCCAATGCGTTCAATTTTAGCGTGGCAGCAAGCACATAAAAAGTAGAAGCGAATGCTGTCTTGATCGGGCTTAATCAGCTTATTGAGACGAGCGCGTAACTTGGCGTATTGGGTTTCGGTCAAGTCACATTCAAACACACTGTACTGCATCCATTGACCATAAGACTTCAGGATCTTATGAACCTTGGTGCGGCGTTTGTCTTCGGGAATGTCGTAGGAGATGGCGAGGTGCATATGAAAGTTTTGAGTTTTGAGTTTTGAGTTGGAGATGGGGGAGGTTTAAGTTTTGAGTTTTGAGTTGGAGGAGGTTTAAGTTTTGAGTTTTGAGTTGAAGGTGGGGAGGTTTAAGTTTTGAGTTTTGAGTGATGAGTTTTGAGTGATGAGTTGAAGGTGGGGAGGTTTAAGTTTTGAGTTTTGAGTTTTGAGTTTTGAGTTTTGAGTCGGGGGCATTGCAAGTTAACTCAAAATTAAAAACTCAAAATTAAAAATCATTTCAGTACTAACGGTGGATATTGTTCGGTTTCGCCCATCAGGTATTTTGCCAGGAGACGGGCTTGGATTTCAAAGGCTTCCTGGTAGGTGCATTGTTTGCCCATGACGGGATGCTTGAATTGGGATTGTTTTTTGGTTTCATACAGTCGCAGAAAGGTGCGGCGGCTGTCGTCGGAGAGGGATACGGCTTGACTCAAGGGTTCGGTGGTGAAGTCTGTGGGCGTGAGCGATCGCCGATTGATGGCGGCTAAGACCATCGCATCCACTACTAAGGGACGAAATTCCTCCATCAGGTCGAGCGCAAGAGAGGGGCGGCCATAGCGCTGAGTGTGGAGATACCCCAGGTATGGGTCAAAGCCCACGATATTAAGGGCGCTTTCCACATCATGCCGCAGTAAGGCATAACCAAAGCTCAACAGGGCATTCACGGGATCGGTGGGGGGACGCTTGTT
>ERZ1066125.227-NODE-227-length-23977-cov-105.379609_pt1 | contig 23977 bp, 34 predicted proteins | sample MGYA00382772_ERZ1066125 | MGnify/ENA primary metagenome ERZ1066125 (study PRJEB33369, sample SAMEA5778355) | biofilm metagenome | biome: Industrial cooling water; feature: Water cooling tower basin; material: Biofilm | place: United Arab Emirates | collected... | reverse complement strand
CCATCGCAGCACCCTACCTGGAAGTTGGGTGTTGCACTTGAAGCTAGAGCCTAAGCATAGGCCTCGGTATTGGTGGGCATGGGATAATTTATGCCCCAGCGCACGTATATGTTGAGTTTAGCGACTCTTTGACCGGGAATTTTGAGTCGAACTCTGGAGATCTTGCTGACCGGGTCTTCGCAAAGAAAATATGGTATGCCACTGCACTTGACGACAGCGCCGTTTTTGAGCTCATCTGTCGTGGCGTGCATGTGGATGGGATAAATTACATATATATATCTGGATATTATCCAGACGGGACTCTGCCTACGCCGAAATGCAGACAGGAATCCGGTTGGATTTGTTCTGTCCTTCCTCCTGAAATTATTCGCGACCTATCTCGCAGTGGCTTTCGCTTCAAGCCAAGCGTAGAATCACAAGCCGCAGTTGTTCAAGAGTACAACGCTTTAGTAATCCAGAAAGCACACGACAAAAAAATGCAAGAGCAACGGCCAAAAATCCTATTGGGTGTCGCGCTTTTTGGTTTATTGATTTGTGGCTTACTCATAGTTGGCTATGTGCAGAGAGCGTTAAAAAGATAACACCGCCATGGCTAGTGGCGGTGTGTTGGTATTATGGGCTGTAATGGAAGTTGGTTCGATGCTGTTTGTACGGAAGCCCAAGATGGCGAATGCAGTATCCGACCATTTCCTTGGTGTAGACGCATTCGAAATTCTCAATCATATCGTCCCAAGCATCACGAAAATCGCTCATCTTCAACTTGTTTGATGGATCAAGAAAAGACTCAAGTAGCTTCTGGTGAGCAATGTAGATGCGCCCATACGCTTCATCTAGTCTTCTCTCGAATCGTGTTTTCTCTGGCTCTGGTGGTGGAAAGAACTTTTCAATCAGTCGCGTCATCAACGATTTACGAGGCGGGCCGAAACCGACGATGGACATGGCTTATTCTCCTTTGTTTGTCCATGTCCAATTCGTAACATAAAAGCAAAGGTATAGTCAAGGACATCGTATGAGCCAGGGGATAGGTTGCGGGGCAATTATTTTCTTTGTCGTCGCCTTTCTTATATTCACAAGTTCCGAAACCGCGGTCAATATCGGCATTGTCATTATGGCGATTGTGGTGCTTGTGCCAGCAAGCATTTGGGCAGTCAAGAAGTACCTGTACCTAGTCAACGAACCCGAAGTGAAAGTTGCCATCGAGCAGGGCGACTTTGACCGTGCAATGACGCTTCTCCGAACCATCCCAAGCGCCAACTTGCAGGTCATTGACACTGCCGCTACCAAGCATCTAGAAGAAGCACTGAAGGCGATCCTGGCCTCGAATAGGAAACTAGAAAGTGAGAACGCACAGTTACGCGAACGTGTTCGCATGAAGCTTCAGATCTCGTCCTCGAACCTCGAAGATCGCCTCCAAGCGGCGCGTGATTCTGGAATGAAGGAAGAGTACGCGAAGGCGGTACTCGAACAACTCGCAAAGACCTACGGCATGAGAGTAGTCCGTGACTGACACTTCAAAGCTTCAATCCTCGCAAGGTGCAGCCCTTGAGGTCTTATTAGAAGACCTTGCAAATCGTTCTGGATCGCAGGCATATATGCACCGCATGCACTTACACGCCATGTTGTCGAAGGCCGTACTCAAGAGAATTGAGTTGCAGGCCGAGCATGACGAACTCTTGAGGTGCTTACGCTAATGCCACATACCTTCGAGAACGGAAGAGTCGTGGAGACACACGAGGATAAAATGCCTGCGAAAAAGGAAAGCACACCGCTGACGATTGCAAAAAGCCTCAGATTCGATGTGCCGTCGCTCAGTGTCCATGACGATACGGTGAAGGGTGGATTTTTTCTAGGCTGGTACTATCGCAATCGTAATGCAAATGCACTAGCTGCGATGCGAACACATGAAAGTATGCTTGCGCTCACAGTTAAGATGTGCGAGCACGTCAGTACGATTGTGCAGTATACAAGCACAGAATATTTACAAGCATCGCGTGATCTTGCTGTTGCTAGGGTCGAAGCTAGCCTCAGTGATATGAAGAGGAAGATAGCACTCAACGATCATCAAGAAGAACTTGCCGTTATCGCGCGTAAAAGGGAACGGTATCTCGCGGAGAACAGAGGAAAGATTGAAGCCTTCAGGAAGGAGTATCTTGAGTTCGAGAAAAGCCGCAGTGAGATTGAAAGCGATTCGACGAATTCTCCTGAGATGAAACAAGTGCTTCTATTTCAGCTTGCAGTATTACTCGACAAGACTATGATTGCGCTTGATGGAGCACCGCTCCCGAAACCAGAACAGGCAAAGCAATCCCCGCACTCGACGCCAGTAAACCTTAAGGAGCAAGCGGAGAAAATGCATGCTCGGTGTGAGATAGAGGTGACTAAGATACGAAATACACCAGGCCTAAGTGAGACTGACAAAGAGGAAAAAATCAGAATCACGAGAATTGCGTATCAGGACGCGATAGCAACTTTTAATATGGAATAAATGGCAAAAATATGCTTTTGTATAGAGTGTTGTTCTTTATACAGAGGCGTATATGACTAAGCAGTGGATTGACTTCAAGACGCTCAAAGAGACATTAGACGTTCGGACGGTACTCGCACGGTATCAGGTATCGCTCCGTGGCGATGGGACACAGTTAAGCGGCTTTTGTCCGCTCCCTGGGCACGGGAATAAGGGGAGCAAGCAAAAGAGCCCGTCGTTTTCATTCAACACCGAGTTGAAAGCATTTCAGTGTTTCGGCTGCGGCACCTCAGGGAATGTCCTTGAGTTCGCCTGCTTGATGGAAGGGAAGGATCCCCAAGATAGCCAGGCACTGCGAGCAGTTGCGCTTTCGCTCCAAGGCTCGGAGAAGGCGCCATCACGAAAGGGAACATCGAAGCCCCGCGCGCCGAGCCTTCCTGAGCTCGTAAACGCACCACTTGGCTTTGCTTTGAGCGATCTTGACGACGAGCATCCGTACCTCGGCAACCGTGGTTTCCTGCCGGCGACGGTCTCGTATTTCGGCCTTGGCTTTGCGTCACGCGGGCTCATGAAAGGGCGCATCGCAATCCCGCTTCACAACCTGGCTGGAGAACTCGTTGGCTACGCCGGCCGCATTGTCGATGACACGCTCATCGGCGCGGATTGTCCGAGGTATCGCTTTCCATCCGATCGCGAACGAGACGGCTTTAGGTACGTGTTTCGAAAGTCGGAACTGCTCTACAACGCACATCGAGTGCGTGAGCTCTCACGTCGTTTGATCGTTCTTGTCGAAGGCTACACGGCCGTGTGGTGGCTCCATCAAGCCGGCATATCAAACGCAGTTGCAGTCATGGGCGCATCGATGTCGGAAGCACAGGTGGAAATCATGAAAGCACTCAAGCCCTCGGCCGTCGTTCTGTTACCAGACGGCGATGAAGCGGGCGCCGAGCTTGCACAGAACGCGCTTCAACTTCTCTCACCGCACTTCTGGGTGCGCTGGGAGGCGCTTCCCGAAGGCTCACAACCAACAGACCTGGCGACGGATGAACTGTCCGTGCGTCTTACGGGTCGATAGACGCAAACGGCACTAGGAAACTGGTGCCGTTTTTAGGTCTCTTCGAGTACCAAGAGCGTGAGCCGAAACCCATTCTCTTGAACAAGTACCTGCTCGAAGATCTCTCGATTTCGTGGCGGTGCGTCTGTCCAAAAACTAAACTCCGACGAGTCCATCGACGACAGCGCGCCAGGCGCTCCTTGGAATCGATGCGTCAATGAACCCCGAGGGATTTGCATGCCTTTTTTGAGGACGACAAACGGGAACTCTTCTGAGCGATAGATCGGTGAAACAACTCGTTGACCCTTCGATAGGAACGCAGCTGCAATATATTCCTTGAGACCGATAGCACGGCGAACACATGCGGTCTTGCTGACTTCATAGCGCTTCGCGAGAGGGATTAACCGTTCAAGCTCGAAGCTCCCTTTCCGAACGTCCTGCAAGAAGGGGGCGTATGGCATGAGCAGTTCGGCGGCGAACACATTCGCATCCGCTTCCCAATTCGGTTTACCTGTGCCTTCAGAGAGCATGTCCTCGGTCGAGCAATGGAATCCAGCGCCATGTGGTACGTGGTACGGGCACAGAAAGTGACCCAGCTCATGCCCGATCGTGTAGCGCCGTCGTTCGGGGTACGACTTGCGAACCAAGATCACGCCGGTGCTTTTCGCTGCATCGGTGATTAATGCACCTTCGAACGCGTCGGTATCGAGCGTCTGTATCTCTTGGATATCAAGAGCACGAGCAATCTCTTCAACCGGCACAGACCCAGGCGGAAGCTTAGCTTGTGCAAGGACGGCTCGCGCAATCTGCGTTGGGTTTCCAAGATCAGCGAGGTCGATTCTTTCCAGGCGCATTGGTGCTTCGAATGCCTTCCATCAGGTGCTCGATAAGACGTCGTTGCTCGGGGTCGAGCTTCCGAAGCTCCCGAAACATGATTCCGAGTTTCTCATCCTCCGCGGTTACCTCGTCGGTCTCACCAAGTAAATGGGCGACCGTGACCGAAAAGTACAGCGACAGCTTCTCGAGGACTTCTTTCGTTGGGTTGCGGCTCTTACCCATCTCAAGCTCCCACAAGTGGGGCTTGCTCACACCAATCTCATCAGCCACCTCTTGGAGTGACTTGTTCTTCCTGAGCCGTAGAGCCTTGAGCCGTGCAGCGAATGACATAGATACCTCAGCGCGCGCGGGGCCTGCCATGGTAGCCAAGAGAATGACGTCTGTCGATGCTTCTAAACGATTTTGTCATGCTGTATCTTATACCCCGTCGCGTAGAGCCATCCCACATTGGTGTGGTTTCGACTACTGCGGCACTACCAAAAAGGAATGTAGAACATGAGCAGCAAGCAGAAGTTTTGGTCTGGGCAAACCTGTCCGAAGACCGCCACGTATGGTCAGTACGCAGACACTGACAACACGTACGCCGGTAGCGCATATGACCGTCGCGTCGACAAGGGTGAGTCGTTCCCTCCGAGCAAGAACAACCACCATTTCGAGGAAAAGTGATCATGGCAACGAACCCACCGGTAGGAGATGGCGCGCGCAAAGGCGCCGTTCGGAACCGCTCGCAGTTGCAGCGACCTGATGGCAACTGGCAGAAGCGCAACCGTGGAACGGGTGAATTCATGCCTGTCAAAGATGATGGTACGCCGTTTAAGGGTGTTCGCAAGGAGCGATAAGGGCTCGTTCTAAGTACAACACCCCGATGGTCTTCTATAGGGCTACCCTCTCGGGTAGCCCTTTTTTATATGTCGGACGTCCGACATTAGAGACGAAGAGGGATCTAATCAGCCATTCGCCACCACGTCTTTAGACTCGCTTGCTCGGTGCGACAGCCTGTAGAGCGCCGGTAGCACGAACAGCGTCAAGAGCGTCGACGACAGCACACCGCCGATTACCACCGTGGCGAGCGGCCTCTGCACCTCTGCGCCTGGCAGGCTCGGCGCGTGCGCGGGTGCCCAACGGAATGCTGACGCCTCCAACCAAGCCAAGATCGCCGCCTTCCTGCAGACGGCGCACGCCGATACTCCAACTCGCGTCGGAATAGGCATCAGTTTCCGCAAGGCGCAAGCGCGCTTCGCGGATGCGCGCTTCGTCGGCAAACGCGAGGAGCTCAGGCGTTTGCGCGATCCGCGCAGTGAGCTCGCTAAGTGGCGGTAGCTCTGGCATAGCCTCGGGCACCGGCGCAACCTCCGGTACATCGGCATCGACCGATCCGCCCCAGAGGATCGAGAGTCGGCGCCATGCAGCGACCTGCTGCGCGTCCAATGCAGCGACCCGGACTTCGGCCTGCGCAACTTGTGCCTCAGCGGCAAGCGCCGAGGCTTCCGGCGCGGCCCTCGCGGCGAAGCGCTGCCGGGCTGCGCTGGCGATTCGTTTTCGCTGCGCCAAGTCCTCGTCCAACAGGGGGCGCTGCGTCTGCAGCGTGGCCAAATCCAGATAGCGCCGGGTAGTTTCTGCGAGCAAATCAAGCTGCGTGGCGGCACGCTGCACGCCGAGCGCATCGATACGGGCGGCCGCCAGTGCGCGGCGCGCCTCGCGCTTGCCGCCGCGCTCCAGTACGCCGGCAAGACTGAGAGTCAGCTCGGCGGAGCGGATGCCTTGGAGAGGCCCGGAACCGAGCACGTTCTCAAGCTCCGCTTGGACGGTCAAGGCCGGCTTGAGGGCCGCAGCCCGCTCAGCGGCCTCCAAGCCCTCGCGGCGGGGTACAAACAGCCGAAGGTCGGGATGGGACTGGGCGACGCGCTCGTGTGCGTCCTCCAGTGTGAATGATTGCGTGGCGACGCGCGGGGCGACGGCAAGCAGCGACAGCCCGGCCGCGATCGCGGCTAGACGAAAAGACATAGGAAACTCCGTTGATCCGTGGAATGGAGAGCCGCACAGCGGCGCGTTCGGTGGATCAGCGGTTCGGTGGGCGGAAGAGACGTTGCAACATTGGCGCTACTGCCGCAAGCACGTCGAGATTCGGAGGCCCAATGGACGGGAGCTGCAGCAGCTTCGCAACTGGCATCGGAAGCACGGCCATGACCACACCACAAGTGTGCCAAGCGTGCGCGAGATCATAGAAAAGGCTACCCAGCCCGGGGGGCTGCGGGGCTTCGTGAACGCATGCGACTACCGCATGTTCGTTGTCGTGGGTCGGCGCATGACTGCGGGCGATTGCATCAAGCACCGATGTGACGAGCAACAGGGCAACCAAGGCCCACGAGAGGCCTTCTCTGAATCTTCCCGTCCACTGTAGAAAACGCCTCATGCTCGTAAGCTTAGCGGATCATCGGGACATGAGGTCGCGAAGGTCGTCTGGAATGGGCATCGTGCGGAAGGCGCTCACGTTGGCGCCCCCGGTGTTTCCTTCAGGCACCCAAATCCGGCTGAACATCGCAGCGGCAAGAATCCGGATGCTTTGGCCTGTAAGCTCTCGCCAGTGTCGTTGCCGCCACGCCCATGCCCACATCCGGAGGTGACTTCGAACGTGTGCGATTGTGTACCGCTGAGACAAGATGTGCGCCCGCTCGAGATGACCAAATGCCGCGATAGGCTGACCGTCGGTCTCTTTGGCCTCGGCCAGTCGATACTCGGCCTCGATGGCTTCTCCTAACAATCGCGGCATCAACTTTCCTCGTCGAATTGCGGCAACACGACGGTTCATCCAGTGACGCACCACCCATTCAAAGAGGAAGCGGCGAATCGGACTGAGCGCCTGCCGGTGACGCGCATATAGATCGTCTGGCATATCGAAGGTTCCGATCTCCTCGACGATGGCAGTGTGCTGGATGTGTGTATCGCTGCCACGCCATTCTATGGGTGGGTCGTCAAGTCTCGGGGTTGCAATGGCCAGTCCGCAGAACGCCCCTTGGCATCCCTCATTCGCGGATTGCACGGACGTGAGAAACGGACGGTCGACGACCACACCTTCAAGTCCGATCCAACGAGAGTCATGTTGGATCTCCACCCAGGTGTGGAGAATTCGCGCCGGCGAGAACGCATAGACCAGTGGGGGAATAACGCCTGCCTGAAGTCGCTTATCCACCCATGCGGCCTTAAGGCGGCAAAGGTGTCCGGTGGCGCGAAAGAGCGTCATGAGCAAGATCGCCTTCGTGTTGCACTGGCCGTACCCATCCGCAAGGACGACCGACGCTTGAAGGTCATCGCGAACGTTGTAGCCGAGCACGATCTCGTCTCGCACGAAATTGTAGACCGCCTTGATCTGCGCCGAACCGTTCAACAAGCGCCATTGCCTCTTTTCGATTAGGCGCTGGATTTCTGGGTGCCCGACGTCAAGGAGCGGGCTCGCCTGAAGGTATTGGGACATCATGATCGCTCCGATAAGCGTAATGGCAAATGTCAGTTTTGAGAACTCGACGGAACGTCCATCTTGTGCTCATGTTCGTCGAACTTGGTTCGAACACCGGTCGTCCACTCTATCCATGCGGCCCGCAGAACCGTCACGGAGGTATGGAGGAAAAGCGTGGCCACCAGTAGCCCGACCGCCAAGTCGGGCCACCGCGTCCCTGTCCACGCGACCAACCCGGCGGCCAGCAGCACACCGAGGTTGTTGGCTAGATCATTGCGCGAGCAGAGCCACACGGATCGAAGATTCAGGTCTTCGTTGCGGAACCGCGTGAGAAGGACGAATGCAGTCATGTTGACGGTGAGTGCTACAAGCGACATCACAGTCATGAGGCCGGCATCCGGGAGATCTCCCTCGATAGCACGGCGTATCACCTCGACGATGACAAACAGGCCAAACGCCCCCTGCAGCACGCCCTTCAGCATCGATGCGCCGGCCCGCTGGCGGATAGAGCCCGCCATCACAACAAGCGTCAGGAAGTAAATCCCCGCGTCGCCCAGCGCATCGAGAGAGTCCGCCATTAATGCACTGCTGTCTGCCCACAAGCCGACGCCAAACTCGGCGATAAACAATGCAGCGTTCAGCCCCATGACAAGCCACAACACACGTCGCAAGGCACGGTCACCCGATGTCGCGCATGCGCTCGCGGTGTCTTGGCAGGAACAGTCGGACATGGTCTTGGCCTCTTGATGGCGCTATCGTAAACCCCGGAGTCGCTACAGGGTCAAGCTATGAAAATTGGAGAGTTGGCGGCGGCCACCGGGTGCCACCTGGAGACGGTTCGCTACTACGAAAAAATAGGTCTACTTCCGAAGCCCCCACGCACAGGCTCGGGGTACCGGGCATACCGCCCAAGCGACGTGGCTCGTGTCCGCTTCATCGCCCGAGGGCGATCACTCGGCTTCAGCCTCGACGAGATCCGTAGTTTGCTTCGCCTTTCCGAAAGCCCTGACCTCGCCTGCGGCGACGTCGATGCCCTGGCTCGTCAGCACCTAACGGAGGTGCGCCTAAAGCTCACACAATTGCAGCGCATGGAGGCGGAACTGATGGCCACCGTGGAGCGATGCCGTGGTGGCCAGCGCGCCACATGCGCAGTGCTCCAAAGTCTCGGCGAACCTGATATTCCTGCCGTGCCAGCGTTCTCCATCCACTCGATGCTCCCGTCCTCGTAGAAGCCCGCCACGCGGGCTTTTTACGTGTCAGAAAAGCGCTTGTAAGCCCGCACGTTCCCGCACCAGGTCATCGCGACCCTTGCGCGTTTGGCGAAGCGACAGTGCATCAAGTGTTGCCGGATCATGCGCGGTGCCACTCACAGCCTCGCGATACGCGTGCGGGGTGAGGTAGATCGCCGCAAATGGATCCCGCTCTATCTCACGCCGAGTCGTCACCCACACGAGCCGTTGAATCCCGCCTTCGCGTACAAGCGCCTCGGCAATGTTATTGCGCCTCGCCTCCGACTCGACAGAAAAGATCACCCGAAACGGCGCGTCTCTTGGATCAATCGCTCCGTGGCGCCTGGCCATCCCGCCTGACTGATAGAAATGCTGATAGCCGATGCACTTACGCAAGAGGGTATCGAGCTTCTCGGAGCCTCGATCGACTTCAAGAAAAAAGCGCATGCGCTCCGGCACGCACAGTTCAATGAAGCCGTCCGGCCGCACGTCCTGTGCATCGAGCGCACCTGTGCTCGTAAACGCACGGAAGGAATAGAGAAGTGGCCAGGTCAAAAACTCCTGCACCGTGAGGTCATCCCAATTCGTTCGCGCCTCACGCACGAATGCCGCTTTGACATTCATGACCGCAAGCTCGTGCTCGACGGTAACCGGCGAGAGCGGCTTGCGATCTTCGAAATTCTCGCGCGTGAACTGTGGATAGCGCTCTAACCGTTTGTGCGCTTTGAGCGCATCAAATCCGCGAAGCGCAAGCGAGAGGATCTCAGGTCGGCCGATCTCGGTTTGCTTCGCCTTGATCAGGCGCGCGTCCTTCAATTTTTTCAGCCGATTTTGCGCAGCTTCGTAGCTGCCGGCGAAATGGAGCTCGGCCAAGTGCTCGCGCGTGGCGAGCCTGGACTCGAAGAGCGAGGCAAGAACATCAAGATCGCGGGGTTGCAGACTTACGCCGCGCTTTTGGTGCTGGTTCGACTCCATGAACATCGCTCTTCACTGTAGCACGCGGTGTTTCCGGCACCGAAAAGTGCTCGGGCTCTTCGGCGACGTCCGGCACAGCCGGTTGCGAGGAAAGCGCATCTCGATGCAGTGCGTAGGGGATCTCACGATACCTTCGCTCGAGGTACGCCCGCATGGCGTCTTCGGTCTCCTCATCATTCCCCAAATACGGCGCTTTGATCGTCTTGGTGTGCATGAGAACCGGCGCACCCTGATCGACAACACGCACGTACGCCATACGCGCTTTGAGCGCCTGAATGTTCGAGGCTGCGCGATGGCGCAATTCCTCAAGCGAGCGAAAGGTGACCGAGGTGACCTCCTTACCCAATTTGGGTACTAAGGTCGGCGTCACCGTTTCGCTATAGCTTTCCCCGACGGCTTCGCCTTCGATGTTGCTTGTACTTTCACCACGCGCCCGGCCGCGGCCGGCCGCGACACTTCGCCCCCGCGAGGCGTTGACCTGCGCCGTCTGCTCATATTGCTCATCGGACAGCGCATCAATGTTGTCATGGCGAATGCGCTCACGGTTACCCGGTAACAGGCCAAAGAACCCGCCGTCTTCGATTGGAAACGCCGCTTGCGAAAGCGAGAGTGCATCGCTTGCGCTTTGCATCTCCGAATCGCTCTCCATCTGCGATCGCGCGGTGCCGCTTGCACTTGACGAAACTTGTGTCCTGCCCCGGCTCACGCTTGCGCGAAGCTCCTCGTCGTACTGCATCACTTTGGTCGTTGCAAGCTCGTGCTTGCGCTCATCAAGATCAAGCGTGTCTCGGAAGAGCGACTCCGCCGCGATTTTGAGATCCGCATCATCATCGAGATGAAACACGACCTTGGTTCGACAGCCCGCTTTCACGTCATCGAGAAAGCGCGTAGGCACATCCCCTGGCAACTTCAATTGGCTTGGCTGCTGACTACCCAATGTCAGATGAAGCCCAAACTTCCGCCCGCGCCTGAGCATTTCAGGCAACACAGGCGACGACGCAAACCGCGCCACCTCATCAAGGTAGAGATAGAAAGGCTTGTTCCCGGCGCGTGCCCCACGGGATAAGACCGCACTCCACAAGTCACTCAGAACGAGCGATCCAAACACTCGGGCATCATCGGAAGAAATGTAGCCGCCTTCAGGATTCAAGTTCACAAGCACGATGGCGCCCGTATCGAGGGCGCGGCGCAAGTCAAGACTTACGCCATGTGTCGAGCCAATCGACAACATGCGACGAATCACATCGTTTCGGAGCAGACGGAATAAGCGGTTTAAGGTGCTTTCCGTCTCATCGTGCGACCCTTTCTCACTCAATCCAATCAAGGCGGCGAAATGCATCTCCGGCATGATGCCCCGTACCTCCCGGATCAGCCGTTCGCGATACGACTTGTTCGAGAGTACGAGTACTGCATCCGTGATCGGCCGACGCGCCAGGCACAAGGCTAAGGAAACGGATTCCATGATGCGGGCAAAGCGCGGGGTCTGCGATAAGTCGCCCTGCCCCATGCAGTGCGCGAGCGCTTCCGTCACGTTTTGCGCAATGGTCGAGGGTGGCATCGCCCCCCTGCCCCGCAGCACGTCAAATGCAATGAGCCACTCGTCTTGGGAGAGGTCAATCGGCACGATTGAGCGCGGCATCCAATACTCACGGTCGGCAAGCCAGACGACAAGTTGCCGATATAAGGCGCCATCCGGATCAATGACGCAGAGCCCACATTCGCTCCGAATCCATTGCTCAATGTCTTGCCGAATCAGCCCTTCGAGAAACGATGTCTTGCCTGAGCCCGTGAGTCCCGGGCACCACAGGTGCCGCGATCGATCGTCCCCCGACATACGGATGGCTATGCCATCCGTTTCCCCAAGCGTGAGTTCATTGCCGTGCTCCCACATGGCACCCCTCGCCAAACGCGCAAAACGGCCCCTAAGAGCCCGTTTCCACTTTCTTATGTCCCAACCGTCATCTTGCCTGATAGCGCGCGATTAAGCGCGCCTTTTTGGCGCTCTGCGCCAATACCCGTTCCCGATGCCTCTCACACCCGTTCGTCGCGGTTTGTCGGGCGCCGATTTTTCGGGAGCGAAGCGACCTGAAAAATCGAGCAGCCCCGACTTCGCCGTATTTATCGTGGCAGTCATCCAGCGCCGTGGTGCAGTCCTGATAAGGCAAGCCACGGGATCAGATGGTGACCGACTAAGCCGCTTGCGGTGACGCGAGAAATGCGGCGAAGTCGGGGGTGCGAGCCCCCGACAAACCGCGACAACTCGTTGATTGCGCTCCGCATTGGAGCGCATACCCGTATCCGCCTGGGCGGGATACGCGTTCGGATGGCGCTTCATGCGTCATCCGCATACGAAAAAGCCCCGTCTCGGGGCTTTGTCTTTTAACGGGTGTGATCGGAACGGGTGTGACCTTTACGAATGTCGGACGTCCGACATTTCGGCTTATGCCTTTTTCTTGGCCGCTTTCAATGCGTCTTGTAGCGCGGAAATCACTTGCTCGTCGAGCAAGTCGTTCGCGCTCTCGGCCTGGATAATCACGCTTGCACCGTGCTTGGTGGAAAACACCAGTTTGGGCTTCCGTCCGGAAACGGGCTCTTCGGCGTTCACCCCGCGTGTTTTGATCACGCGAGCGGCTTTGACCGTGGTACCTGTTTTGATGCGTTCCCATGCCTCGAGCTGCTCATCTTCATCCATACGCGCAAGTTCAACGAGCACGGATCGGGTGACCTTTTGCGCAATGTCGGACGTCCGACATTCATCGCGAATCGCCTTTGGGATGCGATTAAGCGATAGCAGTTCGGTCACCGTGTTGCGCGCTTTCCCAATCATCTTGGCCGCGATTTCATGGGTGTAGCTGTACGTTTCGATAAGTCGCGCGAGAGCGTCTGCGAGTTCAAGCGGCGTCAGGTCTTCACGCTGCATGTTCTCGATCAAGGCAAGTTCGTCAACATTGCCCTCGCTTATGATCGCCGGAATGGTCTCTTTGCCGAGAAGCCCATACGCCCGAAACCGTCGCTCGCCGGCAACAACCATGTACTCGGTCTCGGAGAGCTTGCGCACAACAATCGGCTGCAACAGCCCCTTCTCCGCAATCGAGTCCGCGAGTTCGCGAAGTGCCTTCTCGTCGAAAATCTTTCGTGGCTGATCGGGATTGGCCTTGATCTCGGCAAGGGCGATTTCGGTGATCCGTGGAATGTCGGCCGAGACGCCGAAGAAGTCTCTTTTGATGATAGGGTTCATAGCCGTTTTTCTTTTACCCACGGCGCACCTCAAGGATGCGTGTGGCGACCGCTCGATACTGCTCGACCCCCGGTGTATCCGGGAACAGTTCCACAACCGATTTCCCGGCCGCGTTCGCATTGTCATACGCGGTTGAGCGATTGACCGGCGGGAAAACGTGTATGTGCTTGTGCGACACAGCGGCTTGCAATTCCTTCACCATTTCTGCGTCGTGGTTTGCACGGGCATTGAAAAGCGTCGGAAGAATGCCAATGACCGTAAGGCCCGGGTTCGCGCGTCGGCGAACGTTCTCAATGGTCTCGATGAGAAGCGGCACGCCCATGATGGAGAGATAGTCGCTCTTGACCGGGATCACGACCGCATCGGCCGCGGTGAGCGCGTTCACAGTGAGAATCGATAACGACGGCTGGCAGTCGATCAAGATCACATCGAAATCCGCTCGAAGCGGTTCGATCTTTTCTTTGAGGATGGTGGCCACACCAAACGGCGAGACGATTTCGGTGTCAGCACTGGCAAGGCGAGTACCCGCTGGGATGACTGCCGGTTCCCCGGGCAATACGAGATCCTTCATCGGGGCGTCTTTGACAAGCCCGAAGTAGAGCGTACGTCCTTGCTCTTCGAGGCGATGCAAAGCCTTTGGATCTACGCCTACGGCAACCGAAAGTGAGCATTGTGGATCGCAGTCGATGACAAGCACGCGCTTATCCAGCTCGATGAGAGCACGTGCGAGGTTAATGGTGGAAGTGGTCTTACCGACCCCTCCCTTTTGATTTGCGACGGCAACGATGATGGCTGGCATATGTTTTTGTTGTTGTTGTGTCAGGCCGAGCTTTACCAAAGCCGAGCATGATGTTAGTATTATGTAATACACAACATCATTATGCAAGACATCGTCATGAGACCAGGAAACACTATCAATCTCTCGATCACGCTCCCCAAGGCGATGGCGGAGCTGGTTGATCGCTTGTGTCGCGAAGAAGCCCGCAATCGCTCAGAGCTCATGCGTGAAGCGCTCCGCACGTATTTCAAGACGCGTTCGGATGTACCGGGTCTTGGCGTCGACGATGAGCGCTCCAAGCCTGTCTTGTCGAGCTTCACCGAATGGGCAAGCGAAGCGGACAAAGCCTATGACACCCTCGGTTAGAAGCTTCGATGTTGTTGTAGTGCCCTTCCCCTTCAGCGATACACCAGGGGTCGTGAAGCCCCGCCCTGCCCTTGTGCTCTCAAGCGACGCGCATCGCCGAACCGGCCAAGTCATCGTCGCCATGATAACGAGCGCGGACTCGAACTGGTCAGGGGATGTCGACATTGAGAACTGGCTCGATGTTGGCTTGCCGAAGCCATCAAAGGTTCGCACCGCAAAGCTCGCGACCTTTGATCGAGATGCGATTCAACGACGTCTTGGAAGCCTGAATCAGGAAGGGAGGGTCATGGTGAAGACCTACCTTCGCGAGTTTTTGGACTACTGAGATCAAATGTCGGACGTCCGACATTTAAGCCAAACCCCACAGCTACAGTCGAATGTCAAGTTGACGTCCCACCTTGGCAAAGCATCCCTGGAAGACCTTCGAGCGGTCGAGCAGGTACGTGAAGCCCTCGATCTCTAAATGTCGGACGTCCGACATTTCGAAAAACCCTATGAAATCAATCGCCCCAAAGAAGAAAAATGAGCTAGAGCGCTTCGCGAACGCACTCTTAGAAGAGATGAACGTTGTTCGTGTCGAGGGACGCTACTTTTGCTTCGATAAGCATGCACTGAAGGATCGTGTAGGTGTTCTCAAGTATCGCGATGGCAACCGCGGGCTCATCATTGATGTGTCGCGCTTTGGCCATCCATCGAGCCTCGCCTACAAAGTGCTCCAAGCTGCGTTCCGCAAGGTGACCTTAGAGGGCCGACCGTTTCCAGACACTATTTCGTTCGGCTATCGGGAATTGACTCGCTTAATTGGCCGCGATGGCTTCGGAGGTCAAGACGCAAAGGATATCTTCCAAGCCATTCGGCAACTCGAAGACACCAAGATAGAAATGCTTGCGTACCAAAACGACGCCGAAGAGAGCTATCACAGCGTCCGTTTTAGCATGTTTGCCGGCACTGGGTTCATTGCTGAAGGCGATGAACTCTCACCAGCGAAGATTCGCCAAGCTGTGCTAACACTTCATCCCTTTGTGATGAACAGCATGCGTAAGGGGCATTTTGCCATCTTCAATTGGGAGCGTGTAAGCAATCTGGAGCCGCTCACCGCAGCTCTCTACAAGCGCCTCTATCTCCACCTCTCGAACCTGTATGAGTCGCATTACGATAAAGAAAGCCTCAAGTTCGAAAAAGACTATGAGGATCTCTGTGGTGAATGGCTCGGTGGCCTCAGACCACAGAGCTACCGCTCACTGATCCTCCAGCAGCTCGGCGGACATTTAGACATTCTCAAAGAGACCGGCATGATTCGGTCGTATGCCCTTGAGCGCAAAGTCGATGGGGGTTGGAAAGTCGTCTTTCGACCTGGCCAAGCTTTCTTCAAGGACTACGAGCTTTTCTATCTTGGCTCACGCACTCGCGTTCTGCAGTTCCAACAAACCGCCGACCAGCACGCAATACAAAGACCATACGAACTCGCCAAGTTGTTCTACACCAAGCTTCACGGGACGTTCGACGCCAAAGGCATTATTTCTGGCAAAGACGCGGAGTTCGCTAGAGGCTTGATCGATCGCTTTGGCGATGACGAAGCTAAAGATCTGATCGAGTACGCAATTGCTGAGGCACCAAAGACCAACTTCGACATGCACTCACTACGTGCGGTCGAAACGTTTGTGCCGAAGTGGCAAGCCGCACGTGACTTCCGAGAGGAGGCGCGCCGTAAAGCAGAGGTAGTTGCCAAGAAGCAAGCGGAAGACCGTCTTCGAACGGAGTACGATGAGGTCATCCGAGCTGAGTACTTCAAGCACCTTGAGGGCATGCCCGCTGATGCTCGTGCCTCCCTTCGACAAGAAGCACTCGCAGCCATGCCACCAGAATCACAGAACCCAGCTTCCATGGGGCATGGTCTTCTTCTCCAGGTCACCGAGCGCAGGCTTCTCCGTGATCGGCTGAACCTTCCTTCCTTCGAAGCCTGGATGGAGAGCAGAGCCTAAATGTCGGACGTCCGACATTTGCTTCAGGCTTCTGCTTCGCCCTCAAAAAAACACACACCGATGAACCGTCCTCTCCTCCCTTTCGTGTTGTGTGTATAGAGATACATTAGAAATACATTAGAAATTTGTGGCATGTCTATAAATCGTTGATATATATGGCTTTTGGTGAGGGGTTTGGCTTAAAAACTTAAGCCAAACCCCTCACTCTCTTAAGCCAAACCCCTCACTCTCTTAAGCCAAACCCCTCATTTTTCATCCAAACCCCTCAGTAAATTTAAGCCAAACCCCTCGGTGGGCGAGAGGCCTCTGTCAGAAAATTCCTACAACGGAATGCATGTACTTCCTACAGCAAGAGGTGGCATTTTCGTACAACACCTGGGGGCGACTAGTCGTATCGTCTCATCCACACCGAGAGCTCGTCTGGCCTTCAACTTCAAGTGCCGTTCGTGCGTGGACGTGTGATATTTTGGAAATTCGAGCATGCTGGTGCGGCAGAGTGACCGAACGCGACTCCTGAAGAGAAGGGGAAGCATGGGTAATGTCGGACGTCCGACATTGGAGTGTTGCCTTAACAGGGGACGGCGATGCGGATCATCTGGTTTGTCTTTACCTTGGCGATTTCCTCAACAGTCCTAGCCCAAGAAAACTGCGGTTATCCCGTCTCCCTCCTACAGAGCCGATTCGAGGCAGGGGAGCAGCCGCCAACGGTCGATCTCCAGCCGACAAACACACCACTCACACTGGGTGTCGATGGTCTTTCGAATGGCCAGAACATTGGCACCGAACTCATCCAAGTCTTTGGCCCATACACTGGGCCCGTAAACACCGGCATCACGGTCAATGGCGAAGCGGTTGCAACGACCGACACACGTTATGCGAGTGGTTACATAAAGCTTCTCCCTGGCGCGAACACAATCGAAATTGTGGCCACGACGATGGATGGTGCGACACAAACGATCAGCCGCACGGTCAATTACGTCTCCACACTTCTCCCGGATGTTGAGCTATCTGCCAGTCCAGACCGCCTCGCGCGAGATCGACACGACGAATCTCTGCGTAGGTTCGCAATTGCTATTGCTTCGCAACCAATCATCGCCTGGAGGCGCCTTGAACAGCGGTGATTACGTGCGCGTAGCAGTGCTCGTTGACGGGCGTGCCCCATTTACGAGAGCACGGGTGCAGTTCAACGATTCTCCCACCATTGTCCTTTACCAGAAGGTCATTAGAGGTCAGGTTCGCCAGGGCACGAAAGAAATCATCACGGCGAGTGCGCCGTATGAACCCGAACCGATGTTCCTGAAACGTGGCCGAATCGGCAGCTTCCGACCGACGCCGGTGTATCTCATTCGCGGCGCGGGTAATGCCCAACCGAACAACGATCAAGGCCCTCTGGATGTCGGCAACTTGCTGCCAGTGTTTCCGGTGACGGATTTGCCGAAGGTAGCTGACTTCCAGTTCCCGGATCAGCCGGTGAGTTCAGGCAATTGCCCGGCGCCGGACTCGTGAGGCATTGACATGTCGGACGTCCGACAAATAACAGGGCAGTGCCTCGCCGGAATTGCGCTCGCGCTTGTCGCGAGCACTGCGAATGCACATGGTATTGGGTTCATTGCGCCGACTTTGATTACGGGCTCGCTTGTCATCGGCGTAGTAACGGGTGCTATCGCAGCCCGACTTGAGACGCGATTCAGCACCGCACTCATGATCGGGCTCGCCGTTCTTACAGTGCTCGTCGTAGTGGGCATTGCCGTTGACTACGTGCCTGTTCAAACGCTTTCCCTTGTGATCATCGTGCTGAATGTCTTGCTTCCGTGGGCAGTCGTGCACGGCTTGACCCAGGTGGTGTTGACGCCAAAGAAGGACTGGAGAAATTGACCAGATTCTCAGCTTTGAACACAGAGCTACGCAAACGTCGGACGTCCGACATTGGAGAGGTAGTGTGAGACTGACAGGGAAGTACCTGCTTGGTATCGCGCTTACGCTCTTTGCGTTATCTGTGCATGCGGGTCAAGGCCATCCGGGTGGTGGGCCCTTCGCGCCGGTGTGGTTCATCGCGGCATGGCTACTTTTTGGCGCGTCGACCGGCGTCGTCGGCGCGAAGCTTCGAATGCGATTTTTCTTCTCTTTTCCGGTCGGCTTCGTGTTGGTCGTCATTGCGATCCGCCTCTATTTTGGAGAACTTCCTTTCCCCACCGCGTTTGAGTTCACGATTCTCTTCATCAATGTGTTTTTGCCATGGGCATTTGCGCATGCTGCAGCACATGTGATTGTGCGGAAGTGGGATGAGCGGGACTGGGGATGAGCGGGGCGGGACTGGCGGCACGCCTTGGCAAAAATTGCCAAGGTGCTACACTTAAGGCATGACTACAGCAACCATGAACATCTCGTTGCCGGAATCCATGAAGAGCTTCGTGGACGAGCAGCTCGCCCGCGGTGGGTACAGCACGACAAGCGAGTACGTGCGAGATCTGATTCGACGCGATCAAATGACCAAGGCGGAGGAAGCCTTGAAGGCGCTCCTTATCGACGGTCTCCAATCGGGAGCACCGGTCGTTGCTGACCGAGCGTTCTTCACTGCAATGCGTACGCGCCTCAATCTCGCATGAGGGCGGTTCTTCGGCCGCTCGCCGTTACCGACATCGAGGATGCAGCGCAATACTACGAGGCAGCAGAAGCCGGACTCGGCGGGCGTGTACTCGATGCGGTTGACGCGGCTCTCCGGCACATCGAGCACAATCCAAAAGCGGGGAGCTCACGCTACGAGCATGTGATCGCCGGCGTTCGCATGATGCGAACCGAGACGTTCCCGTACCTCCTGTTCTACCTCGTCCACGATGACCTGATTGACGTTCTTCGCGTGCTCCACATGAAGCGCGACCTGGCGCAATTGCTCGACGGTGAGGAACAGAAAAAGCCCTCCAATAAAGGAGGGCAGGGGAGCTAAACCTTTAGCTCTTTGAATTTCTTCGACTCGAAGTGTCGATCGATCTCGATGGGATAGAGGCCATGCTTTTTGAACTCGGCGAGTTCTTGAACACTGATGTACCCCCACTCGTCACCGCCAAGCCCAGTGACGTAGCCAAAGGCGCGCTTGTCGATAGGATCGTACTCGGTGAGGTACCAAGTACCAGCGCCGAAAGCATTGAAGAGCCTCATCACCACAACATGTTCGCCGACATCGGCTGCCTTTTCCTGACTGTAGATCGGGTACTTCGCCATGCGCTGTGCAACTTGATCGAGAAGCTTCTGATTCATCACAGAAGCCCCTGTTCGGCCAGGCTCGTCACCGTCTCACCCACGATTACGTGATCGAGAAGCTTGATCTCCAGGAGCCCACAAGCGCTGCGGACACGCTGCGTGAGATCGACGTCGGCCTCTGAAGGATCAGAAAGACCTGACGGGTGATTGTGGACAAGCACAAGCGCGGCGGCGTTTCGCTTTAGCGCTTCAACGAGGATGACGCGAACCGAAACCCCGCACGAACTCACCGAACCGTAGAACATCTCCTCGATGTCGATGATGCGGTGACGCATATCCAGGAACACGACGAGCACGATTTCGCGCTCCTGGCCAGCAAGCCGGGTGCGAAGCATGTCCTTGAAGCACTCTGGCCTTGCGACGGCTTTCGATTGTCGCTTGAGTCGTCGATCAATGATCTTCTTTGCTTGCGCGAGAATCTCGTCATCCGCGCGATTCACATAGAGCGGAGACCGCTCTCGTACCTCTGATTCCATGACTTCCTCCTAGGCGAAAGAAGCCAACGACACCGTGTCGCAGGCTTCGGCTCACCAGGAACAAGCCATCACTTGGAGACTAATATGGTATTATACCATAAGCGATTTTCACGAAGGCGAAGTTTATGAAGATAAAGGTTGTGCTAGATAAAATTAATGTGAGCCATGTTATGGTTTCTCTCGACCTAAAAGATACACCGAATGAAAGTCGAGAATTGTTTGAAGTAGAAATGAGAGGAAATGAATGGTGTCAAGAAAACGTGAGTACCACGTGGACGAAGACATTCAATATGGGTGGCGAGCTGGCAATGAAGACCACTAAAGACGAGCTCGAACGAGCACGCCGACGTGCCAAAATTGGCGCAAATAATCTGGCCTATGTCGCCAATGTGTCTGGGGAAGATCCTGTGAGATTTAATACTTCACCTTAAACGTCGGCGAGTCCTCAGGCCGCATGCGTCGGCGGTCATAGAGCCGCGTCGTCGACACGTTCGCATGCCCGAGCCACATCTGCACACGGGCGATATCGGCTTCGTTCTCTAGCGCATTCGTTGCAGCCGTTGCGCGCAAAGCATGCGGCGCAAAACGCTCCATGGTGAGCCCAAGTGCAAGCCCATAGTGCTTTACCACGTCGCGATAGACACTCCCTGCGGTGAGGGCATCGTCGGTGTTGCCATGCACGTTATTTTTGATGGGACGGAATAGGGCAGTGGTGGCGTGCTCTCGGTGGCCGGCCGCATCGAGGTAGTCGTCAATTCGCCCTGCAGTCTCAGGATGAAGCGGCACATAGCGCAGCTTGTTCCCTTTGCCGTGGACACGCAGATGCTTCACACCGCGTCGCTCCACGATGTCTTTGACCTTGAGTGTGCAGAGTTCTTCGCGGCGGAGGCCGTGAAATAGGAACACCGAGAGAATCGCTCGATCTCGCTTGCCCTTGAGTGTGTCTATAGATGGCGCATCGAGCAGCCGTCGCGCCTGATGGTCTCCGATCGCGGGCGTCTTGCCTTCATAGCTCTCGACTTTCGGCCGCCGAACGCCTTTCACTGGATTGCTCGAGATCGCGTTTCGCTCGCACAAGTACTCAAACAGGCTCGATAGGGCAGCGAGCTTGCGGCGCACCGTCGAGCCTTGAACACCACGCTCTTCCAGGCGCTTTCGCCATAGGAGCACATGCGCCCGACTCACAGTGCGGAAGTCCTCCGGCCGCTCAATGCCGACGATCGACATGAACTCAGCGATATCGATCCGATACGCACGGCGCGTGCGCGGATTGTCGATCTGCGCAAACCACTCGCTTTCTGCCGGCATGGCGGCGAGACGGTGGAATTCCTCCCGCGTAAGGATCCCGCGACCAGGTGTATCGTCGGCGGAATGTAGTGCGATGGACTTTGTCATGGGCTGTTGTATGTTGTAGTGCGTTGTATGTAGTATACAACATACTACACGACAGGAGGCAACCATGGCCGTCACCAGAGAAATCATCTTCAAGCTTGCGGATGAGATGGACGCAGCCGGCGAGAAGCCGACGCTCGCCGCTATTCGCAAGCGCTTAGGCAGCGGGAGCTACACCACTATCTCGGATGCAATGACCGAGTGGCATGCACGCCGTGCCTCCCAGCGCACGACGCCGCAAGACCCGGTACCGGAGAAGGTGAGCGAGGCCGCAAGCGAGCTCACGTCGCTCGTCTGGCAAGTGGCGCAAGAGATCGCCGCAGGACGACTCCAGGCCGAGCGCACAGCCATCGACGAAGAACGCGAACGCATGGAAAGCGAGAAGGCCGAAGCGGCCGCATTCGCCGATCAGCTCGCCCAAGAACTGGAATCGGCGAAAGCGAAGGTCATCGAGCTATCGGCCGCGCTCGATGCGTCGACACAGAAGCTCGGTGGTCTTGAGCAGGAGCGCGATCAGGAACGTGCACGAGCCGACAAGCTTCAAGCCGTCGCCGACGAACGTCAGGGAACCATCGACACCTTAAAGGGAGAACTGGCCCAGGTTCGGAAAGACAAGGAAGCGGAAATCGCCCGCCTCGTGGCATCCATGACCGACCGGAAGAAGAAGGCGCCGTAGGTCGGGCGGTACGCGTGATAAAATATGTTATCGCTCCTACGTGAGCGACAAAGGAGGCGACCGCATTAGGTCGCTTTCGATGCGCTCGGTATAATGAGACCGACACCAGTTTTGGTGTCGACGCAACCCTCTACAACCCTCACGGCTCGCTAGAAACGTTTGCCGTGAGCGACGATCACAGAGTTCTCACGACGCGCTTCGTGATCGCGGTGACTGGAAGTCAGGCTCGGTGTGGGGGCTTGCTTCGGCATGCAACAGCACCGTGTACAAATTGGCATCCAGAACAACGGCCACACGACGGCGCCGGTTCACTTGAGCGTATCCGACAGGCGTGCGCATCTGCACATCGTCGGCAAGACCGGAACAGGGAAGTCAACACTCCTTCGAAACCTCTTGCTGCAAGACATCGAGGCCGGCCGCGGCCTGGCGCTCATCGATCCGCACGGAGATCTCGCACTCTCGCTTCTCGATGCCATTCCAAAGAATCGCGTGCGTGACGTGGTGTACCTCGATGCCGGCGACACTGCATTTCCCGTTGCGTGGAATCTGCTCAAATCAGACGGCGACAATGCGCTCATCGCCTCCGGCATCGTGAGCGCATTCAAAGCGATCTGGCGCGACTCGTGGGGCCCTCGGCTGGAGTACATCCTGTACGCGGCCGTGGCCACGCTCCTTGAGTGCGAGAACACCTCTTTGCTTGGTGTGTCGAGAATTCTTTCCGACCGTGCCTATCGAGCCTGGGCAGTGAAGCAACTTCGCGATCCCGGTTTGAAGCTCTTCTGGCAGAACGAGTTCGAGCGCTTCGACGAGCGCCAACGCGCAGAGATCGTAAGCCCGGTGCAGAACAAGGTTGGCCAACTCCTTCTTGCTCCACATGTGCGCAACATTTTCGGCCAGGTCAAGAGCCGTGTGAGCGCGAAATTCGTCATGGAGAACGACCGCGTCCTCATCGTAAATCTCGCAAAAGGTCACATCGGCGAAGACAAAGCAAACCTACTCGGCGCGCTCATTGTGGCTCAGTTCGAACAAGCGGCACTCGCGCGTGCAAAGCTAAGCGAAGAGACGCGGCGCGACTTCGCGCTTTATGTCGACGAATTCCAGAACTTCAGCACAGATCGCTTCGCTTCCATTCTTTCAGAAGCGCGGAAATATCGCCTGAGCCTCACCGTCGCTCACCAATACCTCGATCAACTAAGCGAACCGCTGCAAGCGGCCGTCTTCGGCAACGTCGGATCGCTCATTGCGTTCCGTTGCGGCGAACGAGATGCCCGTGTACTGTCAACCGAACTCGGTAGCACATACCGCGCTGATGCCCTCACAAGCCTTCCAAACTACGAAGCCATTGCACAATTGCTTGAGCAAGGCGAGCAGTTGCAAGCCCTCCGTGTTCGCACGCTTCCGAGTGTTCCAACGCGACGAAAGCAAGCTCGATCGATCATTCGGAACAGCCGAGCACGATTTGGTGTTCCGAAGCCTGTCGTTGAAGCAAAACTCGCGCGATGGCTACAAAGAAGCATACCGTTGCCTCCAAACCGTCGCTCTCAGTACATTTCTGATCGTCTCCCCAGCATACGCGACAGGCTTTCTTCAACTGGAGAAAAATGACCCCCGCATTCCCACTGGTACCACTTTTGTCGACACCAAGACGGCCTACGACAATAGAGGTGACCTTCGCATAATAATAAAACCACCTCGCGGAAGCTGGTCGCCTCCTCTTGAGTGCCCGAAAGGTGCCAAGTACATGGCGGTCTCAAGAGTCAAGCGCAACACGGTTTGAGTTTTGTTGAATGATTTTCGC
>ERZ1066125.226-NODE-226-length-24638-cov-34.171379_pt1 | contig 24638 bp, 22 predicted proteins | sample MGYA00382772_ERZ1066125 | MGnify/ENA primary metagenome ERZ1066125 (study PRJEB33369, sample SAMEA5778355) | biofilm metagenome | biome: Industrial cooling water; feature: Water cooling tower basin; material: Biofilm | place: United Arab Emirates | collected... | reverse complement strand
GGTTGTGCCCCAAACCCCGGAATGTTTCAAAACACCTATCACTCCACGGTTGTTTCTGGAGCTACCAGAAAAAAGGACACCCCCAATTATGACAATTTATGTAATCGCGTTATTGATCGGCGTCATTGCAGGGCTGCGCGCAATGACCGCGCCCGCACTGGTCGGTTGGGCTGCGCATCTGGGTTGGCTCAACCTGAATGGGACCTGGTTGTCGTTTCTAGGCAATGGATGGACGCATTGGGTTCTGACACTATTGGCGCTGGTCGAATTAGTCACGGATCAGCTTCCCACTACGCCCAGTCGAAAAGTCCCTGTGCAATTCGGCGCTCGTATCATAACGGGCGCACTTTCCGGCGCTGCCATCGGAGCCGGAAGCAATGCTCTGGTCGGCGGGTTGATTGCCGGAATCATCGGCGCAATCATTGGCACGTTTGGCGGAAGCGAGTTGCGCGCAAAATTGTCAGCCGCTTTCAAAAACGACCGCCCGGCAGCTCTTATCGAAGACACCATCGCCATTGGCGGTGCGATTCTCATCGGAATGGCATTACTATGAAATCCTTTGACGCCATCATTATCGGGGCAGGCCAGGCAGGGCCTTCGCTTGCGGGAAAACTTACCGGCGCTGGAATGACCGTAGCTCTCGTCGAACGAAAACTGTTTGGCGGAACCTGCGTCAACACAGGCTGCATGCCGACGAAAACTCTGGTTGCCAGCGCCTATGCCGTTCATCTGGCGCGCCGCGCCGCGGACTTCGGCATCGTGCTGGAAGGCGCCGTTCAGGTGGACATGAAGAAAGTGAAATCGCGCGCCGACACGGTTTCGCTTAACGCGCGCACTGGTCTGGAAACTTATCTGCGCGAAATGGACGGTTGCACTGTAATTGAAGGTCATGCCCGATTTGAAAGCCCAAACACCGTTCGCGTCGGCGAAGAGTTGCTGACCGCGCCGCGCATTTTCATCAATGTGGGCGGGCGCGCCATTGTGCCGGATTTTCCCGGCATCAACGAAGTTTCCTATCTGACGAACACGTCCATGCTGGCGCTGGATCATCTGCCAGAACATTTGGTTGTCATTGGCGGCAGTTATATTGGATTGGAATTCGCGCAAATGTATCGCCGTTTCGGCGCTGAAGTGACTGTGATCGAAAAAGGGCCGCGTCTGGTGGCGCGCGAAGACGAAGACGTTTCGGAAACCATCCTTGAGATTTTGACGCGCGAAGGCGTCACTGTGCGCACAGACGCGGAATGCATCAGCCTCGCGCCGCATGAAAAAGGGGTTTCTGTTGGCGTGGATTGTTCCACAGGCGAACCTGCCGCTGTCGGTTCGCATGTGTTGCTAGCGGTTGGCCGCCAACCGAATACCGCCGATCTTGGTTTGGAAAAAGCGGGCGTCATCACCGATGCGCGCGGTTACATCACGGTGGACGATAGTTTAGCGACCAACGTTCCGGGCATTTGGGCAATGGGAGATTGCAACGGGCGCGGAGCATTCACACACACGGCCTACAACGATTTTGAAATCATTGCCGCCAATCTGCTCAACGGCGAACAGCGCCGCGTCAGCGACCGCATACTCGGTTATGCGCTTTACATTGATCCGCCGCTCGGTCGTGTAGGTCTGACCGAACGCGAAGCGCGCGCCAGCGGCAGGCCGCTGCTGATTGGCCATCGTCCGATGACTCGCGTCGGGCGCGCTGTCGAAAAGGACGAAACCCTGGGCTTCATGAAAATCATCGTGGACGCGGAAACACGTCGAATTCTCGGAGCTTCGATCCTCGGAACCGGCGGCGACGAAGCCATTCACGGCATCCTGGACATCATGAATGCGAAGGTTCCGTATGACGTGCTTGAACACGCCGTGCCAATTCACCCAACCGTTTCGGAACTCATTCCAACCGTGCTGAACGAACTTCGTCCCGCAAAAGGTCTATTCTAAAGAAATCTTTGCTTAATATAGGTATTCATTTCGCTCGGCGGCAAAGCGGCAGTTGAAGCTCCCGCGCGAATGTAAAACTCCTCTTCCTTGCCGTCTTTGTAATAAACCGGCACACCGCTGGCCGCGCAATCCACCACCAGAACCCGCTTTTCCTGAAAGCTCTCAAAGTGAGGTTTGATGTTCAGCATCGAACCGGTTCCCAGCCGCGTTTTGATCAGATTGCCCAGGTGAAGATTCATCTTGTCTTCGTTCGGAAACTTGTCCGTCTCCACGCCGAGCGCTACGCCGTCGTCATTGACGCCAATCACCAAAGTTCCGCCTTCCCTGGAATTCAGAAACGCCGCAATCGTTTTCAGCGCCGACTGCTCCATCTTCGGATCGTTCTGGCCGGTGTGCAGATTGACGCGGAGCGTTGATTTGAATTCGACAGTATTGCTTTCTCCGGCGGCGACGATTTGTTCGATAGATTGCCTGCCTGCGTTCGCTTGGATCTTGTCGAAGATTTCCTTGGCCAGAATCGGAAATGCCGCACCCTGAAAAGCGCCGTCTTCCATATACCGAGTAACAATGTCGTCATTTTCGCCGAGGCGTTCGATCATCAAACTTTCCAGCAATTTCCTGATGCCAAGCTGGAATTTATCGAGCGGATTGGAAAGCGCTGTATCAATGAACTTGGGATTCTTCACGGCTTTTTCTTTGATCTGCTCGAAGAACAGCCGATCTTCTTCTGAAAAGTTCGTGCCGAAACGTTCGTTGAGCACTTCGATGATTTCAGAAAGCGGCGCTTTGTCTTCTTTCGCCTTGCCCGTTCCAACGTCGGTGGGACTTTTGACGCCTTCGGAGTCACCTTCATTCAGATCAATTTCGCCGGAGTAAACGCGCTGCAATCGGTAATATTCCAAGTCCACTTCGTCGCCGAGCTTCACCCGTTCGGTTTCGCCTTCAAGTGGCAAATGCGGCAGCAGCAACCGCCCGAAGCTATACAGCATTTCCAAAACTGGATCGCCATAAGGAATGACCTGACTCAAGAAGGAATAAATGTGGACGAAGCCTTTCAGCTTTTCCCGGAATTCACTCCGCTGATCGTCATTCTCCAGTGCCTTGAAGCGATCCACAGCGGGTTGCAGATGCCGCTGCATGCGGGCGTGGTCTTGCGCCATTTGTTTCGCTGGCAGCTTGTAAAACACCCGCGCAAATGCCTCAACCTCGCTCCAGTGATACACCTGCGCCGCATCCAGTTCGTGTTTCAGCGTTTCCAGTTGTTGCGGGTCTGAAGCCTCCTGCAAACTTGTCGCGTCGTAATACGGCTTGAACGCTTTGTAGATGTCCTCGGCGTCCCGCGCGATTGCATCACTTGGTTGAGTTGATCTTCCCAGTCGGGTTCGTCTTCGCTGTTCGCCGGTTGTGTTGCTGCGCCGAGAATCGCTTTCAATTCGCGCGCGGTTTCGCCAGTCTGGCTGGAATGCGCTTCGTCCACGATGATGGCGTAGCGGCGTTTGGCAATTTCGGCCTCCCATTCCCTGGCTTGTCGCTTTTCTTCCGCTTGCCGTAAAATTTGAAGCCGTGCCGCAATACGTGCAGCGCGCCTTTGATTTCCAATTCCTTGACCAATGAATTCAGCAACAGGGTTTCCAGCCCGTCTGCGTGCAAAGCTTTCATTTCCGCCCATAATTCCGGCTGCGTCGCTTGCAAAAAGGCGTAGACCTGCGCCGGGAAAAGCGCGCGTTCCTTGTCCCAGTCGGCGCGGCTGCCCGCGTGCCAGCCGCTGCGGGTGAGCAGAATTTCTTCGACGTAGCTTTCAAAGGCGTTTTCGTTGGTTTGGCTCATGGAATCGAATGCCCCCTTCGGTCAGGATGGATCTGTGGAGATTTCGTGTCATCGGTTGGGGCTAAACCGATGCGCCCACGTTTATTTGAAATTCGTGTCTAAATTGTCAGCGGAGCCTTTGGAGTGCTGCGGCTCGACGCAGCTTTGGTAGTCCGTTCCGACCGCTCGCAACACCTCAGGACTACCAAAGCGGTTCCAAGCAACCGCACTCCAAAAGCTGCCGCGATTTAAGCGACTCACTTGGTCTGTGCCAGGCGGCCAGGCAACACAAATCCCGTATCAGGCAACAGGCCGCTTGTCAGCAAGGGAATGGTTTGCGGCTCCAGCCTCAACGGTTGATCCAGCCCGGCTTCTGCCGTCGCCAGATACCATTCTCCTTCGCCATTTTCGGCCAGCAATGATCTGAGATCGAGCGTGCCCGTACGGAACTGACGCAATCGCTCCGGCGACACGCTGACAACGAGATAACGATCCCGCGCGTTCTCCACCTCGACCGCAAGCGCCAAGTAATAGCCGCCGCTGGCATCACGTGCTTCGAAGATTTGCGGCCCATCGTAGGCAAAGAGCGTGTCCAGGTATCGAATCGTCTTCATCTCGTCTCCAGGTAACGTGGCACTGAGAGAGTCCGACAAGCTGCCAGCTTGTCGAGGTCGTGGCGGAAAACAATTTGTTTACCAACCGAGGCTGCCGACAATCTGGCAGATTGTCGGACATTTCAGCAGAGTTCAGAACATACTTGATTGGCGTCCGCGCTGGCAACGAAATTTCGCACATCAATCTTGCCGGTGACGGCGGCGGTGATCAGCGCCGTGCGGTATTCCTGCAACCGCTCGATGGCGGTTTCGACCTTCGCCACCAGCGCGTCCAGCTTCGCCGCCTCTGCGTCCAGATAGGTGGCGATGGCGGTTTGTTCGGGGAGTGGTGGAACGGGAATCGAAAGTGAGGCCGCATCAGGTTGGTAAATCGTTTTGTGCGTTGAACCGCTGGTGAGACGATCGAAGACCTGGCCCATAGCTCGGAAAAGCATGAGCAGATATTCTGGATTGAGTTTCGGACCACATATCCAGTTCCAGAAGTCCTGAGTGGTAGCCATTGGAGTAGGCATTATTCCACTGAAGCCGATTGACGCAGTTCGCGAGAAAATGACCGTGCCAGGCGGTAACAGTTCAGCAGCAGAATTCGCCAAGCCTAACTCGCTAATCATTTCCTTCGTTTCGCCAAGATACTTCTTCTTGCCATCACGAAGTTGCCAAACATCCGCAAGGGTAAACCAGGGGATGGTGCAGTCAGCCCAGTAATCAGGCTCGTTCCGACTTGGTGTGTGTCCTGTCCGCATCTTGGCGAACCGACGTAAGTTGCCGCATGCCCAATGTGCCGGAATGTCGCCGAGCCAGTCGAGGCCGGAGGGTTTGAGGGGCGGGTTTTCGGGGAAGCCAGCGGCGCGGGCGGCGGCGGGCGGCAAGCCATGGGTGACGGTGCGGGAGATGAGCGCGGTGCGCTTCTCCTTCAGCCGCTCGATCAACTCCCGCTTCTTGGCCATCAACCGATCCATCCGCCCCGTCTCTCGATCCAGAAACTCCGCGATGGCTTGTTGCTCAAGGAGAGGTGGGAGCGAAATCCACGCATCACCGATGGATGCCTTTGGGAGGCCGTAGCGTGTTACGCCACTCGCCGCCACCTGGAATTGCTGATTGATGGCACACGCCTGAAACGCCCGGAGAAGGTAGCCGCCAGAGAGCACGTTCTTGCGCGAACGCACAATAGCAAGATGGTAGCCGCAAACTAAGTCTGGCGCTGTTTCCATCACCAACGCAGGAACTGCAATATCATCCCACGACTCTGAGTCTTTGGTCATCACAACGTCACCTACCTGTAAACCGAAGCGGCGAATTTCGTCTGCTGTTGCAGTGGTTTCCATCAAGCCCATATCAGGCGTGATATGGTCGTGGTAGTAAACATCCGTGTAGTTGCAGAGTCGCACAGGCAGTTCGTCTTCGGCAGGAACTTTGTCTACGTTGCTAATCCAGCATGTGGCGGACGTCTTGAGGCGCTTTACCTCCCAATGCTCCGGCACATCGCCGAGCCATTCGACGCCGCTGGCTTTGTATTTCGGATAGGCCGAGAACTTCACGCCGTCACCTCCTTGAGAGTCGGTAAATGTCTCTGAAGGGGGACAAATTTAGCAGCCGTAGGAAGCACCCATTGGTAGCAACACAAGTCTGAAGCGATTCGTCTTTGCCCTGAAAGGGCAGGATTTAATAGCCGTGGGCATCGCCCACGGAACGACGCCAGGTGGTTTGCCGACCCTGAAAGGGTCGCACTTGTGTGGTTGTTCGACCCTTTCAGGGTCGGCAATCTATCGTTCCGGTTCCGGGGACGTATGTCCCCGTCTATTGAATTCAGCCCTTTCAGGGCTTTCGCAAAATCCACGCCGTCGTTCCGGTTCCGGGGATGGTTGTCCCCGGCGATTGAATTTCGCCCTCTCAGGGCTTCATTGGGCAATCTATCGTTCCGGCTTCGGGGACGGGTGTCCCCGGCTATTGAATTTCGTCCTTTCAGGACTTCGGCAAACCTCACGCTGTAGTTCCTCCGGGGACGGTTACCACCGGCTATTGAATGCAGCCCTTTCAGGGCTTCACAAAAATTCACGCCGTCACCTCCCGCAGCAAGTCCAAAATCTCGGTTTCAAGCAGCTTGATGTCGGCTTCAATCACCGCCAGCGGGCGCGGCGGTTCGTAACGGTAAAAGTGGCGGTTGAGCGGGATTTCGTAACCGATCTTGGTTTTGCTGTGGTCAATCCAGGCGTCGGGGACGTGGGGCAGCACTTCGCGGTCGAAATACGCTTCGACGCTTTCTTTCAGCGGCACGGTTTCGGTGTCGCGCAATTCCGGGTCGGGTTCGGCGTGGCCTTTGGCGTCGCGGCAGATTTCAGCGGTTTCGTCGCGTTCGCCCAGGGCGGCCAGCACAGCTTTCAGTTCCGAAGCGGAGAGCCGAGCCGCAGATGACGCGGATTTGCGCAGATGGGAAAGGAAGGCATCCCGGCTTTTGAAAAGCTCTTCGCCCAGCGTCCGCAACAGGGCGCGAATTTCTTCTTGCCGCCGCTCACCCGCTTCGATTTCCTGCTGTCGGATGGCGGGGTCTTTTTTGGCGCTGGTGGCCAGATTCTTGAAGCCGCTTTCGTCTTCCAGCCGGGCGATGCGTTCGGCGGTGGCTTGAAAATTCAACCGCAAGGGCCGTTCGACGGTGATTTTGCGGTAGCCGAAATCTTCGTTGTCGAAGACTTTGCTGACCACGCGCTGGCGCTGAATGGGTTGATGCGTGATTGGGTCTTCTTCGGGAAAGCTGCGCGTTTCGCCGTCGCGAAAGTTGCCGAAGATTCGGGTGATTTCGCCGATGTGGTCGGGGTCTTTGGCTTTGTCTGACGGATCGCCGATGCGGCGGCGTTTGTTGCCCAGAGACTTTTCCATCTGCACCCAGAAGGCGCGGGCGTCAATCAACTGGACTTTGCCCTTGCGGTCTTTTTCTTTGCGGTTGGTCAGCACCCACAGGTAGGTGGAAATGCCCGTGTTGTAAAACAACTGTTCGGGCAGGGCGACGACGGCTTCCAGCCAGTCGTTTTCGATGATCCATTGGCGGATGCTGCTTTCGCCTCCGCCTGCGTCGCCGGTGAACAGCGGCGAACCGTTGAAGACAATCGCCAACCGGCTGCCGCCATCCTGCGGCAAACGCATTTTGGAAAGCATGTGTTGCAGAAACAGCAGCGCACCGTCGTTTACTCGCGGAGTTCCTGCGCCGAAACGTCCGCCGTAACCAAGCGTGTCGCGCTCCTGTTCGATAAATCGCTGCTGCTGTTTCCACTCCACGCCGAAGGGCGGATTCGCCAGCATGTAATCGAAGGTCCATGGGCTGCCGTCGGCTTGACGGTCAAAGCCGTCCTTGGTGAAGGTGTCGTCGCGGATGATGTTTTCGGCGTCTTCGCCTTTGATCAGCATGTCGGATTTGCAGACGGCCCAGGCTTCGTCGTTCCAGTCCTGGCCGAAGAGCTTCGGCTGGGCATCGGCGTTCAGGTTGTGGATGTACTTTTCCGCGACGGACAGCATCCCGCCCGTGCCGCACGCCGGATCGTAAATGGTTTTGACTACATGGCTGCGGGCCAGGTCTTTTTCCGTCGACAGCAGCAGATTGACCATCAGCTTGATGACTTCGCGTGGAGTGAAGTGGTCTCCGGCTTCTTCGTTCGATTGTTCCGCGCCGATGCGGATCAGTTCCTCGAAGACGTAACCCATCTGCACGTTGTCCACTTTGGCGGGCGTAAGGTCTAGCTTGGGATTGCAGAAAGCTTTGATGACTTCGTAAAGCAAATTCTTCTCCGCCATCTTCGTAATCTGCGCGCCGAAATCGAAGCGCTCCATGATGGCGCGGACGTTGGGCGAAAAGCCGTTGATGTAGTTGTTCAGGTCCGGCGCAAGTTGGTTGGCGTCGTCCAGCAGGCCGTTAAAGCCCTGCCCCTTCGGCAAACCATCGAAGGTGAACTTGGACAGGTTATAAAAGGGATTTTCGGTAATCTGGCAGAGCTTGAACCGAAGGATGTTTTCCGGCTTGCCCTCAAGCTCGGTGTGCTCTTTCAGCACGGCGGCTTTGGTCGGCGACAGAATGCAATCGAAGCGGCGCAGCACGGTCAGCGGCAAAATGACTTTGCGGTATTAGTTGCGTTTGTAAGGGCCGCGCAGAAGGTTGCAAATGCTCCAAATGAAGCTGGCAAGTTGTGAATGGTTTTCAGCGGACATAAGTGATCGTGATTGGTGGCAAATCAGAAGATAAGGGTTTGGATTTCTGGCCGCTCGCTTTCGCGATGAAGCGATAAACCGGCGAACGGGACGTTTGTTTTTCGCATTCTTGGATGCGATGTGTCAAGAATTTGCAGTGTTCGGCAGCTCTGCTGAAACTAAAATTGACATTTGCACCTGCCTGAACTACTTTTCTTTTGAAACAGCGCAAAAGTCAGCAGTGATTACTTAATGGCACTAATTCAGTGTTTTCCTTTGAGTTCTTTCGTAGTTGATTCGACAAACCAATCCGCGACCTGATTCCCACAGGCGCATTCAATTTCCGACAGCTTTTCGGCTGTGCGGGTTTTACGGAGGACAGATGATGGATAAGAACCTGACTTTTACCGACAACGAAGCTTTCTACACCCAGCTCTTGGAAATGGAGTCCCGCAATGAAAATTACTGCATTGATACCGGCATTTCTGAGGCCAAGAATTTGCCGCTGAGGTTGCTGCATCACATTGGCATCAGCAAGGACGAGGTCGCCCACGTGCAGCACAAAGTGGTCGAAGAAAGCGCGTTGATGCACGATTTCATCGAACCGATGATCGTCAAGTTCAACGAAATGACCGGCAAATACAAACCGGCGCGCGGTTATGAATTCACGGTCGAAGCCGAAGATTACGACACGATCAAAATTCACGCTCGCCCCAAAGCCGCTGTCGCAGCCGCCGCTTGATCGAAATGAAAAAGGCAGCAAACAAAGATTCAAGTCCTTGTCTGCTGCCTTCTCTGCATCCGGCTTTGGGGCATTGGCCTATCTCACTCTGCGATCTGTCTCTTCCAGAGCGCTGCCCAGATTTCGTCCGCCCCAGGTGACTCCGTGCATGTATTTGCCCACCGCGCCGACGCGCGCGCCTTTGCTCGGCACTCCGCGTTGAGTAATCACCCACAACTTGCCGGTTTCATCGCTCAATTCATAAGCGCCTTGTCCCAATGCGCCAAAGCTGTTGGTGACGTTTCCGACGATCACGACTTTTCTGTTGCGATACCGCGCCGGGTCGGCGTTGATTCGGGCGATGGTGGTTTGTTCGGGACAGCCGGTCAGAAACAGTGTGGCGGCAATCAACATCAGGCAAGCAAAAATTCGAGTTTTCATAATCCTCCTTCTCACGTTTGTTCCAAGGGGTTCAGTTCGTCATCGAAACTTGCAGCAGGGGAAAAATGCGCGTTTCAGGTTGGTCGCCGCCGAAAAAACAGCGTTGTTTTATTCGGTCTCGCATCGGCAATCGGGATTTGAACGGCGCGCATTATACATATTGCAGTTTGATTGAGTAAGACTATTTTCCAAATTGTAGGGCTTATTCATTCTCAGCCACAGAGTCAGAGACACAGAGTTCTTGATTCGGACAGCAAACAGTTATTACGTTTTGGCGCTCTATCTTTGATATTTTTCTCTGTGCCTCGGTGTCTTTGTGGCAAATCAATCTGAGAATGAATAGCCCCTGTTCAAATTGTCCTGATCCTTTTCATCGGACATAATTCGATCATGTTCCAAATTCCGAAACTGTATCCGATTACAGATTGCCAGTTGTCCAATTGTTCGCACGAAGAAATCGTGCAGATGATGCTCGATGCCGGAGCGAGGCTGATTCAATTGCGCGACAAGGACGCCAGCGCAAAAGAATTGCTGGACGCGGCGCGCGCCTGCGTCAAGCTGACGCGCGAAGCAGACGCAACGTTGATCATCAACGACCGTGTGGATGTGGCATTGACCTGCGGCGCTGATGGCGTGCATTTGGGTCAGGAAGATTTGACTGTCGAAGAAGCGCGCGAAATTCTGGGCGACGACAAAATCATAGGCATTTCAACTCACAATCTGGATCAATTCAGAGCGGCGCTGGAAACTTCTGCCAATTACATTGCCGTCGGACCTGTATTTTCGACGACGACCAAAGAAAATCCTGACCCGGTGGTCGGCCTGGAACTGGTCAGCGAAGCCAGGAAGTTGGCTGATCGTCCGCTGGTGGCGATTGGAGGCATTTCGGTCGAACGCGCTCCGGCAGTGATTTCCGCCGGAGCCGACAGCGTGGCGGTGATTTCGGCGCTGTATCCGTTTGGCGACATTCGAGATTTTTTCACCAAACCGGATATTGCCGGACGTGTCAGAGCTTTTCTGGAAACGCTTGCCTGATTCTCAACAGAGCCTCAATCCGTAGCTGGAGAGTCTTCGATTTTCTTCAAACGGTATCGAAGCTGGTCGCGCGAAATGCCCAACAACTCCGCTGCGCGTGTTTGATTGCCGCCGCTGCGTTCCATCGCCTGCCGAACGAAGGACAATTCCACTTCTTCCAATTCGATTCCGCTTTCCGGCAAAACAAACCCGGCTGGGGACTGAATCGCTGGCGGAACCGAAACGGCTGGCGTTGCCGTGACGAACAACTCTTCTTTGGGTTTCGGGCGCTCGTCTTTGATCAGGTCGCGCGGCAACCAGGCCAGCGTGACGAAATCGGAATCTTCCAGAATCATGACGCGTTCGATGACGTTGCGAAGTTCGCGCACATTGCCAGGCCACGAATACCGACGGAAGATTTCAATCACTTCCGGTTGCAAACCGCGCACACGTTTGCGCAGCCGTTGGTTGAACTGAGCGATGTAATAATTCGCCAGCAGCAATACATCGTCGCCACGATCGTTGAGCGGCGGCAGATCAATCTGAATCACCGAAAGCCGATAATACAGGTCGAGCCGAAAATGTCCCGCTTCGCTTTCGGATTTCAAATCGCGGTTCGATGCCGCAATTACACGCACATCCAACGGCAAATCCTTCAAACCTCCGACGCGACGAAACTTTCCTTCTTCGAGCACGCGCAGCAATTTCGCCTGTAATCCCACTTCCAGTTCGCCGATTTCATCCAGAAACAGAGTGCCGCCCTGAGCCTGTTCGAACAATCCTTCCTTGCGGGCTTTGGCGTCAGTGAACGCGCCTCTTTCATGACCGAACAATTCGCTTTCGAGCAGCGTGCCGGGAATCGCGGCGCAGTTGATGGCAATAAACGGATGATCGGCGCGCGATGAACCGTAATGAATCGCCTTGGCAATCAAATCCTTGCCGGTTCCGCTGGCGCCTTGCAACAACACCGAAGAGGCTTCGCTGGCGGCGACTTTTTTCGCCAGTCGCAGCGTTTCGGTCATGGCCAGTGATTGCCCGATGATCTGATCGAAGTGGAATTGCTGGGCGCGTTCGCGGCGCAACGAGACGACTTCGCGGCGCAGCTTGCTGGCTTCAAGGCCGTTGCGAATGGTGACTTGCAGTTCGTTCAACCGAACTGGTTTGCTGATGAAATCATAAGCCCCGCCGCGCAAGGCAGCGATGGTGTCTTCCAATTGCACGTTGCCGGTAATCATGATGACCACGGCCTGAGGCTGGCGGGTTTTATATTCCCGCAGAGCATCAATGCCAGAACCATCAGGCAGATTGATGTCCTGCAAAACAGCCTGCGGTTGTTCCGATTCGAATAACTCTCTACCTGCGGCAATTGTCCCGGCCTCTATGGGTTCGTATCCCCATCCCTGCAAAGCTTCGATCAACGTCAACCGGATGTTCGGTTCGTCGTCAACGATCAGGATTTTTTCTTTTGGCATTGGTTCCTCTAACAGACGCGGCGGATATTTCAATCCGTCCTGAATCTATTGCTGGTGGAAAAGCTGGCAGACAAGAACTCCCTGCCCAATGGTCTCGCCACCGGATTCTAACGCAGGCAACGACGTAAGTCGCACGAAAGTCATTAACAGGACTTACGTAAAACACGAAAAAGATGGCCACAGAGGCGCGGAGCCACAGAGATGAACTTGAATTGATTGTGAATTTCCTTGTTTTGCTCCGTGTCTTCGGAGACTCTGTGGCAGTTCCTGCGTAAGTCCTGATCAAACCGGTCTTCTTGCAGCCGCAACTGGCGGCGTCGTACAATCCGCCATCGTTTACGGTGCTTCAAACTTCACTAAAGACAACTGCATTTATGCGAATCATTATTTTTGCGCTTGCCGTTTTGTTGGGTTGCGGCTGGCTGGCTGGCTGTCGCTCCGCGTCGAACGCCGATTCGGCGAATGACAATTCTCCGATCATCGTAGAGATCAACGGTGAACAGGAACGGCAAACGGCATTCGGGCGATTTGTCAAAGCGCGGCTTTCCGATCTGTCGCAGGATTTGCAAAACCAGGCCGACAACGACAAACGGATGAGCGGTTTGTTCGACGAATTTGTCCAGCGGCAGGTGATATTGCAGGAAGCCAGAAAAAAAGGAATCGAACCGACTGACGATGAAATTCGTGCCGCGCTGGAATCGCAACACCGACAAACCAAAAGCGAAGGCGCGGATCAGAATTCGACCACACTGGAAAGCGGCGAACGACGAGTCGAGATTTTCAACGATCTGGTAATCAGCAAATATCACGAGAAAGCCGGATTGCTGAACGACATCAAAATCACTCCGCAGGAAGTTGAAGAATATTACGGCAAAAACTCCGACCGGTACCAAAGCCAGAACGGGTTTTACGTTCGCGAAATTCGCGTGCAGGAAGAAGCCGAAGCGCAAAAACTCTATCGCCAGGCGGTGGCCAAACCGCAGGATTTTGCCGTGCTGGCGCGCGAACATTCCGATTCTCCGTTGGCGGCCAATGGCGGGTTGATGTTGTACGAAGAAGCGCAGCAGTTACCGACGGTTCTGGCTCAGGCCGTCACACCGCTCAAGGTCGGTTCGATCAGCAAGGTCGTCAAATCCAATTACGGCTTTCATATTTTCAAACTGGAACAACGAGCGACGCCTTTGCCACTGGAAAAGGTGAAGAAGGAAATCGAAGATTTGCTGTTAAGCGAAAAACGTCAGGCAGTGATTAACGAATACAACAAACGCACTCTGGCCGGGGCCAAGATCAAGGTCTTCCGCGAAAAATTGGGATTCAATTACACGGGCAGTTTCGGTTCGTGAGCGCAAGCGAGATTTCACGCCGCGTTCAAGTTTGGGTGAAATCCGAAAACGAAGATCAAACGCAGTTTTGGGCTGACCGAAGCCGAAGAACATGAATCGGCATCCGCCTCGACGCGGATGCGTGACAAGGAGAGTTTTATGAAGTTCATTGCAAAAACCTTTTTGCTGGGGATGGTGGCGAGTCTGGCCGTCACCTGCTTTGCGCAAAGCGACGACCGTCCGGTTGACGAAGTGATCGCGCGCGTCAATACCGGCGTGATTATGCGTTCGACGTTCGAAGCCGCGCAGAAAGAACAACTCGAACAAATGAAAAATTCCGGATTGAAAGGCGCGGAACTGGAAAAGAAATTCAACGAAATCAAACCGCGCATTCTGGACGAATTGATCCACACGCAATTGCTGGCGCAACGCGCCAAAGACCTGGCGATCAACGTCGAACCGCAGGTCAACCAGCAGTTCCTGCGAATGATGAAGGAAAACAATTGCGAATCGAAACAATGTCTGGAACAGAAAATGCGCGAAGCCGGGTTCGACATTGAAGACGTGACACGATTGTTGACCGAAAACTTTTCCCGCGAAGCCGTCCTGTATACCGAAATTCAACAAAGGATTTATCGCAATCTGACCGAGAAGGAAAAACGCGACGCCTACGAAAAGAACAAGGAGTATTTCACCATTCCCGGCGAAGTGACGCTCAGTCGCATTTTCGTCGCCTTCGGCAAAGACCAGAATCAGGCTTTGCTGCGCGCCAAAGACATTGTCATGCAGGCGCGCGGCGGAGCGATTGAATTTTCCGCCCTGGGCGAACGCGTCAGCGAAGACGAGCTTTGCAAAAAACAAAAATGCAAGCTCGGCCCGTCCATCAAATTCAATGAACTCGCGCCGGAAGTGAAAGACGCCGTCGAAAAAGCCGCCGCCGGAACCGTCACCGATCCGGTCAAGTTGGAAAACGGTTATTACATTTTCCGTGTTGACGAACGAAAAGAACCTGAAGCGCAACCGTTTGAAGACGAATCAGTTCAGCAGCGAATCGCCGGGTATCTGGTCAGCCAGCACTCCGAAGAACAGATTGAAGTGTATCTGGCCAGATTGCGCGAAGACGCCTTTATCGAAATTTCGCCGGAGTTTCAATTTGAAGGAAGTGTGGTGAAATCGGCGCAGATCAAACGGGTCGCTTATTCGGAAGAAAACGAAAAAACTCGCAAGAAGCGGGAAAAAGAGGAAAAGAAGAAAGCTGAAGAAGCCAAAAAGGCTGCCGCAGCCGCTGCGGCCAAAGACGGCGCCAAGCCCTGAGCAATCCGGGTTTAGGACTTGGGATTCAGGACTTGTAGATTAGCCAACTGCCTAAATCCCAAATCCCACGTCCTAAATCCTGACCACACGCCGACAGGTGATTTATGGAAAAAATCTTCGTCCGCGATTTCACACCCAATCAAAACATCAGCACCACGTTTCTGGTCAAATCCAAAGAACTGCGCGCCAAAAAAACCGGCGGCCAGTTTGTGATGATAACGTTTGCCGACCGAACCGGCGACATTTCCGGCCAGTGGTGGGATGGGTTTGAAGACACGATTGACACCTTTGACAAGGACGACATCGTGTTCGTGCGGGGACTGGTCAATGTGTATCGCAACCATTTGCAGATTCAGATTCACCGCATGCGTCCTTGCCAACCGCACGAAGTTGACCTGACGCATTATTTCCCTACGACCAGATTCGATGTCGAAGCGATGTTCGCGGAATTGCTGGGCATCATCCGCGACTTCCAAAATCCTTTCTTGAGGCAACTGCTGGAAAACATTTTTGCCGACGAAGAAACCGCGCGGAAATTCAAACGCGCTCCGGCGGCCAAAACCATGCACCATCCTTATCTGGGCGGATTGCTGGAACACACCTTGTCGCTGGTCAAACTGGCGAAAAAAGTCGGCGGACATTACGCAGGCATTGATCTTGATTTGCTGCAAACCGGAGCCGTGCTCCACGATTTCGGAAAGATTGACGAATTGAGTTACGACCGCGCGTTCGGCTACACCAACGAAGGCCAGATGATCGGCCATCTGGTGATGGAAACGATCATGGTTTCCGATCACATCAAACAAATTGACGGATTCCCGGACGAATTGCGTCGCCATTTGTTGCATCTGTTGCTGGCGCATCACGGCAAACTGGAATATGGATCGCCGAAACTTCCCAGCACGCCCGAAGCGTTGATGCTGGCGTATCTGGACGATCTGGATTCCAAGGTCGAAGCGATGCAACGGTTGATTGCCGAACCCCACAGTTCAGGCGATTGGTCGCGCATTTCGCCGATGTTCGAGCGCCCCATTTATCGCGTCCGCACCAACGCAGCTCCGGCGACAGATCAACCGGCGACTGAACCGGCTGAATCAACACCCGTTTCTGCCCTGGCTTCTGTTGCTGCTGCCAATGCACGACCGGAAACATCCGCCGCTCCGCCGCGCAAACCCAATGTTCGGTCCAACAGTTTCAACACGCCGTTCGAAGCGTTGGCCGATCTGGTGAAATCCGAATAATCGTTCGACGGCGAAACTTGATCCTTTGTCGTCGTTCGTGCAAATTTCCGTCTTCAAGAACCACCCGATTCATTACAAGCGATTATCAGGAGGCGAAATCAAATCATGATTTCAGGAATTCTGCTGGCTGCCGGAGAATCAAAACGTATGCAGCCCGATTTCAAACCGTTGCTCAAATGGGGAAAACGCACGGTCGTTGGCGAATGCGTTCACCAGTTGCGAAATTCGCAACTGGCCGACATCTTTGTGGTGCTTGGCCATCGTGAAGCCGATGTCCGCGCGCGACTTGCCGGAACCGGCGTGCAGTTCGCCGTCAACGAGGATTACTCAAACGGCATGTTGTCTTCCATCAAAACCGGCCTGGCCATGCTTGGGCCAAACACCGACGCCGTGCTGATCGCGCTGGTAGATCAGCCTATGGTCAAATCCAACGTCATCAACAAACTGATTGACGCTTATGGCGACGGCAGCAAGGGCATCATCATCCCGACTTATAAGGGCAAACACGGACACCCGATCATTGTCAGCTACGGTTATTTCGACGAAATCATGCAGCTTGACGAAGCGAATCCTGAAGGATTGCGCGCGTTCATCAACGCCCACAAAAACGACTGGCTGGAAGTCCCGGTCGAAACTTCAGCGGTGATCGAAGATATTGACGTGCCGGAACAGTACCAACAATTGAGCCGACAGGCGGCGCCGCTGTACGAATATCACAATTGGCAACCATAAAAATTCATATCAAAAGGCAAAAGGCAAAAAGCAAAAGTCAAAAGTGCGAGATTCAATCTGTCAGGTTCCATTTGGGGCGCTGGAATTTTTGCTTTTTGATATTTGCTTTTTGCCTTTTGATTTAACCAATGGCTTACGCAGACTTACGCGAATTTATCCGAGCGCTGGACAAGCACGGCGAACTCAAACGAATCAAAGTTCCGGTTTCCAGCGATCAGGAAATCACGGAAATTACAGACCGTGTTTCCAAATCCAAGGACAATAACAAAGCGCTGCTGTTTGAAAATGTGGATGGCGGCAAGATTCCCGTTCTGATCAACGCACTGGGCAGCGAACGACGCATGGAACTGGCATTGGAGGTCAACAGCGTTGACGAAGTCGCACAGCGATTGACCGACTGGCTGGATTTCAAATCTCCCGAAGGTTTGCTGGAAAAGGTCAAGATGCTGCCGAAACTGGCCGAGCTTGGGAAATACTTTCCGCGCGAAGTGAAATCCGGCCCGTGCCAGGAAGTCATCAAACGCCAAGGCGAATTTTCGTTGCTGGATTTTCCCATCCTGAAATGCTGGGAACTGGACGGCGGGCGATACATCACCTTTCCGATGGTGTTCACCAAAAATCCGCGCTCGGGCAAACGCAATTGCGGCATGTATCGCATGCAGGTGTACGACGAAACGACCACAGGCATGCACTGGCAATTGCATAAACACGGAGCCGCGCATCATCGCGATTTGGAAAAACGCGGCGCACAGCGCATGGAAGTCGCTGTCGCCATCGGAGCCGAACCGATCACGAATTTTGCCGCCACCTTGCCGCTGCCGGACGATCTGGACGAAATGATTTTCGCCAGCTTTCTGCGCGAAAAACCGATCGAGATGGTCAAATGCGTTTCGGTGGATTTGGAAGTTCCCGCAACCGCCGAAATCGTTCTGGAAGGGTACGTTGACCCCGCCGAACGCCGCATCGAAGGGCCGTTCGGCGACCACACGGGCTTTTACACGCTGGAAGAACCGTATCCGGTTTTTCACGTGACGACGGTCACGCATCGCAAAAATCCGATTTATCAAACGACGATTGTCGGGCGGCCTCCGATGGAAGATTGCTGGATGGGACGCGCGATCATTCGCGTCACGTTGCCGGTGCTCAAACGCCAGATGCCTGAAATCGTTGATATGAATTTGCCGTTCGAAGGCGTCTTTCACAATTTGATGCTGGTTTCGATTCGCAAACAGTATCCCGGCCACGCCCGCAAAATCATGAACGCCATCTGGGGAATGGGACAGGCCATGTTCACCAAATGCATCATCGTGGTGGACGAAGACGTCAACGTGCAGGACCCGTCAGAAGTCGCGTGGAAAGTTTTGAATAATATCGACCCTGAACGCGATATACAGTTCACAATGGGGCCGATTGACGTGCTGGATCATGCGTCGCGGTTCCAGGGCTACGGGTCAAAAATGGGCGTGGACGGCACGCGCAAATGGAAAAACGAAGGTTTCGACCGCTTGTGGCCGAAAGAGAACAACACCAGCGAAGACGTGAAACGACTGGTGGATGCCAAATGGAAAAAGCTGGGATTATGAAATTGCTCAGTTTTCGGGAAACATCCAGGTTCACGAACCGCGTGGTTGAACTTCTTGATGATGAGGCTTATGCGAAACTGCAACTTTATCTGGCAGAATTTCCCGCTGCAGGTGACCTAATCAAAGGTGGAGGCGGAATTCGCAAGCTACGTTACGCCCTGCCAGGACGTGGCAAAAGTGGAGGAGCAGGATAATCTATTTTTGGGCAGTGAAGGATGATCTAGTTTTACTGCTTGAAATTTACGCTAAAAATGAACAGGGTGATTTGAATGACGAACAAATTAAAGCCTTGCACAAGGAAGTGAAAGGAATGAAATCAGAATGACGCCAGACAATTTCAAAAGTTTGTTGGATAGCATTCGAGAAGCGGGGCAGATTCTTCGCGGCGAGCAAAAAGCAGCCAGGGAATTTGTCGTAGAAATTCCGCCAGTTCGCACTCAAACACAACCCAGCTACGCGCTTTGCGTTCAAACCGACGACCCCGCATTGCTCATTCCCCATAAGATTTATCAGGTTCACTTTTCACAGGCTGGTTTAGTCCGAGTGGTGGATGAAGCAGGCGAAACCGCTCTTTATCCAGAAGATTTTTTTCTTGCAATCGCGTTTCCGAAAGAAGTTGAACAACTTTTAGCGCAACCATTGCAACTTGCTCTGAAATAACCTGACGAGGTGTTTTGATGAAATCGCTATTGCTCACATTATTTCTTGTAGCTCCGCTTTTGGCTGGCCACTCAACTGGCTTTGGAAATGTTCAAACCGCTGAAAAGCCAGCGCAAAAGGTGAAACCCAAAAAAGAAATTGCCACGTTGGCCGGTGGATGTTTCTGGTGTCTGGAAGCCGTGTATGTCGAATTGAAAGGCGTGGATAAAGTTGTGTCTGGATATTCCGGCGGCACCGTCGCCAATCCGACCTACAAACAAGTGACTTCTGGCACGACCGGGCATGCCGAAGTTGTGCAAATCAGCTTCGATCCGCAAATCATCACGTACAAGGAACTGCTGGAAGTCTTTTTCACCATCCACGATCCGACGACGCTCAACCGGCAAGGCGCTGACATTGGTACGCAATATCGTTCGGCGATTTATTACCATTCGCCTGAACAACAGGCGACCGCCGAAAAAGTCATCGCCGATCTGACGACGGCTGGAATCTGGAAGAACAAAATCGTCACCGAAGTGACGAAACTCGACGTGTTTTACAAAGCTGAGGATTATCACCAGAACTATTACGCGCTGAATCCCGATCAGGCGTACTGCCGCATGGTGATCGAACCCAAGGTTATCAAGTTCCGCAAACAGTTTTTGCCGAAACTGAAAAAGCAATAAACGGCGATCATCGCCGTCCAACTTTGCGAGGCTGACATGCGAAAGAATCTATTTTTTGTTTGCGTGGTCATTGCAGCTTCACTGATGGCGTCATCAGCCAGGACTGCCAAACCTGAAATTCAAAACCTGACACTCGCCTGGGCGGACGAATTCGACGGGCCAGCCGGAACCGCGCCCGACCCGGCCAAATGGGGATATGACCTTGGGATAGGCCCCGGTCGTGATGGTTGGGGCAACCAGGAACTTCAGACTTACACCAACCGAACCGCCAATGTCTCTCTGGATGGCGAAGGCCACCTGGTCATCAAAGCCATTCGGGAAAACTTTACCGGAGTGGACGGTTTTGCGCGCGCTTACACTTCGGCGCGATTAATCACGAAAGGCAAATTCGAGCCAACCTATGGACGCATCGAAGCGCGAATCAAGGTTCCGTTTGGACAGGGAATCTGGCCAGCGTTCTGGTTGCTGGGAGCCAATCATCCGGCAGTGGTCTGGCCGAATTGCGGCGAAATTGACGTGATGGAAATCATCGGGCGCGAACCTTCGACGGTATACAGCACCCTGCACGGGCCTGGGTATTCCGGCGCGCAAGGGCTGAGTGATTCGTTCACCTTGCTGGAAGGAAAAAAATTCGCCGACGACTTTCACATCTTTGAAGTCGAATGGAATCCGCGCGACATCAGCTTTTATGTGGACGGGTTGCATTACCACACTCGCAAAGCGCCGGAATTCACCGGCAATCGCCAATGGGTATTCGATCATCCGTTTTATCTGCTGTTGAACGTCGCTGTCGGAGGCAACTGGCCGGGTTATCCGGACGCAACGACTGTCTTTCCGCAAACGATGATGGTGGATTACGTGCGTGTGTATTCGGATTTGCGCGCGCCTATCAGACGAATTCGATGAACGAACGACAGGTCGGTCAATTCCATAATTCCAGATCACATTTTCAACATAAACAATGCCTAAAGCTGGCCGATGGCAAGCCAATGAACAAACCCGCGCTGACCGCAGCTACGGCGTGCGTCCCTTGCGCCGAGCCTTGCAGAGATACGTCGAAGACCCGCTCTCCGAGAAGCTCTGATCGAAGGCCGCCTGACCGGCTCATCGCTGATAGAAATTTACAAAGCCGATAAAGGCACCCTGGCAATTCGCCTTCTAGCGGAAGAAGGCTTGGCTGATTTGAAAACTCTCTGGCAGCGGGCGTAAGCAAATGTGGTCATGGTTTAACCCTGATTATGTTGCCTTCACGCATTGGTCGTTCCCATTCTTCGTAAAACTTCCTGATAATCTCTTTTTGCTTTGCGGCTTCTTTTTGATTGCCGACTTTCAAATACAAATCATAGAGATATTCGTTCGGCCTGATTGAATTCGATGGTTTTTTCGCGGCAGCTTTCTTGAAATACGAAATTGCTTCCTGATTACGATCCATTTCCATATAAATTCTGCCGCGCATTTCATCAGCCTCCCCTTGAGAGTTTCTTATCGGGTTTTTATTGATGTAATCCAACCACCGCTCGCAGATGGCTATGGCTTCAGACTGCCTGCCAAGTTTCTTGTGCAGCGAGGCCATGTCTATTGATGCTCTGAACGCGGCTGGGGAAATCGGCTGGAAATCAACGATCCGCTGATAAGCCTTGATGGCTTCTTCATAGCGTTCTTTCTTTTCATAGTAGTCGGCAATTTTTTGCAAGTTATAAACGGGATTGGCTGCAACATCTTCAGGGTCAAGAGACCTGATTTCAATGTCTACTTTGACTCTTTCTTCCAGCATCAGAATCGCATTTTCCTCCTGGCCTGATTTCTCATACATGGAATACAAAATCGAATAAATGGTATTTTTGACATCAACATCACCACTAATCTTGATTGCTTGTTGTAATAATGCAGCCGCCTCTTCTATTTTTCCCATATCACGTAATGCCCAAGATAAAGCATAAATAGCTTCAACAAAATCCGGTTTCTTTTGTATGACTCTCCGCAAATGTATCGCCGCTTCTTGAAATTGCCCCACATCTCTATAGGTAATTCCCAAGCCATATAGAATTACCGGCAATCCTGGTTGGAGAACTAACGCCTGTTTATATTCTTCTATTGCCTCTTTGGGCTTGTTGTAAAGGGTATAAGCGGTTCCCAAACGACAATGAGCCAACCAAGAAGAGGGATTTTTTTGCACATCTTCTTCGTATTGTTCTAGTTTGTGATTGGCGTCCCGACGAACATAGTTTCCCGGCAACCCAAAATTTATGACGCCTGAGATGACAGCTTCATCACCAGAAATCGGAGAAAACTCCCAAGCTTTAGCGGCTTCAATCGCCGCATCTTTTAGAAGAGAAGACCCCTTTATGCCACGTGCTGCAATAACTTTCCCTTCAGCGTTAATCTCCACTGACACAAACACACCATATTCGGGACGTGTAATGACGGATGTTGATTCTTGAGAATAAATCGGGTCAATCCGTTTTTTTACCAAACTAAGCAGTTCTTTCTCTGATAAAACACGCTTGTTTGCTTTCTGCTCGTTGATAAAGTGATTCTCGCTTATATTTGGAGCTACGCTCATTTGCCCCCCACAAAAATGCAGTAAAATCGCCACAGTGAAATACCACCCTAAGGTAAGCATCATTTTCCTCCCAGTATATGACTTTGAATGAAGGACCAGAAATCAGAAAAGACATTTGCTTGGATGTCATCAGACTTCAATAGCCGCAATGCGCTTTCCTATAGCTTTGTATGCCATGCCCTCGTTGTTTGGTTTGAATAAACTTCGCCGGAGATTTGACTTCGCGCTGAAATGCACCAATTCTCTCGCTTGCACCCGTTAAGATTCTGGCTAATCGTAGCGCAAAATCTCGATTACTCTGCATCAAAATATTCGAATCACTTCTCGAAAATATGCTTTCTACGGTTGATGTATTCGCAACATTTGGGGCAACCAATACCGACGAACCTATTTTGAAAGATGGGCTATCTTTTGTCATCAAATCCAAGAAATATTTTGCTGTTGGAGTTCCATTACTATGAGCAACTATCTGAATTTGTGATCGACTTCCGCCGTCTGCCAAGAATTGCTGCACGATTTTTTGAGCAGCTTCAGCGGCATCCTTGTTGGGAGCGGCAGCAAGAGCAGAGCCAACTCCATTGTCATTGTGCAATTGCTGAATCTGCCCTTGAAATAAGGCTAGACAATCCAAAAGCCCAGGTAACGCAATTGCCGAAGCTTGGTTCTTCTTGTTCTTGTCAGTATAAATCCCAGAAAAAAACAAAGTGAGTTTGATAGGCGAGAGGTTTCCACTCACTTCTTCGCCACTTAACCCCGTCCCATTTGCTTTTAGTGTCGGCCTGCCTTTTTTCGGAACGGCCCAACTCCAACTCCCGTTCCCATTGTAATTTGCTCCGGTCGGAACAAATCCGAAAAAGCCGTTGTCCCAGTCTGTCGTAAAAAGAGCCAGTTCGTTTTTCTTCGTAATGGGATTATAGACAGTGGCTGTTGGGTCCAAAGGTGCATGCTGCCCGCTCCCATTGTTGAGCATTTTCTGCACGACAGTACACGGTGTTTCCACATAATCCGCATAGCACTTGCCGGAGGGTTCCATGTATTGCCCGCTGACGAACGTGAATGGCGCCGGAATATCAATCGGTTGCGGCGGCTGGCTGATTCCCACGTAAGACCCCAGCGGGTCGAAGGTCATTTCACCAGCAGGAAAATTCACTTGCTGGCCGCTACTGTTGTTCAATTGATATTCGGCAAAATAATTGCCGACCGTTGGGTTGTGGTAAGTCCAGATGACGCGTTTGTCTCCGCTCGCCTTGTGGGCTTGTTCCTGGAATCCGAGTTGGACACCTTTCAGATAGACGTAGCTCTTGCTGTAATACTTCAGCGGATCGTTCGCCGCCAGCGTGGTCAAATCCTTGAACTCGGCCAGCACTTTGCCGCCCAGCACGCTGGAACGGATCAGGAAATAATTGCAAAACAGACTATAGCTGCCATTGACCAGGCTCCCGGTGGATGTTTTGTAAAAGACCTTTGCGCCGTCGCCATCCTGGTAATTTTCCCGAATTCTGACCAAACCGGATTCGCCGCTTTCAAACTGCGTAAAGAGCCGACTGGCCGCATCATAATGCATGTATGGATCGTTGCTGGTTGTGTAGCCTTTGACGTTGCCAGCCGCGTCGAACGTCATGTTGACGTCGCGGTCGTTGGTGTAGGTGGTGGAAAATGCCGTCAGAGCATTGCTCCAATGCGACCCGGTGCGCGCGGTCGTGTTTCCCCAAACATCGTAATTGTACGTCAACGAATACGGGCTTGAGGTCGTTTGTGCGGTTCCGCCCGCGTGAGCTTTTTTCAGTTGACCGACATTGTCATATTCGTATTTTCGCAGGAAATTGCTGCCGTAATGCAGGTCTGTGACTTCCTTGACCAGACCGTCGTTGTAATAAGCATGTTGAGTCGTTCTGCCGCCGCCGGTAAAGCTGGTCAGGCGCAAGCGAGAGTCATAGCCCAGGGCAAAACTGCTGTTGCCGCTCAATGTGCCGCTGGTGAATTGTTTGATGCCGCCCCAGGCTCGGTATTTGATGTTGCTGGCAAATGTGCTGACGTCGCGGTTCGTCCATTGATTGACATCTTTGTATCCGGTCGCGGTGATGCCGGTTTCCTGCCCGGCCTTGTCGCGGTTGTAAGTCACGACGGCGTTCCACGGATCGGTGAGTTGCTTCAACTCGCCCGCCAGATTGTATTCGTATTTCAAGGTGAACGATCTGGAAACTGCGCTCACATCAAACAGCCGCGTTTCTTCTTTCAGCCGGCTGAGTTGATCGTAAACATAATCCACTCGCCCCGAAGCGTCATCCATCCAGGTTCGATTCCCCGCGTCGTCATAACCGAACGTCACGCTGGCCGAAGGAATCGGCAGTGACGGCAGCGGCGAAGGCAAAACGGCATTCG
>ERZ1066125.224-NODE-224-length-24829-cov-8.338460_pt1 | contig 24829 bp, 19 predicted proteins | sample MGYA00382772_ERZ1066125 | MGnify/ENA primary metagenome ERZ1066125 (study PRJEB33369, sample SAMEA5778355) | biofilm metagenome | biome: Industrial cooling water; feature: Water cooling tower basin; material: Biofilm | place: United Arab Emirates | collected... | reverse complement strand
TGGCACTCTGACCTCCAGCGCATGAGCCATGCTCATCTGATCGGTGTCGCGCAGGAGGAGGTCGTGCATGTAGGTGCGTGACTCGGCGAACGACACTTGCTCGAACGTCGACGCCCTGGGCGCTTCGTCGTACGCGGCACCGAGCAGCGTCACGTACGGGTCCACGAACGAGTCGATACGGGTCAGGACGTGTGCTGTGAGCAGGGTCTCGCGCTGCTGCGGCGACAGCAGCTGGCGCATCACCGGAAACATCTCGGCGACCTGGCCAGACGACTCCAGCAACGCGGCGGTCTTCCCTGCCGCAATCGTGCGCCCCCCGAGCGTCCGCGTCGCCGCTCCGGCCAGACGACGAAGCGCCGACGGTGTACGCCGCCACAGGCGTCCAGCCGTTGCCGTGCGAGCCAGGCGCCGGAACGACGGATAACCGCCGAACACCTCGTCCCCGCCCAAGCCTGACAGTGCCACCTTGACGCCGTGCTGATGCACCGCGGCAGACACCACGTAGGTGTTGACGGCGTCCCCGCTGGGCTGGTCGAGGGCCTGCAGCGCGGACGGCAACTGGGCCAGGGCCTCCGCCGCGGACAACCTGATGTGGGTGTGCTCGGTCGAGAACCGCTGGGCGATCAACGCCGCGTGGGGACTCTCGTCGAACGCCTGCTCGTCGAAGCCGACGGAGAACGTGCGCGGTGTCACCCCGGCCTCGTGCATGAGCGCGACGATCGCGCTCGAGTCGATACCACCGGACAGGAACGCCGCCACCGGCACGTCGCTCACGAGATGAGCGGTCACCGACGACCGCAACGCGTCCGCGACCATTGCTGTTGCTGACGACGGCGAGACATCGAGTGTTGGACGATGTGGATCCAACATCCGCCAGTACGTGCCCTGCTCGACGTGGCCTTTACCGTCGACGGTCAACCATGACGCAGGAGGAAGTGCTCGGACGCCGGCGACGAGCGTCCTTGGTGCCGGGAAAGTCTGATAGCCCAGGTACTGCCACACCGCCGTGTGATCGAGTTGCCGAGAGACGAGGCCGCTCGCCAGCAGCGCCCTGACCTCAGAGGAGAACATCAGATGGGTCTCGTCGCGGTGCACGTACACCGGCTTGATGCCAAGCCGGTCTCGCGCGATCACCAGCCTGGAGTTGGTGGCGTCCCAGAGCGCAAAGGCAAACATCCCGCGGAGGCGCGGCAGGAGATCGAGACCCCAGACGGCGTAGCCTCTCAGGATGACTTCGGTGTCGCTGTGTGAGCAGAACGAGACGCCTCGTGCCTCCAGCTCTCGTCGGAGTTCCGCAAAGTTGTAGATTTCACCGTTGAACGCGACCCAGTGTCCGTCGGGCGATCCCATCGGCTGGGCGCCCGCGCTGGAGACATCGATGATCGCAAGACGCGTGTGTCCGAGGACCGCGTAGGGCCTGATGTCGCTGCCGTCACGCGGGGCCGGTGAGGTCACTACGCCGTGGCCGTCGGGCCCGCGGTGCGTCAACTGCTGCACCATGGATGTCACGGCATCGACCGCTCGACTGCGGTCGACGCGGTGTCCCCAGAAGGCCCCGCCAGCAATGCCACACATCAGGACGCGACCGAGCCTTGCAGGCGCACACCGACCGGGCCCGCGTGCGGTGTGCGGCGCATCTCCCGATACATCTGCTCGAGCTGCTCAGCGCAGCGTGACCAGCTGTATTGCTCCGCGAGACGACGAGCGGCGCGACGCTGTGTCAGCAGATCGGGGGAGTTCATCGCCCGGCCGAGGACGTCGGTCAAGGCACTCGTGTCACCATCGACGACCCAGCCCGCGCCAGCCCGCGCCACGGCGTCAGCGAGCTGTACTTCGCGGCTGATCACGACCGGGACGCCAGCCGCCATTGCTTCGAGCACCGCGATCCCGAAGTTCTCGTGCCTCGAGGGGAGTGCGAACAGTGATGCGCGAGCCAGCAGTTCGCGTTTCTGCGCGCCGTCGACCCAGCCGGTGAACTGCACGGCGGTGTGAAGGGCGAGGTCGCGGGCGCGATCTTCCAATCGTCGACGGTAATCGTCGTCACCGGCGCCAGCGATCACCAGGCGCCATCGTGCATGGAGGCGATGCAGACGAGCAAACGCGTCGAGGAGGCTTTCAAAGTTCTTCTTGGGATGGAGTCGCGACAATGCCAGGACGTACGGCGCGTCACTGAGGTCCGGACCCGTGATCGGCGGCAGGTCGACACCGAGAGGGATGACGTGACCGCGCGACACTCCGAAAGCGGCTCGGAGGTCGCTCCACTCTTCGTTCGTCGTGCAATGCAGCGCGCTGGCGCATCGCACTGCGCGGCCTGCGCCCGCGGCCAGCAACAACCGCTTCCTCCAGCGGTGGTGGTTCATCGACCATGTCGCGAGCGTGCCCAGGGGCCTGATCGCGTATGGCACTCGTGCCCGTCGGCATGCGGCCGCAGCGGCGATGGGTGCATGCGAGAGCACGGCGTGCGCATGCACGACATCGAAGTCACCGACATGGGCACCCAGCCACCGGGCCATGCCGCGCGAATACTTGAAGGCCTCGGTCAGATCGCGCGAAAAGAAGATGGCCGGGATTCCTTGCCATGCAGTGCGGACATTGATGCTCACCGGAAGACGGCTGGAGCCGTCGGCGTCGGTGGCCGCCAGGGTGACGTCCATGCCACGGTCGATGAGCGCCTGACACATCGGCGCGATCGCCTGGCTGGGGCCCCCGTCTCTGGCCGCTACCGAGGGGATGACATGGAGCACCCTCACGCGGTGACGGCCTCCACGGGACCGTCGCTGCGGGCTGGCAGCAGCGACAGCAGCCGCGCACGGAAGCGCTCGAAGCCGAACTCACCGAGTGCGCGATCGCGTCCAGACGCGCCCATCTCGGCACGGCGAACGTCGTCTCGCAGAACGTCGGTGATGACATCGGCCAGCATGTGCGGCTGTTCGAGATCGACCAGGCGGCCGGTGGTCCCATCGACGATGACCTCGCCGGCGGCATCGTGAACCGATCCGATGCAGCACAATCCCCGTCTCATCGCCTCGAGGTAGACGATGCCGAAGCCTTCCCCACGGCTCGGCAGCGCAAACAGCGTCGCTGTGTCGTACAGCCGGTCGAGCTCGGTGGCGGTGACGAATCCCGTGAACACGATTCGCGAACCGACGCCGCTGGCTATCGCTTTTGACCGCAGCCGTGCCGTGTCATCGCCGTGGCCGACGACGACGAGCTCCGCTTCCGGGTGTGCGGCCACCACCGAAGGCCATGCCTCGATGAGTTCGTCGTGGCCCTTATAGCGTTCAGCCGCCGACATGCGACCCACCACGAGAACGCGTCGGCCACGCCCGGAAGCATGGGCGGCCGGGTCGATGCGTTCGAGCGGGGGAAGTGCCAGGGGGCAGACGTCGATAAAGCCGATGTCCGGATGACGACGCATCACGCGGGTCGCGGTGTACGAGGAGTTCGCCACGCGGAGATCTGCGGCGGTCAGCACCCGCCGTTGTCGAGGCGTCAGGTCGCCCCAGGCTTCGATGCCATGGATGAACACGCCGTATCGTCGCCTCACCGACGGCGGCACCGCGTCCTGCACTTCCGCCAGCTGAAGATGTGAGAACAGGATCCAGTCGTTCGCGCCGAGCGCCTCCCGGATCATGAGGCCGGCGATGTATCGCGCCTTCTCGAACGCTGTGGCCGGGGCCGTCTCGTGCTCGAACATCGTGATGAGGCGCGATTCGGCGCCCCATCCATCCTGGAGGGCCCGCCAGATCAGTCGCGAGACGGCGGCGATGCCACCGCCCGTGTGATGCAGCGTCACGGCAGCCAGCAACGGTGCTCGCATCAGATCGCCAGTCTCTGCCGGCGCTCGGCGATGACTCGCGCCACCGCCTCGACCAGTCCCTGGCTCTCCCGCTCCCAGCTCCAGCGGGTTCGTGCGGCTTCCAGCGACGCGGCCTTGGCTTTGGCCAGCGCGACGGGATCTTGGCTCCAGGCCGCCAGCTGTGAGGCCAGGGTGTCGACATCGCCAGGTGTGTAGAGCAGACCGGCACCAGGGGCGGTGGCGAGGATCGAACGCTGTCCTTCGGTGTCCGACGCCACGACGGCGAGGCCAGCGGCCATGTAGAAGAAGATCTTGTTCGTGACGGTCTTGAAATAGTTGATCGACCGGCTCGTCTCGAGAGCGAGACCGATGTCGTAGGCCATGGCATTCGGCAGCAGTCGATCGGGTGGAATCGAGGTCTCGAAGTGCAGCGCCGTGGTGGCCCCACAGTCCCGCGCACATCGCTCGAGCTCGTCGCGAACCTCGGCCGGCAGCGAGCCTCGCAGATGCAGGTGGATCGGTGCGCCGACCAGGCCGATCGCGCGGATGGCGTCCTGGATCCCTCGATTCAGTCCAATCTGCTGGGAGTACCAGTACAACGACAGACCAGGGAATCGCTCAACCCGTTCTGCAATGGCGGTGACCCGATCGGCCCACGGGTGGCAGTTGTGAACCACGACCGGACGTGTACCCGGATAACGCTCCGCAAAGATCTGGGCGATCGGGCCGGACACGATCGAGACGTGGGAACACCGCCCCACGTAGCGTCGTTCGATGCTCAGGATGCGCTGACGCGCTTTCTCGGCGTCCGGCCCGTCGAACGGACAGTCGGCGTACAAGTCTTCGACGTCGTAGCCGAGCATCGCGCCGTGGCGACGGGCCGCGGCCGCAGCCGCGGCGAGACCATCCGGATAGTGGCCGATGAACAGGTCCGCGGGTTCGGCCGCGGCCAGGCGGGCAAGTTCCGGATACACCCGACCTTCGGCCCGCTCGATCACACCTGGCAGAGGCCACGACGCCTGCGGCAGCGACCGTGCGACGAAGTGTCTGACACGGGTTGCGTGAAAGGCGATGCGTTCGGCTGCGCCCTCGTTCGACCATCGGAATGCGGCGTGTTTCCACGGTCGGCGTGCCAGCAGGTCGGCGTCGAAGGCTCGAGGCGCCTGCAGAGCGCCTTGCGTAAAGACGACGCGGACCTCGAAACCCGCTGCCGTCAACGCGTCGGCCTCACGGGCGACGCGTGGCGTCGACGAAATGTAGCTGGGTGTGACCAGGCAGACCCTGCCTCGTGTCATGAGGCCACTCGCGCCTGATCGGACGGTCGAGACAGCGCCAGATCAAGCGTGTCGATGAAGTGTGTTCGGAAGTGCGCCCAGGTCCGACGACCGGCGGACGCGAGCGCTCGAGCTCGCATCGCGTGCAACGCGTCGGGATGGTCGACACACCACGACAGGCGTTCAGCGAGGGCATCCTCATCCGCCGCGGGAATGACAAAGCCGTTCTCGCCGTCGACAATCGCGTCGGCCGCACCAGCGTTCGCGGTCGTGATCACTGGCAAACCATGCGCGAGCGCCTCTGACACGACCATCCCGAAGCCGTCACACAATGTCGGCAAGACGAGCACGGACGACTCCAGGTAGGCCGAGGAAAGCTCCGCGGAGTGAACTGATCCGTGAGTGAACACCGAGCCGCTCAAACCGCCGACCAAGGTGCGCGCGAGCTGGTCGGGAAGTCGCATTCCGCCGTACAGGTGGAGTTCCATGCCCGGTTTCGCGATACGGCGCCACGCGCGCAGCAGGTACTGCACACCTTTGTGCACGGCGACGGTGCCGGCATACATCACCCGGCAGGTACGGGGAGAACTCGACGGAAGAGCTTCCCGCGGCACCGGATCAGGCCCGCCGAGTGGAACGGTCAGCACGCGATCCGCGGGCGTTCCTGCCTCCACCAGCGACCTGGCCGTGAACGAGGAATTGGCAATCGCGAAGTCAGCCACGCATAACTCCTCGTCGCGTCGCGCACTACGTGCGGCGTCACGGGCCGCGAAGTAGCCCGCAGAGGTCTTCAATGCGGGGAATCGTTCGAGTTCCCTGCCAACCGTCCTGGCGAAGGTGCGGTGATGGGCACTGGTGAAGGCCACGAACCCGCGCTTGTTGAGACGCCGGCACTGCTGCAGGGAGGCCAGGGCACCATACTCGACGCCGATGAACCCACTGATCGCGTCGCTCGTAAGGCCACGAGCGCACGCGCGATCCAGATCGTGCTCGCCGCGATTCCAGAGCCAGTCGACAATTCGCTCATCGACGTTGGCGCGGCTCGCCACGACCCTGGGCAGCTCCCAACGCCAGCGGGAGCGGACGTGCCGATGTGGCACGGCAGATACCGCTCGACGACTCAGTTCACGCGCCAGCCTCGGAGCCACGTACGGGAGGGAGGCGCGGAGCCGGCGTGCCAACGGATTCACGAACACATCGACGCCGCCGCTCCAGTAGCCGGCCAAGGCCTCCCGTTCGACAAGGGCCAGAGCCATCTGCTGGGCGTGCTGATGATACGCGCCGGTCCCGAACAGCAGCTGCCCGTGGGTCCAGCGATGGATCAACGCCAATGCTCAGGCTCCGACGGTCACACCCGGGTACCGCGACGATCGCGGTTGCGTCTTGAGGTCCAAGAATCGCCCAAGATAGTGATGAAAGAACCAGATGACACCGATCGTGACTATCACGTTCATTACCAGCGATCCGAGAGTCTTCACGAACTGTGCCTCGAAGAACGCCATCGTGATCAAGACAGTAACGACACCGGGGTTGGTCAGCAGAGCCGATGGACTGAAGCGCCGCACCAGCCATGCCGCGGATCCCATCAACGCGCCATAGACGAACGTCGACAGGAACATCCCCACCATCCCCCAATCGGCATAGAACTCCGCCATATAGCCGATGCTGATCGACGTCTCTGATGTGTCGTCGATGTCGAGGGCCGCGAACCGTCGCGTGTAGTAAGAGTCCGAGGGCAGTGGCGGCTTGTCTGGGAAGAGAACGCGTGGCTGGGTAGCATTCGAGACCGCCAGGCCCAACAGCTCGCCGTTGGCGTGAGGTTCGAAGTCAGGCACGTACTCGAGAACGCGCGAGAACAGAGCGACATACCAGATTCGGGACACCAGGCCTTCGGCGACGACGGCGGTGTCTTCGAACACGATTGGCATGTTCCGTACTGCACTGTCGGCGAAGAACTGCACACGGGCGAGAGGCGTGGCGCCGATGGCATCATCGCGGTAGGCCCGACGCGTGTCACCCTTGATGCCTGCCTGCCAGGTCAAGAGGAGAAAGACACTCGCGGCGAACACCGTGATGAGACGCACCGCGCCGACGATCGTGAAACGCCACGACGCATGCTCCCAGGGTTTCCAGTCCGCGGCCGCGACGATGAGGAGCAGGAACAGCGGTGTCTTGAAGTCAGATAGGTACGATCCCAGTGACGGCACGAACACCCAGACGAGTGAAAGCCACAGGTACGGTGAGCCGCGTTTCTGACGCAGGACTTCTGACCAGAGGAGGAGCAGCGGAACCTGCCTGGCCTGAAGCAGGCTCTGGAACATGATTCCGGAGCTCCGTGTCGCACTGACTGACATGAAGTTGATCGCGTAGATCACGATCACTACGCCAAAGAGGCCGCTGAGGTTGCGTACATAAGGCAGCTCCTCCGTGGCTCGTCGCTCTCTGGCGAGCGCGGTGACCGCGCGAATGCCGCAGGCAAGGATGATGAGACCGGTGAGCGCGATGACTTCGGTGCGCGGAATGTCTCCCGTGCGGACGTCAGCCGGCACGATGCCGGTGGCGGCCGAAAAAATGTACCCGCTCGTGACCTGCAGCCATTGAATGGCCAGGATGAACGGGAAGATCGGAAGTTCATCGCGACGCCATGTCAAGCCCATGGTGAAGGCGAACACGAAGAACGAATAGCCCAGGAGCCACGTTTCCGTCAGCAGGCTGATGGCGGCAGCGCCGAGCAGCCCGATGACGAGCAGAGGGATCGTGAGCGGGTAGAGCCCGGTCACTTTCGACTTCTGGGTCTGAGGGGCAACACGGGGCGTGCGCCGCGCGAACTGGGCTATCGCCATGGCTTCACTGCGCGCCAGCCGAGCGCGATGTGCTCCGCCGCGCGATACCCGACAAATCGAGACAAGGCGCGGAAATGTTGAGGCTGTTCAGGTAGAAAGTTCGGGTCCAGTTCGTACAGGCGAGTCACGACACTGTCGAACGTGGCCCGATCGATAGTGAAGAACGATCGCGCGAGGTAGGCATACACCCTCACCAGCGCGAGGCGGCGGAGATCATCGATGGCGCTGGCTCTGGTCCAGCGTGCGTCCAGGTCAGAGACGCTCCGATGGACGTCGCGGAGAAACTGTTGTGGATCGCGACGAGAGAGCGAGGTTGACCCATGTACCCGATAGCGAAGGCCAGCGCCGGGCACATGGGCGAAGCGACCGCCCGCCAGCGCCGCATCGAGCAGGAATCGAGCGTCCTGGATGACGGGCAGATCCTGTCTCCAGGGCAGGATCCGATCGATCAGCGACCGGCGATACAGCAGCGCACCGGGGGGCCACCACCCGTCGGTTAACAGCTCAACATCGGGTCGGTCGCCGAGTACTCGTTGATACTCCTCACCGTCCCGGAACGAGCCGTCAGGCTGGAGCTCCCACCTGACCCAGTCGGAATAGGCCACGTCGGCACCGGAACGTTCGATGGCCGCCACGCGCTGCGCGATGGTGTCCTCCGCGAGCACATCGTCAGCATCGAGATACAGGATAAAGGCGCCGCTGGCTGCGACCGTGCCGCGATTCCTCGCCGCGCTGACCCCTTGCTGCGACTGCCGGATCACGTTCGCTTTACCCCAGCGTTCGATGACGGCGATCGAATCGTCGGTCGAGCCGTCGTCGACGACGATGGTTTCGAGGGCGGCGTACCGCTGGCGTTCGATCGACGTCAGAGTGTCACCAATCCAACGGCCCGCGTTGTGACACGGCACGATGACTGAGACCAGTGGGGCCATCAGTGGACGGCACTCAGGGCGGTCATGGTTCCAGCCACCGCAGCGTCACAGCTGTAGCGGGCAATGGTCGCGGCAATGGACGCCTGCAGGCGGGCACGGCTGCCGGACAAGCTGCCGACCATCGTCGACATCTGGCTCGCGAGCGCGCTGACATCTCCAGACGGAAACCGGTACCCGGTCTCGCCCTCGGCAATCAGATCGTGAGAGCAGCCGCAGGCATCGCTCACGATCGCCGGGACGCCACACGCCATCGCCTCGTTGACCACCAGGCCCCAGGTCTCGCCGGCGTCGGACGGCAGGACCAATGCGTCGGCAGCCACCAGGTAACCAGGCAGTTCACTTTGATTCCTGAATCCGACGAACGCCACCGGCACCGATAGGTGAACCGCCAGCTGTCGCAGGTGCGATTCGAGTGCGCCGGATCCGATGATCAGTCCGACCGCGTCGGCCCCCCTCGCACGCGATTCCGCCAGCGCGAGGATCAGGTCGGCTGGGCGCTTCTTGCCGATCAGCTTTCCTGCGAAGGCGAACACCGTGGTATCGCGCGTGAATCCCCACTCGTGTCGCAGGACGTCACGACGCCCAGCTACCCGCGCAGCGTCCGCGCGCTGACTGAAGAACTGGTTGTCGACGAAATGCGGTGCAAAGAACAGAGACTCAGACGAGACGCCGTAGTGCTGCAGGTACTGCCGATTAGCGGCGCCGACGTAGAGATGCGCGTCGATCGCTCCGAGTAGCCAGCGATAGGGCCAGTACTTCACTCCCTGCCACAGGCGCGAGCGCCGGGTCGCCAGCTGCGAGTCGCCACGGCAGAGGAGACCGATGCCGAGTCGACGCGCGGCCCTGATCGACTGCAGGTAGCTCTTGAGGTACCAGCCGGACACCATGCAGGCGTCAAACCGGCCGGCCGCAAGCCGGTCCGCGATCTCCGGCGTATCGCAGCCCCCGAACGTCGACACATCGGGCACCGATGATCGGTTCTTCAGGAAGGAGTACTGGTAGCCATCGAGCAGCGGCACATCCCATTCGAACTCGACGCCGAATCCAGCGGCGGCCTGCCCGGCCGCCGTCTGCTGATGGCAGAAGAACACTTCGAGATCAACCGACTGCGCAAGTGCCCTGAAGAATGGCGCCTGGTACTGAATCGGGTGGCTCGTGACGATGGCGAGACGGAGCATGACAGGCTCAGGCGGCCGCGGACCGTGCGTCCATGGCGACGACGTCATCGAATAGCCGGCACTGTTGGCGAGTCATCTCTCGCGCCGAGTAGCGCTCGAAGGCGTCCCAATCGGTCGACGGCCGCTCTCTGCCGGTCAGCAATGCGATCCACCGACGCGCCAGGTTCGACGCCGTCTGGTGACGCGTGGCCTGGTCGTCTGCGTCCGCAAACGTCACGACCGCACCGGCTCGCGTATTCCGCACGATGGCGGCGAGCGGACTCTGGTCGTGAACGATCGCAATCAACGGCCGATTCGCCATGATGTAGGGGTACACCTTCGAGGCCGAGTACGACGAGTCGTCAGAGCCGAGCACCACGAGGAATCCCGCGTCGGTCAGCATCTGTAGCGCCTCGAAGTAGGGCGCCCGCGCCGGATCCTCGTCGACAATCCCGTCCAGCCCCACTGCTGCGGCCCTGGGTGCCAGCGTCTGCCTGGCTCTGGCATCGGTGGCGTAGTCGGTTCCGACAAAGTGAAGCCGCACGCGATCGAACAACGTCGGCACCTCCGTTCGCGCGAGCTGGTAAGCCCGGAACAGGATGTCGGCGGCCACAGCCATGTCGTCGCCGCCTCGGCCCGCATACACGCCGTGTATCAAGCCGTCACGTGGGTCGAAGTGCCGATTCGTTTGTGGGTGCTGGCGCAGGACGTCGAAGTCGTGCGACGACGCTCCGAACGGCAGCGTTGCGTGCGGACGGGTGGCGAGCCACGGATAGCGAGCGTGCAGGGTGTCGATGTAACGCTGCGAGACGGCGATGATGCCACCCGCGGCCTTCATCGTCCACGGCTCCAGCACGGCGTTGACGCGGCGAGCCAGTCCGTACTTCGGTGGCGCTGCCACTTCCGGGTGAGTCTCGTAGTAGTCGCTCAGCCACGGATCCTGAATGTCGAGCACGTACGGTACGCCGAACCGGGCCTTCCAGAGCCTCCCCAGCGGCATGGCAAGGAACATCGTCGTCGAGAAGTAGACGAGGTCGATGGCCTGGTGACGGAGCACATCGGCACCCCGGGACTGGAGAAACGGCAGCGCCCGCAGGGCCGTGTTCCCGAATCCGAAGCGCCGGGTCATCGCCGGATCCATGGCCTTGACCCGGTTCACCGTGACGTGGCCTGGAACGGTTTCTGTCAGCAAGGGTTCGAGCGTCTCGTGCCCGGACGGCTCCACCGCCAGCACGTGTGCCTCCCAGCCGAACTCGGCGAAGAACGGCAGGCTCATGCGGACACGCTGCATGTCTGGCGCGTTGACCGGTGGGAAGTGCGGCGAGACGATGAGCAGGCGTTTCATCGCATCAGGCCCGATACGTGCGCGGTCCGGCCACGACGGCGTCGTGCTGGGAGAGTCGCTGGTGATAGAGCCGTTCGTAGGCATCGACGATGACCCGATCGCTGAACCGCCGCTCGGCGTCGCGCCGGCAGGCGTCACGCGACAGTTCATCGAGCTTGGCCACCGCGTCCACCATTGCAGGGACCGAATCGACGACGAACCCCGTCCGTCCGTGTTCCACGATCTCGGGAACTGCGCCGCGCCGAAAGCCGATGACGGGAGTGCCGCACGCCAGCGCCTCCGCCATCACGATGCCGAACGGCTCGTCCCAGTGCACCGGCATGAGAAGCGCGGCCGCGCGACCGAGCAGGCGATCCTTGGCCTGGTCATCAACCGGGCCGACATACTGAATCCGATCGTCGAGGTGCGGTTCGATGGCGGCCGCGAAGAACGCCCGATGCTCGTCGGCGACGTTGCCAGCGATGATCAGCGAGCGGCCGCTCCTGCGCGCGATTTCAATCGCCACGTCGGTGCCCTTGATGGCCTCGACCCGACCCAGGAATACCAGGGGCGCATCGTCCGCAACAGACGGCATGAAGCTGTAGCGATCGGTCGGCACACCGTTGGGAACGACGTGCCAGGTGGCCAGCGCCGAGACGTCCTCGAGCATGTGACGGCCGCATGCTGTGAACTCGAGTGACGACCCGAACAGTCGCGTTGCCATCCGCACGCTGCGAGGTGTGACCGGCCGTTGGTACGACATCAGCTTGGGCACGGCGGTGACTGCGAGCGGAGCCATGGTCGCGAGCCGTCCGAAGCTGTGAATCAGATCGACCGGCCGGTGCAGCAGCGACGACGCGATCGCGAGGGCGTTCCGGCCAACGTCCGACACCCGATTGCTGCGAGTCCCTGGGTATGGCACCAGGCGGCATGAGACATGCGAGTCACGATGCGCGAACAACGTCACATCGTGACCTCGGGCGTGCAGCCCGTTGGCGAGGAAGTGCAGCACTCGCTCGATGCCGCCGTAGAGCAGGGGAGGCACCGCCACTTCGGGGTCAGCAATCAGTGCGATCTTCACGATGCTCGTTCTGCATGCGGTCGACGCCCAGACTGGTGGTCAACAGCGTCGTCCGAAGAGGAGAGTGTGTCTGCCGCTAGGCGATGGCCGACACGGCGGTGACGTCTGGCACGGCCGTGCCATCGCCCAAGAACTCTGTGCGCCAGGCCATGCGAGGACGCACTACGCCGATCCAGCCCTGTCCCCACTCTTTCCGCATTCCGCCTTCGTCGTAGGTATTGATGTGGAGCACGTCGTGGCGCCAGAACTCGATGTAGGCCGCCCGACTAATGAAGACCACGTTGAAGCCGAATCGCCCTTCGTTGAGAAAATTCGCCGGAAACGTGCAGCGCGACCGAAACAAGCCCTTTGGCTGCGGTCGTCCGTGCCACTCATCCCGGCCAAGACTGGCTGACGGCAGATTGACGGTGGACAGGATGTCGCCGCTGATCGGATGGGTCAGGTGCAGGCAGCTCGATAGTTCGAGGCCAGGCTTCAGAGTCTCGAAGTCTACGACGACGTCGAACGGCTCATCGATACTGACCTCGCCCGTAACACGCCCCTTGCTGACCACCCGTACCGCTCTGAGTCGGACGTTCTCTGTGCAAGGTGCGTCCGCCTCACTCCACGACGTCTGGCCGCCGTCATCGCTCCCCAGTGTGATGTACTTATTGATCGCTTCCTGCGCGGAGCAATCGGCGATCACTGTTCCGCCCCCTAGTAGGAGGCCTCGTGTACATAGATTGGCGACGACACCGAGGTTGTGGCTGACGAAAATGACCGTGCGTCCAGCCGACGCGACCTCGGTCATCTTTCCCAGGCACTTCTTCTGGAAACTGGCATCGCCTACGGCCAGAACCTCGTCGACGAGCAGAATCTCCGGGTTAAGGTGCGCGGCGACCGCGAAGGCAAGGCGCAGATACATGCCGCTCGAGAACCGCTTGACCGGAGTATCGATGAAGGATTCGACCTCGGCGAACTCGACGATCGCATCGAAGGTCTTCATGATCTCGGCGCGTCGCATGCCGATAATCGCGCCGTTCAGGAAGATATTCTCTCGCCCGGTCAGCTCGGGATGAAAGCCGGTGCCAACTTCGAGAAGCGATCCGACCCGCCCTCTCAGCTCGGCACGCCCTGTCGTTGGCTCGGTGATGCGCGACAATACCTTCAGCAGGGTCGACTTGCCGGCGCCATTGCGGCCGATGATACCTACGACGTCGCCAGCATGAATGTCGAAGCTGATGTCTCGAAGTGCCCAGAAGCCGTCGGCCCCGTGGCGACCCTCCCCAGACGTTTCTCGCGCAGCGGCGGCGCCACGTCTGAACGGCAACGTGAAGGCTCGGCTGAGCGAGTCACGAAGGGTGTGATAGCGCTCCTGCTGGCCGAGCTGATAGCGCTTGCCGATGCCCTCGGCGCGAATGACGGGGACGCTCATACGGTATCCGCGAACGTAGTTTCCATACGCCTGAAGTAGAAGAGCCCCCCGAGGAGCATGACCACGACCACGGCGGTCGAGACGGCCAGCATCGGCCCCGGGGCCGCAGCCGTTCCCAGTAACGCCCAGCGAAACGCCTCGACGACGCCCGCCATGGGGTTCAAGCCGTAGAGCGGGCGCCATGCTTCGGGCACGATGCTGCTCGGATAGGCGACTGGCGTGGCAAACATCCACAGCTGAATCAAGAACGGGATGGTGTAGCGCACATCCCTGTACTTGACGTTGAGCGCAGACAGCCATAGGCCAACCGCGAGCGCCGTGGTTACCGCCAGCAGAACGAACACCGGGAGGAAAACGATCGAGACGGTGGGAGTGATTCCGAACAGCACCATCAGTCCCAGGAGGACGACGAAGGAGATGCCGAAGTCGACAAGGCCAGCGAGAACAGACGCCATGGGTATCACAAGGCGAGGAAAGTACACCTTCGTGATGAGGTTCTGATTCGAGACCAGGCTGTTGCTCGATTCTGTGAGCGAGAACGCGAACAACTGCCATGGCACCATGGCGGCAAACGCGAACACCGGATAAGGCACGCCATCCGATGGGACCTTGGCGAGGCGCCCAAAGAAGACGCTGAACACGATCATCGTAGTGACCGGTTGCAGCACGGCCCATGCCGCACCGACCGCGGTCTGCTTGTAGCGCACTTTGACGTCGCGCCAGACCAGGAAGTAAAGCAACTCCCGGTAGGCGACGACGTCCCTGAGGTTCAGGCTGGCCAGACCGCGGGATGGCCCGATGGTGATGACTTGAGTAGGGCTCTGCATTCAGTGAGTGAGGGCGTCGTAGACTGCGCGCGTCTCGCGCGCCACATCTGCGACGGATCGAGGGGAAGGAATGGCGGTGAGTTGATTGCGCTGTGTTGCGAGGTCCGCAATCGCCAGGCTCCACGCCAGCGGATCGTTGGGCGGGAGCAGCCGTCCGTGTCGATCACTGACCACGAGCTCCGCGATTCCCCCAAGTGCGGAACCGAGTACGCGCGTGCCGGTGGCGAACGCTTCGAGTACCACCAGAGGACCGGTTTCCAGCCATCGGGACGGCACTGCCAGCACATCGAACCCGGCGAGCGTCGAAGGAATCTGTTCGCGACGCACCGCGGCTTCGATGCGAATACGCGGGGTGCCGGCGGCGCGACAGCGCAGCTCTCGTTCGTAGTCGGCGTCAGCTGGCAGGCCGTGGATCACCAGCTCGGCGTCGACCGATGCATCGAGCAGCCGGAACGCGTCGATGAGCGTGTCAATCCCCTTCACGCGGTCCCACCGGCCGATGAATCCGACCCGCAGAGGCTTATGGGTGACCCTGGTCGACGCTGGGGCACTGCTGATGTCGGTGCCCTGGGCCACTAGAGACAGCTTCTCGGACGGCACCCCGTTCGCCGCCAGCGCGTCGTACAGCCACTGGCACACTGCCACCACGTGATCCGCCTCGGCGGCCATTCTCACGATGTCCCGCTGACGGCGTTCCACGAGCGCCGGAGTCGCGAGCATCGTCTGCAGGCGAGGCAGCGGCGCCAACCGCGAGGCGATCGTCGATGCGGTGTGATGCCGTGATTGCCAGCGTCGCACCGTCTCAGGAATTCCACGATCCTGACCCCAGCATTCGGTGCATCGGCCGACCTCCACCTTACCGTCGCACGCTTGCGCACCGTGCAGCATCATCGTTCCTCGGAGGCAGACCACCGATGGAATATGCACGGTGACGACGGTCTTCAGGCCGAGAGAACGTGCGTAACTGAGGTGAGCCTGGCCGCAGCCACGCGTCCAGGTGTGCTGATGATAGATGTCGACCTCGCGCTGCGACAGCCAGTTCGCGAAGGCCGCGAAGTCACGATGTGGACGGCCCTCGACGATGTCGCGGCGCGGCGCGTCGGCAACCGGATAGCGATGGACGCCCACCCCGCGCCATTCGTAGTCTTCAGTCGATGGCGCCGATTCAGGGGCGACGACAGTCGACGTCACCCCGAGCGGCTGAAGATGCCGGATCAGGCCTTCGACGTAAACCTCTGTGCCGCCGGACGATTCGGGAAAGTACCAGCCGAGCGCGTGGACGACCCTCAGCGGGCGAGACACCGCGGCGGCCCTGGCGCGAACGGTCGATCAGCCGGCATTGACGTAATACTTCGCGTACTCCTTGCGGTAGTACGCGGCGTAGTAATAGGGATGCTTGACCAGGTCGACGCGATTGAGGACCGACCCGAGCACGTGCACGCCGGCCTGTTCGAGCTGGCCCAACGCCTCCTGCGCCGCTTGCCGGCTGGTCTTGTCCGACGCCACGACGTAGACAACACCGGAGGCATGGCGACCGGCGATGGCGCTGTCGGTGACCGCAAGAATGGGCGGCGTATCGACGATCGTCCAATCGAAGTGGCTCTCGAGGCTGGTCAAGAAGTCGATATAGCGACGCGATCCGAGCAGTTCCGCCGGGTTGGGCGGAATGTGGCCCGATGACAGCGTCCACAGACCTTCGACCGACGTCGACTTGCGCAGCGATTCAGACAGCTTGGAGTTCCCGGTCAGCACGTTCGACAGTCCGGGTTCCTGCGCCGACTGGAAGATCTCGTGCACACGCGGTCGGCGCATGTCGGCGTCGACCAGGAGGACGCGCTGCCCGGCCTGGGCCAGCGCCAGGGCGATGTTGGCTGCCACGATGCTCTTGCCTTCGCCGGGGCCGGCGCTCGTGACCACGAGCGTGCGCAGGCCCTCGTCCGCAGAGGAGAAGAGGAGGTTGGTTCGGATGGTCTTGATCGCTTCGGCGAAGTTCGCCGGCACGTTGCCGGTGATGAGCGGGTTCGCGTCGCTGTTCTTGCCCGTCGACGGCACCATGCCGAGGAACGGCACGCCGAGGTGGGCCTTCATTTCCTGCGGCGTCCGAATGCGGTTATCGATCTGCTCGAAGAAGAATGCCAGCCCGACTGCCAGCAGCAGACTGGTCGCCATCGACATCATGAGGTCGCGTGGGACGTTCGGCGAGATCGGGCCGCGCGGCACTTCGGCCTCGTCGATGACCCGGATGTTGGTCGAGCGGCGTTCGCTCGAGATGCCGGTTTCCTTCGTCCGCTGGAGCAGGCTCTCGTAGATCTCCCGGTTGCTCTCGAGCTCGCGCTGGAGCACGCTGGCTTCGATGCCTCGCCGATTCATGCTCATCGCCTCGCCCTTCTGCGCGTCGAGCGCAGACTGGAGGCTGCGCTCCTCCGCCAAGGCGGCCTGGTACTCGTTCTTCTGAGACTCGACGACTTTCATGATCTCCAGGCGCAGTTTCGCGTCCGCACTATCGATGGCCGTCTTGATCTTGATCATCTCGGCGTGCCGAGGTCCATACCGTTCTGCCAGCTGCGCCTGTTGCCGCTGAAGGTCGGTGAGGTCGGAGCGCAGCTTCTGAATGAACTCGTTGGCGAGGATGAGCGGCAGCGCATCGATGCCGCTGGTGCCCTCCACGGCCCTCAGCTGGTTGTAGAGCGATTCCTTGTTGATACGCTCCGTCTTGGCCTTGGTCAGCGCCGCGTTCATGTCCGCAAGCCTGGCGACGACGATGTCCGAGCCGGAGTCGGAGATGGCGACGGCACCATTCTTTTCGCGGAACGCCTGCAGGGCGGCTTCGCTGGCCTCGACCGCCTTGCGCTGCTCGCCGAGCTGGCCAGACAGCCAGTCCGTCGCCTCCTTCGAGGTGTTGAACTTGAGCTCCATGCTCTGCTGGATGTAGGTCTTGGCGACGGCATTGGCGGCCGCGGCGGCGAACACAGGGTCGGTATTCGTGTAGCGGACTTCGACGAGCCGGCTGTTCCTGACCGGGACGACGCTCAATCCGCCGAGGAACTGATCGATGCGGCCCGACTGGGCCGCGGTCTCGGCCGGCAGGTTATCTGCGAGCTCGACGGGTGCCGCCGGCGTCGTCGTCGGTGCCGGCGTGTCGTCAGCGAACGTGCCCTTGGCGAGGTCGATGACCGAGTAGACGCCCGACCAGAACAGCCCCATGACACTGATGCTGGCCTTCGGCACCGGGCCGTTGCCGAGTCGCGGCGCGTCCCACAACTTCATCTGATCGATGGTGCGACGCGCGAGTGTGCGGCTCTGGAGGATCCGGTACTGTGTCTGATAGAACTCGTCCGACATCCAGCCGTCCTGCGACTGGAACATCTGGTCGAGCGTGGCGACGTTTGGCGTGTCCTTCTCGATCAGGAGCTGCACGCGGCTCTGATACACCGGTACCTTCCGCAGTGCGTTCACGGCGCCGATCAGGAACACGACGAGGAAGACCGGCAACGCAATCCAGCGCCGCTTGTAGAGAATGCGCACGTAGTCCATCACGTGCTTGTCGTGGCCGGTGGTCTGGCTCGAGCCAGGGTTGATGTAGCCGCTGCGATCGGGGGTTCTCATGTCAGTACCTGGAATGGGAACTCAGAAGAAGCGCTCGCGCACGATTACGGTGTCGCCGGGGCGCACGACGTCGGCGAGTTTCGCCGAGGCCTCGACCTGCTTACCGTCGACGATTCGCTGTATGCGGATGCGGGGGGCCGAACCGCGATCCGTCAGGCCACCGGCCAGCCAGATGAACTGAAGCACGGTGGTGCCCGGCTCGACCGAGTAAGCCCCGGGAGCCCTCACCTGGCCAGCCACGAAGACCGACTGAGCTTTCGGAATGTTGATCGTGTCGCCATCCTGCAGCGTGATGTTCAAGGCGGTGTTGCCCGCCTGAAGCTCTGAGATGTCGATGCGGATGATGTCGGCGGCCTGGTCGCTGAGGGGCACGAGCGGCCTCGACGCCAGTGGCGCCTGATTCCCGCGCTTGGGCGGACGAACGATCAGCACCTCGTGGCTGGCGCTCGGCAGGGTCGAACCGGCGCGGGCCAGAGCCGCAAGCAGCGTCATCTCGCCATTCAGCTGATATTCGCCCGGGGCGCGGACCTCGCCGATGATGAGGATGCGCTGGCTGCGATAGGTCTCGATCGCCACGGCGACGAGCGGATTGTTGAGATACCCGTCGGCCAGCTGCTTCTTGAGTTCAGCCTCGAGCGCGCGCAGGCTCAGTCCACCTGCTTTCACGCGCCCAATCTGGGGGAAGGTGAAGGTGCCGTCCTGCTCGACGGTGAAGCGTCCCGACAGTTCGGGCTCACGGAACACATTGATGGTCAGCACGTCCTGCGGGCCGATGAGGTAGTCCGTCTGCGCCTGGGCCACCGTTGCGCCGAGTGCCAGAATCGCCACGAACCAGAGGAAGCGTCTCATGCGAGTCATTGCGTCAATCCATAGCCGACGGATGCTCCCATCCGCAGGCCTTCGAAGTTTCGGAATCCGAGAGCGTCCGAGTTGCGCCGGTAATAGTTCACATCGAAACCGAGGCGGATGCCCTGCCCCAGGAGGTAGCCGATACCGCCGCCGTACAGCGCTGCTCGATCGGTGCGAGGAATCGCGGCGACGGCGTCGATGTTCCGGCGATAGTGCAGAGCCTGCCACCCCGTGCGGGCGACCACATCCCATCCGGCGGTGATCCGCTGCGTGACGATGAATCCGAAGTCGTTGAGCGCGTAGTACGGCTCTTCCACCTGGTAGGAGTAGGTGATGTCCCGAGCCCACCGAGCCTCGAGCTTCGTCGCCGCAATGCTCGAGGAGGCGCTGACGTTGGCGACCAGGCCGGTGAAGTCGGGCGTCCGATTGCTCAGCACATTGAAGTGCCGGATCCCGACCGCCGCCCGTCCCGAGATGAGCGCCAGGGGCTTCATCTCGAAACCCGGCATGATGCGGATGCTGTCAGCGTTGCGATCGTCGGACACATCGAACCGGTCCTGCAGCGCTTCGCTGGTCAGCACGAAGGTCGTCAGCGGCGTAAGGTTGAACCGCACGTCCAACTGCTCCGCCGTGGTGGACCGGTCGAGCGCATTGGCGAGCGACTCGCCGAGGAACGTTTCGTCGCGGTCAAACCGAATCTGGTTCTGGCTGGCGGTCAGCACCAGCGACGTCTTTCCTGAGAGACGGACGCTGCTGCCGAGCGACGCGCCCCCGGCGCGCATCCGAGCGCGCGAATCGATCTCGAAACCGGCGCGCTGGCGGGTGTTGGCGAACGAGCCGCTGGCGAACGGCATGAAGCGCGCCAGTGGAAGTTCGATCCTGGCCGTGTTTGCGGTGTTCCACGCCCGCTGCGTGCTGAATTCCTGGAAGTAGAGATACTGCCCGGACGCCTGCGCCGACAGCCGGGCCCTTCCCATCCGGAGCCACAAGTTGACGGCCGGTCCTACGGCGGCCGTGCGGTCCGATTGCGGGTTCTCGGCTTCGTTGAACACGTTGCTGTCGACGCCGACGTTCGAGACGAGCAGTGATGGCGTGAAGCGAAGAGCGCCTACGCGGAACCTCGCATCGCTGCCAGGTTCGACCTCGGCGAGGTCTTGACCGCTGACGGTGGCCGCGCCAACCAGCGAAAGCAGCAGTGCAGCTGTGACGACGAAGTGGAGCGGAAGGAAAAAGCGTCGCTGTCCCAGCAGGCGCTGGAACAGCGACGACTTGAGAACCGAAGGGGCGAAACCGCCGGTGCTGCGGCGGGCGAGGTGGCCTAACGCGAGGGGCTGCCGGTCGTGACCACGCCGGCCGTGATGCCGGCTGCCGCCGCCGCACCCACGATCCACCAGGCTGCCGGGACCTTGTTGCAATCGATCACGACGCCGCTGCGCTGGGCTTCGGTCGTCATGTCGAACGGACCCTCGGTGCAGACCACCTTGCCGTCCTTGTTCACCAGCTCGACGGCATACTTGCCGCTGGCCAGGTTCGGCAGCGTGAACGCACCCTCTGAGTCGAGCGGGCTGGTGCCCGCGATCTGACCCTGATTGATGTCGCGCGCGCGAACCGTGAAGTCCGTGAACGGCTTCTTGGCCTCGTCCTTCGCGGTGCCGTTGATCGTCACGCTCTGAGCCATCAAGCTGGTGCTCGCGAGCGCCGTTGCCACTGCCACCGCCACAAACCCGTTCTTCATTGTCCGATTCCTTCCGCCGTATCCAATGCCGGAGAAGCGAAGACCGCTCTGGGGGAGCTGATCCGGCTTTCGGCCTCATCATCGTCCCCCGGGTCCCCTCAGCCGTCAAGCCGTCGAGCTCAAGAATTGTATCTGGTACACCACTCTTGTATCGGATCGGAGACATCACGACTCTCTCTCTGCGGACTTTCCCCGCATCAGATTGAGCCGTCTCATCTTACGGTAAAGGTTCGTGCGCTGGATTCCGAGGACCTTGGCCGCCTCGGCGATGCGTCCGTGCCGGTGCTGCAGGACGGCGGCGATGTAGTCGCGCTCGAATCGCGCCCTCGCCTGCCGCAGGGTCGCGTCGTACCCACTGGGGCTGAGGCTCCCCTCGAGCTGGGTGTGGGTCAGCACGTCTTCGAGGCGGATCAGGCCTTGAGGCACCAGCAGTACCAGACGCTCGAGCAGGGTCCGCAGCTCGGGGGCGTTGCCGCGCCAGGGCAACGCGGCGAGCAGCGTCAGTGCCGACCGGGTCAGGGTCTTGATCGGCTTGTTGTTCGTCCGGCAGATGTCCTTGAGGAAATGCGTCGCCAGCACCGGGATGTCTTCCCGACGCATCCGCAGCGGCGGCACATCCACGCGCACGAGCGAGAGGCGCTCATACAGTCTGAGCGCAGCCGGCCTTCCTCGATGGCTGCATCCAGCGACGGATCGGCCGAGGCGATCGCACGGACGTCGAGCGCCGTCGGATGCCGATCCTCGCCGAACAACACTTCGCGGTCGCGCAGCACGCGGACCAGGCGCGCCTGGATACGCGCCGGCATCTCGACCACGTTCTCGAGGAACAGGATGCCGCCGGCCGCATCATGCAGGCGGCTGCGTCGCTCGAGCCGTTCGAGGCTGCGCCGCTCCGGTGCGGCGCTCCCCGAGCGCCGATTGATGACGCCGAACAGTTCGAACTCGATCTCATCCGGCGACAACGCGGCGCAGTCGACGGCAATGAAGGGCGCGGCGGCCTGCAGCCCGTGGGCATGAATGGCGCGGGCGATCATCTCGCGGCCGGTGCCGCGCTCACCCACGATGAGAATGCCGGAGCGACCGCTGGCCGCACGCTGCACCAGGTCCATCACCGCGCGCATTGCCTGCGACGTGCCCACCAAGCCGTATGACGAGGGTTCGGGCGCGCGCTGCGTTGACACCGATGCGAGCGCCCGCTGCTCCCGCGCATTCGAGAGCAGGGTCTCGAGGTCGCGGGCTGACGGAGGGCGAGGCAGGACATCGAACACGCCGGCGCGAATGGCGTCCGTCGATGCCGACGGTCGGTCCGGATCAGCCACGCCGATGATGACCGCGCCGGGATACTGCGATCGCACCACCCGCGCGGCGCGGAGCGCCTCGCCGTTGCCGCGGAGATCGATCAGGCAGAGCGACACCGGTTCAGCGACGCCTGCAAGCTGGTCGCTGTCGGCGGCGTGCACGGGCTGGAAGCCGAGGCCGTTGACGAGCGCCGACAGAGCGCGCTGGTCGCCTCGCGCGCCGATGACCAGCGCCGTCGACTGACTGGTGGACAGTGTCGTCACGGGGTGGAGAGCGGAGTGAATGCGCCGGAACCCGTGCGGTCAGCTTCGATGCGCACGAAATTGCCGTCGGCGTCGTAGACCAGTCGCCGATCGGGCGTGCCCCGTTTCTGCGTGTCGAGTTCCATCATGGCCAGCGTGCCGTTCCTGTAGGTCTCCCACTTGTCGATCGTCCCGTCGGCGTCAGTGTCTTCCTCGACGCGCGTCAGCGCGCCGTCCGAAAAGAACTCCCGCCGGGTGATCCGGCCGTCGTGGCGAGTCGCGCGTTCTACCCGCTGCAGTGTGCGGTCCGGGGGCTGCGCCGCTCCGCTGGTGCCGGTCGTGCCTGCCGCCGACGGTGATGGCTCGGCGTGGTACTGCCATTCGTCGGGTGCACCGTCTCCGTTCTCGTCGACTTCCACTCGCACCACGCGCGTGCCGTCCATGAACGCCCAGGTGTCGACGCGGCCATCGCCGTTGGCGTCCGACGTCAGCCGCGCCAGTCGACCCTGCGGCGAATACTCGGGTGTCACCGCGGCGACCGACGCGTTGTCGCGCGGCGCACCCGCTGGCCCGCAGCCCGCCGTCGTCATGACGACGACGGTGGCCGCAACACTCGATACAACGTGTGTCCTCATCGATACGAACGCTGCCTGGAGATAGCTTCGCCCTCTCACTTACACGAAAGGGAGTGGGCGACCGAACGCGGGGAAGAACTCAAGAGCTATATCGGCCGCCAGGGGCGTCTCATTTAGGCGCCGCCCCAACTGCAGGATTGATACAAGGAAGAGTCTAGCGGGCCCGCGTGGCGCACATAAAGGCCCAAATAGGCCGTTGGAGTACGAAATCTCGGCTGAGCCTGACTTCGTCCTGCCTCCGTCGGGTCTTTACCCTAGGAGTCTGGGGTTCTTCCCGGGAGCCGACAACCACATACGGATACGGCGTTTACCGCACTTTGGATGGGGAACCGTCAGCGCCAGCGGATGAGCCGGAATACATCGGAGTAGTCGTCCGTCCAGACGGGGCCGTCCAGCTGGGTAATGGGTTCCCAGCCACCGGCGGTGCTGAACGGCGCGAGGGCGGCAGCGCTCGGCGCCATCACCGTCCAGCGCGACGCCGTCACCTCGTCGCTCAGCCGGTGCTGTTCCGCAGACGGAGCATGCAGGCGCATGCGCGCCGCACCGCCCGCATCGCGGGCGAGCGCGCCGACGACCGGCGCCAGTTCGAGATAGCGGTTGGAGATATGCAGCGCCAGCAGCCCGCCCGGCTTGAGTCTGGTCAGGTACAGGCTGATCGCCTCGCGCGTCATCAGATGGACGGGAATGGCATCGGACGAGAACGCATCCAGCACGAGGAGGTCGAAGCTCGCGGCCGGTTCCCGCTGCAGCGACAGCCGCGCGTCGCCCAGCATCGTCCCCACCTCCGGTCCGCAGTCGCGAACGAACGTGAAGTACGCCGGATCGCGTGCGATCCGATCGATCGCCGGATTGATTTCGAAGAACGTCCATCGCTGCCCCGGCCTGGCATAGGCCGCCATCGTCGCGGTGCCAAGGCCGACGACGCCGACACGCGCGTCCGGAGCCCGCAGTCGATCGAGCGCGAAGATCTCGCCGACCGGACCGCCGCGCGAGTAGTACGTGAGCGGCTCGCATCGGAGGGCCGGGTTGGTCGATTGAGCACCGTGGTTGGTCGTGCCGTTCTGCAGCAGGCGCTCCTGTCCCGTGAACATCACCCGGTGCACGCCGAAGAACGTGCGCTCGATGTGCAGGGGAATGCGATTGTCGAAACGGACGAATCCACCGGCAAACACCAACGAGGCGAGCGCCAGGCCCATGCGCACGGGCGACCGCCGCATCGCGTAGCAGATCGTGAGCGGCACCAGGAAGATGACGCTGTAGCGCACCAGCACCTGCTGCGACAGGCGGTCGTCGGCGGCTCGAACCAGCGCGATCGCGACATGCATGAGCACCACCGGCAGCAATGTCACGACGATCGCCCGTACCTGGGCGGCGGTTCTCGAGGGCCACGCACTGGTCACCGGCAGCAGGAGGCACGCCGAGACCGCCGCCAGCGGGTACTCGATGGCGTTCACGAACACCAGGGGCGCGACGAGAGTGTTCAGCAGGCCGCCGAGAGCGCCACCAGCTGACAGCCAGAGGTAGAACTCGGTCAGGCGCGCAGCTGGCGGACGAGACGATGACAGTTCCTGGTGGCAGCCGAGGGCGATGACGAAGAACGCAAGCAGATGCCAGGCGACGGTGGCCACAACCGGAAAGGCATTCTGCGCGACGACCAGACCGACGACGACGATGGCGGCGACAGGCAGGAGGCGCGCCACCACTGGCCGCGGGATGATTTGCCGATCGGCGAACGCCGCGATGAACGTCAGTAGGTACAGCGCCAGCGGCACGATCCACAGCAGTGGCACCGAGGCGACGTCGGTGGAAATG
>ERZ1066125.222-NODE-222-length-25258-cov-29.042257_pt1 | contig 25258 bp, 18 predicted proteins | sample MGYA00382772_ERZ1066125 | MGnify/ENA primary metagenome ERZ1066125 (study PRJEB33369, sample SAMEA5778355) | biofilm metagenome | biome: Industrial cooling water; feature: Water cooling tower basin; material: Biofilm | place: United Arab Emirates | collected... | reverse complement strand
TGTAGGTGAAATTTACTTTCCTTCGGCTACTGAGACCGAAGGCTTCTAAGGAGACTGGAGAGGAGACACAAAGAGCGTCGTCTTCGCACTATCTTTTCAGCGTTATCTTGGCGAGTTGCCTTTCCGCGCCCGCGCTGGCTGAGAAATCCGTTCCGCGGAATTTTGGTGGTGCTTTCGGCTTGCGAAATGGCGCGTGGGCAGGTCAGCGCAGGCGAAGACGTGATCGGGTTGACCTGGGCTTTGTTCGTAGCACGGTGGTCAGCCAGTGGAAAGTCGAATCGGGCAGCACGACGGAATTGATGGTCGAGTTTCACCGCCAACTCAAGGCGCGGGTGCAGAAACAGTCAGCCAAGCTGGGCGCAGCGCAGGCTTTACACGCGCGCGGCGTCGCTGAAGAGGCTGCGAGGCGGAAGGTCTCGGCATCCGTTTTGGTGGGAGGGCTTCGTCGTCGTGGGGATGGGTTTTAAGTTTGGTGGGCGAAACCGCTAACGAGAAGAAGGCGTCACACTGCGCAGCAGTTTGTGCGCCAACGGCGAGGACTGATTGGCGTCAACCAGAGCCTGCAACTCTTGCGCGGCTTTATCCTGCAATCCTGCCTGCGCATAGAGCAATCCCAGCGTTAAATGCGAACCGGCGAATTGACGCCGCGCCCGCGCAAGCTCTTCGACTTTTGACTGCTCCAAAACCTTGAACTTGGCTTCGGGGGCGGGCGGTTCGGGGACGGCGACTTCCCGCCCATCTTTCATCGCCTTCACTTGCCACGAATAGATCGCGCCGCGCGGCAGTGGCTGCGGCGGACGCCATTCGGTTCCTGTCAACAACGGACTGGTCGTCACGCGATTGAAATCGGCGTCGTAGACCGTGACGATGTAGCTCGCCGCTCCGGCCAGGGGCTGCCAACGCAAATCCGGTTGATTGCTTTCAATAACTTTCGCTATTGGCTCAAGCAGTTTGAAAGGTGCGCTCTCCCCACCGCCCATCAATGATCCGGTCTTGACGTTTAGCGCAGCCAGGTCGGGCGTTTCGACGCGCCCAGTCGTCAACGCCCGCTTGATCATCCGCTCGTAAATCGGGGGCAAAGGCTGTTGAGCGATGAGACGGCCTTCTTGATTCAGAGTCACGTGTCCGCCGGCGTCATTCAGCACTATCGCGTCTGTGGACGGTCCGCCCTCAACAACTGCGGGTGAGGGGCTGGACGGCGAGTGAGTGGGCGAAACCGTGGCGATAATCGGTGGCTTTTGTCGGCCATCACGGAATTGGAAATAGAACAATCCTGCGACGAACAACAGCACAGCGCTTGCCCCGGCCAGTACCGGCCAACGCATGGTCAGTGGCTCCGTGAAACGTCGCCACCAGTTGCGTGATGGCGCGACCGGAGCGAAAGACTCCGAGGACTGTTCTGGCGGCGTGGCTGCTAGTTCAAGGCTGAAGGCGCGCAGGTCTTGTAATTCGGCGCCGCACATCCGGCAAGTCTCCAGGTGGCTCTCGACCGCCTCGCGCTGAATTCCGCTCAATTTCTCATCCACATACGCCGCCAATTCTTCGTAGCTGAGGTGTTGGGGCTGTTCAGTCTCTGAAGCCAGGCTTGCGCGCAGCGTTTGCCAGGCCTGCGTCACCGGGACTGCGGCGCCAAGCTTTTCGCGGCATTGCTCGCATTTGGCAAGGTGATCGTCGGCGGCGAGCAAATCCACTGGCGCGAGGGCGCTGCGGCGGTATTGTTCCAATTCCTGTTGCGAAAGGTGCTCGGACATCAGGCCCTCCTTTCGGACTGAATGGCGGGTGTTTTCTCGCCGAAAGCGTTCAACCTGCGGTGGAGGCAACGGCGCGCGGCCAACCGCAGATTGATTACCTGTTGCCGCGTCAATCCCAGCCGCGAAGCAATCGCGTCATCATCGAGCGGCAGCCTGGGCCAGATGTGAACGAACTCGACCGCGGGAATCGTCAGCGCTTCAGCAATCTGCCGGATTGAAGCGACGCCGGTAATCGGCAACAGCGCGATGGCGTTCCCGCCTTTCTCATCGCGCAGGTTGAGCAGCAACGCCATCCGCTGCCCTATCGGAAGCTGCGCGATCTCGATCCAAATGCGTTCCAAATGCATCTTCGCTTCTACTTGGGTTTCAACATCGGCGTGTGGGTCGGGCAGCCGATCGAACGGGCCAGGTGAATTTTCGTCCTGATCGGATTCTGTTTTCACTGGCATTTCGGTGACGCCGCAAAGACGCGCAACCAAATTGGCCAGTTGATCCAACTCGACGGGATGGCCGAGCCACGTAAAGATCGCTGAGACCAGATCGGCCAGTTTCATGCGCTCAGGCCGGCGCCCCGCCAGCGTAGTCTGAGTGAACGACTGGGGATCGCCGTTGATCTGCGCCAGCCGCGCACTGTGTGTGTCGGAACGATGCGATGCGCGCCACTGGTCAAAGCCACAAAGCAAAATCGTATTGTCGCTCTTCCATAGAGCGAACCCAGGATGATGCCTAATCAAATGGCGCAAGCGGTTCTTGAGTCGGTGATATTTGGGGCATTTACGCCGTAGATACTCGTAGCAGGCATTATAGGTAGTAACGGCCACGTAGCCGCGGAAGTTGCCTATCGTGTTTTCAGCCGGACGAGACCGAAAGGCTTGTAAGCGGGCCAGGAGTTGCACCAGCACTTCGCCGTGCAGGTCTTCAGCGTCTTGATGCCGCCCTTGCTCGAAAAAAAGATACAGCTTCGATCTGATGATCGGTTTGATCAATGGGTCTGCATGCTCAACAACCAGACTCTCTATCAAACGCCTCGCGTCGTCATCTTCTGCCCTTAAAAGCGGCAGAAGAAGGTCATCAACTGTCATGGGGGTGGGGGCGATCGGCGTCTCCATAGGCAATCGTGAGTATGCAAAGTAAAACAGCGTTGCAGAGCGGCAAGAATACTAGGCCGCCATCTCATCACGCAACGTCGGTCTACTATTACATCTACAAAGTTCATATTCCAATACATTTCGTGCGTTTTCCGAAGGATCGTGACAGGTGTGCGTATTCTGGCGGATCGGTTCTGTCGCGAGTTTGGTGAAAGCTTCGGCAGAGGCCATAAACCGGAAGGATGAAAACCCTACTGGCCGGTGCCAATCTCCTAGCCCAGCAACGATCAACGCCCGTTGTTCCGCCGACAGCCAGCGAATATATGCGGAACCGCGCCGAGAAAGAGAGACGGCAAAGCTTTCATCGCTAGAGAAAATCCCGCTACGATCGAGTGCAAGAACTGAAGCAGGAAGGCTTCAGCATCCTTCAAATCAAAACCCATCTGGGATGTGGTTACACGACGGTCGCCAACTTTTTTCACGCGGATGAATATCCTGTGAGCAGGCGAGGCCGAGGTAGAAGTGGCCTGAATGAATTTGATGCCGAGCTTTGCCAGCGTTGGGAATCCGGTTGCCACAATACAAGTCAGCTTTATCGGGAAATCTGCGAGAAGGGGTACAGGGGCAGTGAATTGACTGTCCGTCGCCATGTTCAGTTATGGCGTCAGCGAGGCGTAAAGACCTTGCCACCCAAGCCCAGGACTTTTCGCCGTCCCCGGCTCGCGATCCTGCGTTTGGCTATTGCTCAAGGGCAAACAGAGTTTGGGCGAAGAAGAAATGCTCGTCCAAAGTGCGATCCTTGAGGCAAGTCCAGTGATTCAGCAAGGGCTGGAACCGGCCAGATCATTCCGCGAAGCGATCAGCAGTCGAAGTGAGAAACGGCTGGACGTTTGGTTGGAAAAGGCTGCTCAGAATCGCAAGCGGGAAAATCAGATGGAAGGACTGGATATCCTTCACTAAACTCGCGACAGAGCCAACGTTGTGTGACCAAGAACCCGCATTACTTCCGCTGGAGCCATTCCGGCTTCGATCATCCGTGTTCCGGCGGAATGGCGGAGATCGTGAAAACGGAAGTCTTCAACTCCAGCCAATGCGAGCGCGGTTTCCCAGGCTCGTTTAAAAGAGGATCGCCCATCTCGAACGGGTTGCGCGTAAGCCAGCCCTGACGTTGGGCAAAGTTCAAATCGCGCGCATCAACTGCATTTCGCGGTTGATGGTCGTAACCTGTAACTCTTTGCCTTGGTTGCGTCGTTCTTTGCCAATGATGATTGAAAGCCACTGAATTCGGAATTTTTTGAGGTCGGCATGCGTGATGGTTTGATGAACCGTTTGCCGAAATGTTCGATCAGCAGCTTGAGTCGAGATTTGACGCTTTTGAAAGAACGCATCCCGGCAACTTCAGTCTCGCCTTTGTAGACCGGAGCAAAGACTTTGCGCTTCTCATACTGATCAGCCAATTGAGCAAACGTCATACGGTCGCCATCCACGATGTTGGCCCCATGCTATTCGATGCCACGCATCAAACCCTTGATAAGCTTGCCGCCCTCGGTTCGGTTCTCAACCTTGCGTTGAATGACACGTTGTTTTCCGAGTTCGTCTTTATAGGAAAGCCTGCCCCACAGCCCGGCCGGTCTTTCCTCTTGATAATGGAGCCTGTTTTCTGTCTTGGCATAGCGTTCCTTTCTTGCTTGGGTTACAAAACGGTTTCGTTTCGTCTGCATATTCAGAATAAAACGCGAGAAGGCCGGATTCAATGATTTTATTGGAAAGACTGACTTTACAGGTAAGTTTTACAAACAGGATAGCTACAGAATAGAGATGCAATCGGACTCATAACCCAAAGGTCGTAGGTTCAAATCTTACCCTCGCGATCCTGACGAAAAGGATCGGACTTGATAATCCGATCCTTTTTCAATTTGGCCTCGCTTCATTTCAATCACCATCTATTTTTGAGTTTGTGCGGAACGATAACCTGCGCGCGCTCTAAGAATCACATCCTTGCGCGTGGCTTGCACGCTTATCTTGCGAAGCTTTCCATCATCGGCGTAATTGCTGGAGTAATAACCAAGCAGATACTGATTGCGTAAATCGCTGACGATTCGTTGAAAAATGTCTGGCAATTCTGCTGTCTTTTCCGTGCGATGAAATTCTCCGCCTGTGGATTCAGCCAACCCTTTCAAGTATTGATCCGCCAGATTGTAAAGATGATCCAGAGTTGGTTCTGCGCCAACGTCTGCCTTGCTCCTTTGGGAATTCGAGCCGCTGGAAGGCTTTGAACTCTCTGAATTCTTACGAGTGTTGTCCGGGTAATCTTTTGGATCGGGAGGAAGCCGCCTGTCTGGTTGGCGGCTGGGTTCACCGGGCAGCGGAGGGCCATTTCCATCAGGGTAACGGTTGCGGTCGCGTCCGATTGGAGGCCCTGTCGGCATAGGCAGTTTGTAGGAAGGGTCTTTGTCGGCTTGCCCGGATTGTTGCGTTGAATTACGAGCTGCTTCAGGCGCATTTGTCGAATCCACGCTACCAATGCCGCTGGCTCCAAAAACCAGATCAAGGTCCTTCGCCTTTTGTTTTCGCAACATCAATTCGATTTGCGAGCGATTGTCATAACGAACCGGATAAACGACCGTGCCTGATTTTTCCAATTCCAGCATAGTGCTTTCCGCAGAAGCCGTTTCGCTGTGCCAATCAACGCCGTCTGTCAGCAGAATAATGCTGCTGCGTCTGGCATTGGCGCGTTTCAGGCTGCCCAGCGCAAAAGCCATCGCGTCGTAAATTTTGGTTCCACCGCCCGGCGGAATGCCGTTGATGGCATTGCGTAAAACTTCGTAATCGCCCGTGAAACCGCATCTTTCCGTCACAGAATCATTGAAGGAAATCACGCTGACCACATCACGCCCCCTAAGCTGTTCCAGAATCTCACGAGCAGCCATTTTGACTCTGCGCAAATCTTCAGGATTCAGGCTCAGCCCAGAATCAATCAAAAGAACGATGTGAAAAGGTTCGTTGACCGCAGCGAAAAACGAGATGTTCTGTTTCACGCCGTCTTCGATAATTGCGAATTCTTCCTTGCGAAGATCGGCGACATAAGCATCGTTGCCATCAGTGGCAAGAGCCGGAACCAGTATCAGTTCAGTTCCAACTTTGACATTGTCTGATTGAGGTTTTGACTTAGCGTCTGGCTGTTTTGCAGGCTGAGGCTTTTTTCGTTCGACCTGTTTTTGAGCCAGAACAGCGACGGCGTTGAACGCAATTGCCAACACCAGGGCGATTAAACAAACACGATAAAAAGTCGCTCGCATAAAGCCTCCAGCAAAAATTGAAGTGGGACAATCTCAAAAATTGCCCCACTTTTTTTCTTTCACCGATTTTTTCGCTCAACCGCGTCGTTGTGGCGGCGGAGCGCCTCGGAACTGATCCTGTTTCACATCTTCAGGCGTCGCGCCAAGCACAAGTTCAAAGTGAGCAGCCAGTTCGCCAATCTTCGATTCCTTGATTGGTTTGAACTCCGTAGTCACCAGATCAGCTTTCTGGCCAAGCCCTTTCCAGATGCCATCCTTCGGATTTCCCGGATGCCCTTTGATGTACAACTGAGTCGTCAACATGCGCTTGTCGCCCTGTTTGACGATGTAATGAATGTGCGGTGTGCGTCCGGGATACGGCACGGGCTTGATCGTGCGGAAGTAGTATTCGCCCGTCGAACCGGTGACAAACCGGCCAAAGCCTTGAAAGTTTTTGTCCAGCTTGGCGTGGTTCGGATCGGCAGTGTGCAGGTAAGCGCCATTGTTGTCGCATTGCCAGATTTCGACAACGGCGTTGCGAACCGGCTGCCCTTTCGCATCCAGAACACGTCCGGTCAGATGAGTCACTTCACCAACGCCGGGGGTGATATTGTCGTTCAAGATCAGCAGATCGTTGTCAGTGTCGAGCGGCAGTTTGTTCGGATAATACGGCCCTTCGGTTTGGCGCGGAGTCTGTTGCAATTGCTGGGCGAACACGCCCGGCACATATAGCGCGGCGGCTCCGGCGGTCAACGTCCAGGCGGCGCTGCCCAAAAAATCGCGGCGAGTGTAAATCGGCTTGTGGTTCATAGCTGTTCTCCTAGGTTTGAGTGGTGGTGACTACGTTTAAGCTGGCCAAGAATACATCGGAATTTGAATTGCCAATAGTCCTGGCGACCCCTGGCAATTCAAATTCAACCCAGTCAGCGATCCCATGAAAAATTACCGCAGGTGTTTGTTGAAAAATTCGAGTGTGCGTTCCCACGACAGTTTCGCCGCCGCTTCGTCATAACGCGGCGTCGTATCGTTATGAAAGCCATGCTGTTTGCCGTCGTACATATACACGGCATAAGTTTTCTTGTTCGCCTTGAGGGCGTCTTCGTAAGCGGGAATGCCTTCATTGATGCGGGTATCAGCCCCTGCATAATGCAACAGCAATGCGGCTGAAATTTTCGGGACATCGGCCACACCTGCCTGGCGACCATAGTAGGCTACGCCCGCATTCAAATCCGCGCCCAATCGCACGGCAAGTTGATTGACTATTCCGCCTCCGAAGCAAAAACCGACCGTGCCCAATTTGCCGTTGGAATCCGAATGCGCCTTGAGCCATTTGGCTGCCGCAACGAAATCTTCGGTCATCTTCGTTCCGTCCACTGTGCGAAATTTAGCGGCGGCTTCTTGTTCGTTACCAGGATAACCGCCGACTGAAGTCAATCCGTCCGGCGCAAAAGCGATAAAGTTGGCCGTGGCCAGACGACGCGCAACGTCCTCGATATACGGGTTGAGTCCGCGATTTTCGTGAATCACCAGCACGACAGGATATTTACCGGCTTTCGCCGGACGCGCGAAATGGCCTTTGATCGTGCCGTTTCCATTGGGTGATTGAACGGTTTCCGTGCTGACCTTGATGCGCTTGTCATCCAGAGCCACTTGCTGCGCCCAGGCGTAATTAGGCGTCAGACTGGCAAACAATGCTGCGGCAGTCACTCCGCCCGTGGCAAACCGGCTCAAATGCTCCATAAATACGCGGCGATCCATGTCGCCGTGCTGATATTCGTGAAACAGGTCCAACAACTCCTGCGGATAATCGGATGCTTGCTTTCGTTCCATTCATTCTCCTTGGGGATGAAAAAGAAGTAGAAATCTCTCTCTTACTTCGCTTGTGAACGCGGAAAACCGTTGAGCTTTTCAAGCGGACGATCCGCGACGGTCAATCTTGTGTAGTGCATTTTGTCAGACGAACGCCAAGCCATACTGGCTTCAACGCCTGAAGAACTTTTTCTTCGGCTCGCTCCCACAAAAAACCTGTCACTGTCAATCAGGCTCCGATTTCAAATAAACAATGAGCGATGACTGGTTTATTCGGAGACGTGGTTTGAACTGTTGGCGTTTTTCTTCTTGCCTGGTTCACGCTGTGTGACCGATTTGCACTTCGATCAGCTTGTCTTACCAATCCGACTGTGGCAAAAAGCAATTGACGATTTTCCGCAACTGCTCACAAGCACCAAACCTAATCCAATCAGGAGAGAAAAGTTATGAACAAACGCCGTGATTTCTTGAAATCATCCGCTGCTGCCGCCACTGCCAGTACGCTGGGTTTCAATATCAAGTCGTATGCCGCCAACGTCACCAGCCCCAACGATACGATTCGCGTGGCCTGTGTAGGCGTTCGCGCTCAGGGCAATTCGCACATTCGTGAATATCTGCGAATGCCGAATGTCGAAATCGCCGCCATCTGCGACGTGGACGAAAAAGTTCGCAATCAACGTATTGCCGAGATCGAAAAAGCGTCCGGCAAAAAACCGAAAGATTACGTGGACTTCCGCAAATTGCTGGAAGACAAATCCATTGACGCCATTTCCATCGCCACGCCAAATCACTGGCACAGTTTGATGGGCATCTGGGCGTGTCAGGCGGGCAAGGATGTTTACGTCGAAAAACCCTGTTCCCACAGTTACTGGGAAGGCAAGCAACTGGTTGCCGCCGCGCGCAAATACAACCGCATCGTGCAACACGGAACCAACAGCCGCTCGACTGTGGCGTTGCGCGAAGCCATGCAAAAATTGAAAGAAGGCGTCATCGGCGAGGTCTACATGGCGCGCGGCTTGTGTTTCAAATGGCGCGACACCATAGGCAAAAAGCCTGACAGCACCGTGCCTGCCGGTGTGGATTACGATTTGTGGACTGGTCCCGCGCCGTCACGTCCATTCAACGAAAACCGGTTCCATTACAACTGGCACTGGAATTGGGATTACGGCAACGGCGACATTGGCAACCAGGGCATTCACGAAATGGACATCGCCCGCTGGGGATTGGGCGTGACCTTGCCGACAAAAGTCTTTTCGATGGGCGATCATTTCATGTTTGACGACGATCAGAACACGCCGAACACGCAAATCGCCAATATGGAATTCAACGTCAACGGCAAGAAGAAAATTCTGGTCTTTGAAGTTCGCCATTGGATGACGAACAACGAAGCTGGCATCGGCCAGAGAAAAAACAGTCGTGGCGAATTCGACAGCAATTGCATCGGCAACGTCTTTTACGGTTCAGAAGGATTCATGGCGATTGACGGTTACACGTCTTACAAGACCTTTCTCGGTCGCAAACAGGAACCTGGACCGAGCCGCACGGAAGGCGGCAGCAACTGGGTGAATTTCATCACCGCTGTTCGCAGCCGCAAACGCGAAGACTTGAACGCAGACATCGAAGAAGGCCATCTGTCTTCGGCGCTGATGCATCTGGCGAACATTTCCTACCGCACGGGGCATTGCCTGGAATTCGATCCGGTCAAGGAAGTCATCGCCGGAAATCCCAAAGCCAACGCAATGTTGCGTGACAAATACCGCGCTCCGTTCGTGGTGCCGGAAAAAGTCTAGGAAAGTCTGGGGAAGTTCAAGAAGGTCCGGGGAAGTCGTGAAAAGTTCAGGAAAGCTGAATTCCCCGGATCTTTCCTGGCTTCCTCTGACTCCTCAGTTTTCAGTTTTTTCTCCCGCCCTGATTCGTGCATAATGCCGTCGGCCCCACAAGCTGCATCCCCAAAAAGGACAAATCGGGTTATGAAATTATATCTTCGGGCAAGTTTTGCTCTCTGCATTCTACTTTTCCTGACCATCTTTGCCGCATCGCAAACAGGCAAATTCACGATTCAGATTGTCGCCGCACAATCGCCAACAGAAGCTGAAGAAATGGTCAGCCTGCTCAAAGCCAATGGCATCGAAGCTTACGTGCTGAAAAGCGTCATCCTGGGCAAAGGAACGTTTTATCGCGTTCGAGCCGGAAAGTTTTCCAATGCCAACGAAGCGCGTAAATACGGCGAAGGTTTGAAACAAAAAGGGATTGTGCCGGAATTTTTCGTCGCTCCTTACGAAGCGCCGAAACCGGGTGATTCGCCCGCCAAACCCGTAGACCAAACGCTCAGCGCGCCTGACAACCTTGAAGCCGGAAAAACAGAACCGGCAGTCAAGAAGTCCGGGAAAGCGAAAAAAGAACCGGCTGTCGTTGCAGCCAATACCAACCCAGCGCCTGAACCAGCCAAACCTGCGGCCAAAGAACCATCGCCGTCGGAAGCTTCTTCTTCAGTAACCTCGTCGCCAACTCCAACGGGACCGGCAATCAGCTTCGCTCAATTTCGCAATCCGCAAATCGGATTTTCATTCGAGTATCCGGCTCATTGGACAGGCAATCCATTGACAGCCGACGACGCTCAGGCTCAGCGCGTCAATGCCGGAGCGTATTTTCAATCGGCGGACGATAACGCTTTTCTACACGTCATCTGGAACGAACTGGAAAAAGCCAACAATCCGGCCAACAACAACGACCTGATTGTGGAAGTCATACTGACCAGCATGAAATCCGGCAAAGAGACGAAAACAATGGAAGCGACTTCGCGCCGCGTGGAGGAAACCAAAAGCCAGATCAAAACCTATCTGGATTTGCGCGCGTCGTTTCTGTTGCCCGGCCAGACCACGCCGCTGGATTTCCTGGGCAAGGCGCTGATTGTTCGCGCAAGCAAAGGCATTCTGCTGGCGGCTGTATTTTTCTCCAAAGACGCGCCGCCGACTGTTCCCGGCCTGGCTGAAAAAGTCATCGCATCGTTGAAACTCCCGGAATAAGCAAACGGGCTTTCACTCATCCCTGAAAAGCAAAAAGCCAAAACTCGCCGAAGCCTTCTGGCAGCGAGTTTTGGCTTTTTCAGTTTTGCGATGTTTTATTGTTTGGCCTGGGCTTTTTGTTGAGCGGCGGCTTTTTTGACTTTGTCCAGCATCAATCGAACGTCGGTCTCATCGGGCGCATTCGGCGCTTCGCGCAAATACGCTTCAAGCTGTTCTGCCGCCTTGTCCATCTTCTGGCGTCGAATGTTCAGATTGAAAAGATATTTCCGAACGTGAACGAAGTCTCGTTTTCCGATTTCCAGCGTTCGCAGAAATTCGCGTTCGGCGCGATCCAAATCAGGTTCAGGTTTCATCATCAACGCCAATCCAAGATTCAGATGCCCCATCGGATACCCGTCGTCGTTGCCATTGCCTGTTTCAAATTCGGCAATCGCTTCGTCAAATCGTTTCTGATTGAGCATCAACATACCCAGATTGATGTGAGCCAGAGCGAATTTGGAATTGATGGCAATCGCTCGCTCAAAGTGGGCCTGAGCTTCAGCGGGTTTGTTCAGAATGGCCATCTGCTCGCCGAGCTTGTTCATGGCGTGCAGGTAATCGGGAAAAATCTCCAACGCCTGCTGAAATTTCTTGCTGGCATCTTCGGGCTTGTTGTTTTTGGCGAGTTTGAGTCCCTGATCGTAGGCTTTTTTGGCATCTTTCGGAATGTCCTGAATGTCGGCGGCAGACAATACCTTTCCAGCCGGTTTGGCTGTCGGATCGCTGTTTTTTTCTTTCAAGTAAATCTGCACGGTAAACGTTCGGGCAAAGTTGCCATAAACTTCCACCGTTTCCTGAGCCGGTTCGTGAGTGCGGTTGTCGGATGGAACCAGAACTCTGTAAGTGCCGCTGGCCAATCCTCTAAATTCAAAATTGCCTACCGTATCGGAAAAGACTTCTCCGGCGATGCCCCCACTGCTGATTTCCAGAGTCACACGCATGCGCTGTTCAGGCAGGTTCCCCGAAGGCAAAAAGATTTTTCCGCGCACGATGTGAGCTGTCACCCCCGCGCCGCGACCGGGATTGTTGTTGCCCGGATTTGTTTGTTGAGCCAATGCAGACAGGCTCGACATCAAGACAAGAAGCAGACAGGCCTGCAACCGTAAGAGAAAGTGATTGAATTGTCGTTTCATGTGCGCCTCCGAAAACGAGAAAGGCAGGAATAATCTTGCGGCGAAGAGGCGCGTTGCAAGCCTTGGGGGCGCTTTCAACCGTCAGCGTTCGCCATTCGACAAACAACGATTTCCAGATCGTGGCAAACAACCGGATTGGCGCATTCGAGCATGAAGGTTCGGATGATTAGCCTGGCGCGTTTCCTCCATCACCGCCTTCATCGCTGATTTGAGTGTCTGGCGCGTCATCCAGATCATCATCGTCATCCAGATCGTCATCCGGTTCATCACCAACCGGTTTGCCGTTGATCAGCTCTTTCAATTCTTTACCGGGTTTGAAATAAGGAACGGTCTTGGCCGGAATGTCCACCGGCTCGCCGGTTTTCGGATTTCGCCCGCGTCGCGCATCGCGTTTGCGAACGCGGAAACTGCCGAAGCCACGCAATTCGATCTTATCCCCGCTGTTGAGCGCCTGGATGATGTTCTTGAAGACTTCGTCAACGATTACTTCCGAATCTTTTTTGGTCAACTCGGCTGCTTTCGCAACCTCTTCCACCAACTCTGCTTTGGTCATCGTTCCTCCGTTTGACGGTGAGTAGGATCAAACATCAGATCAACAACTACACAATCCGTGTTTCGTCATTGGTTTACTTACCGCGCTAACTTGCGACTCTACTTCCACTGGTATTTGAACTTCACTGAGGTGTCAAAATCCGATATGTGCTTTGGCAATTGAACAGGTGAAATTCCCTGCATGCTTCCGACGCCCAATAACAAATCAAGAAGCGAAAATCCTTCTTTAGGCTTCGGGGGAGTTACGGTTTTCGGCGTGCCTTTCATGCCGATCAACGCTGCCGTCGCTTTGAGGGCGTCTTCGTAATTGCCGATTTCGTCAACCAGTCCATTGGCCACCGACGCCTGGCCTGTGAACACTCGTCCATCGGCCAACTCCTTCACTCGCTTTTCGTCCAGTTCACTGCCAGCAACGCCTTTGCCTTTGCGCCCATTCAAAACAGCGCCTGTAAACTGACCGTACATTTCATCAATCATTTCCTGAAAATACTTTCTTTCGCGTTCGGTCATTTCACGCGTCGGCGAACCTGTGTCTTTGAATTCGCCGCTTTTGAAAACCACAGGTTTGACCTTTGCCCAATCGGCCAGGTCTTTGTAGTTGATCCATTCGGCGATGACGCCGATGCTGCCGGTGACCGTTCCAGGGTTGGCAAAGATTTTGTCTGCGGGAGCGGCAATGTAATACCCGCCGGAGGCCGCCACACTGCCCATCGAAACCACTATCTTCTTGTTCTTTTCTTCCTTCAATCGAACCACTTCGCGGTGAATTTCCTGCGAAGCGGCAACGCCCCCGCCTGGGCTGTCCACTCGCAAAATGATCGCCTTGACGCGCGCATCATCACCATATTGCTTCAAGTAACGATTGACGGATTTGGCCATCTCGTCGCCAATCACCCCTTCGACCGGAATGACTGCAATGCGATCTCCACCGCCAGCCATCAGCCCGTCGTCTTCAGACACCACCGCCATCAGGGCAAAAAGGCCGACAAAAAACACGCAGAGCAAAATCACTCCGCAAACGATGATCCAGGTCAAAGTGCTTCTTTTCATACAAACTGTAAAGAGGCTGAGCGAAAAGGAAATAGTGGTCAGTAACCAGGACTCCATTTCCGTTCATTCAGGTGAAATCACCAAAACTTACGACAACGAACCTCCGGCCACTGACCACTGACAACTAAACAAACAACGTCAACGTTCGCCTTAATTCTTCGAGCCTTCGTCAGTGCCGCCGATGTTGAAATCCGCGACTTCAAACAGTCCGGCCATTCCGGTGTCACCCGAAGAATAAGTTCGCACGTCGAGGATCGGTTCGTCTTTGCCGACGGCGCGAGCCGACAGCCCGATCTTGCGCGCTTCACGATCCATCTTGAGAATCTTGAATTGCGTTTTCTGGCCGACCTTGATCGCGTCTTCCGGCTTGTCAACGTGCTGTTCCGAAAGTTCTGAAACGTGGCACAGTCCCTCGATGCCGTCTTCGAGTTCGACAAACGCGCCGAAGTTGGCAAACCGCGTGACCTTGCCGGAAACGACATCACCCAACCGATGCGTATCGAAGAACCGATCCCAGGCGTTCGGTTCCAGGTCTTTGATCGAAAGCGACAACCGGCGGCCTTCGATGTCAATCGCCGTGATGACGGCGTCAACTTCCTGATTCTTCTTCAACGCTTCGCTCGGATGTTTGATGCGCTTGGTCCAGGAAATATCGGAAACGTGAACCAGACCGTCAATGCCATCTTCGATTTCGACAAACGCGCCGAAATCGGTCAGGTTGCGAACCCGACCTTTGACGCGAGTGCCTATGCCATAACGTTCCGCAATCGAATCCCAGGGATTGGCTTCAATCTGTTTGATGCCCAGACTGATGCGACGATTGTTCTGGTCAACTTCCAACACGACGGCTTCGACTTCCTGAGTGGCCGCAACCAGTTTGGAAGGATGCTTGACGCGTTTCGACCAGCTCATTTCGGTGACATGCACCAGGCCTTCGACACCGGGTTCGAGTTCAATGAACGCGCCGTAATCGGTCACCGAGGCCACTTTGCCTTTGACGCGCGTGCCAATCGGATACCGTTCAACCGCAGTCGCCCACGGGTCGGGAATCAATTGTTTGTAGCCCAGACTGACGCGCTCTTTGTCGCGGTCGAACTTGAGAATTTTGACCTGAATCGTTTCGCCAACCTTGAACAACTCATTCGGATTCTGGATGCGTCCCCATGACATATCCGTGATGTGCAACAAGCCGTCAATTCCGCCCAGGTCAATGAATGCGCCGTATTCGGTGATGTTCTTGACCTGACCTTCGCGGACAATTCCCTCTTCCAGGTCCTTGAAAGTCTGTTGTTTCTGGACGTTGATGGATTCTTCCTGAACGACCTTTCGCGAAAGGACTATGTTGCCGCGTTTCTTGTTGACCTTGATGACGCGAACTTCGATGTCCTTGTTGCGGAAACTGTCGAGGTTGCGAACCGGACGAACATCTACCTGGCTGCCCGGCAGGAAGGCCTGAATGCCGCCGATGTCAACTCGCAACCCGCCTTTGATGCGGTCGGTGACGCGGCCAGTGATGGTGGTTCCTTCGCGCGCGGCGTTTTCGATTTGATCCCAGGTCTGCAAGCGAACCGCGTCGGCGCGCGAAAGCTCGACATAGCCTTCGTTGTTTTCGAGTTGCTTCACGAAAACATCTATTTCATCTCCGGGACTCACGATGATCTGATCGCCATCCTTGAATTCGGCAATCGGAACGATGCCTTCGGATTTGTATCCGACATCTATGACGACGACTTGATCGGTGATCTTGACGACGCGTCCTTTGACCAGTTCGTTTTCGTTGATTTCTGAGCGGTGACTTTGCTCGTGTTCTTCGAGAATCTTGCCGAAATCCATGTCCATATCTTCGCCTTCGGCAGCATCTGCATCTGCATCCACATCTGCGCTTTCTGCGCTATCTGCGCTGGCGAGAGATTGAACTGTTTCTTGTGCGACGGCAGCGGCTTCATTGACGGCAACTGAAGCCGGTTGGTCGCTCTCGACAGCGGTCGGAATCGTTTCCGGGGTTTCGTTCGGGTCGAGAGCGAGTTGGTTAGCGTTGTTGGTTGACATTAAAGTGGACTTCCTCCTGGGAAAACTACGCGAGTTGCTCCTGCAACCCGGTTGATGGCGATCTTCTGGATTCTTTGACGGCTTCGCTCGACAAAAAATCGCTTGGAATAAAGATGCGCATCAGAAAAAGAGCTTGAACTATAAACCTTTAGCATTGATTTGCCAACGATTTCTCGATGTCGCGCAATCTCTCAATGACGCGCTGAATCATCCAATCCGGCGTCGAAGCTCCGGCACTGATGCCAATGCGTCGAACACCCGGCAAATCTTCGTGATTGATTTCGTCGGCGGTTTCAATCAGAAACGACCGCGGACATTTTTCGCGCGCCGTTTCCACCAGCTTGTTGCTGTTGGCGCTGTGGCGTCCGCCGACGACGTACAACAAATCTACTTCGGCAGACAACTCACGAATCGCCGCCTGATTTTCTTCCGTCGCGTCGCAGATCGTTTCGCAAACCTTCACTTCATCTGCACGCTGGCGCAACGCATCGAGAATCGCGTTGAATTTCTTGGGACTGATCGTCGTTTGCGCAATCACCCCGATGCGATCCAGTTGCGGCAAGGCGCTGGCTTCTTCCAGAGTTTTCACGACGATGGCGTCGTTGTTGATGAACCCCAGAATGCCTGTAATTTCAGGATGATGTTTATCTCCGATGATGACGACCTTGTATCCTTCGCGCTGCAACTCGACGGCTTTGCGCTGCGAGTAATGAACGTAAGGACAGGTTCCGTCCATGATCTTCAACCCGCGCGCTTTCAAATCTTCATACGCCTGCGGCGCGACTCCGTGCGCGCGGATGATGACCGTTCCCTGCTCTGGCAATGTCGCTTCGTCTGCAACGGCGATGCCGTTGGCCGTCAACCGGGCAATTTCCTGCGTGTTGTGAATCAGTGGGCCAAGCGTAACGACCGGGAGTCCGTTGGCTTTGTCCAGCGCGCGATACGCCATATCCACCACGCGCTTGACGCCCATGCAAAATCCCAAACTTTCGGCCAGAACGATTTCCATTGCTTGATTACCAGTCGAGGGAACTTAAGGCAGGCGATGAATTCTTAGCGCAAAGCATCAACAAATCTACCTTCAACATGTCTGTAAGAAGGCGTGACTCTAAATGTTCGACTATGCCTTGTCAAACCGGCGGCCTGTCGCGCTTTTCACCGCTTTGTCGCGTTTTTCAGACGATCTTTTGCCCGCTGTTTTGAAGAATCGTTTGACCTCAACTTCGGTCAAAAACCTTAACTCGCCAGGTTTTAATTTCTCGTTTTTCAAAAATCCAATCGCCACGCGGCGAAGTTTGACCACAGAATGTCCAATCGAATCGAACATCTTTCGGATTTGCTGATTGCGCCCCTCATGCAATGTCACTTCATACCAGGCGTTGGTGTCTGTTTCTTCCATCAAGACAATTTTTGCCGGAGCGGTTTTCACGCCGTCAAGCTCCACACCGCGCGAAAGCTTGCTGATTTGCACGTAACTGGGTTTTCCTTTGACCTTCACTTCATACACTTTGGCGATGTTGTGCGAAGCGTGCGCAATCAAATTGGTGAATTCGCCGTCGTTGGTCAGCAAAATCAACCCTTCGGTATTCAAATCCAGCCGTCCGACCGGATGAACCACGTTGCGATATTTACCGACCAGATCAATCACCAATTGACGTTTGCTCGGATCAGAACGACTGGTCAGATACCCGACGGGTTTGTTGAGCAGGATGTAAATCTTTTCCGCCGGTTTGCCGAACGTGATGAGTTTGCCGCCGACTTTGACGTGATCCTTTTCGGGATCGGCTTTTGTGCCGAGTTCCTTGACAGTCTTGCCATTGACCGACACCTGACCAGCCAGAATCAATTCTTCGGCTTTGCGCCGCGAAGCGATTCCGGCAGCGGCAATGATCTTTTGCAGTCTTTCTTCCATCTAAACTCGTTTTGCTCCCGGTTTGCCATTTTCCACGACGAACGACGCGCGCGTGCTGACCGGCTCATCCGGTTTGCTGACTGCGGCAACGACTTTGTAATCGCTTTGCCAGCGATCCGGGGTCAACGAACAACGCACGTATCCGCGTTGCGCATTGAAAAACTTGATGTGCGGATTTTCCGCCAGAACAGTCGCCGTTGTCGGACGAACATCGGCCCCGTCTCCGCCAGAACTGATCGAAGTGCCGACAAATTCCGTCGCCACCACTGGCGAGTTTTCCTTGTAAAACTCCGGCTTCAGATCGTTGACCCAGTTGGAATGAATATCGCCCGTGATGACCACCGGATTCGACGGTTTGCCATCGCGCAGAAATTCCAGGAAACGTTGGCGCGCGGCGTGATACCCGTTCCATTGATCCATCGAAAAGCGTTGCTCCGCTCCGGCAATGCTGTCCGCCGGAGCCACCATCACCTGCTGGGCAATCACGTTCCAGCGAGCTTTCGATTGCCGCAACCCGTTCATCAGCCACTGTTCCTGCACGCTGCCCATAATCGTTTGTTTCGGATCGAGCGATTCCGGACACGGAACCTTGTTGCCGTCGCCGCAAGGTTGGTCGCTGCGATATTGCCGCGTGTCGAGCATGTAAAAGTTCGCCAGGTTGCCGAAATTCAAGCCGCGATAAATTTCAACGCCACCGCCCGCCCGCAACACCGACCGACGCAATGGCATGTGTTCGTAATACACCTGATAAGCGATCTTTTGCCGCTTGGTGAATTCTTCCAACGTTTGTTTGTCTTCGGGAACGAGTCCGGCGTAATTGTTGTCCACTTCGTGATCGTCCCAAACCACCGCCCACGGGAAATTGGCGTGCGCCTGTTGCAACAACGCGTCGCCTTTGTAAAGCGCATAGCGGTTGCGGTAATCGTCCACCGTTTTGATTTCGGCGCTGTTGTGTTTGCGCGTGCGGTCAACAGCCGGACCGGATTCGTAAATGTAATCGCCCAGATGAGCGACCAAATCCAAATCTTCGGCGGCCAGATGTTTGTAGGCCGTGTAATAACCCGTCTCGTAATGCTGGCAGGAAACGAAAGCGAAATTCATGCGGTCGGTTTTCGCTCCCCTGGCCGGAGCCGTTTTCGTGCGGCCAATCACGCTCGATCCGGCATCCACAGTGAAGCGATACCAATACCATCGCGCCGGTTTCAATCCAGTCACTTCGACGTGAACCGAATGCCCCCATTCAGGTTTGGTAATGAATGTGCCTTTGGCGACGACCTTCTGCATCTTGTCATCCGTGGCGACTTCCCATTTGACCGGAACGTCTTGCGCGGGCATTCCGCCGCCTTCCAGCGGTTTTGGCGCGAGTCGCGTCCACAACACGACGCTGTTCGGCCACGGTTCGCCCGAAGCGATGCCCAAACTGAATGGGTTGTCGGCAAAACTCATCGCATCGCTTTTCGCCCAACCGGCAGTCGGAAAAAGAGCCAAACCAGTCAACGCCGCTCCGCCAATCAAAAAATCACGCCGCGAAGGTAGAGCAAGCTGCCGATCTCGCTCCGCGTTCTTCAAAGACGTCTTTCGAGTCAACCTGGCAAGCTCGGCAGCTTGCCCTACTTTTTCTGCGAAGTTTTGTTTAGCCACGTCGGTTCTCCGTTAAAAAAGACATTGCTTCGATGCGCGTGCGTTCGTCTTTGCGAAACACGCCGCGCACAGCGGAAGTGATCGTCGTAGTGCCGGGTTTTTTGACGCCCCGCATAGCCATGCACATGTGCTCGGCTTCTATGACCACCATCACGCCTTTGGGTTGCAATTCGCCGCGATACAACAACTCGGCAATTTGCGAAGTCAACCGCTCCTGCACTTGCGGGCGGCGAGCGAAAATTTCGGCAATTCGCGCCAGCTTCGACAGGCCAATGATGCGCCCGTCTTTCGGGATGTAAGCGATGTGCGCGACACCGGTGAACGGCACCAGATGATGCTCGCAGATCGAAGCGATGGAAATATCTTTGACCATGACAATGTCGTCCTGAGATTCGCCTGGAATGACTTTGATTTCGGCAGCCGGGTCTTCGTGCAAACCACCGCAGATTTCCTCGAACATTTCGGCCACGCGACGCGGCGTATCCACCACACCGGGACGAGCCGTGTCTTCGCCGATGCCTTCCAAAATCAAACGGACTCCGGCGGCGATCTTGTCCAAATCCATTTTCCGCTCTGCGCTCATGTTGTGTGTTCTGAATTCCTCTTTTGAGAAGCTTCGAAGATAGCGGGCATTATCCGCGCCGCTCGACATCGGCGCAAGCGAACGAACCTGGCCCTAACCAAACCACAACCTTCTGACAGCACAGCCTCCTGACAATTGCAGTTTGGCAGGCGAACAACTTTGCAGATGGTCTTTTATGGCATCAAGCCAGTGTACAGATGATTTCACATCCAATAAGAGTGGCCGCGTGTTGCCACACTGTAAAGGTGAGTAAACACAGCTTCCTGTTTTTGTTTGAACGTTTCTTTGTCATAAGAATCAGGCAGGCGGTCGTTCAAAAAGTCGCCGATCATTTTATCTACGTAACGGCGCATTTGCTCATTTTTATGCCAGTCTGTGGGCATCGCGACGCGGCGCGTTTCGTTGTCCTTGAGCTTTTGCAGCAAGGCTTGGGCAGCGTCTTTGACCTTGCGCTGATCGGCCGCGCTTAGATCAGGCTGGAAAAGCAAGTCGAAAATTTCCAGTTCTTCCTCGGTTAGTCCTTCTGCCGCCGCGCGTTTTTCTTCAGTTCGCAGCTTGCGCGCGTAATCTTTCAGCGCCTTAAAGAAACCTTCCACGTCGCTGTTGGTTGAGTTGTAGTTGTGCAGAATGTCTTGCAGCTTTTGAGCTAAATCCACGCGGGTAACGTTACGCTGTAACAATTGCTGCAGGCGCTCTTGCAGAAAATTGACCAGATCGCTGATGGCTAGATTTTTATATGGTGAGGCTTGGAAGCGTTGTTCCAGTTTCTCTAAATCCATACTCGTCAGGTCAATTTCCTCAACCGCCTTAATCGTATATCCTGCTGACACGATGGATTCGTCAATCAGGACATCAGCTTTGTTGCGAGCATTGCTTAACCTGTCTTCGTCATCCAATTGTCGGCTGATGATTTTGCGCAGGTATTCAAACGCTTCTTTCGCCCGTTTGTACTTGCCGCGCCAGGCACTGTCACGCAGCAATTCTTCGGTCAGGATGTCCGGCTTGCAGGCTTCGTAAAACGATGTGATGGCTGTTTGGTACACCGAAAATTCTTTCTTTAGCTCTTCGGTTTTCGACAACGCATCGGCAAAAGCCTGGAACTGCGCAAGATTCTTGAAGACTTCCGTGCTGTTGATGATCGCCTGCATTTCCAGCCCCTGAGCGTTCATGAATTTCAGACCTTCTTCAATCGAAGCTTCCAGATAATCCAATAAATCGTCGAAATCTTCCGCTGGATATTCGGTCTTGTCGCTTTGCGGGCGGGCGTATTTCGCCAGCGCCTTTTCCAAGCGCCGGAATACACCGATGTAATCCACCACTAAGCCACATTTCTTTTCGTGGCGCTCTTTGGATTTGTCAATCGCCACCAACCCCGCGCTGTCGAGCGCTGGAGCAACGCGATTGGCGCGCGCGATGGTTTGCATCAGCGTGTGGTTTTGCATCGGCTTGTCCAGATAGAGCGTCGAAACCGTTTGCGCATCAAATCCTGTCAGCCATTTGGCGCAAACGAACACCAGCCGCAATTTGTCGTGCGCATTGCGAAAGCGGTCTTCGATGGTTTCGTGATTCTCGCCCCAGGTCTTGTTCATCATTTCGCGGTGCGGTCGAATGTTCAGGTTCAGCTTGTCGAACTTCTCTTCTTCTTTGTCTTCGTAACTGACGATGACGCACATTTCGGTTTCGCGCATCCATTTGCGTTGGCGTTCAAGCGCGGTGCGTTCGGCAGTTCCTTCAGCTAAAGCGTTGATCTGGCCTCGCAACGCTTTGATTTGCTGATCCCAGAGCCGTTTCACCCGGTCATGCATTCTGACGGCAGTTGGCTTATCAATCGAAATCACCATGCCTTTGCCCAGATAACCGCGCGCAGGAAAGTGTTTGACGATGTCTTCGGCAATCGTATCCAACCGGTCGCCATCGGTGATGACCGTGGTGATGTTGGCAAACTCTTTGGTCAAGCGTTGTTCCTGTTCGTCGTTGAGGTTTTCGTCTTCGATAATTTCAGCGTATTCATCATTCAGCGTGTCGTTTTGCAATTGCATGTTTGGCACGCGGTTTTGATAAAACAACGGCACAGTCGAACCATCAGCAACACTGTCGGCAAAATCGTAGCGACTGACGTAATCGCCAAACCATTCCTTGGTCGTTTCGACCGCGTCGAGCAACGGCGTTCCCGTGAAAGCGATGTAATTGGCGCGCGGCATCGCTTTGCGCATGTTTTCGCCCAGGTCTTTGTATTGGCTGCGGTGGGCTTCATCCACGACGACGATCAGATTGTCGCTGTCGGTCAGTTGCGGGTAAGTCGTGCCTTTGCCTTTGGATTTGAATTTCTGGATGAGGGTAAAAACAAAAGATTGCGAGTTCTGGATTTTCTCTTCCAGATCGGCGGCGCTGCGAGCGCGCACGCTGTCTTTTTCTTCAATCAGACCGGAGCGCACAAAGGTTTTGTGTAACTGGTCTTCCAAATCTTCGCGGTCGGTAATGAAGACGAACTTGAAACTGCCCCGTTCCTTGCGTTTGATCTTCTGCACCAGATAGGCCATCGAAAAACTTTTACCGCTGCCTTGCGTATGCCAGAACACGCCCAGTTTGCCGTGCTGGTCTGCGCGATTGCGAAACGATTCAAGCGCATTGTTGACACCCAGAAACTGATGGTTGCGCGCAACGATCTTGGCGCGGTCGGCATAAAACAAAACGAAATTTTCCAGCACATCAATCAGCGTTTCCTTGCGCAATAAAGCCCGCATTACGCGCAGCAAATCCACTTCTTTTTCCGCCACGGGAGCTTCGGTTTCGGCTTCGATTTTTTCCCAGTTGAAAAACTGCTCCCAGTCGGCGGTCATGCTGCCGACTTTGGTTTCCAGCGTATTCGACAACACAACAACCAGATTCCAATCAAACAGTTGCGGAATGTCGCGGCGATAATCCAGCAGGTTTTTGTCATACGCCTGCCGCGTCGCTTCGACCGCGTTTTTTAGCTCGACGAACACCAGCGGCAACCCGTTGACGTAAATCAACAAGTCAGGCCGCCGCGTCGTCTTGCCGCGAATGGTCAGTTGCTGAACGACCGCGAAATGATTGTTGGCCGGTTGCTCGAAATCTACGAAGCGAATGCGCTCAGTCACGGCATCGCCCTGCTGGTTGCGTGTAGGCACGTCGCACCCTTCGCGCAGTAATTTGGTTACGGCGCGGTTGGCCTCAAACGTCGTCAGGTGCGCACGGCTTTGCGTCAATTCCGCGTTGGCGGCATTGAGGACATCGGCAGTGGCGCGCGGATTGAGCCGTTGCAAACTGGTCCGCAATTGCCCTCGTCGCACAACTTCGCGCTCGTCCGCCCGCCCGAATGCTGCGTTGCCGTCATCGGGCAATTGCCACAGGTTCAGATGTTCGTCGTAACCGATTTCATTCATCAGCACTTCGACACAGGCTTTTTCGATGTCGTTTTCGGAAATGTAATTCGCCATAACTGAAACCGTATGGGGGCCGAATTATGCGGGACAAGAAAATTGGAAACGGGGCATTGCGCGTGCTGTCAGCACTATTTTTCAAGCACGCATTTCGTGCGGATAAAGATCGGGGAACCAGCGACTGGCAACGTGTGCGGGGAAACCCAACCGAACAACGCCTTTTTCCGAAGGCGAAGTCAGCAGACCTTCGTCCAACAGGCTTTTCAGGATATTGCGTCCGGTGCGTTCGCTCATTTCGATGATGCGAAAGGCCTCACCGCGCGTCAATTCGCCGCGCGTCGCCACTGCTTTCAGCAATTCCGCTACGCGCGGATGCACAGAAGCGACAGCTTGGCCTTTGGCATCCACAATCATTCCCGCATTCCGTAACGAAACGTATTGTTCCAACCGGCCCAGCAAGCCGGGCAGCGCCAGCAAACCGTTCATATAAGTCGCCTGATCCAGGCAAACTTCCAGAAAGAAGCGGCAAAATTCCGTCAACGCTTTGTCTGATAAATTGCCCCGTCCATCCAGATCGTTTTGGCGCGGCGCATCAGCCGCCGCCAGATGTTGCCGGTAAGCATCGCGCCGCCGCGCCAGTCCGCGGCTGACATTCCACAATCCGTAACCGCGCAGTTGGATGCGGTGCAAATAAGCATCTGTGAACAGCCGCGCCACGCGCCCGTTGCCGTCCAGAAACGGGTGAATCCACGTCAGGCGATGATGCGCGGCGGCCAGAGCAATGATGGGACGCAACCCCTGCATCGTGGCCGGGTCAAAAACCTGAGCGAAGCGTTGCAGAAACCCGGCCAGTGATTCCGGCGCGGGCGCAATGTGACGCCCCACTTGCACAATACGGTCGCGCAAAGCCCCCGCTTCCACCCAGGCGCGCTCTTCACCGCCACCCACCCAGCGCAAACGCTCCGGCAAGGATTCATAAAACTCTTGGTGCAGCCAGCAAAGAAATTCCGCGCTGGCGACGTTGGTCTGCGGTTCGGCGCGTAAACGCTCGGCCAGTTTGACCTGCACTTCGATGTGAATCCGGCTCTCAATCTGCAAATCGCGCTTGTTCGGATCGGCGGAATAATTGCTGTGCATTGCCCGTTCGATGTCCACCGGATGCGTGTTGTGGCCTTCGATCAAGTTGCTGTAATAGCTGTTCACCACGCGCAACAAGGCTTCGATTTCCGCCAGCACGACGGGAGCCAGCCGGCCTTCCAGTTGCGCTGAAACCGCGACGATTTCGCGCGCCAACTCTTCCAGCTCGCCGGTGCGCGCGGGGAAATGCGGTTCCATTTGGCTGATTTCCGTAAACATTTTGCCGATCTGATTGCCGGTCTTGAAAGACGTTAAGTTGAATGGGCGGCGCAGTATAGCAGGAGCCGCCGTTACCCGTACCTTGAAATTTTGCCGATTCTTTCCCCAGCGCCAGCGGCGCGGAATGTTTATAGACGTCGCAGGCGAGATGTCCCAAGCTCCGTCAGGAGCGAAATGTGGCAGATGCCGCTCCGCTGGAGCTTGGGAAATGATGATGCGACATTTCTATAAACATTTGGCTCCGCTGGAGCCAACCGCAAGCTGCCCGCTCATCAAACGCGGTAACAACTTGTCGCGCATTTGGCGGAGCCGGACGATTTGGGATTGCAGGTTTTCAGCCTTTTGAAAAATTGGTTCAGCCATCCGATGGAATTTCATCAGCGCTTCGACTGAAGGAACTGCAAGTTTGGTGTCCATCAAATCGTCAAAGCCAACTTGGGGATAGGCAGCGCCCTTTGCTTTGTTGGCAATTTCTGTGATGAACGCATCAGTCGAAATGGAGCAATAAATAAATGACGAATAAAAAGGTTGATTAGATCGGTTTTCAGGTCACTGTATGGAATACCCGCAAAACTTGAACCAAGCGC
>ERZ1066125.213-NODE-213-length-26849-cov-27.582444_pt1 | contig 26849 bp, 21 predicted proteins | sample MGYA00382772_ERZ1066125 | MGnify/ENA primary metagenome ERZ1066125 (study PRJEB33369, sample SAMEA5778355) | biofilm metagenome | biome: Industrial cooling water; feature: Water cooling tower basin; material: Biofilm | place: United Arab Emirates | collected... | reverse complement strand
ACAACACCGCATCCTGCACTTTCACAGTCACAGTCAACGACACGCAAAATCCGACGTTGACCTGTCCGACGCCAATCGTCACCAACACCGCGCCGAACACCTGCGCGGCGAATGTGACCTACACCGTACCGACGGCTTCGGACAATTGTCCGGGAGCGACGGTGATGTGTTCACCAAGCAGCGGTTCTAGCTTCCCGCGCGGCGTGACGACCGTCACCTGCACGGCGACCGACGCTTCAAACAACACTGCAAGCTGCACCTTCACGGTGACGGTCAACGACAATCAGAACCCGACAATCGCCTGTCCGAACAACATCAGCATTCCGGCGACCAGCGGACAATGCTCGGCGGTGGCGACTTACACTACGCCGACGCCGACTGACAACTGTCCGGGAGCGACGGCGACCTGCACGCCTGCGTCGGGTTCAACCTTCGCGGTGGGCACGACGACGGTCACCTGCACGGCGACGGACGCTTCAAACAACACTGCAAGCTGCACCTTCACGGTGACGGTCAACGATACTCAAAATCCGGGCATCACCTGTCCGACAAACATTGCACTCAACACGGCTCCGGGGCTTTGCACGGCGGTGGCGACTTACACGACGCCTACTCCAACGGACAATTGTCCGGGAGCAACGGCAACCTGTTCGCCTGCTTCGGGATCAACATTCCCGCGAGGCGTAACGACAGTGACCTGCACGGCGACGGATGCTTCCAACAACACCTCGTCCTGCACCTTCACGGTGACGGTCAGCGATAACCAGAATCCTACTATCACCTGTCCGGCGAATCAGACGGCAACGTCATTGGATGGAAACCCGGTTGCAGTGACGTATCCCGCACCGACCGCCAACGATAATTGCCCTGGGGTTACAGTCGCGTGTGTTCCGGCTTCAGGCTCCAGTTTCCCGCTCGGCACGACGACAGTGAATTGCACTGCGACGGATACTTCCAACCGCACGGCAAGCTGTTCGTTCACTGTGACAGTCATCACCTGCACCGGAATCACCTGCCCGTCGGATATTTTCGTCGGCACAACCGGCAATTCGACGACAGTGACTTATTCGTTGCCGACGCCGAATGGAAATTGCGGAACGATCACTTGTACGCCGCCGTCCGGTTCGTCCTTCAACGTAGGCGTGACCACTGTCAGTTGCTCGAGCAGTATCGGCAATCAGACCTGCGCGTTCCGCGTGACGGTCAACCGTGTCAGCGCTTCAGTGAACGATCCGCTGGCCTGCACCGGCCCTGGCAATCAGGTGAGGGCGACGTTGAACATCAGCAACAACGGCAACGTCAACCAGACGGTCAACAACACTACGACCTTCACCAATCTGGTCGGAGTTCCGGGCACTTGCACCGTGACGCCCAACGTCGGAACTTGCACAGTAACCAATGGCAACCTGACATTCACCGGGACGCTGTCATCTGGTCAGACGGTGGCCATCAGCTATCTGACACAGGTCAGCGATCTGGCATTGACGGGAGCGCAGGTTTGCACCAACAACTCCGTCAGTTTCAATGGCGGGCCGCCTTTCGCATTTTCGGTTTGCGACGTGGTGGATTGCCCCTCGGTCGGTCCGGGCAATCCATTCCCGGCGCGATCCGAAGCCAGCGATCAATCGGCAGGTTCCGTGTTGGTTTACAACGTCTACACGTCTTCGGCTTCGACTCCCAATCTGGCAAATACCAGAGTGTCGTTGACCAACGTGCATCCGCAATTGTCGGCGACCGTGCATTTGTTCTTTATTGACGGCACAAGCTGCGCAGTGGCTGACAGTTATGTCTGTTTGACTGCCAACCAGACATCCAGCTTCCTGATGTCCGACCTCGATCCCGGAACGACCGGATTCATCGTTGCCGTGGCTACGGATTTGCTCGGATGTCCGATCAACTTCAATTACCTGATCGGCGATGAGTACGTGAAATTCTCCAGCGGCCACGCAGCCAATCTGGGAGCCGAAGCATATTCGGCGATTCCGGGCGGTTTGCCTGCCTGCAATGAGAATTCGACGATTGCAACGATCAACTTCGATGGCGTCAGTTACAACCGCACAGCACGAACGGTGGCCATATCCAGCATCGGTTCGCGCGCCGACGGCAACGACACGATGTTGATCCTGAATCGCCTGGGCGGAAATCTGGGGATCGGAACTTCTTCTTTGGGGACGATTTTTGGAATTCTGTACGACGATTCAGAAAACGCCATCAGTTTCACTGTCACCGGCGGTTGCCAATTGCGAAGCTCGTTGACGAACAACTTCCCGCGCACCACGCCGCGCGTTGAACAATTCATACCGGCTGGCCGAACCGGCTGGATGCGCCTGTATTCGCAAAGCGATCTGGGATTGAGCGGCGCAGTAATCAACTTCAACGCCGGAGCGGCCAGTTCTGCCGGAGCCTTCAACCAGGGACACAACCTGCACAAACTGACCTTGTCCGGCGCGGCAAGTTACGTTCTGCCGGTCTTCCCGCCAGGCTGTTAATACCCTATCGGCAGTTTTCAGAAGCCGGATTGGTCAAACTCTTCAAAACGTGGAGTCAGATCAATCCGGCTTTTTACTTTCGGGCATAAGCAATGTGGCGACCATGCCCGAATTGGAAAACCAACCGAAATCATCCAGAAACTCCAACGAATTCTCCAGAAATCTGGATAAACTCTATCACCGTTTTCTGCAAACCAACTGTAAGTTCCTGATGCTGCAATGCCTCACTTGAAAAATCCAATTCGGCACAATCATTGCCTTAATTCTTTGTTGTCCCAAACTTACTTATTCCCGACATTTTTGTTTACCACAAAAAAACTGGCAATCACTCTAAGCCAGAGACACCTTAACCATAGTCTTTTTGTTTTCCGTATCGCTCCAAATCATCAGTGAATCTGATCTGAGTGATGGAGAGTTGCTTCAAATCAAGGCCAATCCCTTGTTAAAGAACTTTCGGGGCGGTTTTCCCATTTTCCGAATTCTGATTTCTGGAGGTCAGCTATGAAATTTCGCAGTTTCCTGCGCTCAGCAACGGTCTTAGCGTTTCTGGTCCTGCTTGGCGCCGTGGCGCTCGGCCAAGTCTCGCGCAGCAGTTTGAGCGGAGTGGTCAACGATCAAAATGGCGCAGCGGTATCAGGCGCCAAAGTGGTTGCCAAAAACGTCGCAACCGGCGAAGAGTATCAAGCCACTACAACCGCCCAAGGCGCATACACATTCCCTTCAGTTGCGCCTGGCCAATACACGGTCAAAGTCGAAGCTACTGGCTTCAAACGTATAGAAGCTCAGGGCATCACCATTGAAATTGCCACTCCGGCATCTTTGAATCTGGCGCTGGAAGTGGGCGATGTCAGCGAAGCCGTGGTGGTCAGCGGTGAAACGCAAGACATCTTGAACACGACATCCGCAACGTTGACCAAAGTCATCAGCACGCGCCAGGTGCAGGATTTGCCGCTGACCGGACGAAATCCGCTCGATCTCATTCGTCTTTCGCCCGGCATTTCCGTCACCGGAGATGACGCTCGAAATGCCAGCGTGGGCGGATTGCGCGGTTCGGCGACCAACGTCACGCAGGACGGCATCAATGCGATGGACAACTTCGTCAAAACGAGTTCGTTTTTCGCAATCAGTGCGCCTTCTTTGAACTCCACCAGCGAATTCAGCATTTCGGTGGGGACGAACGGCTCCGAATCCGGTCGCGGCGTCGCGCAAGTCAGAATGGTCACCAGATCCGGCACCAATGATTATCACGGCACGCTGTTCTGGCAACATCGCAACGACGCGCTCAACGCCAACACTTTTTTCAACAACCTCGCTGGAGTCCCCAGACAAAAAGTGCGGCAAAACTTCTTCGGTGGCACCATCGGTGGCCCGATCCGGCTTCCCAAGAAAGCCTTTGGCCCTGTTGCTTACGATGGACGCGATAAGAGCCATTTCTTCTTTTCGTACGAAGGTTTCCGCGAGCCGTTTTCAGTGACTCGTAATCGCACGGTGTTTACCGAACAGGCGCGCCAGGGAATTTATCGTTACACGGATGCCAGCGGCGCAACGCAATCGCTGAACATCTTTTCCATTGGCAACCGACAAGGCGCCAACCCGCTTATCGCCAATTTGCTCAGTGGCATTCCGCTTCCAAACAACACCGAAGTGGGCGACGGTTTGAACACCGCCGGTTACCGTTACAATGCCAACGGATCGAGTCCGAACGACAAATACGTAGGACGTTTCGATCAGCAGCTTCTTCAAAATTCCGAAATCGGCTCTCACAGACTGGAATTTGTCTACAACTACGCCAAATTCCTGCTGACCCCTGACACCTTCAACGGTCTTGATGCGCCTTTCCCGGGTGGCGTCAACGCTCTTCAATCTTCCGAACGCACTCTGGTGACGGCAGCCATTCATTCGACCTTTGGTTCGCGTATGACCAACGAAGTGCGTGTCGGGCATCAACGCGCGCCAGTGGGATTCATTCGGGAAAGCAATCCAGCCCGGCCTTTCATCACGTTGCCATCCGTCACGACTCCTGACAATACCTTCATGTCACAGGGGCGCAATACGTTGGTCTATCAGTACATTGACAATTTCTCGCTCGTGGCGGGCGCGCACTCGTGGAGGTTTGGCGGAGACTTCCAATCAATCACGGCGGCGACGTTCAACGATGCTGGAATCAATCAGACAATCAACATCGGAACGAATGCGGCAAACCCGGATGGAATCGTGAATTCCATGTTCCCGAATCTGCCAGCGGGCGCAACCGGCCAGGGTATTGCAGACCGTGGGCGTGCCATGTACCGCACGCTGACGGGACTGCTTGGAACCTCCAATGCCACCTTCAACGTGTCCAGTCCGACTTCTGGATTCGTGCCTGGAGCAACACGAGATCGCACCTTCAAACAACGTATGGTCAGCCTGTATGGGCAGGATTCGTGGCGCGTGCGCCGCAACTTCACGCTCGGTTACGGCGTGCGTTGGGAGTTCCAGGGCGTGCCGTTTGAATCGAAAGGCATCGCCATCCAGCCGGTCGGCGGTCTTGACGGCGTCTTTGGAGTTTCGGGGCGCGACAACCTGTTCAACCCCGGAGTCCGCAGAGGCCCGGCAGCGACTCCAATTGATTTCGTAAACGGCGACACTGGCATCAAGCTTTATAACAACGACTGGAATAACTTCGCTCCGTTTTTGAGCATTGCTTATTCGCCGAACTTCGAAAGCGGCCCACTGCGCTGGCTGTTCGGAGCCGAAGGCAAAACTTCGATCCGCGGCGGTTATTCGATTTCGTACCTGCAGGAAGGTTTCACCGTCGTCAGCAACGCGCTCGGCGTTGGCACGACCAATCCCGGATTGATCCAGACGGCTGCCAACAACGTGCCAACGGGCGTGCTCGGAGCGGCAGGCGTACCACTGGTGACGCCGGTTTTCTCGATCCCAACTACCGATGCAGCGAACTTCCTGATTAACAACAACAACGGCATTTATGCTTTCGATCAAAATCTGCGCACCCCGTATGTGCAACAATGGTCATTCGGCATTGGCCGTGAACTGGGGCGCGACACGGCGGTTGAAGTCCGATACGTCGGCAACCATGCCGTGAAACTCTTCCGCGGCCTCAACTACAACGAAGTCAACATCTTCGAAAACGGATTCCTGACGGAATTCCTGAACGCGCAAAGAAATCTCGCTGCCAACGGCGGATCGAGTTTTGCACCAGGTGCGGCGGGCACAGTGCCGCTGCCGATTTTCTCGACGTTGTTTGCGGGGCTGACAGCGGCCAACGGATTTTCCAATGCGACGCTGATCAACAACCTGACCAATAACAACGTCGGTGCGCTGGCCTTTACGATGGCCAACAGCCCTGTTTATCGCAACAATCGCAACAATCTGACCTTCAACGGTCAACCGTCGCCGAACTTCTTCCTGGCCAATCCGAACGCCTCGTTTGCGCAAGGGCTGACCAATGGTTCCTTCTCGAATTACAACTCGTTGCAGGTCGAATTGAACCGTCGTATGTCGAAAGGGTTGTTTGGTGGAATCAGCTACACGTTCAGCAAAGCGATCACAGACAGCGCTGGACAGGGCAACTCGCAAAGCACACTCGAATCCTACCGAACTTTCCGTGACATCCGCCTGGATCGTTCGCGGTCTTCATTCGATCAGACGCATCGCCTGGTCGGCAACTACATTTATGAATTGCCGTTTGGGCCGGGCAAAAAATGGTTGAATTCGGTTCCGGTGCTGAGCAAAGTGGTCGAGGGTTGGCAGTTGGGGAACATCATCTCCTGGCAATCTGGCACCCCGATTACGGTTTACTCGGGACGTTCCACCTTCAACCAGGCCAATCCGGGCCTCAACCCGGTGCAATTGGCAGGCATCAGCTTCGAGGAATACCGCAAAAACGCGGGAGTCTTCAAAACCCCGTCGGGTGTATTTTTTGTCAATCCGAGTCTCTTGAATGTGACGACCAACGTGCGTGGACAGGCGACAGGGGCGACGATCAAACCGGGACTGTTTGAATCTCCCGCTCCGGGCACTTTCGGCAACTTCCCGCGCAATGCGATGACTGGGCCGTCCTTCTCGCAATGGGACTTCAGTCTGATCAAGCGAACGAAGATTACCGAAACTGCCAATGTCGAGTTCCGGACAACCTTCTACAACGCCTTCAATCAAGCCAACTTCATCTTTGGCGACATTGGGGCGTTCGATACGGCAAACTTTGGCCGTATTACTGGTCAGCGCGGCTCACCGCGTATCATCCACTTCATTGTGCAGATCAACTTCTAAAGCCACGGCTGCAAAAAGTTGAATGCGAATAACCAAAGAGCCTGAATGGTAAAGGGTCAGTTAAACCCACATCATTCAGGCTCTTTGTTTGAGGATTGCTTGATCTCTGCGTCAGGAAGTTTGCGAAACTCAAGCAATGTTTCCATATACCGGTCATTTCAACCCGCGCTACTCACCTCTTTCAACACAGGAAGGCCTTTTTGCCACACATTTTGAGTAAATAATGTCTTTCACCACATTTTGACTCAATTTTAGTTTTGTTCTTCCAGAAAGTGGTTGATTCCAAACTGCTTCTCATAAAAACCAAGCCAAATAGTCATCATTATCGGTTTGACAACGGCACCCAATACTAACTATTCCCTAGACTTATCAATACTTTAGCACAAACGATATCCTCCCACGGCACGCGAGCAAATTTATTTTCACAATAACAACTGATTGGCACACCAGATGCTATCTTTACGATTTGAAGATTTACCCTTTAATTCATCAACCAAACAGTCATTTTTTAGTTTTACGTCCGGTCAAAGTCCGCAATATCGGAAAAATAGATCGGCCAACCGAGCATAGCGACAAGAGCTTAAGCGAGGTTGACTTGGAAAAATGTGTGTCCCCGGTTGGGCGCGCTTGGCAGTAAAACCCAATTGTTGAAAGTAGACTAACGAGGAGAGCTATGAAACCAATTAAGTATGTGGAAAAAGGACTTTCGGTGACCGCCGGAGCCTTGTTCAACACGATTCAGTTTTTCAATAAGTTTAACCCGAACGAATCTTTTATTCCGAAATGGTCGGATAAACCCCTCCAAAAATCCTGGCAGAAAACCAAACCGACGTTGGGTTGGCCGCGTGTGACTGACAGCTTGTGTCCGAAGTGTGTCAAAGAAGCTCGCAGCCGCATCATCGAAAACGGCGAAGACCCGTGGCAGGTAATCCAGGAACGTCCAGGCGAAATCAAAGCGACGATCATCGAACGCAACAACGAAATCTGGATGGTCAAAGACTGCCCTGTTCATGGTCACTTCGAAGACATGATGGCTGTTGACGCCAAGTTTCTGGAACACATCGAAACGATGTACCCAGGCCGCGACATTGACGCGCACAACGACGAACACGTCCATCACCACGCTTCGTCCACCATCAAATACGGACGCGGTTCAGTGCTGACGATTGACCTGACCAATCGTTGCAACATGATGTGCGACCCCTGCTTTATGGACGCCAATCAGGTCGGCTTCGTCCACGAACTGTCGTGGGAAGAAATCAAAGAAATTCTGGACAACGCCATTCAGGTCAAACCGCGCCGCCAGATGTCCGTTCAGTTTTCCGGCGGCGAACCGACGCTTTCGCCTTACTTTCTGGATGCGGTTCGCTACGCGCGTAAAGTTGGCTACAACTCCGTGCAAGCCGCGACCAATGGTATTGAGTTCGCTAAATCGAAAGAATTTGCGCGCAAAGCCGCTGAAGCCGGTTTGCGTTACGTCTACCTGCAATTCGACGGCATCGGCAACGCTGCCAATTCGCACCGTCAGGTCGGCAACCTCTTCGATGTGAAGTTGAAAGCGATTGACAATCTGCACTCCGCGGGTGTGGAAATCGTGTTGGTGACGACCTTGGTCAACACTGTCAACAATGACGAAGTCGGCCCGGTCATTCGTTTTGCGCTGGATAACCCGAAAAAGATCGGCTTCATTTCGTTCCAGCCGGTTTCCTTCACCGGACGCGATGAAGACATCACAGACGATCGTCGCTTGCGTCAACGTTACACGCTCTCGCACATGGCGCATGACGTTCGTAAACAGGTCGGCATCACCGATCCGCACAAAGACTGGTTCCCGATTTCGTTGATGAGCGCGTTTGCGGATTTCGCCGATATGGCGCACGGTCCGGATCGTGAATGGGGTCAGATGAGTTGCGGTTGCCACCCGAACTGCGGAGTCGGCACGGCGGTGATGATTGACAAGGAAACCAAAGAAATGCGCCCGGTTCCCGATTTCATCAACATTCCGGGATTGATCAAGGACATGCGCAAGATCACCGATGCTGCGCGCAGCAAAAAGTTTTCGATGGCGATGATGGCCATGGCTTTGTTGAAAAACTACAACTCCTTCGGCGCGCCGACGCATTTCAAGCTGACGGACTTGCTGCAAAAGTTCGACAAGACCTTTGGCCTTTCCGGCAAGGATTACGGCAAATCCGATCCGACACGCACAATTGAAGACGTCGAAAAACGCCGCAAAGACCGCTGGAACTTCCTGTTCATCGCGGGTATGTGGTTCCAGGATTTGTTCAACTATGATTTCCGCCGCACCGAAATGTGCATCATTCCGTACGGCACACAAGAAGGCGAAATCAGCTTCTGCGCTTACAACACCGGTATCGGCTGGCGCAACATCATCGAAAACATGCACCAGAACGCAACCGTCGCAAAGTGGTATCAGGAGCATGGCCGTCACGAGATTTTCGCCAATAATCACAGCGTCAAACTTTCTGACACGGCCCACCAGTTGAGGGTCAATGCCGATGATTCCGCTCGTGGTCGTGAAAAAGGCGTCTTGCCGCAAACCGCCAAAGAAGAGCAGGCCGCCATGCGCAAACTGTACATGCAGTCCGTGCTGAAGAAAGCCGGCGCTGAACAGAAACTGGTTCAGCTTGGCGGTTTGAACAGCAAGAAGGAAGAAGGCACTGGCGCGGTTTCCGTGTCTGGCGACTAAAGCTTTACCTGAACCAAAAATAGAGGTATCACCCGTACCTTTAACTGACGGCTGACAGTGGTTTCTACTGCTGTCAGCCGAATTTATTGTTGGAGATCATCGAATTATGCCTAGCTCAATGCACGAGCAAGAATCTTTACTGACAACGCTGGAAAATGCGTTTGGCTTCGCTCAAGACCAGGTCAGTTCCCTGCTGGAAAAATATCCTGCCGATTATTACCCGATGTACACCGTTGGCGGAAAGTTCGGCCAGGATCGCAAACGATGGACGCATTGGTGTGACGGCTTTTATCCCGGAATGATGTTCATCTTTGCCGAAGCCACAGGCGATGAAGACTGGCTGGAATCAGCGATCAAATTCTCTACGCCTTTGGAAAATCGCCAGTACGACCGAGCAGTTCATGACCTGGGATTTTTGTTCTTCTCGACGCATCTGCGCTGGTTGGAACTCGGCGGCCCTGTCGAACGCATTCGCCCCTTGCTGATTCAAGCGGGCAAGACAATGGCCATGCGGTTTATGGAAAAGGGGCAATACCTGCGTTCGTTCGTCGAACCTGCTTCCCTGTTCATAGACATCATGATGAACGTCGGAACGATCTTTCACGCGGCAATCGAAACCGAAGACGATCACTTGCTCGACATTGCGCACAAACATTGCCAGACCACTCGCCGAACCATCGTTCGTGGAGACGGTTCGACTTCGCACGAAGCCATTTTCGATTTGAACACTGGAGAATGCCTTCGCCAATCCACGCATCAAGGCTATCGCGGAGATTCCTGCTGGAGCCGTGGCCTGGCGTGGTCGTTGTACGGATTCACGCGGTCATTTTTGCAAAGCGGCCAAACGGATTACCTAAACACCGCGATGCTCAACGCAGATTATTATTTGGAAAACACGCCCGCCGATGGCGTCACGCCCTGGGATTACGATGCGCCGGAAGATGGGGCGTTGGCGAAATCTCAAGTGGATACTTCGGCGTGCGCCATTGCGGCTTCGGGCTTGCTGGATTTGGCTGAAGTCACGCCCGACCAAACCAAATCGCGCGCATATCGAGACTTCGCGCTGACTTCGCTGAAAACGCTTTCGGAAAAATACCTGGGCAATCTGACGCCCGGCTTTGAAGGCATATTGAACGGCGGCGTTTATCACATCCACAAAAACCTGGGCGTTCATGAAGCTGTGCTGTTTGGCGAATACTTTTTCGTCGAAGCCTTGCACAAAGCTCTGGACGTGCTCGGCGAAGCGACGCTGCCAGCCGAGATGAAACCTGCGATCATCAAACCTTACCCAGAAGATTCTCTGCCCGCGTGGGCAAAGACCTGGCAGGATGGCCCTACTGAAGAGGAAATGCCTTCCCCAGACGGAGCCAAACAATGACCAGACCGGTTTCCATCGTTACAGGCGCTGGGCGCGGCATTGGCCGAGGCATTGCCATTGAATTGGCAAAACTCGGTCACGCCGTAGCCATCAACTATGCGGGCAATGCAGCAGCGGCGGATGAATGTTTGCAGTTGGTTAGCGCAGCAGGCGGCGAAGGCATCACGGTCAAAGCTGATGTCGCCTCAGCCGATGACCGCGCGCGATTGGTTGCCGAAACCCTGGCGGCTTTTGGAAGAATTGATTTGCTGGTCAACAACGCCGGAGTCGCGCCCAACGTTCGCGCTGACATTCTGGACGCAGGCGAAGAATCCTTTGATCGGCTGATGAACATCAACCTGAAAGGTCCCTACTTCCTGACCCAAGCCGTCGCCAATCAAATGATCGAACAGGTCAAAAGCGGCAACGTCAGTTCATTCGGCTTGCCGCGCATTGTGACAATAACTTCGATTTCGGCGTATACGGCTTCGGTCAATCGCGGAGATTACTGCGTAGCCAAAGCTGGCCTGGCAATGATGACTTCCCTGTTCGCTGCGCGGCTGGCGGAATTCGGCATCAACGTCTACGAAGTCCGCCCCGGCGTGATTGCTACGGATATGACCGAAGGCGTCAAGGAAAAGTACGACCGGCTGATTGCCGAAGGCGCGTGGCCGATTCGCCGCTGGGGCTTGCCCGAAGATGTTGGCCGAGCCGTCGCTGCACTCGCTCGTAATGACTTTCCATTTTCAACCGGAGAAGTCTTCAACGTGGACGGCGGCTTTCATCTGCGAACGCTATAAGCAAGAGACGACTCGCGCGAACAGCAAAAACAAGCCAGCCACCCGGTGGGACTAATGGGACTGCCAGTTTTCACTATCCTCGAAGCTTCAAGCCCGTGAGTAATTACAAAGGGATTATTTGGTGACCGGCAGGAATCCGTGATAGTTTTTAAGCCATGCAGTACCAAGCGATTTTAACGAATGCTTTTATCCGCCGATATAGCCCCTTCGGTTTACTTTTCTTATCAGTTGCCCTTTGCCTGATGGCAGGCATTGCCGAACAGGGCTATGCTCAACCGGTTCGTCCACGGATCGTTCCTGATAAACCACAGCCATCTGTTGAAAAAAAAGCGTTGCCGAAATCCAAACTGTTGTCCGCCAAAGACCATCGTCAAGCCGAGCAACGACTGAAGGATTTAGGATATTGGACCGGAAAAATTGACGGCAGTTGGGACGTGGCTTCCAGAAATGCGCTGATTGCCTTCCAAAAAGTCGAGCGATTGAAACCGTCAGGTCAATTGACGCGCGCGACCTACGACACGCTGATGACCGCTGACCGGCCAATGCCAATTGAAACCGGCGCGGCTCATATCGAAGTTGACCTGGTTAGACAAGTGTTGTTCGTCGTGGACGACGGCGGGACTGTCACGCGCGTGCTGCCGGTTTCCACCGGCAACGGCAAGGAGTTTTTTTCGGAAGGGTGGGCGCGCGACGCTATCACTCATCCCGGACGGTATCAGGTTCGCCAGAAAATTCCCGGCTGGAAAAAGAGCGCGCTCGGCGAGATGTATTACCCGGTTTACTTTATGTACGGGACGGCAATTCACGGTTCGAAATCTGTGCCGACCAAACCCGCCAGCCACGGCTGCGTGCGAATTCCCATGTTTGCGGCGAAAGAGTTTTATCGCACGACGCCAATCGGGATGCCGGTCATCATCCACAAAGAAACAACCGCTAAAGAGGTGGTCAAACAATCACTCTTGCCGAATTGAACCAACGCTCATGTTTCAGGAAAGCGATTCTCGCAACGTTTCAGGAAGCGTTGCCGGTCTGCCGTTTTTGACGCAAACCACTGTCATTGATCCTTCCAAAGCCAATTGTGTGCATTCGTCGTCACTGAAAATCTGGTAATCGTAACGGATTGAACTGTTGCCGAGCTTCCCCACGATCACGCGCATGACGAACGGAGCATCCAAAGGCAGCATTCGGTGAAAGACTGCGTCAACGTGTTTGCGAGGAAAGTCATATTCACGAACTTCCTGGCTGCCGCTCAGAAATTCGATTCCCACCGAACGTAGCAATTCGACTTCGCCTTCTTCGAAGTACTCAAAGATGCGGGGGTAATGCAACCGACCGGCGGCGTCGGCATCTGCCCAGCGAATTCGCCGTTTCAATTCGATAGAAGCCATCCTTTACCTCATTTCGCCAAACGTTCAATCACGTCGTAATAGAATTTCACTCCATCGGCAAAAGCTTTTTGACCAATACGTTCATCGTTGCCGTGAAAGCCTCCGCCCAATTCCCTGCCCGGCGCAACAAATGGAGAAAACCCATAACTGTGAATGCCCAATGCACGGAAATAATGGCTGTCAGTAAACCCGGCCAGCACAGGGTGCGAAATGATTGCGCCCGGATAACGCCGCCGAACGACATCGGCAACGGCCTTGACCAGATCGGAGTCAACGGGCGAAGCATTGGCTTCAAACGCCAGCACGGTTTCGATTTTGATCGAATCGTCTTTGATGACTTCGCGCAATTCGGCGATCCAACGATCCAGCTTTTCGCCGGGAACCAACCGTGTGTCAATTTCAGCAGTCGCCACAGGCGGAATGACATTGACCTTGTTGCTGCCGCTGAGCATGGTGACGGAAATCGTATTGCGCGTCAGAGCCTTCGCTCCGGGATCGGATTCCAGCATCCGTGCAAAAGCCGGGTCTTTGATCGCTTCACGCAGATTGGAGTATTTGGCGGCCAAATCCGGCGGTAACAACGGAGCCAAAGCTTTGAACGATTGCTCAACCACAGGCGTCAACTGAACCGCAGGCGAATAATCCAACAACCGATTCATCGCGCGCAGCAAACGATTCACGGCGGAGTTCGGACGAGGAATCGAACCATGTCCGGGTTCGCCGGTCGCCGTCAATCGCAACCAGGCTGGAGTTTTTTCCGAAGGGCCAACGCCGACGGCCAGAACCTTGCCGCTCTGATCCACCATATTGCTGCCGCCTTCGTTGAATAAGAATTCGGCTTTGCCCAACAATTCCGGGCGATGTTTGGCAAACCAACCGGCTCCGTGCAACCCACCGGCTTCTTCATCTGCCGTCGCCAGAAAGATTATGTCGCGCTTCAGTGGAACCTTTGCCCGCTTCAGCGCAACCATGACCATGAATTGCGCCAACCCGACAGACTTCATGTCCTGTGCGCCTCGCCCATAAATAAAGCCGTCTTTGATTTGTCCGCTGAATGCTGGAACCGACCAGAACTCAGGGCTGTGTGGAACCACGTCTGTGTGATTCAACAAAATGACTGGCCGCTGGCTGCCGTTGCCTTTCAATCGCGCCCACAACGTTCCGCGTCCTGGGAACGGTTCGAAGACTTGATGTTCTATGCCTTCGCGTTTGCAAAGTTCGGCAAAGAAATTGGCTGCGCGCGTTTCGTTACCGGGCGGATTGGTTGTGTCAATCTTCAGGTATTGAACAAACAACTCAACAGCTTCTTTTTGAAGCGAATCCCAATTGATTGACGATTGAGCCTGCGTCGAACTTGACGCTAAAAAAGTAATTCCCAGCAGCAGGCTGAACAAAGCAGCCCGTCGAACAAAAGTCATGTGTGTCTCCTGAAAATGAGAGTAAAGTTGCGGCATCTTACTCAGTCGCCAATGGCTCGGCAACCGCACGCAACATGGCATCCTTCGATTCTTTCCCAAATCGTTTTTGCAGCATACGCACAAGCGGATAACCAATCTTGGCCATCATCGAAGCAGGGCGTGAAAACGCCAGAATGTCATACCAAACGCTGTCGTCTTTGCGCTGCCATTCGATCAAAAAACGCTCTTCGCCGACTTCATCGTGAGCGGGCAAGGTTCCGTAACCGAAACCGAATCGCCGCGAATGTTCGTCCGCTTCATCAATCACGTACACGATCTTCGCCGGATGGCATGACCAGAAGCCAAAATGACTGCACAACACTGCGACGGTAGAGCCGACTTCAATCGGCGCATTCGGCCAGCACAATTCCAGCCAGCCCAGATCATGCATCTTCCAGTTCCGCACCGCTGCAACTGCTTGCTGAAAGACTTGTTCGCTTTGCCCAAGCTGAATTCGGTTATGGTCAATGTTGTATCCGGCGGGAAGAGCGCCGTTTGTCGCTCCAACATGAGCATAGGACAACGGAAGGTCTCGCTGTGAATCGAGGAATCGTTGAATGCGTTCGGGAGATGGTCTGAGCAGTGAAAACATTACTGAGGAATTGGGAAATTAAGCTGAGGCATAAACTTTGTGAAGTGTATTCGCCAACTCGCCTGGGACATCCATCAAATAAAACATCGAGGCAGCATGCCAATAATCTTCACCGCTTTCGTCAATGACTCGCAGGTATCCATGCCGGGCAGCTTCCTGATCGTTGACAATCTCGTAAAGCTTGCCGATTTCCAAACTGACTTCATTCCCAGAATTATCTATGCAAACGGCAAACTTTGTTGCGTGGTTTTGTTCACTCATAAATCTTCAATCCAATAATGGAGGTTTGATTTTCAAATCACGTTTTCCAATTCCATGAGCTTCATACCAATGAATTTCGGCAGTGTGTATGGTGTCATCAAGCAATTTCACTTTAGCAATGCCTTTCATTTTTCGTCAGCGCCCATTACCAAATTTTTTGCGAAGTTTGGCTAAATCACGAATGCCTTTGCCACCAGCTATCGTTTCAATATTCGTAATCGCACTGATGACTTCAAATCGCATTTGGCTTACCCAGTTGCAAAGAATTGTTCAACGTCTTCGATCTTACGCGTAACGCGCGCAGGCGGCAGGCTTTTCAGAAAACTCTGGCCGTAGTTTTTCGTGACCAGTCGCGGATCAAGCACGGAGATGACGCCGCGATCTGTTGCGCTGCGGATCAACCGACCGATTCCTTGCTTGAGCGTGATGACGGCTTGCGGCACGGAATAATCGGAAAAACTGTTGCCGCCGTGATTGTCCAGGTAGCGTTGCCGAGCTGCGACCACTGGATCAGATGGGACGGCAAACGGCAGCTTGTCAATAATCACGCACGACAACGCTTCGCCGCGCACATCCACGCCTTGCCAGAAACTCGCCGTGGCGAACAAGACGGCGTTCGGCGTTTCGCGGAAACGATCCAGAATGCCCGACCGCGAACCTTCGCCCTGCATCAAGACCGGAAACTCTATGCGGTATTCGACCAGTTCGCGCAAAGTTTTCATTTGCGCGTTGCTGGTGCAGAGCACAAAAGCGCGGCCACGGCTGGCGTTCAACAGTTTGATGATTTCGTTGGCAGCGGCTTCGGCAAAACTGCCATCGCGCGGATCAGGCATTTTGGGCGGCAAATACAGCAGCGATTGAGTCGGGTAATCGTAATTCGATTCGGCGATCAGTTCAGAAGCTTTATCAATCCCCAACCGTTTGCGAATGAAGCTGAAGGAATTGGCCGTCGTCAATGTCGCCGAAGTCAACACAACGCTTTCGATCTGACTGAACATTCGGTCGTTCAAAATTCCAGAAGCGTCAATTGGCGTCGCCTGTAAAAACACGCCGCGCCCGCGTCGTTCGCACCAATTGACGAATGTGTCATCGCCGTTGAGCACCGTGAAATCCAGATCGAATTTCAATTGTTCGGTTCGGCGTTTGATCGCGTCCATTTCCGGCGGAGCGTCTTTGACGCCGGTCAGTTCAGCGCTCAAACGATCCAGCGATTGCCGTAAAGCTCGAAACCGTTCTCCGGCTGGCGACAAAACCTCCTGCCCATTCCGATCTTTGCGAACGAACATCTGCGGACGAATGACAAACCGGCCTTCGCCATTGAAGGTGGAAATCGAAAATCCAGATTCGCCGCCCAGAAACGTCATCCAGAAGTATTCGGCATGTTTGGCAACGCGAGCGGAGACTTTGGTGATTTCGCGCGCCGAATCCACATCGGCGATTGCCAGGCGCGAAATGTCGTTGAGCAGATCGTCCACCTGGTAATTGGAAACCGTTGCGCCGAAGTATTGCGCGGCGATGTCTTCGATCTGATGCGCTTCGTCGAAAATCACCGCACTGTAATCCGGCAACACCTGCCCCCACTCTTTGTCGCGCAACGCCAGGTCGGCGAAAAACAGATGGTGATTGACGATGATGATTTCCGAATCGAGCGCACGCTGGCGGGCTTTGGTGATGAAACAAGCGTCAAAGTCAGGGCATTTTTGGCCAAGGCAGGTATCCGACCGAGCGTCAATGTGTCGCCAGAACGAAACGTTATCAGGTAATTCGACCAACTCCGCGCGGTCGCCGGTTTCGCTTTCATACGCCCAGTTTTTGACCAGGTCGAAGTGATCCATTTCGTCCAGCCCCTGCAACACCGGCTGGGATTCGGCGCGTTTCAATCTGAGCAGGCAAAGATAATTCGACCGGCCTTTCAGATACATTGCCCGAAACTTTTTGGGCAGGACTTTTTGCAGAAATGGAATGTCTTTGTTGAAGAGCTGTTCCTGAAGATTCTTGGTGCCGGTCGAAATAATGACACGCTTGCCTGTGGCGATGGCAGGAACCAGATACGCCAATGTTTTGCCCGTGCCGGTTCCGGCTTCGACCAGCAAGTGATGTTTATTCGCCAACGCATCGGTCACGGCTTCGGCCATCGCCACCTGGCCGGGGCGATATTCATAATCGGGATGATGGCGAGCGAAAAGCCCTTGAGAGCCAAAAATTTCTTCCATGTTTGATGTTTGGTTCGGATCAGATTTTTGTTGCAGCATTGAAACCGCAGTTCAACATACTGACCTGCCGTTTCCTGCTCCTTATTGATATAAGACTACACTCTCTTTCTCTTTTAACACTATATGTGCCGAAAATTGCTAAATGGCCCACAGACTTGACATCTCTTTTTAGAAGTGTAAATTTAACAATAACAGGAAATCAAAAAATTAAAGCCCCTTCCACTGTTCAACAAATAGCCTAGTTGTCTCGCCGTTTAATCTTGCTGTGGGAAAGGGATAGGTTTTATTTTGCTAAAGCCTATTCAACCAATTTACCTATTTAGTAGGAGAAACCGATGAAAGTTAAAATCTTGAGTGTAATTTGTTTAGTCATGTCTGTGGCGTGTTTATCCTTAGCAGTAGATGCTTCAGATAAAAACACGCGCTCAAAAACCAAAAAAATTATCTCGAAACCAGTGGCCGCAAAAGTAGCCAAGGCCAAGAAGCCTGTAGGCGGTTGCTGGTACTGCTATCAAGGAAGCAGCCCTACCAATGATTGTCACTGGGGATGTTTTGGAGAAACCGCACCTGGAAACAATCCCTGTGAAGGATCTGATTGTTACCAAGAGAACGGGCTTTGCGTTCTCATAACAGGTTGTATCCAAGACGAAGGGTTTGCTCAAAGAACGGCCAGACTCGCATTGCAGGCGGGCCAGCAGATCGATCAAACCTACCTGCTAAACATCTCCGAAGAGACAATTCGGGAAGCAGCAAAGAGCCATCCACGAATTGCCGCCATACTGGCAACTCTCAACGGAAAACCGGCAAGAGTTGGTGTTAAAATTGTCGTTCATGCTCCGCCAATGGAAATTAGCACAAGCGATGTTGAGCACTGGATCAACCGCAATACTCCTGAAGGGGTTATCTATCATGAAAACTTCATATTAAGGAGTGCTGCACTTGGAAAAATCTTGGCAACGGAAGACAAAAATTCTTCGCTTAAGATTGAAATTATGCCCTCCATTGGCGGTCTGGAAATAACCATCCCTGACAATCCGTGGACTGGGCCAATGTCGCTTTTACGCATCCCAGCTAACTACAGGCTGAAGGAAAATAAATAGACAATTTCCTTTTCCCTTGAGCTAAAAGGCGTCAAACGTCCACCAGAGAAATTGTTCTAGCTGACAGCAATCTCTCAAAACAATAACCGGGTCTTCAATTCGCAGTCAATGTGTTGCGAATTGAAGACCCGGTTTTCATTTATCTGGCAGATTTACTTTTTCAAGCTGCGAATGTGAGCGACCACGGCTTTGACTTCCGCCGGTTTCAACTTGCCTTTCCAGGCGGGCATGAAATCGCCTTTGCCATTGTTGATGTCGGCTGCGATTTTGGCGTCGCTATGATTTTTCTGCCACGTAGCGCTGGACATATCTTCAATGCCCTGCTTTTTATATTTCGCATCGCCCGTGCCATCAGCTTTATGGCATTTGGCGCATTTTTCAGCATAGATTTTTGCGCCGTCCTGAAACACCACAGGCGTCGTCGTCGTCGCAAAACTTCCCACCGACAACACAATCAGCGCTGCCGCCAGCGTAGCTGTGCAAAGAGTAAACTTGAGTTTATTCATTGTAGATTCAATCTCCTTGGTTTTAGTGCCGGACTTGCCGGGAATGAAAAGGGGTTACTTCAATTTTAACATCCACTCGACAATCGCTCTCTTGTCGGCTTCAGAAATATCGGGAAAACTTGCCGGCATTGGCTTCTTCAGATCATACGCGCGCGCGTCTTCCATGATCTTGTATAAATCCTCCGCCGTGCGTCGAGGCTTGGCGGACATGCCGGTCAGCGGAGGTCCCAGATCGGCGTCGCCTTCGCCGTTGGCTCCGTGACAATCGGCGCAACTTTCCATGTAAGCCGCCGGAGCCGCTCCGATTGCCCCTACGCCATCCGCCCCAACCATGGCGGTGGTTGCCCCTATGATCTGCGGCTCAAAAGGCGCTTGAAAGAACGCATGCATTTCCTCTTCTTGCTTTTTGAGTTTTTCGGCGAACTCAGGGTTGTTGCGATCCTGATGTTTGGCCAGAAAGATCAATCCGACAGAACCAGCCAGAGTCAACAAGAGCGCCAGACTGGCAATAGGACGTTTGAACGGATTGCGTTCGGCTTTGCGATCCAGAAACGGCAACAAAAACAATGCGCCAAAAATGATTGCGGGTATAACAGCCGTCGGAATGATGGACCAGGGGCCTGGAAACCATTTCAGTAATTGAAACAGCGGCATGAAATACCAGGGCGGACGCGCCAGGTAATCCGACGAAGGATCCGCCACCGGCCCAAGTTCCGCCGGCATTTTCATAGCCATATAAACCAGCGTCACAAATACAACCAGCATGGCCACCGAATCAAAAAACACCTGTTTGGGGAAAAAGCGATCAACCTTGTTGTCGTCACGGTTGTGATACGGCCCAGCCGGCCCGGCTTTGCGAAACAACGCCACGTGCAATCCGGCCAATAACGCCAACAGCAACGGCAGCAAAAACACATGCGCCGTGAAGAACCTGGACAAGGTAACGGTGGTCAATTCCGTTCCGCCAAGCATGATTTTTTGTTGAATCGGACCTACTACTGGAATTTCTCCGGCGATGGAAGTTCCGACTTTCGTGCCGAAATAAGCAGCTTGATCCCAGGTCAGCAAATATCCAGTGAAGCCAAATCCCAGCACGATCAGCAGCATCACGACGCCAATGACCCAGATCAATTCGCGTTTCTGCTTGTAAGCTCCAAACAGAAAGGTTTGCGCCAGATGCGCGACGGCCAAAATGACCATCGCGCTCGAACCGTAATGGTGAATGCCACGCAGCAAAGCTCCTCCCGGCACGGCTTTCTGAATGTAAGCGACGCTGGCGTGCGCGTGGTCGGCGGTCGGCACGTAATACAAGGTCATGACGATTCCCGTCACCACCTGAATCGCAAACAGGAATAACAACGCGCTGCCCAAAACATAAGCCCAGCGAGCGCCGCCGCGTATGGGTTCGTTCAAGGCTTCGTCCATCAAAGCCTTGACGCCTGTGCGCTCATCAACCCAATCCACCAGTTGGTCAACTTTGGATTTGTCAGCCATATCAGCTCAAGACCTCCTTTTGCGCAATGCCCTGCTTGAAATCCTGATACCGAACCTTCAGCACGTCGCCTTCGATCTTGTATTCCAGCGAATCCAGTCCGCGCGGAGTCGGCCCGCCCTGCGAATTGCCCGCCACATCCCACGTGCTGTCGTGACAGGCGCAAATGAACACATCCTCTTTCGCACTGACGGTGCAACCCAAATGCGGACAGACAGAGGTGAACACTGTGACTTTTTCTCCGTTGCGAATCACCCAGACCGCTCGTTGCGCTTGGAATTTTCCCCAACCTGCATCTTGAGAAACGACAACGTTGCGTTTGACAGGTTTGCCTTCGGGAATTTCCGATACCGGCCCCAGATCAGACCAGTTTTCCACTCCGGCAGCAGATAAAGCAGGCGATATGGCAAACCGCCCGATGTTGATTCCAAGCACGGCAGTAATCCCTCCGGCAATCAACCCGGAAAGTATGCCAAGAAATGAGCGGCGTTCGCCGTTGTCTTGTGTTGATTGATGATCCGACATTGAAACAAATCCTCCTGGAAATCAGCGATTGTGACACTTCCGACATTACAGACACACTTCGCGGCGAAATTCCGGGCTTGAACAGCTCAGCCGTGAGTCAGTGCAATTGTCGTCAATGACTGCTTTTTTGATTCTAGAAACCTGTGGTTGAAAGAGTCGCAATTCTTAACTCGACAGGCGAATTTTGCAAATGCGCGCCGTTCAATTTTCACGTCCGAAAACGGCGAGACGCACCGCCTGCTCATCCGCTAAACTTCGATCATGGTTATGGATCATAAAAGTTGTTACCAGGCAGTGTTGTCGCACGATACGCGTTTTGACGGAGTGTTTTTTGTCGGCGTTTCCAGCACCAGAATTTATTGCCGTACGGTCTGCACCGTCAAAACCCCTCGCCGCGAAAATTGCAGTTTTTTTTCGACCGCCGCCGCCGCCGAACAAGCAGGCTATCGTCCTTGTTTGCGTTGCCGCCCGGAACTCGCGCCCGGCAATGCGCGCATTGACGCCGTCAGCCGTTTGGCGGCATCGGCGATCAATCGCATCGAAGACGGTTTGCTGACGGAAAAACGGCTGGATGAATTCGCCGCTGAAATGGGCGTCACCGACCGGCATTTGCGCCGCGTCATCCAAAGCGAATTTGGCGTTTCGCCCATCGAGTTGATTCAAACTCAGCGGTTGTTGCTGGCCAAACGATTGTTGACAGACACTGATTTACCGATCACCGAAATCGCCTTTGCCAGCGGCTTTGCCAGCTTGCGACGCTTCAATGCGTTGTTCAAAGAACGGTATCGGTTGAATCCGACCGAACTCAGAAAAACGCGCACAACGGCAGCAGTGGATACGCTGGTGTGCGAATTGTCTTATCGTCCGCCGTTGGATTGGCAATCGTTGCTGAATTACCTGAAAGCCCGCGCGTTGAAAGGCGCGGAAGCAGTCGAAGGCAATCGTTACTTGCGAACCGTGAGCGAAGGAAAACAAGTCGGCTGGATCGCTGTTGAACCGGTGGAAGGAAAATCCGTGCTCAGGGTGGAATTATCGGTTTCGCTGGCAAAGGCGATTTTGCCAGTTTTGGCAGGCGTTAAACGAGTCTTTGATTTGAAAGCCGAACCCAACAGAATCGCGGAGCAACTTGGCGAACTGGCAACGGCGAATCCTGGTTTGCGCGTTGCAGGAGCGTACAACGGTTTTGAAATTGCCGTTCGCGCCATTCTCGGTCAACAAATCAGCGTTAAATCGGCGACGACGTTGGCGGGACGTTACGTCGCCCAATTTGGCGAGCCGGTGGAAACACCGTTTGCGGCCCCGCTTGCAGTATTGACGCATTTGTCGCCAACGCCGCACCGCGTCGCCGCCGCTGAGCTATCCGAACTGACTTCGCTGGGAATCATCGCAGCGCGCGCGAAATCAATTTTGGCGCTGGCTGAAGCTGTTGCATCCGGTAAGTTGCATCTTTCGCCCGGCGGCAATGTCGAACAAACGATGGATCAATTGAAACAACTTCCCGGCATTGGCGAATGGACGGCGCAATACATTGCCATGCGCGCGCTGTCATGGCCGGATGCGTTTCCGCACACTGATTTGGGCGTATACAAAGCCTTGGGAACGAATAAACCAAAACAGGTTTTGGAAATTGCCGAGGCCTGGCGTCCCTGGCGCGCTTACGCCGTGATGCACTTATGGAAATCTTTGGAGGGAGACAAATGACGACTTATTACACTCGAATTGACAGCCCGATTGAATCTCTGCTGCTTTCTTCTGATGGCGAATCGCTGACCGGTTTGTCCATGGTCACGCAACGTCACGGGCCGTTTTTCAGCGATGATTGGAAACGCGACGACAACGCCAGACCTTTGGCCGAAGCGCGGAGACAACTCGCCGCTTATTTCGCCGGAGAACTGACCGAATTCGATTTGCCGTTGAAGCTGATTGGAACTGAGTTTCAAAAGACCGTCTGGCAGAAACTGCAAAGCATTCCTTATGGCGTGACGATCAGTTACAGAGAACTGGCAGAGCGAGTCGGCAACCCCGACAGTTCGCGCGCAGTTGGCGCGGCCAACGGACGCAATCCGATTTCGATTATCGTTCCCTGCCACCGCGTCATCGGCGCGAACGGAAAGCTGACCGGTTACGGCGGCGGCATGGAACGAAAAGAATGGTTGCTCGCTCACGAAAGCAAGCGTTGACAAACCGGCTCAGTTTTTCTTCGGCGGACTTTGCCATATCACATTGACGATCATCCATTTGCCATCGAATTTCGCCAGATGGAAATAATCGGTTCCCCATTCGGCAACCAGCTTGGCGCTTGCCGTCTGGTCTTGCACTTCATAAATGGTGATTTCTTTCGGCGCGTCTTTTCGCAGCTTGCCTTCTTTGTTGTAAGTCTTGGCGACTTCGATCAGCCGTTCAAAAGTCATCGCCGAAGCCGGACGATAAGTTTCATCCGCAGGCGGACGATAAAACCCGAGTTTTGCCAGCTTGGGATGAACGCTGCGTTCAATGCGTTCCGGCTGGACGTTGTAAACGCCTTCGACATAATCCAGCACGGCCAGTCGCACCGATTCCTTGTCATTGTTCGTTTGCCCCAAAATCGTGTTCGCAGTCATTCCTGTCAAAACCAGACAGGCGATCATCAGCAAAAATCTCGTTTTCATATTTCCCTCTCTTCGAAGTTTGAATTCAACGCGCAATGGCGTTGGCGTTTTTATAGCTGCCATATTTCAACCAGTTCAACGCTGGTTGCTGGCCGCCAAGCGATTCAGCAATGATTTCCGGCACAATCTTCAAACCGTTCGCGCCGTTGGTGAAGACCACCAAACCGAATTGCTGTTTGTCATACATCACGACATAAGCCTTCATGTTCCCATTGTCGCCCCAATGCCAGTAAGCCAATCCGTCATCGGTCTTTTGCAATCCCCAGCCCAGCCCCCACGAAATCGAAGCCGATAATTTTTCCGGTGGCTTGGCGGTGTTGTTTGTCCCGCTTTCGCTGACCTGAACTTGCGACGTTGACATCTGCCGCCAGGTCGTGCGTTTCAAACCTTTGCCGTTGGCAACAGCAACCAGAAACTTGCCGAAATCCTGCGCCGTAGTTCGCAAACTGGCAGCCGCATTGTGTTGTGTGGATTTGTTCTGACCAGTCATCTGGCCAGCGTTGCTGTGACTGAATGCATGCTGGGCGACATAACTTTCCCGCCAGATATAGCTGCTGTCGTTCATTCCCAGCGGAACGAACACCGAGCGTTTCATAAAGTCATTGAATTTTTCTCCGGTGATTTTTTCGACGACTTTGGACAGGTAAACAAAACCTTCGCCGGAATAGCTGAATCGTTCGCCGGGCGTAAAGTGAATCGTCAATGAATTGTTCTGCCGTCGCCAGTTTGGAAAACCCGGCCTGTGGCTGAGCACGTGGCGCGCGGTAATCTGATTGATTCGCGCGTCTTCGCCAACGTCGTAATTGCCCGGCAGGTATTTGGTCAGCGGCGCATCAAGATCGAGTTTGCCTTCATCCACAAGCTTCAAAACGGCATAAGCGAAAACTGGTTTGCTCAAACTGGCCGCTTCAAAAACAGTATTGTCGGCAACTGGTTCTTTCGTCTGAGCATTCTTTACGCCAAAGCCTTTGTGCCAGACCAAAGCGCCTTTTTGAATCAACGCAATGGAAAGGCCTGGAACGTTGCCTTCTTCCAGCAATTTGGGAATTGCTGCGTTCAATCGTTGGATGATCTGTTCCTGTGAAGCTTTTGCCCGCAACGGGACGGAAGCCTGTTCCTGCGCGAATGCGCCACCAATTCCCAAAACCAAACAGATTCCACTCAACAGAAAGCGAAATTTCGCAAACATTGAAAAACACCTCTGAGTTTGTTGAAAGTTGCAACGGAGAGATCACGATCACTTGCGGTCAACTACCCAACGTTCCGATTGGCCAATCGGTTTCCGCTATTTCAGGCCAGCTTTTCCGAGACTGAGGAAAAAGCTCGTGCAACAAACGCGGCGGGATATTGCAGCTCAACGCATAGCGCTGGAAATTGGATTCGTGGGCGAGCAGCCGCTTATTTCCGAAGTATCTTGTCCATCGCCTTTCCTTTCGCCAACTCGTCAATCAATTTGTCGAGATAGCGAATTTCGCGCATCGTAGGCTCTTCGATCTCTTCGATGCGGACACCGCAAATCACCCCTTTGATCAAAGCCCGCGAAGGATTCAACCTCGGAGCTTCCGCAAAAAATGTTTCAAAGTCCGTTTTGTCGCTCAGTCGGCCTTCAAACTCAGCTTGGGTATAGCCTGTCAGCCAACAAATGATTTCATCTACTTCGGCTTTGGTGCGCCCCTTCTTCTCTGCCTTTGTCAGGTAGTGGGGATAAACGCTTGCGAAGCTGGTCGTATAAATTCGATGCTTTGACATAATGAGTTATGGCTTTCATTTATCCACGCGCTTCGATTGAAGCGTTGGAAGTTTTTTGAATGTGAAAAAGACTCTTCTCGTTTTAATTGCCCAAGCCGGGATGGCTGCGGCGCCTGGTCAGGCCGTAGGCGAAGTCTTACGAATAACAATCAACCCGGCCAAGTAGGCAGCGGCAACTACATCGTAAGCAAGACACCAACCCGGCCACCATATCGGGACACCGGGATTCGCGATCACCGCGTGATGAAAGAAATCAAAAACGCCGTGAAGCGCCAAGCCAGCAACCACGAGCCAGGGAGTCTTCCGAAACCCAAGCGTAGCCAACGCCACAAAGACAAAAGCTGGAATAGCCTCCGCGACCAGAACACCTGTGGACCCGGCCATCGCTGCAAATAGCAGATATAAGGTGGCAATGACGATCAACACTACTGGGTAGAAGCTGCGATCTTTGTCGAAGCCAATCACCGTGGCAAACAATCCAACTGCACTCGCAGCGACAATTCCAATGATATATTCCATATTGTTTCTTCGAGACGGGGTAACTATGCGGCCTAACGACTGGCATCACCGGGCCGCCGCCCTCCGATAAAAGATAAGAAATCATAGGCGGCGGCTCCGCTGCAACGCGCTGTTAGATGTTTTCTGTTTTCAACGACGCCTTTCCTTCATCAAGTAATCGTTTCAGTTCGTTTTGTGCCGTCAACGGAAACTCGTGTTCGTACCATTTGTCCTTATAACCCGTTAGCCCGTGTTCCTTTAACACCTGTTGTGAGGCCGAGAGTATCGCCCCAGCCAATGTCCTTAACCGACAAGTTGCCTCAAACAATAGTTCCCCTTTTTCATCTGGTTCGTGATTCCATAGTTCATTGAACCATAAGATTTTGACCGTGACTTGTTGCTCGTTGTGTCGTTTGAATAGCCAACGATATTCGCCTGGCTCTTCGTCAAAAGAAGCCGTTGCTTCGGTATTGCCCATTACGATGTCAACGATCGCTTGCAACAAACTTTCGAGCGCGTGACTCAGGTAGGAGGCTGTTGTGGTGATAGTTTGCTCATCCACCGTTAGGACACATTGCGCCCAACCAGAACCAGTCAATTTATAAGAAACCTCTACGCTCAATTTGCTTTATGTTCCTTCTTTGGAATGACCTTTCTTTGCCACAGACATCTAATATCGCGTTCACCGGGCGCGCGCCTGTAAACGTTAATTACGAACGCCACGACGGGCGCGCTCTGGTGCAATGGATTATAGGTGTTCAAGCGGAAAACTACTGCGGCGTAGCCAGTAAC
>ERZ1066125.209-NODE-209-length-28135-cov-29.719088_pt1 | contig 28135 bp, 27 predicted proteins | sample MGYA00382772_ERZ1066125 | MGnify/ENA primary metagenome ERZ1066125 (study PRJEB33369, sample SAMEA5778355) | biofilm metagenome | biome: Industrial cooling water; feature: Water cooling tower basin; material: Biofilm | place: United Arab Emirates | collected... | reverse complement strand
GCCGTTTTCATCGTTTCAGGGCGTTGTCGCAAACGACATGTCAGACTCCTTTTGAATCAAGTTTTCGCCAGGAAGCAACTCTTCCCAGTTTGTCGTTCTTTTTCTGCGCGCTGCTTTCAACGCGAAAGTAAAAGAGCAACAGTTATGCCTGAAAATTCCAGTTGACGATTGACGCCTGCCAAGCTGCTGCAAATTCAAGAAGAACAATTGAATTGAATGTTTGCTGAAATCCACGTTGATTCATTGGCGAAAGTGAACGGTGATTGGCTGGCGTACAGTTTTACTGTAGCTCTGACGGACAGTGACCGTCTGCTTTTCAGCAACAACAGGTCGCCCGAAGTTGATAAAGAATTGTTTTGATTGAATTGCGGCGCAGGCATGGCGATTGCCTGAACAAGTAGCAAGCGCTAACGCTGATTACAAAAAGGAACTGGAGGGCCAATGACAATGATGAAGTTACGCGAGGCATTACGTTTGAAACGTTCACCGGTGGTTTTGGGAATCTTTCATAACACGGATGAGCTTTTTCGCGCCTGTGCGGTGTTGACGGATTTCGGTTATCCGAAAGAAACGGCGCGCATTTCCAGAATCGAAACAATCATGCCGGTTACCAATGGCGGAATCTTTGGGGCAATCCACAGACATCTGACCATGAAAAGAATCATCTTCGCCCTGGCAATCGTTTCGGCTGTGACGATTGGCGGAGTTGTATTGGCAGAAATGCCCAAAAACGCTCTGGCGTATTTGCCGGAATCGTTGCTGACGATGATTTTGTCGTTGCTATTTTTTTCGGCAGGATCGCTGGCCTGTCTGCTGGTCGGATTTTTGATCTGGGCGCTGATTCATCCAATGCTGGCCCATGAAAAGAATGAATCCGGCAAGCCAGGGAAAAAAGAATCAATGGCGACTTCTTTCACGGGCAAGATCACTCTTCGCATCAAACCCAGGAATTCGGTTGATGCCAGCGACATTGCCCAAGCGTGGTCGGAAATCGGCGGACGTGTTGTCTCGAATTGACTGTATGATCCGATTACAAGGTGTATTCCAGGATTACACCGAGTCCCAATGGACATTACGAACAGGATTCCGAAACGCTGAAAAATGACGCATTTCACGCCAAAAATTTGTGGCCCATATTTTGCCGACTGTAATCAGTGGCAAGAGAGATTGGGGCAGCGTAACGGCCACGCCGCCACTTACCAAGCTTGATGAAGACTGGCGGGAAAGTGGCCGCCAAATGAGCCGCTACGCCACGCGATGCGGGTTGGGCTGGGCGATACTGGGGAGAGCAACCAGCCTGACCCGCTCAAGCGTGACCGATGCCATCCCGTCGCAAACTCCTGCCTGTCGCCTTAGAGTTTCTGAAACCGACAACTCAGAATCACTTGAACAAAAAAATAACTGAGGTCAAAGTGCGTTGCTGATTCCCGTCACTCGATGCCAGGCGACGATATATCTTGATATATCTTGAAGACACGTCAGACAGTAAAGACGATCAGACACGACCGAATTTAACTGCGCGCATCCCTTATTCACAAAACTCCAGAGCTGAAACGAAGTTTATGCTTACCCCTATTGAAAGAAAGTTATTTTCGTATCTTGGCGTCATCCTTCTTGTGCTCATTACCCTGGTCTTTTTGGTTTATCTGGGTGTGCGCACCATGACCAAAGCGGGCGATGACGTAACGCATACGTTGCGGGTCAAAAAAGAAATTGCCGAACTTTCCGCCGAAATCAACAAGGCGGGCGAACAAGCTCGCGAGTATCTGTTGACGGCTGATGCCAAATCGCTGGAAACGTTCGCCAATCTCAAAAGACAACTGCCGGTCCAGATTCAACGAATCAAGCGGTTGACCGAGGACAATCCTGCGCAACAGGAACGGCTGGCCAGAGTTCAGCAATTGATCGAACAACGGGTGAATCTGAATGAACAGATGATTTCGGCCAGACAGCGCGATGATTTTGAAACCTTCCGGCGCATTTTATTCGGAACCGCTTTGGCGCAAGTCCGCGAACAAATTTCATCAGCCATTGAGGAAATGCACGAGGTGGAAGAAGCCCTGTACATCGAAAGAAGTTCGGTTCAAACCAATAATGCAAAGCTGGCCGCGGCTGTGGCAGTCATAGGCACTTTGATTGCTGCGGCATTGCTGTTTGTGACCGGCGTCAGTTTGCGTCGCGAAATCGCCAGACATCTGGCCGGCGAAGAAAAACTGCGCGAGCGCGAACAGCAACTGCGATTGGCTCTTGGCGCGTCAAAAGCCGGGTTGTGGTTTTGGGACCTGACCACCAAGGAAGTCACCTGGTCGAACGAAAACTTTGCCGTATTTGGAATTTCCCCAGACAGTCGCGCGCCCAGTTATGAACTGTGGACAGAGTTATTGCACAGCGAAGACCGTGAACGAGTCGAGCGGGAACTGGAAACGGCTCTGGCGGAGCGCAGGGAATTCAACACCGAATATCGCATCGTCCGGCCTGACGGCGAAATGCGACGAATTCTGGTCAGAGGAACAACTGCTTTTGACTCTCCCAATCACTCCGTCTGCATGAGCGGCATCAATCTGGATGTGACGGAATTTCGACAGGCGGAAGAATCGCTTTATGAAAGCGAGGAACGTTTCAGACAGATTGCTGAAAACATAGACGCAGTGTTGTGGATTCGGAACTTTGCCAGCGGAAAGCTGGAATTTTTCAGTTCTGGCAGTGAACGCTTGTGGGGAATTCCGGCGGAAAAATTGATGACGGGTTCGGCGCAATGGTTTGAATACATCCATCCAGACGACCGTGCCACGGCCAGCGCAATGATGCAGGAACAGATTGCCAGGGCGAGTCTCGATCAGGAATATCGGATTGTGACGCCGGAAGGACGAATGCGCTGGGTGCGCGACAGGGCGTTTGCCATTAAAGATCGCAATGGGTTGCCGCGTCGCATTGTCGGGTTTTCCGTTGACACGACTGAGCGCAAACAAGCAGAAGAAATCAAGGCGGCCTTGCTCGCCCGTGAACAGGAAGCGCGCGCTCAGGCGGAAGCGGCGAATCGCACGAAGGATGAATTTCTGGCCATCGTTTCTCATGAGTTGCGGTCGCCGCTCAACGCCATGCTGGGATGGGCGCGAGTGCTGCGAAGCGAAGGCGTTGACCAGCAAACGCACGATCATGCGATCCAGGTCATCGAACAAAGCGCCGAAATGCAGTCGCGATTGATTGAAGATTTGCTCGATTCGGCTCGAATCGCTTCGGGTAAACTCCGCATTGAATCTCGTCCGGTCAATCTGCTGCCAGCCATTCGATCCGCGATTGACACGGTTTTTCAGGAAGCCGAGCGCAAAGGAATTTCAATCGAAACCGAACTCGATGCCGGCACAAGCCAGGTGATGGGCGACGCGGGACGTTTGCAACAAATCGTCTGGAATCTGTTGGCCAATGCTGTGAAGTTCACTCCGGCGGGCGGAAAAGTATTTGTCACCCTGAAACAGGAACCTTCATGGGCGACGATCACAGTGCGTGACACTGGCATAGGCATCAAAGCGGATGATCTGCCGAACATTTTTGACCGCTTTCAGCAAATAGACAGTTCCAGCACGCGCCGGGCCGGTGGACTTGGGTTGGGACTGGCATTGGTCAAAAACCTGGTCGAGCTTCACCACGGCACAATCACAGCCGCAAGCGATGGCGAACGTCTGGGATCGCTTTTCACAGTCAGATTGCCGTTGCTGTCTGAAACCAGCCTGAAACCCGAAATCGTCATTCAGGGAACGAGCGGGCCGCTCAGTTTTCCTCCCGTGCTGGCCGGGTTGCGTATACTGGCGGTTGACGACGAAGCCGCGGTGCGCGATTTGGTGGCGACTTTGCTGAAAAAATATGGCGCGGATGTGACTTCGGCGGCCTCCGCCGCGGAAGCGATTGCATTTCTGACCAACAATGACAACGCCGAACGATTCGACCTGCTGGTGTCTGACATAGGCATGCCGGGCGAAAACGGTTACGCCCTGATGCGGCGCATACGCCAATTGCCGGAACCGCTCGGTCAAATTCCCGCAGTCGCGCTGACCGCTTTCGGACGTTCGGAAGATCGCATCAGCGCTCTGGAAGCCGGGTTTCAAATGCACGTTCCAAAACCTGTCGAACCAGCCGAGTTGATGATGGTCATTGCCAGTTTGACTGGCCGTACAATCAGCGCCTCTCAAGGATGAATTAACCTGGAGCAATTGCGCGAAGTTACAAAAGGAGTCCGCCATGTCGCGCGGCGCGACGCCCAGAAACGATGAAATGCGGTGAAACAGGTTACTAACCTGTTCTACATTTTCCCAGGAGTTTTTGTTATGACCCAAGCCAGAATTCTGGTGATAGACGATGACACAAACGTGTTGGACCTGACGCAGTTCCATCTGCGCAAACAGGGGTTTGAAGTCGTGACCACAGACAATGGTTCTGGGGGAATCAACCTGATGACGGCGCAATCTTTCGACGTGGTTCTGACGGACATGCGATTGCCGGATATGGATGGAATTGATCTGGTGCGACAGGGAAAGGAGCTTGCCCCCGACACGGAGATCATCGTCATCACGGGGTTTAGTTCCATCGTCACCGCCGTCGAAGCGACCAAAGCCGGAGCTTACCAATTCATCGAAAAGCCTATCAATTACGACAAACTGCTGTTGACGGTGCGGCAGGCCATCGAACGCCGCCAACAATTGCTGGAATTGAAACAACTGCGCGACCGGGTTCAGCCCGATTCATTCGGGAAAATCATCGGTTCCAGCCGCGCCATGCAGAACATTTACGCGATCATCGAAAGCGTAGCCGCATCGGACGCCAACGTGCTGATCGTTGGCGAATCCGGCACAGGCAAGGAACTGGTGGCCAGCGCGGTTCACGAACGAAGCCTTCGCGCTCGAAAACCATTCGTCAAAATCAATTGCGCCGCTCTGCCAAAAGAGTTGATCGAATCTGAATTGTTCGGCCACACGAAAGGCGCTTTCACCGGCGCGGCGCGCGACAAGGAAGGTTTGATCGCACAAGCGCGCGGCGGCAGTCTGTTGATGGATGAAATCGGCGAAATGCCTCTGGAGTTGCAACCGAAACTGCTGCGCGTTTTGCAGGAGCGGGTTTTCACGCCGGTCGGCAGCGAAAAACCGTTGGCGTCGGATTTTCGGCTGATTTGCGCCACCAACCGCAATCCATCGGACGCGATTCGTGAAGGATTGCTGCGCGAAGATTTGTATTACCGCATCAACACAATCGAAATTCACGTGCCGCCATTGCGCGAACGAGCCGAAGACGTACAGCATCTGGCGGAATACTTTCTGAACGTGTTTTCAGAAAAATACCAGCGCCCGGCAAAATCATTGTCGCGCGAAGCATACGAACGACTGTTCGCTTACAACTGGCCGGGCAATGTCCGTGAATTGCAAAATGTCATGGAGCGCGCCGTGTTGATGACCAAGGACGAGGTGATTGAAGCCGACGTTTTGCCAATGACGCCTTTGCTTGCGCCGCAAGTCGTTTCTGAGTCGCCCCAAACCGCGGCTGAAAATGGCTCATTGCCGATGACAGCCTCCGCCAAGTCCGTGGCTTCGCACAGCCAGATGGACAACGCCGATTTCGATGAATTGTGCCGTTTGCTGGTCAATAGTTTGCCGATCCCAGGTTCCGGCGAGGAAGCTCAGAACATTTTCGAGCGATTGGAAGGCGGCATCGTCCAGGAAGCGTTGTTGCGCACCAAAGGCAACAAGCAGGCAGCCGCAAATATGTTGGGGCTTTATCGCCCTCGGTTGTACAGCATCATCAAGAAACATCATTTGCTGGACGGCGATGACACAGGACAATAACAACAACGCGCCAGAGCGGTTCATTGCTCTGGCGCGTTGAGTTTGAAAAAGTGTTTGTCGGTTGGGGAACCTGCGCTCCCCAATTTCACCTTCAGGCAAGGCTTTTGGTTTGTGGTTCGGCAAACAGCGCGGCGAAAGCTTGATATGCGGATGTTCGCTCGGATTGCCGCTGTCTGACCCAGGAACGAACTGTAGCCAAAACCTGTTTTGGAGAGACGTTGAGGGGCTCTGTTTCCTGTTGCCGGCTCTTCGCTTGAGAAACAATTTCGTGACGTTTGACCAATCTTGCTTTCTTCATAATTCCTCCCTTGTTCAGGTTTGTTGAGCAGAAATGCGAACAAACCCTGAAAACTCGTTTTGCGTTCAATACGCTTGCTTGATGGAATGATATGCGGCCAGAAAGGTCAGCGCTCCGAATACGGAAACCACCAAACTGTAGCTGCTGACTGTTGCCCAGGCAGTCGTGCCGAACAGCATGAACAATACTCCGCCGACAACGGCTCCTGTCACGGCCAGCAGCAATTGACGAGTTGCCTGTTCAGCATCGCGCGGCCCAACCAGCCAATGCCAAATCAGAGCCAGAATCATTCCCACAATTGTCCAAATCAAAAACAACATGACTTTTAACTTCTCGGCTCACGTGCATTAACAATTTTCTTCTCAGGATTGATTTGAAACCGGCGAGCGAGTCGCAAGCTTTTGCCCGAGACACGCTCGCATTGAACGAGATCGAAATTAAATCGGTTTTCAATTGGCGGTACGGTTTAGCCACTGAGTCGCAGAGGATCAGAGAAGAATTTAGAAACCTCTGTGTCTCCGCGCCTCAGTGGCAAATTCCGTACATAGATGTGAAATCTGATCTAGAACTCCGCCTTGCGAGCCGAATATCGCTCCAGAGTATTCGGGAAGGCATTTACCGCTGCGGGCGCATTCACTTTGCCGTCCTGCAACACCTCCTTGGCAGAGACACCCTTGCCATAAACGTCTTGCATATCATCCTTGTCAGGTTTGATGACCACGCCTTTCAATTCCAGCCCGGCAAACAAACCCTTGCTGCGCGAATAAGAAAGAATTTGCGCGTCCATCTTCAAATCGGTCGAAGCGCCAGCCTGGCGTCCGACAGGCCCAGCCGCAACAGAAGCGTCAGCGCCAAGCGTGAAATCATTCGACAATAAACTTTGCATGCCGCCTTTGTTCATAAACAGCAGCACGAAATCCGTTGCCTGCGCGCCGATCTGCAACCCAAAGCTGCCGCCGCCTAAATTGAAATAAGCTGGCGCGCTCCATCCGGTTGAGGTGCGACAACTGGCGACTCCGCGACCGCCACGACCACCGACGATAAAGCCTGCTTTGATGACTTGCGGAAAGACCGCCACGCATTCCGCCTTGTCCAGAATCTCGCGTGGAATTTCCTTGTCGGGAATGTCCATGATTTCCTTGAAGACTTCTGCCGCTTTTTGCGACTGATTCTTTTCGTCTTTCAGACGCCCCTGCGCCAGCACAGATGTGCTCAACAACAACGCAATCCCAAGCGCCGACATGATTGACAGTCCGATTTTATCTTTCATTTTTTTTTCTCCTTCCTTCTTGTTCAACGTGATTCGTTGTAACGACGGTTCGTCACCAGTCATTCATCAATTGTCTAAAGCGCAACGCGACGCCCTGTGATGACTCGGATCAACAGGACAACCAGCGCGATCAGCAGCAGAATGTGAATGAAACCACCCAACGTATAAGAGCTGACCATGCCCAACAGCCACATAATCAGCAGGATTACGAAAATCGTCCAAAGCATAGTGACCTCCCTCTCAGAAATACCGGTGGAACTATTCTCTGTTAAAAAGTGGAGCGCATCTCAATCGTAAAGAGCTGCGCTCCTCTTGCAGGTTCGCCTCCTCTGAACTCCCCAGCGAAGACAATTCGCTTAATTGCAAGGCTCAGGCCACAAACATTCACCGCCGTAACCTGCTGAAATGTAAGAATGTTATTTGGTCAGCGGAATTGAAAAAGAGTCTGGCTGTATTCGGCCAATACGACTTCAAATGCATCAGTGTGTATGCGTGAAATGCACGGTGGAAAGTTGGAATGCTTTGGCTGACCTGTCCAAAGTGAGTTTATCGGCGATGGATGGCTGAGTTTTCCAATAAGACCGTGACAAATTCCGAATACTCGTCTCGCTTCGGCAATTCGTAATTCGATTTTACTGCTGCTGCTTGGTAATAACTCCGATAAAGCTGAATTCGGCAAATTTGGCTTGGCTGATGTTTCCAGCTCACACTTCGCGGGTCAAGTTGGTGTTATCAATTACGAATGGCTGTTTGGCTTCCAGACAAGCGGCCAACAAAATGCGCTCGCGGTTGTGCGTCTTCAGCATGTCCAAATTGATGCGGACGTGCGTGGCAAAGAATTGTTCACGGAAAAATGTTGATTTTCCGGTGGCTTGAATGCCGATGAAAAGTATGGATTCCATCAGTATGCTTTTCCCTTCACAGTATCCCACCCTGTGAACGCTGCATTTCGCTCAAAATTAACGCTACTCATAGTCTGTCGCCTCATAGTCATCGCAGATGTTAAATGCTCATATGAACGTGACGCAAGTTTTCGCCAGGAATATCAAAAGAATCCGGCTTGCGAAAGGCATTTCCCAAGAGGCATTGGCTGACATTGCCGGTTTGCATCGCACGTATGTCGGAGCGGTCGAGCGTGGCGAGCGGAACATCACTCTGATTAACGCCAATCGAATTGCCGAGGCTTTGGGAGTGACACTCAGCGATTGCCTGAAGGAGCGCAATGAGCGGACGAAAACAAGTTGAAAAATCATTGGGCGACATTCTCAGCCAATACCAACAATCATTTACCGGTAAGGTTTATCTGGAAGAAAACGATGAGTCCGACTTGCTGATGGACGCCTTTGCTCTGACGCCTCAGTTGAAACGCGAAAACCGGCAATACTGGGGACGTGAACTTGGCATGTGTTGGCAGCGTCTTGTCACCGAGCTTTGTTCTCAGACCTGCTCCGACTTCTCCACTGGTTTGCGAATTGGCGGAGACGAACTCTGTGATTTGATTGTCGGCCAGCAGGCAATAGACACCAAATATCGCATTGGTTCTGGTGATTCGGGCACTCTCAAGAAATTCAAAGCCTACGCTAGATTGTTGGCTGAAAAAGGCTACGAGCCAGTGTTGCTGATTGTCAGAAAGGACAATTTGCCTGCCGCAATCAAAGCCTGTTCATCTGCCGGTTGGAAGGTGTTGGTGGAAAATGAAACTTATGAATACATCCGCCAACTAACAACGTTCGACCTTAGAAAGTATCTTCTCGCCAAAGCAAAGGCATACGCGGTTGAGCGTTCGGCCTGACGTTTTTTCTGGCTGATGAAGATGACAACTCATCCAATCGGCTCTTCGCAATTTCGACGTACTCCGGCACGATTTCTATTCCGGCATAGCTACAGCCTAATTTCTTCGCTGCCACCAGTGTAGTTCCCGATCCGGCAAACGGATCAAGCACGATGTGTTCGCCAGAAGGCGGCACGATCATTCCAACCAGTTTTTCCATCAACGCCAACGGCTTCACCGTGCAGTGAACGTTTTCCAGTTCGCGTTCATCACGCGGAATGTTTTCCAGGATGTTCGATTGAAAAGAGCCATCGTCGTTCACAGCGTGGAAAAGGCCGATGCCGTTTTTGAGTAGCGTTTCGACATAATTGTTCACCAGCGGTTTTTGAACTACGACAATCGCTTCCCATTCATTGCGTAAACAACTGTGCCAACCAACCCAGTCCGATGAACTTTCAACGCCTTTCTGTTCCAGCTTGGCTTGCAGGTTCAGGCCTTTTGGGATGCCGCTCGGACGGCGATAAACAATGCAATCCCGCGCGTAAAACCCCGCGCGTTCCAGCGCGACTTGCAGATGCGCCATAGTCCGCGTGCTGTTGAACGCGGCGACAATCGCTCCTTCTTTACAAACGCGGAAAAGCTCGACAGCCCATTCGTAACACCACTGCTCGTAATCCAGGATATTTTGCCTGACGCGCTCGTACCATCGCGCATTGCGGACCCCGCCAGCCAAGCCGCTGCCATAAGGAATGTTTTTAACCAGCGTTTTACTGTCCTGCACGCGGCTGACTCGTCTTTCAATTTCGGAGGCGTTCCATTTGTGGCCGATGAATTCGTAGTTGTAAGGCGGATCGGTAATACAAGCCGAGATGGAGTTGGCTGGAAACTCACGCATCACTTCTTTGCAATCACCAGTGAAAAGCTGATTTTTGATTTTCATCGATTTTCACCTTTTCAAGTTAGGTCGTTAGTCGCCTATAAATTCCCGGCAATCGTTCTGGCAGGCTCATGACATCGTCAATGATCGTGTAGCCGACTTCGCCGTAAAGGTCTTTCAACTCAGCTTCGGATTCGCGGTCAATGGTGATGCAGAACGGCGTGATGCCGGCGATTTTGGAATGGCGCAGAGCCATCTTGGTGTCTTCGCGGGCGTAGCGCGAATCGCCGTAATCGTGGTCATACGGACGACCGTCGCTGAGAACAATCAGCAATTTGGTGCGCGCGTCCTGACGTTCCAGTTCGGCGATGGCGTGGCGAATGGCTGCGCCCAGCCGCGTGTTGTTGTGGTAGGTGATGCCGCCGATGCGGCGTTCGACTTCCGGCGTATATTTTTCGCCGAAGCTTTTGATCGTGAAGTATTTGACGTTGCGGCGGCCTTCGCTGGTAAAGCCGGAAATCGAATACGCGTCGCCAACGGCTTCCAAAGCTTCGCTCATCAAGACCAGGCCTTGTTTTTCAATGTCTATGATTTTCTGTCCCGGTCGCGTGTACGGCTGGTTTGGATGCCGCGTGATCGTGCGCGCCGTCGAAGACGACATATCCAGCAAAAAGCTGACGGCCACGTCGCGTTCGCGGCGAATGCGGCGGATGTAAAGGCGTTCGGACGCTCGGCCTGTGGTCTTTCGGTCAACGAAATGTTCGATTACGGCCTGCAGGTCGAAATCTTCACCGTCGAGTTCGCCTTTGATTTTTCGCAGCGATTCCGGTTTCAGCATTTGGAATTGGTGCCGAATCGAAGAAATCACGCCGGAATACCGCGCGCGAACTTGTTCGACAAAATCGCGCTGGCCTTTGCGGTTTTCGCGCTGAATGACGCGACACCATTTGGCGCGATGATCGCCCAATTCCCGATCCCATTCGTCGTAATAAAAAACTTCGTCGCCGTCCTGCAATTCCTGCTCGCTGGTTTCGGCGTTCATCAATTCGTTCAACAAATCGGAATCGGTCGGCGAAACTTCTTCGGTGGTTTGCGACCATTGATTGAACAGTTCCGGGCGGCGATTCAGTTGCTGTGTTTGTTGCTGTTGATCGTCACCTTTGCCTTCGCTGCTGTCGTCTTGTTCGTCTTCGTTTTCTTTCTGTTCCTGCTCGGTTTCGTTGTCGGACTGGTTCTGGTTGCGACGACCTTCCAACAGTTCGTACACCATAAACGTCGCCATCAACGTGTCGGCGACGGTGGCTTCGTCGCGGCGGACGTAATTGGAAACGATGCTTTCAAATTCATTGATCACGCCCATGTAGGCAATGCGCGCTTTGTCATCAATGACTCCGCCGCAAAGCGTGATTTGAAACAGCATTTCGTAGACGGCCTGTTCGACAGGCAATTCGTTGATCGGCGGACGGCGTTCGATCAACCGCGCGCGGACAAAATCCAGGTCGCGGCGAATGCCTCGGTAAGCCGAACGCAATCGCCAATCTATGCGCCCGTTTTCCAGCGTAGTGAAAATCCGCGTCGCCAGCGTTCCGTTGGGAAAGCGCGACAAGACGGTTTTGTAATCGGCGGCTTCGAACTGAATGTCTTCCAGCGGCGGACGGCGGCGCAATCCCAGATGTTCGGTGTTGGAATACTGCGCGTATTCCTTGTCGCTCATTGCCAGATCGCGCATCGCGCTGAGTTCCCGCTTTTCCTTGTCAGTGAAAAAGCGATCAATTTCTTTCAGCGCCGCGCGAACATCAGGTTGTCCCAAATCGCGTGTGCCGAATTCCACCTGGCCGGAAGCGTGCGCGGCCAGCACTTTGTATAGTTTGAAATCGTCATCGGTCGAACCGAACTCGGCGACGACCGAAGGCAGTTGAATCGTCTGGCCGTCGTTGATGCGCGATTCTTCGGGAATGGAACCGAGCGGCGCAATCGTCATTTCTCGCCCGGTCAGGCCTTCGACATACAGTCGCAACAAATGCGCGACCGATTCCAACGCGACGCCGTCGTGCGAACCGCGCAATTGATCCTGGCTGGATTTCGATTCTAGCGCGTAATAGGCCTGCGCTTTGCGGCGGTCGTTGCGATAAAGTTCCGCGCCGTCGCGCGCCCAGGCTTGAAACTGATCCAGCGAAGCCGAAGCCAGCGCGCGCGGCGAGCTTTTGAAACATTCCAGCGCGACGTACACATTTCGCCCGGCCAGTTCTTCGACAACATCCAGCACGGCATTGACTCGTTCGGGAGCGCGTTTGCGCTGCGTCACCGACATCGTCGCCAACACTTTCGGCGTCAGCTTCAAAAAGTCGTACACAATCGCGTTGCCTTCGTCTGCGACTTTGCGCGTGACGCGACTCCATTTTTCAAAACTCGAAGCGCCGCCGACTTCGATCACCGACCGCGCCGAGCGGAAATATTGCAGCGCCGTCGCGCCGCCGCGTTCCAGAAACACCGCCGTTTGATTGCACAGCTCAACGACTTCTTCCGGGCGTTGAATGAAATCCAGGCCTTCGCCGACCGCGGACAAAAACTCTGCGGCAGTCGCACCGGTGCGCTGCGCGAAACTTTCAGCCAGATTCAAAACGGATTCCGTCGGCGATGACGAGGCAGGTTCGATGCTTTGCAGCGCGGCGAGGGCTTGCGGCGCTGCCGTCAGAACTTCGGTGCTGTGTTTGACGCTGCGATGCGCGACTTCGACGGCAATGCCGAACAAGCGCGTGGCGGAAGCCGGATCGCCGAGCCGAGTGACTGTTTTGGGTGCGCTACGAAATGTCTGCAAAGCGGCAGCGGGCGATAGAACAATTTGTTTCGAACAAAGAGAAATCAACAGCGAGCGCAAGCCTTCGGGTACGGCGTCGAGCGTTGCAAACGAACCTCGATAAAATTCGCTGGCTTCTTCAATGGAATTGGCCGCCACGCGTTTGCCGAGTTCCGCCCAGGCGCGCAAATCGCCATTGTCCAGCAAGGTCGCCACTTCCTGCACGGCCTTGAAAAATTCCATTGCTACTTTGGGCGAGTTGCTGACCAAAGACGCGCCAATGTCCACAGCAACCCAGCCCGGATCGCTCGGCTTCAAGCCCATCTTCATTGCCAGCGATTCGACAGTGTTGCGCGTCAATCCTCTCAGCAATGAACCTGTAAAACTCTTTTTCTCTTCGGACATTGTTTGAATGATGAAGGTTGAACGATGAATGAGGAATGATGAAAGCCGAAGTTCAGGCTTCATCATTCCTCATTCAAACTTCAGATAACGGTAGTGACAATCTCACGAATGCTGCGTTGCAGTTCGGAATCGTCGGTGATGGGGCTGGCGATGGCGATTTCACAGGCGGTGACCGGTTCGACTCCGCGCGCGATCATCTGTGCGGCGTACACCAACAACCGGGTCGAAACCCCTTCTTCCAATCCGTGGCCTTTCAGGTTACGAACCTTTTCGCCGATTTTGACCAGGTCGCGGGCGGTTGCGTCGTTGATGCCGCCTTCGCGGGATACGATTTTCGTTTCGGCATCGGCGTTGGGATAATCGAATTCCAGTGAGAGGAACCGCTGGCGCGTGGATTGTTTCAGGTCTTTCAGCACGCTTTGATAACCGGGGTTGTACGAAATGACCAGCATGAAATCATCCGGCGCGCTGAGCAGTTTGCCCAGCTTTTCAATCGGCAAAATACGGCGGTCGTCGGTCAGCGGGTGAATCAGCACTATGGTGTCTTTGCGCGCTTCGACGATTTCGTCCAGATAACAAATTGCGCCGTGACGGACGGCCGTCGTCAATGGGCCATCGTGCCAAACGGTTTCGTCGCCTTCGATCAAAAAACGTCCCACCAGATCGGTGGCCGACAAATCTTCGTGGCAAGCGACGGTAATCAACGGACGACCGAGCTTGTAAGCCATGGCTTCGACAAATCGTGTCTTGCCGCAACCGGTCGGCCCTTTCAACATCACCGGCAGTTTGGCCTTGTAAGCGGTTTCAAACAGCGCGACTTCGTCCTTGACGTTCAGGTAAAAAGGTTCTTTGGTAATGCGGTATTTTTCGATGGATTGTTCTTTTGCTTTTGCAGCTTCTGTTGCCATTTGGTTCATTGTCTTTCGCACATCCCTGCTTGAAGTGGGGGGTCTGGTGGTAGAATCAAGCGCGCATATTAGCACCGAGTTTTTAATTTGTCAGGCTGAAGGAGTTTTATGATCGCAGTTGCCATGAGCGGCGGCGTGGACAGTTCCACTGCCGCAGCTTTGCTGAAAAACCAGGGACACCAGTTGGTCGGATTTTCGATGCAGCTTTGGAACCAGCGTCGCATCAACGTAGGCCCGGACGGCGAACCGCTGCCCAGCCGTTGCTGTTCGCTGGATGATTTGTATGACGCGCGCGTAGTGGCGCACAAACTCGGCTTTCCGTTTTACGTCGTCAATCTGGAAGACGAATTCGAGCGTGATGTCGTGCGTCCATTTGTCACCAATTATCTGGACGGATTGACGCCCAGCCCGTGCGTCGCCTGCAATTCGTTTTTGAAGTTCGACAAGCTGGTGGAACTGGCGCAAACCGCCGATGCGACGAAAGTCGCCACAGGCCATTACGCCCGCGTCAAGTTCGACGAAACGCGAAATCGCTGGTTGCTGTTGCGTGCCGTCAACCGCGCCAAAGATCAATCGTACTTTTTGTTTGAACTGACGCAGGAACAGTTGAGTTACGCCATGTTTCCACTGGGCGAAATGACCAAGCAGGAAGTCCGCGACATTGCCACCGAAGCCGGATTGCCGACCGCCATGAAACCCGAAAGCCAGGAAATCTGCTTTATCCCGGACGGCAATTATTCGCGCTTCATTGATCGGTATCTGGAAGAAGACCGCGAACGACGGTTGAGCGAAAACGATGTGCCGACCTTTCAACCGTTGGTGCAACTGGAAGGCAAATCCGGTTTGACTCAATTGAAACAGCCCGAATCTGGCCAGATTGTCACCACGACAGGCGAGATTGTCGGCACGCATCAAGGCATTCACCGCTACACGGTCGGCCAACGCAAAGGGCTGGGCATTTCCGCCCCGGAACCGTTATACGTCGTGCAAGTAGACGCCAAAGCCAATCGCGTGGTCGTCGGGTCGAAAGATGATTTGTTGAAACACGAAATGATCGTCACTCGCGTCAACTGGATAGCCATCGAAGATTTGACCGAACCGATTCACGTCTCGGTCAAAATTCGTTCGCGCGCCGAAGAAGCTCCGGCGACGTTGACCAAGAACGATGATGGAACTGTTTTGGTGACGTTCGACGAAGCGCAACGCGCCGTCACGCCCGGTCAGGCTGCGGTTTTTTATGACGGAGACATCGTTGTCGGCGGCGGATGGATCGCCTAGAATCCGCCGCGTGGCCAACCCGCCAACCAGTTTCAACATGGAGAAAGCCATGTCTGACAGTCTTGTAAATCAAATAACCGACTCGTTGCCGCAGCCTTCTATTGATTCGCGGCTGGCTGGAATTGAATCATCTATCGCTGAAATACCTCTGGCACAGCGTCGTGTTTTGACCGAACTGGAAACCATCAAAACCGAACTGGGAACCATCAAAGAAGATTCCAAGAAACGTTATGTTGATCTGCGCGAACGAATCGAAATCAACAACGACAAGCTCAGCGTGGTTCAGCGCGAGTTGAACCAGATTGCCAAAGACATTCGTGGCCCGGCTTTCGCTTGAAACTTTCCAGACTCGAATGCCTGAAAATCCCAACCTCCAACTCTCACCTGAAGAAATGCACCAACTCGGATACTGCTGTTGCCGCCGCCATTGTTGCGCAGATCAATAATCAGCGCCGAAGCTTTGGCGATTTCGTCAAAAGCGGCTTCGAACATTTCCGCCGAGCGATTTTCGTTGAAGGTGTTCAGCGCCACGTAAGCGATGTTGCCTGGCAACATTCGCAAAACCCGTTGTGTCTGTAGCCCGACCGTGAGCAAGGGCTTGGTTTTAGTGAAAAGCCCTTGCTTACGCGCGGGCTACCGATACGCTCGTAAGTCCTATCTCAAAAAGAAGTGTCCTTCTGTCCAAGCTCCGAAGGAGCGCCAGAAAATAGCCCCGTGCGAAGCGCGGAGAATCGGCAGCACAATTTTCCCGAAGCTCCGGCAGGAGCGGCAGAGAACGCTAGCGCGCCGCAACCGTTCCGCATAAAATCCGCTCGCCTTTTTCTCAAAGCCTTACAGTCAGGCTGATTCATCAACGCAGTACCAACTTCGGGTTTGATGTTATGCCAGGTGTGCAGGAGTTTTCTCAGCAAGTCCGTTCCATCATTGATGTCGTCGTTCGCTTTGTCCGCGCGCGCAAACGTGAAGAAGCTTCGATCAGTTTCGGCGCGCTGCTGATTCTGGGCGGAGTCTATCTTGCCAGCGGCTTGGAGAAAGTCGGCCTGAAAGATTTCTTTGCTTGGTGGTACGGCGACACGATTGTTCGCGGGTTGCTGATCGCCGCTGGCATCGGATTCGTGTTGTACGGCGGATACAAAATCTTCCGCTTGGTGTATGTGCCGCCGCTTCCGCCCGGCAAAGATCGTCCGTCGGCGATCAAAGGGCCGCTGGCCTTCACCGAAGCCGACGGCGATTTGTTTCGCAAGCTAGGTCGCGAAAGCGAATTGCAAAAGCTGCTGGGCTTGGCGCTAGACGATCAAGTCTTGCTGATTGTCATTCGCGGAGCTTCGGGCGCGGGCAAGACGTCGCTGCTGCGCGCGGGGTTGAAACACATTTTGGGCGACCGCGCGATCTTTCATTATTGGGAAGCCGTGCCGACCGAACCCGACAAAGGGTTGTTGCGCGCGATTCAGGAAAAATGGCCGGAAGGTGTTGCGAAACCGGCCAGCTTGGAAGAATTGGTCAATCCGGCGGAAACGCTGGGAAGGCAAGCGCACGTTTTCGTGCTCGACCAGTTTGAACAGTTGCGCGGCAATCGGAAGATGTTCGCCTTGCTGCGCCGCATCCTGCGCGAATCCAAACCGCCGCACCGCATCACCTGGGTGATTGCCTTTCGCCGGGAATTCAGCGCCGACTGGATGGATTTCGTCAGCCCCGAACTGGAGCGCGGCCTTCGCCCACCGCAGGATGTTTCGCTGCGACTATTCACCGCCGAACAGGCGCGCGAAGTCATCGGCCAACTGGTCAACGAATCCAATCTGAAAGATTCCATCGAACAATCCGTCATCAACAATCTGGTCGAAGCCGCCACGGTTGAATCAGAAGTTTCGCCCGTGGACATCGGCATCGGCCTGCTGGTGCTGGCCGAACTGCACGAACGGCAGAGCGGCAACACCATCACCATCCGCGATTACCAGTTTGCCGGTGGAGCCGAAGGTTTGCTGACGCAATACATCAGCCGATGCCTGGAACTCTTTCCCAAAGAAAGTCAGGAAGCGATTCTGAAAGCGATGCTGGCGCTGCGCGACCCGGAAACGAACCAGCGCCTGGCCGAAGGCCTGACCGTTGACGAACTCGCGGCGGAATCCGGCGCAGAAGCACGACTGCTGAAAACGCAACTCGACCGCCTGTCGCACCGGGACACCCGCCTGCTCGAAACCGTCACGCCGACGGATGGTTCGCCGCCGCAGTATCGCTTGCCGCACGAACGCCTGGTTCCGGCACTGTACCGGTTGACCGGCAAACTGCTGGCCGAAGTGGATCAAGCCAGACTGAAATTCCAAAACGCCTTCCAGGCCTGGAAGACAAACGACAAGCGGCGGCATTACCTGCTGAAAGCGAAAGAACTGAAACTGGTCGAACGCTTTGAATCGCAAATTCCCTGGGGCAACGACGAGCAGGAAAAGAAAAACTTTCTTTATCGCAGCCAGCAGCGACGCACGATCGTCAAGGTAGCGGGGACGGCGGCTGTCGTCATGCTGATCGGGATTAGCTGGGCAGGCTATCTTCAGTATCAGCGATATGAAGGCAAGCGATACTTACGCGAAAGCGGCTATCCGCCTGAACTATACGATTCTCAGCATCAACTAAAGAAATTGGAGTTGACCGAGCCGCTTGACCTTGAACGTTTCACTTGGCTTACCTCTCAATCCATCGAGGAGCTTTCATTGAAAGCGATACCATCGTCGAATTCGTTGGCCGGACTCGCTTCATTATCAAAATGCAGTTCACTGAAAAAGCTCACGCTTGATCTCAGCCAGAGCTATATCAGTGATTTAGAGCCGCTGAATGAGCTGAGAGGTTTGACCTACCTGACTATTGACCTCCGTGTAAGCAAAGTACGTTATTTGGATCCTCTGACGACGTTGAATGGTCTAACCCAAATGACCCTTTACCTTCGTGGAAATTTGGTGGACGATTTGGAGCCGTTGACAAAGTTGAGTAGTCAGACTCAATTAACGCTTGACCTTCGTGGAACCAATATGAGCAATGTCGAGGTTGAGCAATCTGACCCAACTAATGCTTAATCTCCGCGGAAACCAAGTGAGCAACTTGGAGCCGCTGATGAGGCTAAGTGCTCTTAAACAACTAACACTAAACCTCAGCTATACACCAGTGAGTAATTTGGAGCCATTGACGAAACTAAGCGATCTGACCCAATTATCGCTCGTTCTCGGTTATAGCCGAGTGAGTAATTTGGAACCGCTGACGCGACTGAGCGGTTTGACTCACCTTACGCTTGATATTAGTGCAAGCCTAGTTAGCAATTTGGAGCCGCTCGCGAAGTTGAGCAGTAGGGTCAAGCTTTCTCTCAACCTTCACGGAAAACAAATGAGCTATTTGGAGCCGCTAGCGAAACAAGACGGTCTGATCTTTCTTTCGCTCGACCTCGCTTATAGCCCAGTAACCAATTTAGAGCCGCTATCGAAGCTTAGCGGTCTGACACAACTAATTCTCAGCCTGAGTAACAGCCAGGTGAGCAGTTTGGAGCCGCTGGCGAAACTGGGCGCTCTTACCCAACTCACACTCACCATACAGGATAGTCAGGTGGAAAATCTGGGTCCGTTATCAAAGCTGGGCGGTCTTACACAACTCGCATTATCCATTCGGGATAACCAAGTGGATAATCTAGAGCCATTGTCGAGATTGAGCGGGCTAAGCCAATTTACCCTTCGCCACCGCTGGGCGAGCAATTTGGAGCCACTTACGAAGTTGATTAGTCAGGCTCAACTGACGCTCTGTCTCAGAGAAGGCCGGGTGGACATCTTGGAGTCGCTGTCGAAACTAACCCGCTTGCGGACGCTTTCTATTGAGAGTGCGACCAGAACGCAGAGGATGTATTTGCGAAAGATTCCTGCCAGTTTGCGGGAACTGAAGTTTTAGCGGCGCGGCGTTGCATCAGGTTGTGGAAGGCGGGAGCGCGGATGTCTTGTCCGCTGGAAAAAGAAGCGCGCAGCTTCCTTGTTATGGCAGGTCAGACGTTCAATAGCTGGTGAGCGCGAGCTTTGGCCATTCGCATCACGTGTTCCAGGCACACGTAATGATCCAATTCAGCTTTCTCTTCGTCTGAAAGCCCAGTTGTTTTCTGACGGTAAACGAGATCGGAAACACGTTCCTGAGTCGCTTCAGAAGGATGAAAAGCCAGCACCTTTCTCGGATTGGCTTCGGCGATGAAATCAATGACTTCGTCATAGGCTCTCAGTGGATTCATGGCATCGTTCTCCTCCGATTGAGAAAATCAGGCAGCACGCTTGTGAGTCACATCAGTCGCCGCTTGTTCGGTCTCACTGCACGGTTGGGCGAAAGAGACGACAGGATGGTCTTTTTCCTTTTGCTGCTGCTCACGTAGGTAAGCGACCATCGCAGCTACGTCATAATTGAAACGAGCGGCAAATTTCTCGCGGACTTGATGAAGTTCTTCGAGAATCGAATCAGTAATCATTGCTCGGCTACCAATTCTTTCAGCAGATAGCAGGAGGGCGCAGTAGATGCGTGGCGTTAGGCCGCTCGCTTTTGTATAACGTCAGTTGCAGGTTCTTCGGCTTCGAAGCGTTGCGGGTTTAGCGTGACCAGCGGACGGTCTTCCTTTTTTTCCTGCGCTTGAATGTCGGCGACGATAGCGAAAACATCGTAATTGAATTTAGCCGCCAACTGTTCGCGGATTTGATGTAACTCTTCGATAATCGGGTCTGGCATAGAGTTCTCCCTACCAGTTGCTCAGAAACTCCATGTTGTTTTCCATCTCTTCGGCGGATTTGGCTTTCATCAGCCGCAGCAAGCGCAGGGCTTGTTCGCCGATGCTGAAGCGTTGTTGATGAATCAAGATGATGCCGCCGTGCGCTTTGCCTTGTGTCACGTAGTTGGTGTGCAATGGGATGAAATCGCGAAGATTGCAGGTGCAAATTACCCTGCCTTGTTCGGTGGCATAATCGAGTTGCTCGTTATCGGGCAAGCCTGTTCGTCCTTCATCAACTGCAATTGTCACGTCCACGCCACGCAGCCGCAGATTATGTGCAACAGCGCGAGCCTGTGCATCTTCATCGAAGTACAGCCGAATTGGCATCAGGTACCCTTTCTACTGGTGCGCTCGACGAAGCACTCGCCGCTTGTTTTGCCAACCAGTCTTCACGTGCAAGCCGGTCGTACAACTCATCATCCTTGGAAATGGCCGTATCAATCTCTTCTCGATTGGCATGATAGTACGTTAGCGCCGCGTACACCTGTGCCGCCGACAAGTGGCCGTACTGAAAGGCAATTTCTTCTGGAGATTCCCCTTGCTTGTAACGAACGGCAATGGCTTGTACGGGAACGCGAGTGCCTGCAATGCGCGGGCGCCCGCCAACTATGCCGGGCGTACAGGTAATGAATGATCCGATGTCTACGCTCATAAAATACCTCCGAATTCGGCGACTATGTTACCGCAACCATCCGCGCCTCAGCTACTTCGCCGGAGTGATTTCGACTTTGCGATACAAAATCTTGGTGTGATCGCCCTGAAGCATAATCGGGCCGGGAGCGGCTTCGTCGCTGTCGAGCGCGCCTCCGGTGATGCCGGGGATGGTTTCGTTATCAATGATCGTTTGTCCGTTGAACACCACCGTGACTTTGCGGCCAATCAGCGTGATGTCGAGTGTCTGCCATTCGCCGGGCGCTTTGGCGGCGTTCGTCAGCGGTTTCAGCCAACCGTAGACGGCTCCCATCCGCAAACTGTCAATCACTTGATTGAAGCCGTCGCTGATTTGCACTTCGTAGCGGCCTCGCAAATACACGCCGCTGTTGCCGTTTTTGGGCACCTGAAATTCGATATGCGCTTTGAAGTCGGTGAACTTCTGTTCGCTGATGATGTCGGCGCACGGCGTTTTGTTGGTCATCACGCCATTGGCGACGCTCCAGCAATTCGGGTGATTGTTGTTGCGCTGTTTCCAGCCTGCGAGGTCTTTGCCGTTGAAGAGTTGAATCGGTTTTCCCCAGGCGACGGTTTTGGCCGATGCCAACGCCGGTGCGCGCACGCCTGTCCATTGCAAGGTTTGGCCGGTTTCGTTGACGGTCGTGCCGGTGAGCTTGTCGCCTTCGAGTTTGCCTGTGAAGACCAGTTCTTTCGGCGCGGGTTCGTATTGCGCGGGAATGATCACGGTCAGTTGGCCGTTGGCGTATTCGGCTTTACTGGCGTACCGCATGCTGCCGAAACGACCTACGAAACTGGCCATCAATTCGTTTTCCTTGCGCAGTCGGACTTCCAGCCACGACGGATACGTGGAGCCGTCGGCGGCTTTGACGGTGATGTCCCAACGTCCGAGCACGGCGTCGGCAAAGCCTGCGGTTTGCGCCAGAGCAGGGAACACAAATAAACACACGCTGAGTGTCAGTAGCATTGCCAATCGTTTCATTGAGTGATCTCTTTTCAGTTGCGTGTAGGGCAGATTTTCCAATCTGCCCAGAGGGTTGCACTTGCGGAAATCTCGGCAGGTTGGAAAACCTGCCGTACATTCAGCCGAAAACCGACTTAAAACTGGACTTTCGGTGCGGTCTTTGCGCCTTCGTCGGCTTTGAAAAACGGCTTGTCGGCGAATCCGGTCAAGCTGGCGACGATGACGGTCGGGAATTGCTGTTTGGTGTTTTGATATTCCTCGACGACTTTGTTGTACACCCGCCGTTCCTGCGCCATGCGGTTTTCGGTTCCGGCCAGTTCATCCTGCAGCTTCAAGAAATTCGTGTTGGATTGCAGTTGCGGATATTGTTCGGCGATGGACAAAAACCGTCCGCCGGTTCCCAGCAATCCGCCATCGCGCAAAGTCTGCGTCAATTTGTTGTCGGCGTCCATTTTGGCTTCGGGCGTGGTGGCCGACAGCAATTGCGAACGGGCTTCGGCAATGCGCGTGAACACCTCTTTTTCCTGTCCGGCGTAGCCTTTGACAGTCTCCACCAGATTCGGAATCAAATCCGCGCGCCGCTGCATCTGGTTTTCCACTTGCGACCATTGCGAATCTACGGCGTTGCGTTTAACGACCAGCCCGTTGTAGCTGCTCAATCCGCAGCCGCCCAAAATCAGCGCGAACAACAAAACCGCGCCCAAAACGATCAATCCTACTTTGCCCATGGTGGTTTCTCCTTGAAGTGTAGAGCAGGTTTTCCAACCTGCTTTGTGATTCCTAAGTCAGCGTCTTATGGGGATTCGTAAACGGTGTTTCGAGATATTGGGAGCAGGTTGGAAAACCTGCTCTACAATTTGTCCACGGCCTCGACGACGCGCGTCAGGCAATTCAGATAACTTGCAAACAAATCTTGTGCTTCGATTTCCAGCAACTCTTTCGGTTCGTCGCGCAGACGCAGCACTCTGATGAGCGGCGCCGTGTCCAGATGCAGCCGTTCGCCGATGCGGGTGGCGGTTGCCAAACGTCCGAGCGGTGGTTCTTCGCCCAGCAATTCCAGCATCGGGCGCAAGTAGCGCACAAAACTGACAACGCTTTCGGTCATCAAATTCGTCAGATCGCCGGCCGATTGGCTGGCCGGAATGGCCAACGAACGCAAGCGCAACAATTTTCCGCGCAATTCGGATTCGGTTTCCAGTCGCAAATTCGCTTTGGAAATCTCGGCATTGGTCAGCAGGTCTTCGCCAGCCAGCACGCGGTAGGCGCGTTTCATCGAGCGGAACTCAATCGGGAACACGTCCATCGAAGCGGCAAATTCCGCTTTCGTGAAAAACGTGGGTAGCGAAAATCCTTGTCCGTGCCACCATTCCACAGTCGAACGAACGTGGCGCAACGTGGCTGCGGTCAATTGCCGTGTGACAATCACCAACTGGTAATCGGATTTTTTGGCATTGCCGGGAACGGCGATGGCTGAGCCGTAGACAATCACCGAAACCAGATTGTCGTGTTCGGTTGCCGTCAACCGAGCGACCAATTCCTGAAACGTCATTTCCATAATTGAACTCCAAACACTGGAAACAGCTTTTTACCAGCTATCGCTTGCGCCGCCGCCGCCGCTTTCACCGCCGCCAAATCCGCCCCAATCGCTGCCGCCTCCGCTGTCTCCGCCTCCCCAACTGCCTCCGTGCGAAGAGCCTCCGCCAAATCCGCCGCCACCACGATTGAAAATCAACGGAGCCAGCATCCAGATGGCTTCGCCAGCGACCTGTCCGGCGGAGCTTCCCAACCGTCGTCGCGCGGAACGAGCCGCAAACGACATCAGAATCATGAAGAAGATAAAAAAGCCGATCAGCACCATCAGCGCTTTGCCGCTGATTTCCGGCGCTTCTTTGCCGCGGTAGGCGAACTGGCGATCTTCAATGCCTTCCAGCGAAACGTCCCATTTGGCGGCCAGCGTGTCCACTATGGTTCGCATGCCTTTCATCATCCCGGCGGAATAATTCGCTGCCTGCAAATCCGGCCTCATGTTGCGAATCATCTCTCCGGCCAAACCGTCCGGCAGGTCGCCTTCCAATCCATACCCGACTTCCAGCCGTGTCCGCCTGTCCTGAACCACGACCAGCAGCAACGCACCTTTGTCGCGGTTGTCACCGCTTTTGGCTCCAATGCCCCAGGCGCGGTACAGATCGGTCGAATAATCTTCCAGCGGCTGGCCACCGAGCGTCGTCATGGTCACGACGGCGATCTGAGTTCCGGTCTTTTTCTCGAAATTAAGCAGGATGTCGCCCATTTTCTTTTCGGTGTCCGGGTCAATGACGTTGGCAAAATCGTTGACGTGACCGGCATAAGCTGGGAATTTCCCGGTTTGCGCAGAAACGGGCTTCGCCGCCAAAATCAGGACGCACGCGAAAGCGAACTGAGCCAAAAAAGCCGATCTGGAAGGTGATTTCATCGTTCGGACTTATAGCTTTGGCGGAGTAAAACTGTCAATCGGTGGTTCCGAAGTCTGGTATGACCAATTTCCATCGCTAAAATGTACGCCAGAAATCCAGTTTGACTCGCCGAGAGTGTAAAAGTTACAATCCGCGCCGTTGTTGGGCAGTCCAAAAGCGTTCCGCCTACCACGAACCCCAACGCTTTAGGAATAAGAGACTGCCGAGAAGCTCACAAACAAGTCAGACTAAAGATAATTGCTGGGATTGAACCAAGTTTTGGAGGAAAAGAATTCAATGAGTATTTTTAGCAATGGAGAACTGCCTCGTGGGATGAAAGGTAGTTTTGTCTCCGCCTGTTTCCTCTCGTTAGCCCTAACCCCGTGCCTGTTTATTGATTCTTATGCTCAAGGGCGCGGGGTGTCATCAAACGGATCCGATCTTACTATTGACCATCGCTCCGCTGAGATTCAGCGGGTAATTGACCGTTCGACCAACTATTTCCAGTCCGCCGAAGTCAATTTCAAGGATGGAAATTTTGAAAAAGCGCGCCGCGAATACGACCGCGCATTGGACATAGTGCTGGAATCGGGAATTGACGTTCGCAGCGACACACGGTTGCAGCAGCACTATCAGGCGCTGGTGGACAACATTTTTCGTCGCCAGATGACCTTGCTGACGGCGATGCCTTCGACCAATTCGGCGCTGGCATTCAGCGAAGAATTGCAGCAAGCCGGACAGCCCGCCTCAAAAACTTCACAAGACAAAGAGAAAAAAGAGCAGCAACCCGTTGATCGTGGCGGATTCGGCCAGCAGACCTTTACGCCGTCGCCGTTGGACGAACTGGCCAAGATCAAGTTGACCCAGGACGAAACGAAAAACGCCACAGAACAAGAAGCCGAATCGGCGGTTGCCCAGGCCAAACTGGATTTCAACTTCAAACCGAACGCCTTGATACAAAGCTTCATCAATTATTATCAGGGACGTGGCCGCGCAACGATGGAAAACGGATTGCGCCGGTCGGGACGGTTTATGGAAATGGCGCGCAAAATCTTCAAGGAAGAAGGCGTTCCGCAGGACATTGCCTGGCTCGGTCAAGTGGAAAGCGCCTGGTCGCCGGTTGCGCGTTCGTGGGCTGCGGCCGTTGGGCTGTGGCAATTCATTCCCGGAACCGGCGCTCGTTACGGGTTGAATCAGAACTATTACGTTGACGAACGGTCGAGCTTTGAAAAAGCGACTCGCGCGTCGGCTCGGTATTTGAAATGGCTGGCCAACCGCTACGACGGCAATTGGGAATTGGCGATGGCTGCTTACAATTCCGGCGAAGGTCGCATTGATTCAGCGATTGCGCGTTCGGGTTACGCCGATTTCTGGGAAATTTACCAGCGCGGGCTGATTCCACAGGAAACCCGCAATTACGTGCCGAACATTCTGGCGACGATCATCATCGCCAAAAATCCTGAGCAGTATGGATTCGCGGGAATCAAACCCGAAGCTCCGCTGAGCTACGATTACGTCAAGCTGAACAACATGACCGACCTGCGGTTGGTCGCCGATGCGATTGATGTGTCGTTCGATTATTTGCAGGCTCTCAATCCCGAATTGAAACGTGGCGTGACGCCTCCGGGAGTCGAACACCTGCTGCGCGTGCCGACCGGCAAAGGACGGGTGTTGCAAGCGGCTCTGATGCGCGTTCCGGTGGAAAAACGTTCAAGCTGGCGTATGCTGACGGCTCAGGCCAATGACGATTTCGATTCGATCAGCCGCAAAACCGGCGTTTCGGCAGCGGCCATCGAACAAGTCAACGGTGGCGTCATCAAAGCCGGACAGAAAGTCATCATTCCTGCCGGCGGCAATGTTCGCACAGTGGCTTTGACGCGCAGCGGAAGGCTGGACGCTCTGGCGGCTGGTTCAACGGTTGCGGGCGGCACAGCCAAAGTCATCACTTACAAAGTTCGCGCAGGCGAATCGCTGGGCGATATTGCCGGTCGCTATAACACCTCGGTTCGTGACATTGCCACGCTGAATCGCTTGAGCGCTTCGGCCAAATTGCGAGCCGGGCAATTGATCAAAGTTCCGGTACGCTCAGGCCGTTAAAGCCTTCGAGCGTTTTTCAGAAGGCGCAGCACACACAAAGTTTTCCTCCTTTCCTTGAGTGTGCTGCGCCTTTTGTTTTGTTCAGAATCCAGTTTTCAACCTGTCGGGATTTATTCCAACTCAATCCATCCGCTGACCGGCTTCAGTGTTTTCGCATTCAAATCCACTGCCACCACATACGCGCCCAAGGCGCCGATGCGCCGATTGGCGTTGAACCCGATTGCAGGCGTCAAACCGGTTTTGAACCCATAAACCCGTTCCAAAGAACCAATCAATTTTTCGCGCGAAACATCGCGGCCAAGCGAGCGCAATGTTTCGGTCAGCAATTTGGCTGAGGCCAGCGCAGTGATTTGCGCCGGACGGGCGGCAGCGGAGAGGTTGGCCGATTCTGCAAGGCGTCGGTACTCGGCCACGCCGCTGGCTTGCAAATCGGACGGTAAGGTCGGGTAAGCCAGGAAAAGGGATTGATCGAAAACGGTTGGCGCGTCGAACAACTCACGCCCGACTTGCGCGCTTGGCGCCAGCAAGGTTGGTCGCCAATGTAACCGTTCCGCCGCCGTCAGCAATTCGTTTTGCGCAGCGTTTGAGCCGATGAAAAACACCAACTCAGCGCGAGATTTCCATTGGCGGGCGATGGTTGCGGCGTCAAACTTTGAGGCCGACACGGCCAGTCGTTCCAGATTGCCAAGTCTCGCTTTTCGCCATTCCGCCAGCAGGCTTTCCGCCGCAAGAGTCGGAGCTTGGTCGTCAAAATGCAGCAATGCCGCACGCGAAGTTTTGTCCGCAAATTGCCGAGCCGCGAACACCGCCAATGCGCGTGCTTGTTCGTTCAAACCGCTGAGCAGATAAAACACAAACCGATTCGGTGGCGATTGCTGCAACGGCTGGTTGGAAAACGCTCCGACCAGCGGGATTTCCTGTTCAGCCGCCAATGTGGCCAACGATTCGTCCGCGCCGGACAAAAAGCTGGCGGTCAATGCGAACGGCTGTTCGCGCACCAGGAATTCCCGAACGATTTTTGTCGTTGCTTCGGGCGAATCCAGCGCCGCGACGAATCGCGGTTCAATACGCCGGGCGAACACTCCGCCGCTGCGGTTCACGTCGTCGAAATATGCCGTCAGCAGCGTTTTGACGGCGTTGTGCATTTCAGCCAATCGCGCGGGCGGCAAAATCACGCCAATCCGAAGCGCCGAATCCGTCACGCCAGGTTCCAGATTTCGTCCCAGCAATTTCAGATACGCCAACAAATCATCCAAATCCGCCAGCGACAATCGGTAACGCGGCATCGTCGTTTGCAGCGCGTTGCCTGCCGGATCAACGCCCATCGTCAAGGCGCGTTTCAGCGTGCGTTCGGTGTACGGCGGATGACGGCGACCGTTGGTTTCGGCGTCGTAAGGTCTGGTCAGAGCTTGCCAGGTAATGTTCGATGGCGTGACGCCGCCTTCGGGACGCCCCAGGCCGTCAACTCCGTGACAATTGGCGCAGGGCATTGCCGATGCCGGAATCGTTGTGCCTCCGCCAAGTTCCGCCAGAATTTCCTGCCCTGACGGGCTTGTGCCTTTCAGGTAAATTTGCTGGCCGCGTTTTTCTTGCGGCGTGAGTTCGTCGTTGGATGAAATGAGAGTGGCAAACCAAAAAACAAACAGGCCAATCGCTATTGCTCTTGTTGAGTTCATGGATTTATTGGACAGGGTCGTTCAGAGTACAGAGGCGTTCAGAGTACCGCCTTCAGGCGGAATCGGCTCGTTTAAGAACCAGGCGGCT
>ERZ1066125.206-NODE-206-length-28618-cov-26.406750_pt1 | contig 28618 bp, 22 predicted proteins | sample MGYA00382772_ERZ1066125 | MGnify/ENA primary metagenome ERZ1066125 (study PRJEB33369, sample SAMEA5778355) | biofilm metagenome | biome: Industrial cooling water; feature: Water cooling tower basin; material: Biofilm | place: United Arab Emirates | collected... | reverse complement strand
CTCTGTCCGGGACTGCGACTCTGACAGAATTTCAACTAGAATTCGGACAACGTCCTTCGGAGCGGTCAACTCACACTTTCTAATCGAAAATTAAAAGCTCAATTATTGAGTCTTACAGAATGAATGTAGTAAGCCGCACTATTAATTGTCAACAAATTCTTTTTGGAAAAGTGTGGTCACCTGCACGCGGTCCGAAGAAAATGTAACCTTATCCGATCTTTCACTTGTATTACACTTTCAACCAATCAATCTTTCCGGCTTTCAGACCGGCTTTTCGGCCAATCATCGCCGGATTTTGCAGTGATTCTGCTATGATTTGCCCGCTGTACACAATCAAACTCAAGGAGCTCAACCGAACATGCGAAAACTTCAGAAATTTCTGCTAGTCACTTCCACTTTTTTTATCGTCGTCGCGCTGTTTTCTTCTGAACGAGGCCGCGCCATTCAAAAACAGAAAGCACAACTTCCTCCAGGCAAGCCTGTTCTATGGAAAGACCCTGGCCAGGTGGAAAAACTCGATCTGGTTGGTGGCTCGGCCGGACGCGCCAAAGCTCCCAAACCACCGTTCACATTTGTCGAAGAAAGTTTGTCAGGAACCAATCCCAAAGTTCGCGTGATGGATGCCAATGGCATTCGCTGGACGGCGAAATTCGGTTCGGAAGTAAACGCCGAAACGTTTGCCACGCGATTGGTCTGGGCTGCGGGCTATTTCGTTGAGCCTGCCTATTTCGTGCCTGTCGGAAAAATTGAAAAGCTGGGGGCACTGACCCGCGCAAAAAAATTCGTCAAACCGGATGGCAGTTTCACTGACTCACGCTTTGAAATGCAGAAGGACAAGGATGTCAAAAAGCTGGAAGAAGAAGAAAGCTGGAACTGGATTCAAAATCCTTTCAACGGCTCGAAAGAACTGAACGGTTTGAAAGTCATGTTGATGCTCACTTCAAACTGGGATAACAAAGACGTGCGCGACGTGAAACGCGGTTCAAACACAGCCATTTTCCGTACGCCGCTGAAAACCGGCGTCGAAGACCGGTATCTGGTCACTGATTGGGGCGGTTCGATGGGCAAATGGGGCGGATTTCTGAGCCGCGAAAAGTGGGATTGCAAGGGATTCAGCAGCCAGAACAAGGATTTCGTCAAAGGCGTCAAGGGCGATCTGGTGCAATTCGGCTATTCCGGCCAGCATACCGACACTTTCAAAAACGATATTCGGGTCAGCGATGTCAAATGGCTGTTGCAATATCTTGGCCGCATCACAGATGACCAGATTCGCGCGGGGCTGCAGGCCAGCGGCGCGACTTCAGATGAAGTCGAATGTTTCACCGTAGCCTTGCGCGACCGCATCAACCAACTGAAAAACGTCGCCAAATAACGACCGGAAAAGGGGCAATCAGAAAATTGTCCCTTTTCTTTTTTACCCTTCGCCCAACACTCGAATGGGCTTCGGCACTCGTTTCAACTGAAATTTCTGCACGGCGTGTTTTTCAATGTGTGCCATCGCTTCTTCGACCGAATCCGTCAACATCAACAAATCCAGGTCTTCAGGGCTGATGGTTTTCTGCCTGACCATCTCTTCCAGAAAGTCATATAGTTCGTAGTAATACTCCTTCCCCATCAAAACAATCGGAAAGTCCTTGATCTTGCGAGTTTGGATCAACGTCAGTGCTTCAAACAATTCATCCATCGTACCGACTCCGCCCGGCATGACGATAAACGCATAAGAGTATTTGACCAGCATCACTTTGCGAATGAAGAAGTAGCGAAACTCGACCATCTTATCCAGATATGGGCTGGGTTGCTGTTCGTGCGGCAACGTGATGTTGCAGCCGACGGAATAACCGCCAACATCTTTTGCGCCGCGATTGGCGGCTTCCATGATTCCGGGTCCTCCGCCTGTCATCACCGTAAAGCCCTGATTGGCCAATGCCGCGCCGACTTCGCGCGCCAGTTGGTAATACGGATGGTCTTCCTTGAATCGTGCGGAACCGAAGACAGTCACGCTAGGGCCGATGAAATGCAGGTGACGAAACCCTCGCAAGAACTCCGCCACGATGCGAAACAACATCATGGTTTCCGAACTGCGCGACTTCGGGCCTTCTAAAAAGTAACGGTCGCTGCCGTTGCCTGTCGCCGATTGAACATTGCCATTGGAGTTCGATTGAGAACCGTCTTTTGCCATTTGTCGTGCCTCGTTTGATGAAAGCGGATCGCAGACAGTTTCTTCACAGCCTGCCCACGATTCCCTGTCAGTTGGATTGATAATCCAGTTTGAATTCGATTGCGCATTCGACTGTGCGCGCCCACGGCAAATACACATTCAAGCCGTTCAGCCTGTTGACCGTGATCGTTTTCTCTACGCCTTTGTAAATTGCCAGCCGATGCGTGCGCCCCTTGAAATACTCAGCGAAAAATTGTTCGATCCGGGTCTTGAGCCTTTCGCTGACTTCGCGATTGATTTGAGCATACCGATCAGGTGTGAATTCGTAGGCTACTTCGTCTGTTCTGGCTTCGGCGCGAAGTCGCGTATTGATCTCCTGCCGAACTATGTCGTGATACAGGTAATCGCCGGCAAACCGATTGAGCAGAAATTCCAGGTGAGCGGCTTCGGTGCGCGCGGCGCGGTCTGCGCGGTCGTTCAGCTTCGAGCGGAAAAAGACCCGCAGATTGGCGTGAGGAATCGTCGTTCCCAATGTATTCCCCGCCGTATTCCAGGCGGCATACCCGGCAAAACGATCAAACAGATTTTCGCGTTTCAACGCCTGAATGATTCTTTCGTCGGCTCCGCTATGATGAGGCGCGGGGAACAGCACATCGGCCAGGGCGATATGCCGATTGTCCTTCAATTCCTTCAGCAGCTTTTTCAGAAACAGATCGAACTCCTCATCGTCGGTTCCCGGCGCGTTGACGAACAGGCGATAATCGCTCTGGTCGAATTCGCTGACAGGAATTCCTCCGGCGGCGCGAATTTTACTTTCGACGGTAAATTGCAACGGCTGGTCTTCATAAGGCGCAATCACTTCACGGCTTTTTTCCGATGAATAAATGACGGCGACTTTCAATTTGTACAAAAACTTATCCAACACCGCTCGACTGACCAGCGAGGACGACCCTTCGTCTGTGCCGTTGTAAATCGGCACTTTGGATTCCAGCCCAAACTCTTTCAACTTAGCGCGCAATACAGCCTGGTCTTGCCGATGCAGTCCATACTGACGAGCGTCATCTTGCAACAAAATCAGTTCGTTGACAGTTCCAGCCTTGACCAAATCGAGCATTGCCAGATTGAGTTGCAGATTGCGTTTGCGAGCCGCCAGATAATCGTCAATCACCGCAGACGGCAGGTTTTTGGTCAGTTGCTCCAATTCCGCAGCAAGTTTTCTGTCACCGCTTTTGGGCGCGCGGTCTTTCAATTCCGCCCAGCGCGCCAGATTGTCGTGAATGCCGCGCGTCGCCGCTGTTGCAGTCGGAGCCACGCCCATAATCACGTTGAAAGCGTACACCGGCACACGCGGGTATTTCGATTTGAACCAGCGGAAAAACTCCAGCCGCTTTCTGGCCTCGTCGAACGAAACTTTATGCGTGCGCGAAGCGACCAGACCGCCATAGGCCAGCATATCCACGGAAACAATCAGCGCATCGGTTTTGGAATAGTCCTGCGACCTCAACCACTGCTCTATGCGCGCCGTGTCGCCAGGCAGAGTAAAGCGGCCAAGCATTTCTCGCGGCGGCATCGTCACTTTGTGATCGGCGACGGCTCCGATCATTTGCGCGAACTGGCCAACCGCCGGACGGTCGTCAATCGGCAACAAGGCGATATACCCGGCTGCGCCGAGCGGCCCCGGATTCATCGGCACAGGTTTGAACCGCGGGTCTTGTTTGCTGGAATCCTGCGCCGATACTGCCATTGCAAAACTTATTGCAATCAAGCCAACCAGGACGATCAATCGCACACAAGTGAACTTCATTCTTACAACTCCTTTTGACGATGAAACGAATTTTGGCCAGAGAATACACGAAAGCAGAGTTCAGAGCCGCACAACTTTCAATTGAGCTTGCCGCCAGTCATCGAACATCCAGAAAAAACTTTTTGAGCGTTGCCGGATGAACTCCCAACCAATATCCGAACCGCAGCGTGTACATCAACAACACCGTTCGCCAGACGCCGAATTTGATCCAGCGACGCGGCGAAATCTCCACACGATCACTAAGCACTACGACCGATCCTTTTCCTTTCATCGCATTGAACAATGCTATGTCTTCCATCAAAGGAAAGGTTTCGTATCCGCCAATGGCGTCAAACACGGTTCGCCGGATAAAGATCGCCTGATCTCCTGTGGCGGTTTTGAAACATCGCGTGCGCAGATTGATTCCCCAAGCCACCGCTCGCAAGGAAGCGGCAGCCTCTGCCGGAAATCGAATTTGAAAACATCCACCTGCGACGGAAGCATCAATCAATGATTGACTAATTGACGACAATGCATTCGGCGGCAATTTGACGTCGGCGTGCAAAAACAACAAGACCTCCCCACGCGCAGCCGCAGCGCCTTCATTCATTTGCCAACCGCGATTCGCCTGCCCGCAATGGACGATTCGAACAACTTCAAATCGGCTGGCAAGTCCAACAGTCCGATCAACGCTGCCTCCGTCAGCGACAATCAATTCCGCCTGCTGGCCACCACTGACCGTTTCCAATTCCGCCAGCGTCGCGGCAATTTGCGATTCTTCGTTGAGTACGGGAATCACTATGCTGATAAGTGGTTGAGTTGCGCGTTGAGAATACAGATTTGTCAAAGTCAGCCTCTTGTTTTTTTGGAACTCGGTTGATTGCAGCCAGCCGATGGGGGCGAATATAATCCGCTCGTCACACATTACGAAACGATTGGAAGTCACCAGAACTTCAAGATTACGTCCTCAACAGAAACCAACGCATTTTATTCAGGAGCTTCGCAGGATGAAAAATTCCGTGCTTATGCGCTTCAAACAAAGACGTGCGCTGAATCCCCAACCGCGCCAACGCATGCGATGGTTGCAAACGTTTTCCATGCTGTTGCAATCGGCGCTGGCGGAACCGCGCCAGATCGAAATCACCCACCAGCGAATTCTGCTTCCCAAACTGCCACCCGAATTTCATGGCTTTCGCATCGCGCAGTTGTCGGACATTCATCACAGCCCCTATTTCAGCGAAGAAGAAATTGGCATCGCGGTTCGTCGAGCTAACGAACTGGACGCCGATCTGGTGGTTTTGACCGGAGATTACATCTCTCATTCGCGCGATTACATTCCAAGCTGCGCGCGCGCATTGGCGGAATTGAAAGCTCCGCACGGAGTGTTCGCCGTTTTGGGCAACCACGACCATTGGACGGATGGCAAAGCGATGTGGGCGGCTCTGGCCGAACAAGGAATTCGCGTGTTGACCAACGAAAATCACAAACTCAGTCTAGGCCAGTCGCACATTCGCCTGCTGGGTGTGGACGATTTGATGGTTGGCCAGGACGATTTGCAACTGGCGCTGCTGGGGTCTTCGATTGAAGAGACGCGAATTTTGCTTTGCCACAACCCTCGCATCATTCGAGAAGCCGCTCGCGCCAGCATTGATCTGGTGCTTTCCGGCCACACTCACGGCGGCCAGATCAATTGGCGATTGCTGACCGGACGCAAGGATTCCAAACTCAACCGCTGGCTTCGCCGTCCCAGCCGCCGTTTGACACGTGGCCACACTGAACTCGGCGCAACGCAGCTTTACGTCAATCGTGGACTGGGAACGGTCATCGCACCGCTAAGATATGGCTGCCCGCCGGAAATCACTTTGCTGGAACTGATAAAAGCCTGAAGGATCGCTGAATGTCCGAATGGAAACACAAAACTGCGCTGATTACTGGCGCGTCCTACGGCATCGGCGAAGCCTTTGCACGGCGATTGGCGGCAGAGGGCGCGAATCTGATTTTGACGGCGCGCTCAGTTGATCGGCTGGAAGCGCTGGCCGAAGCGCTTCGTTCGCGCTGGAACATCTCGGTGACTGTCATCGCTTCCGATCTGGCACAAACTGCCGACTGGCAAAAATTGTTTGACGAAACCGAAGGGCGCGGCCACCAAGTGGACTTGCTCATCAATAATGCTGGCTTTGGCGCGGTTGGAGATTTTGCCGATTTGCCGCTCGACCGACAGTTGGAAATGATTCAGGTCAATGTCACGGCTTTGGTTGCGCTGACCCATAAGTTTTTGCAGCCTATGCTGACGCGAAAAAGCGGCGCGATCATTCAACTGGCTTCGACCGCATCGTTTCAAGGCGTGCCTTACTTTGCGACGTATTCGGCGACAAAATCTTTCATTCTGACATTCAGCGAAGCGTTGTGGGCGGAATGCCGTCCGCTCGGCGTTCGCGTGCTGGCGGTTTGTCCCGGTCCGACCGGAACTAATTTCCAAGCCGTCGCCGGAACCGAACGCACCAGACGACCAATCAAAATGCAAACACCAGACGAAGTGGTTCAAATCAGCTTGAAAGCTCTGGCTGCCAATCGCAGCGTCGTGGTCTCTGGTTTCGGCAACACTGCGATGGTTTTTCTTGAACGATTCGTCTCGCGTCAAACCGTGACGCGAATGGCGTCCAAACTGTATCGCCCCTTTTCAAACCGCAGCTTTTCATAGGAAATAAAACTTATGCTCAGAAAACAACTGACTTTGTCATTTTTGATTTTTGCTTTGCTTGTGGGACAGGCATGCAGTGGCGGAGGCCAGCTTGTAGCCCCGCCCGGATCGAAGTCTCAACCGAAGTTCAAACCGGGTGTCAACTTCTTTTCACCTGAACAGGATATAGAGATGGGGCGGCAATCGGCGGAACAAATCATGCGGGAAACACCTATGCTGGATGATCCGCAAATTTCCAGCTACATCAGCCAACTCGGCGCGAAGCTGGCGGCGAAAGCTGCGGGCGAAAAATTCCCATACAATTTCAGAACTGTGGCAACGCGTGAAATCAATGCGTTTGCATTGCCCGGCGGATACCTGTTCGTCAATGCAGGCGTCATCGCCGCCGCTCGCAACGAAGGCGAATTGGCTGGTGTGATGGCTCACGAAATCGCCCATTCGGCATTGCGCCATGGAACCAGTCAGGCGTCGAAACAACGAATCGCTCAAATGGGATTGGGTATTCTCGGTACATTGGCTTCAGGTGGCGAACAAGGCGATCTGGGAGGCGCCGTCAGCGCAATCGGCGGATTGGGCGCAAACCTGTTGTTTTTGAAAAACGGTCGGACGGCTGAAAAACAAGCCGACCTGGAAGGCGCGCGCATCATTGCCGAAGCCGGATACGACCCGCGCGATATGGCCAACTTTTTCAAAACACTGCAAGCCGAAGGCGGGCAACGCACACCGGAAATGCTCAGCGATCATCCTGATCCAGGAAATCGCATTGAATATATTTTGGCCGAAATTCCCAATCTGCCGGTTGCCGCCAATCCGATACATACTTCGCCAGAGTTTGAACAGGTCAAGGCCAGACTGACCGGACGCGCTCCGCAATTGAGCGCCACCAGTCAACTTCGTCGTATCGGCAAAGACCCTGCGCATCTGGAACTAGGCGTTCGCCCGCCACGCCCTGCCGGCCAATTCAATGGCTTTCAATCCGAAGATGGCTCCTTTGCATTGCAAGTCCCTGCCAACTGGGACACATTGCGCGTCAACCAATCCAATTACATTTTTGCGCCCAAAGGCGCTTACGGAAAAATGCCCAATCAAAGTGAAGAATCCATGATGGTCACACATGGAATCTTTGTCGGAGCAATGGAAGTGCGTCAGGGCGATCTGGCTTCAGCGACGCGCGCGTTCATACAGCGTCAATTGGAAACCAACGCCGATTTTCAACAGCTAGGCCAGATGAAGGAAACGACGCTTGCTGGACAACAAGCCTTGGCTGCGGCTGTCGCTGGCCCATCTGCCATCAACGGAGTAGCAGAAGTGGATGTCACCTACACCACTGTGACCGCTGACGGTAGGATGTTTTACATTATCACCATTGCTCCCGAAGACGAAGCAGAGGTTTACAAAGCTGCGTTTCAGCAAATTCTTCGCAGTCTACGGCTGGCAAGATAGATGAAAATTGGTGATTGAACCGGCTTTCGACAACGCGAATGACACAAGAGCAACGCCAAGCGTGAATTTTTTTCGCAGTTGATGCGAAAATTTTGCCTTAGTGTATGGACAAAATTCTAATGCTGTTTATAATGCGTTTGCCTTCCCCTATAGCGGCTCTGGTTGAAGTACTAAGTGCTAAACACGTAATTGAATTTAACCCCAACAATTGGAGGGTGTGCCCCGATGCGTTGTCAACACTGTAACTATCAGATCTTTGCGTATTCTCGTTGCTGTCCAAACTGTGGCCGATCTGTTCAATCGAAAACTGTTGTTCAGAATGAAGTGAAAGTGCCCCAAACGCGCTTGGACTTCTGGGTTGCTGGCTTGAGAAAGCAGCTTCACCTAACCTCAACAGTGCGTCGCACAGCGGCGTAATGGTTTTTCTCCCATTGATTTGTTTAGAAAAATAAGAACGCCTCGTTGTTTGCAATAAAACAACGAGGCGTTCTTATTTTTCTCGGTACTTTTTTCGACTAACCTCAGTTCACCACGTCCTTCAAAAACTGTTCGTAAAGGGATTCAGTTTGTTCTTTGGTCAGTTTGCCTGAATGAACCATAATTCTGAACCGCAAGGTGATTTTCTGTCCCGGCTCCAAAGTGTAATTCAACGTGGTTGCGCCTTTGGTGAATTCTTTGGCGCCGAATGGATTGGCGGCAAACAGCCCATAACCACGCGCATGCCAATAGGTCGGATAAGTCGGATTTTTCGGATGATCGAAAATACCTATCACCACGTCTTCGCCTTTGACCGTGCCGGAAAGCGTCATCCATTTGGCGCGAGTTCCCCAAGCTTCTTTCTCGCCGACTTTGCCTTCACTGCTCAAATACACGCCAGCGACTCCGGTGTTGTCCAGTACTGGAACTTTGGTCGGAACGCCATTGGCATCGGTAAAGACTTCGGGTCTGTTAGAAGGCTCTTCCAGCGTCCGCGTCACGCGAATACCGAGCGCGCCTTCTTTTGAATCATTGAAGACGACTTTCTTGTCCTGAGCGGTGAGCGTGATGATGCGATCAATAATGCGAACATCTTTGGCCGCACGGAAAAAGATTTGATCGTCTTCCTGCATGATTTTCGATCCGTCGGGCATGATCCAGTCCATGATGGTATCAAGCCGAGCAACGCCTTTGCCGGATTTGCCGATGTTGGCAGTGCGATGTTTGATCGTGCCGAACTTTTCAATCACGCCGCGATCCCGCGTCACTCCTTCAGGCGGAGTGTTCCAGAAATCAACGCCGTTGATGTTTCCGTAATTGAACCACGACGAAATGTGATGCGGATGGTCGGTTCGTTCGCCGGCAACTTTTTCCAACGGAAAGCCGCGCGTAACCACTGTGCCTTTAGACGTGCGCAGCGGATACAGAATAGGTTTTTTCTGGTTATCCCAAAACACATACGAAGTGAACGGCTGACCGTCCACAGTCACATCGTATTGTTTCTTCTCTTTGCTTTCTGTGATCTTGATGGTCTGGGCAGAAACGACCGAAGCCGCTAAGGTCAATAAGCCAACTGCCAGCAATGCTACCAAACTTTGCTTCATGGTGTTTTCCATTGAGTGAGAATGGACGGGCGGAGGGAGCATTTGTAACTCCTACCGCCCGTCGAGTGATTAAGCCGTCACGACTTTTCGAGCTTTGTCGTCGAAGGTGACTTTCTTGCCGGTCTGGATGGCCGCAATCGTCATGCACAACGCAACCGAATGATTGTACGCCGCGTGAATGTCGGCGTTGGTCTTCTGGTTGCGGTCGCGGATGCACTTCATCCAATTGCGCATGTGAGCAACGGTCTGGTTGTCAGCCCCCGTGTCGGCGGAAGCCACCACGCCGCCTTCGTCGGCCAGCGTCAGCGGAGCCAGTTGATTCGGTTGCATGTTCATCGGCTTGGCGTGACGTTCGATCAAACCGCCGTCGGGAGTGACCTTGTTCGTATCCAGATCGAGCGTCCCGCCGTTGGAATAATAGACTTCCTTGATCAGACCTTCGGGATTGGTCGAAACCGTCGCATTCGTCTGGCGCGAAGCATAAAGCACCTGGAACGCTTTGTCGGTTTTCGGATTGTGATAATCGAACACAGCCGTCATCGTGTCCCAGTTCGTGCGTCCGTCTTTCCACAGATACAGGCCGCCGTTGGCCACGACACTGCGCGGATGCGGAATGCCCGTGAACCAATGCACTGTGTCAATCTGGTGAACCATCCATTGATCGGGAATGCCCGACGAAAACGGCCAGAACAAACGAAATTCCAGGTGATGGCGCGGGTTGAACGGCAATTTGGGATCGCGGTTGATCAGAAAACGTTTCCAATCGGTGTCTTCCTGCTTCATCAGCGGCACTACGCGCGGACGACGCCAGCGACCGGGCTGATTTACGTTCCAGTTCATTTCGGCCATGACGATGTCGCCGAACTTACCGGAATCCAGATACTCTTTGGCGCGCATGTAACTCGGCGTCGAGCGACGCTGCGTTCCGACCGTAAACACCTGTTTCGATTTGCCAATCACGTCCAGAGCCTTGTTAGCGTCTTCCATGATGTTAGCAAAGGGTTTTTCAGCGTACACGTCTTTGCCCGCCTCAACGGCTTCGATGGCGTGATAAGCGTGCTGGAAGTCCGCTGTGGCGATGATCACGGCGTCAATGTCTTTCATCGCGTACAACTCTTCATTGTTGCGAGCCATGGCGATCTTCGCCGCTTTGTTTTTGTATTTTTCGCTGTTTTGAATTTTCGCGGTGTTGGTTTCGCGGTGATGTTTCCAGATGTCGCTGACCGCAACCAACTCGAAGTTGAGTTCGGCGGCTTGACTGAAAAACGCTGGAACCAGCGATCCCATCATACGGTCGCCTATGCCAACCAGGGCGGTACGGATTTTCCCGTTCGAGCCGAGAATCCGGTCGTAGCTATAAGCTGGCATGCTGGTCGCAGCCACTCCCGCCGCAGCTACTGACGAGGTTTTCAAAAAATCTCTGCGTGATGTGTTGCTCATTTTGTCTCCTCAAGATTTCATCCACCAAGCCGCACGAACTTCCGCGAGCAATGTTCGTGCTCCTTCGTGCCACGTTGTGGATGGTTTACGGTTTCAGATAGCGGTCGAACCATTCCCAGATCGCGGGATAGCTCTTTTCAATTCCCGGCCAGTAAGTATGCGGCCCGCCGGGATGAACTGTCAGGTGGACTGGCCGCTTCAGTTCTTCATACTTCGCTTTCAGGATTTGAGATTGTTGCACCGGAACCGTTTTGTCAGCATCGCCGTGAACCAGAAATAGCGGCGGAGCTTCAACAGTCAGGTGATAAATTGGAGAAACGGATTTCAGTTGGATTTCCAGGTCGGTGATCTTGCCAAACATATCTTGAAAGAGCGTCGGCCTGATTTTCTCAATCATCTTGTAGCCGTTTTCGCCGCCCCAGTTGATGAAATCCACAGGTGGAAACCAAGCCATGATCGCCTGTACTCGACTGCCGATTCGTTCCACAGGGTCTTTTGCTTCGGCTTTTCCATCATCGGCGGTCAACGCAGCCATCAAGGCCAGATGTCCGCCGGAAGAACCGCCGACAATGCCCAGTCGGTTCGGATCCACGCCATATTCTTTGGCGTGCAGCCGGACAAAGCGAATAGAACGTTTGATGTCACCAACCATTTCCGGCACCGGATAGCGTGGCGTGCTGCCGTGACGAACCAGAAACAGCGTGAACCCGCCATTGAGCAGGCCTTGCGCCCAATGCTGCGAACGAAGCGCTTCTTCTTCGCTTGGAAGATCGGACTTTTTGGATTTCCAGCTTCCGCTGACAATCAGTATGACGCCGATGTTCTTCGGTTTGGTTTCGGGAATCATCACGTCGAGCGTCATCGCCAGACCATCTTTGTGACCGTAAACCACGTCCTCGATCGTTCGGCATTTAACCGGTTCCAGTTTGAAATCGTCGGCGTTGGCATTTGAAACAAACCCACACGCCAGAAGCAAAACTACAAATAAGATTTTGTGCCTGGTCATTTCCCGTATAAGTGCAAAGGAACGGGGCAAACCAGTGGCTTGCCCCGTTGAAACAAGGTTTTCAGAAAATCAGCTTCAACCCAATTTGCACGTCGCGCGGCAAATTGGCCTGGCCCGTCAACTGTCCGAAGGTCGAGTTGCGCGGATTCAAGTCGGGATTGTCGAAGATGACTTTGTTGAAGGCGTTGAGGAACTCGCCGCGCAATTGCAGCTTAATACTTTCTGTGAAGGAAAAGTTCTTGCTCACAGACAAGTCCCAGAGATTGAGCATGTCACCACGAAATTGCGCAAAGCGGCTGGGCAACGTGCGTATGTTCGCGCCAAGCTGGATACGAATGTCATTGCGCTGCTTGACCGGATCCACCACGCCGTTGGTTTGAACAGCAGCGTCATTGAAATAAAAACCGCTGATGTCGAAAACCGTGCGCGTATCTCCGGCAAAGCGCGGGAAGTTGGCGCTTCTGATGTCAGTTTTGAGTTTCGACAAATCGCCGCTGTAGTAGACGTTGCCGAGTGTCAGCGGACGGCTGGATTGCAACTGACCTATGCCTTGCACCTGCCAGCCGCCGAGCACTACATCCACCGCGCGATTCCAGCCCGCGCCCCATTTGCGTCCGCGCCCGAAGGGCAATTCCCAAATGCCGCTAACCACCAACCGGTGTGGCGCGTCGGCGTCCGAATACCGCCTCTCGAATTCCGTGTCCACCTCGTTGAGGAGGGTCCCTTTTTCCAGAAATTTCGACCAGGTGTAGCTGACCAGCGCCGTGTAGCCCTTGCTGAAGCGTTTTTCAGCACGCAACTGCCCTGAATGATAATTGCTGCTTGCGTCGTTACGAATGCCCGTCACGCCTGTGTATTGCGGGAATGGGCGCAACAATTGCGACCGCGCAACCGTGGCATTGTTCAAGCCTGTTCCCGGAATCAAGCCGCGGAAGGGATTAGTGACCGCTTGGTTCAAAAATCCTATGCGATCGGTTTGCGCCTGATCGCGAAACGGGCTGGTTGACAGGAACTGACGCGGAACTGGATTGAGTGCAACGCCCACCACGCCGTCGTAACCGTGATTGCCAACGTACTGCAATTCTACCAACCAGTTGCCAGGCAGTTCGCGCTGCACACCTAAGGACCAGCGTTGCGCTTGCGTGTTGTTCAAATCACGCGGACGAAATGAAATACCCTGTCCCAACAGCACGGATAGTCCCAAGCTTGCACCCGCAGGCGTCAACACCCCGGTCGGAAACGGATTGGCCAGCGTGCCCACTGAAGTCAGTCCATTGTCCGTCGTGCCGACCAGCGGCGTCGCCAGCGAAAAACCAGCCTGATTCACCCCGTCAATAACAAACGGCACCGTGTAAATCCCCCAGCCGCCGCGAATCACGGTTTTGTCATTCCATTTATAGGCAAAGCCCGCGCGCGGTTGAAAGTTGTTTTTATCCGCGTCCCAGATACCACGCCGACTGTCATTGGCGAACAGCAATCCGCCTTTGACGTTGAAACTGGCCACAGGCACTTCGGGAATCGGGCTGGCGGCATAAGCTGTTTTGGCGGCGGCTTCGACCGGGCTGGCCACCGTCGCATCAAAGCCCGCCAGTTGCCGGTTGTAACGTTCAGTCGGCGCGCCTTCGTATTCGTAGCGCAGGCCCAGATTGAGCGTCAGTTTGCTCGACACCTTCCAGTCGTCGTGAACAAACATGCCATTGTAGAGGCCCTGGCTTGAACTCGCCGCATTGCGATCAATCGTGCCGCCGGTCGGCAAGCCCAACAGAAACGACGCGAGTTCCTGTCCAATCGGAGCGGCGGCGGAATTGTCCAGCGGGCCGCGCGTGAAAGTCGTCCCGAAATCGTAACGTCCCGCCGCGTGGCCCGCGCCAAAGCCGTTTTGCCGGTACGAACGGAAATCGTAGCCAAAGCGCCAAGAATGTTTGCCGGCGATCTTGGTCAAAGTGGATTGCGCTGTGTAGATGTTGAAATTCGATCCGCCGCCAACGCTATCTCCCAGAGACGAAAACTGGCCGATTTCAAAACGCGGCAAATACTGCTCTGGCCCGAACAATGCCGCCGTCGCCGCTGGAAAGCCCAAACTCGCGGGATTGAAGACATCCTGGTGTTGGCGGATGTTCGGTTCGTTGAAGCGCGAGAATCCGACGCGGGAATTGAGAATGACTGTTGGCGAAAAGTTGTAGACGTGATCAAACGTACCGCCATTGTTGATGCGGAACAGGAAATTGCCGGTCGGGCGAATTCCATTGACTACGCTCGTCCAATTGCCACGCGATTCACGGCGATTGTTATAACTGTACCGCACAAAAAAACGCTGCTTTTCGCTGATAGTCTGGTCAAAACGCCCCGACAGCGAACGGAACTTATCAGTGCGTGGATTGCCGCTGATGTAATTCTGGCGACCTTGCGCATCGCCCGGCTGGTTAGGCAGCGGGTAATAGTTCAGGTAATTGCGGGCAATGGCGCTGATGCGATTGGCCGGAATGATGTTGCCGGGGAAAGGATCGCGGCGGACGCGCGCGCCTTCTTGCCGCGAAGTGGCTGGATCATAAATCAATGCTCCTGCAGGAAGCTCCGAAAAATCGCCGTTGCGCTGTTTGGCCGTCGGCACGGTGAACAAGCCCGGTTCCGGGAACACATCCGGCAAAGCTTCAAACGAGAAGAAGAAAAAGCTGCGGTTGCGTCCATCGAGAAATGCTTTTCCACCTTCACCAAATCGCGGAATAAATACAGGCCCACCAACTGTGAAGCCATAACGGTTGTAACGCAGCGGATCGCGATCGGCCTTGCCATCCCGATCACTATCGCGCGCCGGATTGGTGGACAGATTCGTGCGATTGAGCAAAAAAGTATTCGCCGAGAGTTTGTCATTGCGTACGAACTCATAAATCGTGCCATGCAAACTGTTGGTTCCGCTCTTGAGCGTGACGTTCACCGTCGCGGCGGCAGTGTGCGCTGTCTGCCCGTCATAAGCAGCGGTTTCGACCTTGAATTCCTGCACGGCGTCAGCGGGCGGCACGAATGCCACACGACCAAGTCCTCCGCCACTAGCCATATTCGGCGTGCCGTCCAGCGTGAATTCATTTCGTCCCGGCGCACCATCTGCAACTATGCCCGAAGTCCCCGCGTTGTCGAATGGGCGCGAAAAGCGCAAATCGCCCGTGTAGGTGATGCCCGGAGCCAGTCGCGAAAGCACGAACGGGTTGCCATCCGAGAGCGGCAGTTCCGAAATGCGCCGCTGGTCAATCACCTGTCCCGCCGAAGCGGAACCGACTTCCAGCAACGGCGCAGCCGCAGTGATGTTGACGGTTTCAGTCACTTCGCCGATTTCCAGTGCAACATCCAATTGCAACTTGTCACCGACACGAACTTCAATATTTTGGCGAATGGATTTCTTGAAGCCTTTCGCTTCAATAGTCAGTGTGTAGTTGCCAGGAATCAAATACAGCACTTGATATTCTCCCAACGAATTGCTGGTCGTAGAAGTAGAACTGTTTGTGGCGCTGTTGGTGACTGTAATTTGAGCATTTGCGACAGCCGCACCTGATGCTTCGTTAACGCGCCCGGCGATCGAGCCGCGAAAATCTTGCGCCAGAATGGATGCGGCACAGGCAAACAGGCTGACTACCAGCAATCCGATTCTGTATTTATGAGATGCAAATATCATGGGTTCCTCCGTAATAGTTCATTTGATGGAACTGAATCCCCTGCCCAAACAGACCTATTCCAAGTAAGTGGGCAGAGTTGACGAAACTTCCTCTCAGCTTTTGATCTGCGATCCCAGCTTGCCTTTTCTCTCCAGTGATCAAATTCTGATGCTCAATCGAACCTGGAGCTTTTGATTCAGTGATTTGGTCTTACAAGGTCGCAAGGATTATAAGCGCTCACAATTCAACTGTCAGCCTCTGAGCAAAAAGATAACCGCCTGGCAGAAAGAATTTCTGACGGGCGGTTTAGCCTATTAAGCATCGGACGTTCTCAGAATTTAAGCCTGAGTTTCGGATATGTACGTTGTGATTCCCTGATCGGCAGCAGACAACGCGGCGGCCAGCTTTTTGGTTTTGTTGGCCTCTTTGGTCAGCTTGTTTTTTTCCGCCGGATCACTGGCATTAGCCGCCTTCTTTTCCTGTTTGGCAGCTTTGGCAGCAAGAATAGTGGCTGCGGTTTTCAAACCATTTTGAGCAATGATTAAGGCGACTGTTTCTTTGTCCATCGAGATAATCTCCTTTTGTTTATGACGTTGTTTGACAAGGCAATCGTTTGCAACCGTCGCTGTTGTCACAGCGGCAAAGCTTCGATCAAACGTTCAATGTCTTCTCGCGTGTTGTACAGATGTGGCGAGATGCGCAATCGGCCAAGTCGGGGCGTGGTGATAATACGCCGTTCGTTGAGAATCCGATATAGCTCGTCAGCAGAAAAATTTTCATGACGACAACAAATCACCGAGGATTTTTCTGCGGGCAACCGCGAACTGACAACTTGATACCCGCGCCCAGCCAACTGCTCACACAGATAATCGCCGAGTTCGATCAAATGCTGTTCGATTCGTTCCAAACCAAATTGCAAAAACAACTCGATGGCGGCACCAAGTCCGGTGATGCCTGCGGTGTTCAACGCACCCGGCTCAAAACGCCGCGCGCTGGCCGCATAAGGCTGGTTCTCAGTTTCGAAATCAAACGGGTTGGCAACCGACGTCCAACCAACGACTGTGGGTTGAATTCGCTCCATTGCTTGGCGCGAAATATAAAACAATGCCACGCCATCCGGCCCCAACAGAAATTTGTGCGCATCTGCCGACAATGCATCAATCGAACATGCCTGCACATCCAGTTTTAACGCGCCAAGCCCCTGAATCGCATCCACGACAAACAACACACCACGTTCCCGACAATACCGGCCAATCGCCGCCAAATCATTGCGAAACCCGCTGGCGTATTCGACAAAGCTCAGACTGACAACCCGGGTTCGTGCATCAATCAAATTCAGAATTTCCTCTGTTTCCAGACGCCCTTCGTGTTCGCGCGCCATCCGCAACTCGACATCGAACTCGCGGCTGATTCTTCGCCACGGAACGAGATTCGCGGGAAACTCGCAATCAGCCGTAACGATGTTGTCGCCCGCTTGCCATCGGATGCCATTGGCAACGAACGCCAAGCCGGCTGACGTGTTTGGCGCAAATGCAATTTCATCAGGATTGGCATTGATGAATTGCGCCGCAAGCTGCCGGACTTTTTTGACGCGACTTCCCCACTTCTCAAAATTGACAAAACCGTGATGAAGCAAATCAGCAGTGTATTCCAACATGCGCTCGGCCACTGGCACGGAAATCGGACAAACCGCTGCGTGATTCAAGTAAACGTATTGTCGAGTGACAGGAAAAAGCTCTCTGATTTTTGGAGTCATAAATTGGTGACAATGGGTCTTTACAATTTGAAGCAAGTGCGAACTTCGCCGACTTCGATTTTTCGGTGGTTAAAAACTATTGCGCGTGAATAGCTGGAGAGCCGAACCAGTTGATCCTCATCCAGCAAACCGAGTTGACGTAGCGTTTCGATGACGACCGGATCACGCGCACGACGCGAATCGCCATCTTCGATCTTGATGGCAATGCCCAAACCGGTTGGAAATCTTGGGCTGGGTTTGACGCCAAGCAGTTGCACTCCTTCCGCGCCGACTTTGGACAGAATTTGCCCGCGCGCCACACGCATCAGATCGGTGTCCAACCGCCCGCTTGTACCGCCAACCAGTTCAGGAAATTCGATCATCGCATCAACCACTCGCTCAGCGGCTTCGCCAAACTCTTGGGCGAGATCAGAGTGGCGAACACCAACCAGTCGCGCGTAACTGCGAGCCATCGCCAGAATGCTGACGCCAAAAACCGGCGCGCTGCATCCGTCAATGGCAATGGCAATGTCTTCCGCTGGCACATCCGCAAATCGAGCGATAACGGCGCGAATCCTTTGCTGAATCGCATGCTCAGGGTGGATGTAATTGGCAATCGGTTCGCCCAGAAACTTGGCCAACGCCAGCATTCCGGCGTGTTTTCCCGAACAGTTGTTATGAAGAATTTGCGGCTGGCGGTTTTCGGCAATCAACTTTGCAGCCGCCGTTTCGTCAAATGGCGCGTGCGTTCCGCAAAGCAAATCGCTTTCGGACAGGTCAGCTTTTTTCAGAATGGAAGCGACAGCTTCCAGATGTATATCTTCACCGCTATGCGAGGCGCTGATGACCGCAAGCTCTTTGTCCGTGAAGTTGAAATGCTCAGCGGCTCCATTGGTGAGAATGGGGATGGTTTGAAACGGTTTTGCTGCCGAACGATACCAGGTGCGAATGTCCACATTGCCTGATGCCGCGATCAATTCGCCTTTACTACTGACGGCGGCGATGAAGCCGCGATGCCGCGATTCGCTCATTGAACCGCGCGTGATTTCCACCAACGGTTCAGCGTCGCAATGATTCTCCGGTTGGGTCATGGGGCGATGATAATCAGCCGCCCCAGAAAAGAAAATCGCCGCCCGATTTTCATCAAGCGGCGATCAGCAGGAGGAGATTATGCCTATCATCAGCGTTTGCGATTTTTTGCCGGTCCTAGTTTCAACACGTGAAGCTGAATCTTGCGGCGACCGAACTGGCGAGCTTCTTTGTTATCAGGAACCCAGACATCTACGATGTTCCCTTTTATAACCCGGCCAGTGTCTTCGACTTTATAAACGCCAGTGTACTTGCCCGATTTGATCTGAACTACTGATCCCAACGGCAATACACGAGGGTCAGCAGCGACAACTCCACGGCGAACATAAGTTCCACTACGAGTTCTCCCTTTCAAAGCATACGCAGTCGCGTGAAAAGTCATCGGCTCTCCCATGTTTTCAAGGTTTGGCATCGAAAAGTTTCGACCATCGGTTTTGGATTCACGTGCTGCAACTTTGAAATTCGGCGTCGGGTTCTTCGGATTGATTTTCGGCTCGGCAATTTCGGTTTCTCTGCTCAAATCAATTTTCGCATTGGTTTTGGTGCTGGATAAAGCATTGTTTTCCAGAGCCACTTTATCGAGGTCGAGATTTGATTGCGAATCGGATGAAACAGGTTTGGTTTGAGATTGGATTGGCGATGATTGGCTTTGAGCACTGGCTCCGAAATGAAGCGCGGCTGACAAACATACTGAACAAGCAATTCCCACAGTTTTGTTCAAGTTAATGACCATAAGATCCATTCGTCTCCTTGTTATGGCCCACATTAGGGCGTTAAACCGACTTCAAACTAACGCTTTCCCCTCTGTGCGGATCAGACACAAAGATGGTAAAAAGTGTTAGGGTATCCATACCTGAACTTTCCCCTCAAGACGAACTCTGAACTCATGCCACCCATCAACAATTACTTTGCCATCCTCCGGCTCGTAATGAAAATGAGCGCAACCATCTGAATCGGTGTATTCAGGACTAGAGACACCTGGTCCAGCACTGATAACAACTTTTGCACGATAAACTGGTTTGCCTGTCGATTGCGACATCACTTGAACTGTATACATAACAAACTACCTCCGTTAAAAGTTGTATTGGCACCGCAGAACCAAGAACAAAAACTGTTCTCTTTCCAGTGTTTATGTTCGTATTTCACTTTATCCATTCGTTTGGGCTTCGTTTCACGGTTCGAGACTGCAACCGCAAACGTGAAAGAACTTCACGGCGTTAGTCGAAGCAAAATTGAATACGGCAAAGAGTTTACCATCCGAAAATTTGAATTTGGGGACACGATTTCGGGTAATGGGCTAAGTTGCCTGTTAAGGTAGCCTTAAGCTAGAAAAAATTTTCTCGATTTGGCGTTCAGGTGTGTAAGAAAGTCAGAGTGGCTTGAAAAGAAACGTAGCTGGAATTTTGTCAGTGTACGAACATGCTTCATCCATTTTTTCGGATTTGGGATGGTCTAACCACTTCCAGGACGAGAAATTCGCGAAAATTTCCACTCAATCAAGTGCCTAAATCCAACAAAGTCTCTGCCAACTCGGTTGGCGTAACGGTTGCTGTGCCCACTTTTGCAACAACAACACCGGCAGCATGGTTGGCAATCACTGCTGCGTCAGCGACATTGGCCCCAGCAGCCATTGCCAGTGTCAAAGTAGCGACCACTGTGTCTCCTGCTCCGGTCACGTCATAGACTTCACGCGCAACGGTTGGGATATGAGTCAGCCTGTCTTCGGCATCCAGTAAACTCATACCGTGTTCACCTCGTGTAATAAGCACATTGGCGCAATCAAGCAATTCACGAATCCGATGCGCAGCGGCAATCAAAGATGCATCATCCACAATCTCAATCCCACTAGCTCGTTCCGCTTCAGGTTGATTGGGAGTGATGACATCCACCTTTTGATAGTTGAGGAAGTTTTTGATTTTCGGATCCAGGCAAACGATTTTCCCGGCGTTGTGAGTCGCAGAAATCACTTCTTCCAAAACCCGTGGAGTCAGCAATCCCTTGTCGTAATCGGACACAATGACGGCTTCGGCTTCAGTCAGAGCAGCAGAAAACGCCGCAATGACTTTGTCTTCAATTTCGGCTGAAATCGGCGAACGATTTTCGCGGTCGGCTCTGACCATCTGCTGACTGTGAGCCAAAATCCGGGTTTTTCTGGTCGTAGGTCGGGAAGAATCAATGATCAATCCGCGAGGATCAGCACCACGGTCGGCGAACTTGCGAGCCATCAATTTGCCTGTTTCATCGTCGCCAATGATGCCAATCGGCAAAGCCTTCGCGCCCAATTCAATCAAATTGGAGACGACGTTCCCTGCTCCGCCCAAATGCCAGGATTCGCGTTTGACTTCGACCACTGGAACCGGCGCTTCCGGCGAAATGCGGCGGACTTCTCCCCAAATGAATTCGTCCAGCATCAAATCGCCAAGCACAATCAGCGTGCGATTCGGGAACTGACTCACAATTTGCTGTGCGTGTCGTTGATTCATTTCCGTTTCAACTTCGTGATCCAGATTCCGGTATGCACATCATTAAAGAAGATAAGGTCGCCAAAAAAGCGCGCCCCGAAAGTAAATGGCGCTTCACGGCGTTCTCCATATTGATCGAAAGACGGCAATCCGGTTTGCAATCCGGCGATTTCGCGGCCTTGCAGAGCCAGATTTCCCAGCAGTTCGCCAGACACGTCCAGCAACCGCCCAGCGCCGCCGTAATAACCCATCGCCAAAATGTCGTTTTCAACCCAGATGTTGTAAGCGCCACCTTCAGGTAAAACATATTCGGCGACTCGGCGCGGATTGGCGATGTCCGCGACATCAATTACGTGCAACATTCCGCGTCCCAATCGCCTGGGACCTTTTGACGGATCGAATTCCGCCGGAATGACTTCGTCACCAACGAAAACCCAATTTTTATAACGAAATACTTCGCGCGTTCCAGCCAGCCAGCCTTGTCCATACAGGTCTGTGTGGTTGAATCGAAACTGGCTGACCAGTTTCGGCTGTTCCGGACTGCCTCCGCGAATTCCCGCACCGACATCCAGAATCACCAATCCGTCGCGCCAATATGCCAAGTAAGCCAAGCCGTCTTTCACTTGAACATCATGAAGATGGCGCATTCCGAGCGACATCCCCACCTCGTGGCCGGTTTGAACATTTGGCGCAGGTAACACCAATTCCCAACGCGCCACTTGCTTGGGATGCCGGACGTCGCGGAAGTCAACAACGCGCATCGAACCTGTGGCATCGTCGGTCAGATACACGAAATGCCCGGCGATGAACGCGCTGTGAACCGCGCCGCTGATGGTTTCGGTAAACGCCGACAGAATTTTCGGATGTGCCAAATCGGAGGTATCCAAAAACAACAATCCGTTCTGACGATTCGAAGCTCCTTCACGCGTCAGCACTCCAATGCGCCCATCCGCGCTCAAACTGACATCCAGAATTGATCGGGCGTCAATTTTCAACGTTTCAGTTAAAACAGGCCTCGCCGGATCGGAAATGTCATACACACGAAGCTCGTCTTTCAAAGTCGCCACGTATAGATATTTACCAAATGGCCATAACTCGGAAGCCTGAATCGCGCCGAGCGGAATCCGTCCGACGGTTTCCAATTCACGTTCCACATTGCGAGCCGAAACATTGACGACGCCCTTAGACGTTCGCTCACCAACCGATGCTACGATTTCAAATGTTCCCGGGCGTTCAGCGACAAATTTGCCATCGTGGCTGATAAACGCGCCTTCGCCATTGACCGACCAACGAACTTTGGCAAATTTTGCGATTGCGCCTTCGGCGGTTTTGGTGTCGGCGGCAAAGTGAATAACTTCGCCGGTTCGCGCAGTCGCCAAAGCAGGTTGCAGAGTCACACTGTGAACGTCGCTATTGACCACTTCGATATTCAAGCTGTTGCTGATCCCATCGGCGCGGACGAAAATTGTCGCCTTGCCAGCCAATAATCCCGTGACCTGTCCTGTTTGATCAACTGTCGCCACAGCCGGATTGTTTGATTGCCAGCTCAAACGTGCGTCTTTGATTTGGCCGCCGCTGGCATCCAGCGCTCTGACCGTCAATTTGAATTGTTCGCCGATAATCAACGGCTCAGCGGGAGTGGCGATTTCCAGGTTGGCTACGTGCGCCGCTTTGACGCGAATGGTTGCGCGGGCTTGTTTGCCATTGACGATTGCCACTACCTGAAGTTCGCCTGCCGCCAGCAAACTCACATTGCCTTCACCATCAACCGTAGCCAATTCGCTTGGCAACACTATCCAATAACCGGCCTTCGCTTCGGTTTGGCGACCGCGTTCGTCAGTGATGTAAGTTTTGAGTTGAATCTGCTGGCCGACTTCAGCCTCAGTCGCGGTTGGAAGAATGGAAACTCTGCTCGTGGCAGCTTGTTGAGCCTGAGAGAAACTTGCGGAAAAAGCGTTCGCATAAGGCAGCAAAGTCGAGAACACAATCGTCAACGCCAACCGTTTGAAGACGGAATTCCAGATGTGAGTCATATTGTTTCTATGCTGCCCATTCACACCGAGCTTATAACATCCGTCGAAAACCCGAACAAGATAACGCTCAACTGTCATTGCTGAGCGGCTCGCAGGTCATCGTCGAACAGTTTCGACAGCCTGGTTCCGCGCATATCTTCGTTCGCCATCGCCTTCAATACAGTGCCCCAAGGTTTGAGTTCTCTGGCTTTGCCACCGAAAACAATTTCGATATTCGGTTCAGCCTGCACGCGAGCCACGCTGAGTTTGACTTCGCGCACTTTCCATTCACCTTTCAATTCGCGGCGCAGCACTTCGCCGTAATATGCAGTGATTTGCTGAAAGAAAGCTGGTTCGATCTCTGCCGTTGTGTGTGAAGCCAGATAACCGGCAATCAAACTGTCCATACGACGCAAACTGCCGCGCGAATAATCCAACTTGCCTACGCGCTTTTCCAATTTGGTCACGTGCATTGGCACCATGCCTACAAAAACTCTGCCATCGGAAATCAAATCTTCCAAAGCGTGATGCGGGCGGTTGGTTTCCTTGAACGAAGCTTCTGAATCGTACAGCACGCCATAGCCCGGAGCCGTCGCCGTTTTGCCTTTGCGCGAAGGCATGGAAACCGTGATCGGATAAAACAATTCCAGCACGCGGCCATCGCGCAGCTTCGTGCGAGTGAATTTGCCGGCTTGTTTGCTCAAATTGCCTTCGGGTTCATTGGCGACCAGTTTTTGCCCTTCGGCAAAACTGATGCGACGACCGGAAGAGGAACCTGGCGATTGCGCTGGGTTGACGCTGACGAAAAGTAAAAGCAGCAGGAACAGTTGCGGAAAGCGGAAAAACTTGAACTGCAAACGACACCTCTCAATTTAATGATTTCCAGCGAAGCCGAGGCTGCTGATGAATTTGGGAATGCCAATCCAGTATGGCACAGGCAATGAACGAAGTCGGCAATAATTTTTTGCCATAGGAATCTTGTCTTTCTTGATCGAAGAGAATTTAATCTCAACCAGTTCTTCAACTCTTCGTCATTCTTCGAAAGGGATTTATGCGAAAACTTCTCTGGTCGTTGCTGGCCACGGCAATCCTGGCGTTTCCGGCAGGAACTCAATCAGCGACGCAATACGATCTGGTGATTTATGGAGGCACTGCCGCCGCTGTCACCGCTGCCGTTCAAGCCAAACAAATGGGCAAAACCGTCCTGATCGTTTCGCCTGATAAGCATCTGGGCGGACTTTCGAGCGGCGGTCTGGGCTTCACCGACACCGGCAATAAAGCCGTCATCGGAGGGTTGGCGCGCGAGTTTTATCATCGCGTTTATCAGCATTACCAGAAACCGGAAGCCTGGCAGTGGGAACGCCGCGAACAGTTCGGTAACAAAGGACAAGGCACAGTGGCGCTGGATGGCGAAAATCGCACGATGTGGATTTTCGAGCCGCACGTCGCCGAACAGGTTTTTGAAGATTTCATCCGCGAATACAAAATCCCTGTCGTCCGCAACGAATGGCTGAACCGCCAAACCGGCGTCAAAAAATCGGGCAAACGAATTGTTTCGATCAAAACCTTGAGCGGAAAAACTTACGCCGCCAAGATGTTCATTGACGCCACCTACGAAGGCGATTTGCTGGCCGCCGCAGGCGTCAGTTATCACGTAGGCCGCGAATCCAAAGATCAATACGGCGAACAATGGGCGGGCGTGCAGACCGGCGTGCTTCATCACCGACATCATTTTGGAGCCGTCAATGAAAAGATCAGCCCGTATTGGATTCCGGGCGATCCGACGAGCGGAGTGTTGCCTCGGATTTCAACGGCCCCACCGGGCGAATACGGCGCGGCGGACAAAAAAGTCCAGGCTTATTGCTTCCGCATGTGTTTGACCGACCACGCCAACAATCGAGTTCCCTTCCCAAAACCCGACAACTACGACCCGAAGCAATACGAATTGCTGTTGCGGATTTTTCAGGCGGGATGGCGCGAGACGTTTCAGAAATTCGACCGCATTCCCAACCGCAAAACAGACACCAATAACCACGGCCCGTTCAGCACCGATAACATTGGGATGAATTACGATTATCCCGAAGCCAGTTACGAACGCCGCCGAGCCATCATCCGCGAACACGAGCAATATCAAAAAGGCTGGCTGTATTTCATCGCCAACGATCCGCGCGTGCCTGCGGACGTGCAAAGCGAGTTTCGCAAATGGGGCCTGGCGCGCGACGAATTCAAAGACAACGGCAACTGGCCGCACCAGATTTACGTCCGCGAAGCCCGCCGTATGATCGGCGCGTACGTCATGACCGAAAACGAATTGCTGAAAAAACGCCCGACGCCGGATTCGGTCGGGATGGGTTCTTACGGAATAGATTCGCACAACATCCAACGATACATAATCGGAACAGGCAAAAACGCTTATGTCCAAAACGAAGGCGACATTGGAGTTTCGACCAATGGCCCGTACCAGATTGCGTACGGTTCTCTGGTTCCCAAACGAGAGCAAGTAGAAAACCTGCTCGTTCCAGTAGCCGTGTCGAGTTCGCACATCGCTTACGGCAGCATTCGCATGGAGCCTGTGTTTATGATTTTGGGACAATCGGCGGCGACGGCTGCGGCAATGGCGATTGACGGCAAACTGGCTGTGCAAGACGTTCCTTACACCAAGCTGCGCGAACGATTGGTGCAGGACAAACAGGTGCTGGAATTTGCTTCGGCAATGCCGAACAAATAAATGCTCAAATTTGACTCACGCGCGAATTTCATGTTTCATGCGGCATCATTTTTCAGAAGACATATAGGACTTTCGGTTAGCTTTTGAGCGAAATCTCCGCCAAAAAGTGACGCCCAAATTCATTACCAATTTAGTTTGATCGTGAGCACAGTCCATTCCGAACAACCGACTGGCCAACACGGCTCAGAGCCTGTGTCGGCTGAGGAAACGACCTTCTGGCGCGTCGAAGGCAGTTTGCTCAATTTGAGCGCTGTCCGGCCTGTGGCGTTCTTTACCTGGAATTCCCAACACTTTTCCGACCGCTGGATGCGTCGCAGCGCCTTGGCATTGTCAGCGCTCGTTCGCCCTTTGCTATATGCGGTGGACAGAGTTTTTGCTACACGTTTTTTGCACACCTTGTTGCGTGGAATCAGCCGTGACCGATTGGATTTGCTCGGCGAAGAGTATTTTGAGTATTACCTGAAACCACGGCTCAAACCGCAGGGCGTGGAAAAGCTGAAAGAAGCGATGGCCAATGGCGAAAAGATCGTGTTGGTCAGCCAGGGATTGGAGCACGTGATGCGCCCGCTGGCAGAGCATCTAGGCGTTCAGTGGCTGGTGGCGAATCGGTTGGAGTTCAGCGACGGGTTGGCGACGGGCAGACTGTTGTCGCCGGTGGTGCGTCCGCGCCAGATTCTGGCTCGCATCATTGGCCGAAATCCCGATGGTCGCGTCGTGCTCGGCAAACTTTCGCGCAATCTGGGCAATCCGGCGGAAGTGTTGAAAAAAGCCATTATCCCTACGCAACGAATCGTCAAACCGTTCACTACGCCGACGGTCGTTTTCGACGCATATAAGCAACTCGGCAATCTTTCGATGAAAGATTCGTACGCGGGCAAAAACGTTTTGCTGATCGGATTCACTGGCTTCATAGGCAAAGTCTGGCTGGCCAAAGTGCTTCAGGAAATGCCGAATATCGGCAAAGTCTTTTTGCTGATTCGACGCCAACGCTCAGTAACAGCGCAACGCCGCTTTGAAAAAATCGCCGATGAATCGCCGGTGTTCAACACACTGCATGAAATTCATGGCGACAACTTCACACGGTTTCTGGCTGACAAAATTGAAGTCGTTGAAGGCGATGTCAGCCAGCCCGGATTGGGACTTGCGCATGACGTGCGCGCGCGGCTGCAAACGCAGCTTGACCTGATTATCAACAGTTCGGGCTTGACGGATTTCAACCCGGATTTGCGCCAGGCGCTGGCCATCAACGTTGACGGAACGCTTCACCTGCTGGATTTTGTCCGCGAATGCAACCGCGCGGCCTTGTTGCACCTTTCGACCTGCTATGTAGTGGGATTCCACGATGGACGCATTCAGGAAACTCTGGAGCCGAATTACACCCCCAAAGGTATTGCTGATTTCGATGCTGAAATCGAATACGAATCTCTGCATCGCCTGGCCAAGAAAATTGAAACGCGCGCCGAATCCGACGAAATCACCCAACAACTTCGCCAGCAGGTGCTGGAAAAAGGCGAACGAACCAAAAAACAACTTTCGGATTCGGAAATCGAAGCGCAGATTCGCAAACAACGTCAACGCTGGGTTCGCAATGAATTGACCGAAGCCGGAATGCAACGCGCACAGGAATTCGGCTGGCCGAACACATACACCTTCACCAAAAGTTTGGCGGAATCATTGATTGCCAAACGTGGAAAAGACGACAAAGGCGAAGCTTTGCCGGTCGCGATTGTCCGACCTTCCATTGTCGAAACTTCGACGCACGACCCGTTCAAAGGATGGAACGAAGGCGTCAACACATCTGCACCGATTTCCTATCTGCTGGGCACATTTTTTCGCCAATTGCCGTCGAACGGCAAAAAATGTTTGGACATCATTCCGGTTGATCTGGTCGTGCGCGGAATGATCTTGATCGGAGGCTCGTTGATCGAACGTCGTCATGAACAGCTTTATCACCTGGCGACTTCGGCGGTGAACCCTTGCAACATGCGCCGCACGATTGAACTGACAGGCTTGGCGCATCGCAAACATTATCGTGCTCAGGACGATTTCAATTACCGCTTGTTGGCGATGTTCGATTCTATTCCGGTATCAAAAGAGCGTTATCGTACGATGTCCGCTCCGGCGCAAAAACAACTGGTGCGAGCGCTGCTAAGAATTGTTTCGCCGTTGCCAATGATGCGTTCGCCACTGGTTCGCCGCCAGCGTGATCTGGACAAGGTCACCAAACTGGTGGAACTGTACGAGCCGTTTATTCTGCACAACGAATACGTTTTTGAAGCCCGAAACGTAGAAATTCTCTCCGCGCTCCTGCCGGAAGAAGAACGAGAGGCGTTCGGTTACGACGCCAGTTACATTGATTGGTGGGATTACTGGATCAACGTTCACATTCCCGCCCTGCGGAAGTGGTCGTATCCATTGATCGAAGGCCGCCCGGTCGAAAATAAATCCAGCCGTTCCCTTGCGTTCCCCCCACAAGAACGCAGCGTAGCGACAAATTGAAACCTTTAACGTCAACATCTTCGAACTACCTGGCAAGTTCAATGCCTGTTCGGGGAGAGTTGCAGGAGTCAGAACCATGCTGAAAACTGTCGGCGGAGTGATTGTTGGCTACATAGTGATGTTCATTCTGGTTTTTGCGCTCTTCAGTCTGGCCTATTTGGCGCTCGGCGCGAACGGCGCATTCAAACCGGGCACCTATGATGTTTCGACGTTGTGGTTGGCGCTCAGTGTAATTGTCTCGCTGGCTGCCGCAATTGTTGGCGGATTTATTTGTTCGTTGATCTTACGTTTCGCTCACTCAGGAGAGAGATTTTGAAAATGAGTGACCAATTGGA
>ERZ1066125.205-NODE-205-length-28653-cov-15.867508_pt1 | contig 28653 bp, 26 predicted proteins | sample MGYA00382772_ERZ1066125 | MGnify/ENA primary metagenome ERZ1066125 (study PRJEB33369, sample SAMEA5778355) | biofilm metagenome | biome: Industrial cooling water; feature: Water cooling tower basin; material: Biofilm | place: United Arab Emirates | collected... | reverse complement strand
AACAGCTATCGCTGTTGTTGTTGTTTATATTAATATTTGAGAACTAGATAATTCTCTGCGTGGGGAGTATCAATAACAAAGCAATTAGCTAATCGCTAACCGCTATTACCACTCTCCACTCACCATTTGATAAAGGCGTTGATGGTGAGAAAAAATTTGTTGATATGTGCGCGTCAGATCGAGATTGGGCGAAATACGATCGCGAATTTTGATTGTCGGTTGCACGTCAGTTAAATCTGCGATCGCACCGACTGCATACATTGCTAACACAGCCGCCCCATAGCCGCTAGCCTCGTAAACTTCAGGCATTAACACCACCGTACCAAATGCATCTGCCATCATTTGCAACCATGCTTGAGAACGGGCAAAACCACCAGAAGCGCGAATTTCTCCAGTTGTTCCAGTAATTTCTTGAATTGCCACGTTGATGCTGTAGACGGCGAAGATAATTCCTTCCATCGCCGCTCTGATTGTATGCGATCGCGTGTGGTTGAAACCGAGATTAAAAAAGACTCCCCGTGCTTTCGGGTTCCAGAAGGGGGCGCGTTCTCCCGATAAATAGGGCAAACAGATCAATCCCTCTGCACCTGCGGGAATTTCCATCGCTGCTTGAATCATCACATCATAAGGATCGACACCCAATCGCTTTGCTTCCTCTACTTCTGGGTAACAAAAGCGATCGCGCAACCATCTTAAAACAATGCCACCGTTATTTGTCGGTCCCCCAATTACCCAATGTTTTTCTGTCAAGGCATAACAAAAAGTTCGCATCTGCGGATCGGTAATTGGCTTGGGGGCTATAGTCCGTACTGCGCCACTCGTACCAATGGTAATCGCGTATTCACCAGGGGCGATCGCGCCTACGCCTAAATTCGCTAACACGCCATCGTTTGCGCCGATGACTACAGGTGTATCAGGATTGAGTCCCATCGCCTCTGCATATTCGGTTTTCATTCCCCGTAAAATATGGGTGGTTGGAACTAATTCGCTTAATTGTTCTCGTTTTATTCCTGCTATTGTTAGAGCTTCTACATCCCAATCTAGTTTTTCTAGGTTAAATAAACCCGCAGCAGAGGCAATAGAATAATCGACAACATAACGCTCAAAAAGTCTAGAGAAAATGTATTCTTTAATTGAAATAAACTTTGCTGCTTGATAGAAAATCTCTGGTTCAGTTTCTCGCAGCCACATTAATTTAGTCACGACAGATACGGGATGAATCGGGCTTCCCGTCCGCATATATAAGTTATGGGAAATGTCTTCTTGCTTGAGTTTTTCTGTCTGAGCGATACTACGGTTATCAGCCCAGACAATAACATTTGTTAAAGGTTTATGGTCGGCATCTACTGGTAACAGACTATGGGTTGCCGTACTAAAACCAACTGCGGCGATTTCCAGTTGAGATATTCCCGTTTTATCCATTGCTTGGCGCACGGAGGTAATGACGGCATGAAAAAGTGCTTCTGGGTTTTGTTCTGCCCATGTTGGGTGCGGCACGATAATGTCATACCCCTGACTACCTTTACCTTTAATTGCACCATCAGGAGAAAATGCGATCGCTTTGGTGCTGGTTGTGCCGATATCTACACCGAGGAAGTACGTCATGGTGGGAGGGAACAGGGGGGACAAGGGGGACAAGAGAGAAAAATTATTTATAAAATCAATTTTAAATTTTTCAGTGACGTAAAGGACGATCGCTTTTGCCAAAATGACGACTTCTGACAATCTAGAAACAAACCTTAACTGTCGCAACCAATAGATAAAATCGCACTACTCTTGCATAGCAAAGTTAGTAAGTAGTCAAAATGAAGATTGTTCGAGAGGTTTCCTTAATCAGTGTTGGCAGTTTTGAAGAATCAAGCGATTGGTCGATCGTTCGAGCTGAAATTCGTCATGCTATTTCTCTAATCGTTCATCCTCCTGGTACATCCAGCTTTACAATTAATCCATCAAGGCACGGTAATGGTGTTAAGCCAATTAAAGAAGCTTGTACGATCGCTTTGAGGGATAGATATGGATGGAGTCTCGAAACTCCGATTAGATATGCAACTAGATCGCCAGGAAAAGTAGATGCAACAAAAGTTATTGATAACCATCTTTTTGCGCTTGAGTGGGAAACGGGTAATATCTCGTCAAGTCATCGAGCAATTAATAAAATGGTTCTTGGACTGATACGTGATGTTTTTCTAGGTGCTGTTTTGGTACTGCCAAGTAGAAAACTTTATCCTTATCTCACCGATCGCATTGGTAACTATGAAGAGCTAGAACCGTATTTTGATGTTTGGCGAGCAGTCCGAATACAAGAGGGGTTTCTAGCAATTTTTGCGATCGAACACGATCGAGTAGACATCAATATCCCAACAATTACTAAAGGAACAGATGGTCGTGCTTTAATCTAAATCTTTCTGTAAAAGCTATGTAGAGTAGGGAATTTGCAGTTGTAATGCATTTGTTTGGCGTTGCTTCACTCTCTTGCTTCCTCTTGCAGATTCCCATTGCTCTATAATTCCATTAGCTAAATTGGTCAATCGTTCTACTGCTGGGTCGGTATCTCCGATTTCCGTACCAATCCAGTAACGATGTAATTTTTCTGCTGCATAAAATGTAGTCCCAGAACCTCCAAACGGATCGACTACAATCTGACCTGGATTAGATGCCATAGCAATAACTCGTTCTAGCATAATCGGCGCAAGTTCATTAGGAATTCGTTTTTTATGTCGATGATGCCGAACTGGTGGAATATCAGTCCACATTTCTTCGGTTAACGTCCATAAATCTTCAGTAGAATCAGCTTGAAGTACGTCTTCCCAAACGTCTTCTTGCATATCCCAGACATCCATTAAATTGATGCCTTTTTCATTGAGTTTTTTTCGATGCCCACCATAATCACGAATTTCTTTGCCGCAATGCCGACAAACTTGAATAGGTGTATAAACTTTGTTGAAAACTGCTGGCTCCCCTTTGGTGTAGTAGATTAGTCCATAGTGAGCAGGAGACATCTTTTTGCCTCTAGGAAAAGCCTTCGGCATTCTACAAGCAATCCAATGCCGAAAACACATCCCTTTTCGATTTAGGTATGCGCCATACTCTATGCACCATCTAGGTAGGTTGAATACAAAAAAACTTCCACCATCTTTTAGCACTCTAATACTCTCATCAAGCCACTGTTGCGACCAGCTTAAGTACTTATCTATCTCCATGCGATCGCTTACACCTTCACCATATTCTTTACCAAGATTAAAAGGTGGATCGGCAAATACAAGGTCTACAGACTCATCGGGTAATGCTGACAGAAGTTTAAGACAGTCTCCTCGATAAAGGATGCCATGCTCGCTCATATAAACCTGTTGCAGTTCTTGTCGGGTTGCAACATCAGTGACGATCGCTTGAAACGGAAGCATTCATTGAACCTTGAGAGCATTATGTAACCTCAGTTTACAAACTCTATTTACATTCGTCAATAGAGTTTGACTGAGAAGTTGTACTACGAGGCTGATAGGGTTTTCCAGTAGGACAATTCTTATATCTATCTATCTCAGCAGCTTCTATGTAGTAGTAATGCCCAAGTTTACGAGCTACAATCTGACCATTCTTAATTAGGTCGTGAACTCGCTGACGGGTTACATCAAGTAGCTTGGCAGTTTGAGCTACAGAGAGTAATTCAGGGCTGTCACTCGATCTAGAATCTGTCATACGATGGCAATGCTTTAATTACCAAAACTAGTTTTTTCCATATGGCACGCACTTTTAAGAGTAGCTCAAGTTCTGTAAGAATATTAACAGTTATAAGTCAATTACATCAGTAAAAACAGAAAAAAATAATGAAGTGAGGCGCATAACGTGAAAATTGTCAAAGTTACTCAGGAGGATTTTAATGAGTGGCTGGACTTGGCATTAAAACTGTGGTCAGATGAATCAGTTGAAGAAATGGATAGAAGTCTGAAAAATATTTTTCAATCTCCTCGCGAGGCAGGATTTTTAGCCAAAGACGATCGCGACAAAGCAATTGGATTTATGAATCTTTCGCTGCGATCCGATTATGTTCCAGGCGCTAACCAGAGTCCTGTTGCTTATATAGAGGGGATTTATGTTAAAGATGAATATCGAAAACAAGGCGTAGGTAAAGAATTAATTCAATATGCTCAAAAATGGGCAGTTGAACGTGGATGTGTGGAACTTGCTTCAGATGCTTTACTGGAAAATACAGCAAGTTACGAGTTTCACACAAAGGTAGGATTTCAAGAAGTAGAAAGAGTGGTCACTTTCATCAAAAAAGTAACATCTTCTGGCTGATACTGTTATTGTAAACATGCGATCGCTATTCTTTTACTTCTATTTTGTCGATCTCAAAGATAGTGAAATTACATCATGACACAAGCACTCGAACAAAGAACCTACACGCCTGAAGAGTATCTCGAACTCGAAGTTGCGTCCGAAACCCGCAACGAATACCGCAATGGAGCAATTATCTCGATGACTGGAGGGACACCTGACCATAACGACATTGCCAGCAACCTCGTAGTTGCTCTCAAACTAGCTCTCAGAAGCAAGCCTTATCGCGTCTTCATTACCGATCAACGGCTTTGGATTGGCGATCGCAACTTATATACATACCCTGATGTCATGGTAGTCGAAAAGCCTCTCCAATTTAAAGAAGGACGCACAGATACATTAGTTAATCCATGTTTTATTGCGGAAGTCTTATCTAAATCGACGCAAGATTACGACCGTGGTGAGAAATTTGTCGCTTATCGTACTATTAATAATTTTCAAGAATATTTACTAATTGACCAATACAGGATTCATGTAGAACACTATGTTAAAACTGCTACTAATCAATGGCTGCTCTCAGAATATGACGATCCTAATGTGACGCTATCTTTTAGCGTTTTTGAGTTTCAAATTCAAATCGCAGATCTCTATGAAAATATTGAGTTTTTAGCTTCTAATTCATAAAGTCCTAGCGAAAAATATACATTTCTTTAAGTTTTTCTACACGAAAAAGCTGATAATAAATACAACCAAAAACCCTACACCACCTATAATCGTTTCCATGACAGTCCAAGAGCGGAGAGTATCTTTTTCTGATAGTCCTAAATAGCGACTGACAAGCCAAAAACCAGAATCATTGACGTGGGAAAGTACGGTTGCACCAGAAGCGATCGCAATGGTAATTAATCCTACTGTAGGCGGCGAATATTTCCCTGCTTCAATTGCTGGAGCCATTATTCCTGCTGCTGTCACCATCGATACGGTAGCCGAACCTTGGGAGACTCGCACGGCAGTTGCAATCAGAAATGCTAGCAGAATTATCGGTAAATTTGAGGCTGCCATTGCCCTAGCTAAAACATCCCCCACACCACTTGCAACTAATACTCTGCCAAATACACCCCCAGCACCCGTTACTAGAATAATTAATCCTACTGGTTCTAGCGATTTCGTGGCAATTTGTTGCACTTCATCGAGGGAATATCCGCGCTTAATTCCTAGCACATAAAAGGAAAGCAGGGCTGCAATCATCAAGGCTACAAATGGATGTCCCAAAAAGGTGAGAAAGTTACGGAAAAAGTTCCCTTCTGGCAAAACGACAGTTGAAACCGTATTGAGCAGAATTAATATTAAAGGAATAGCAATGATGGAAATTATCGTATTAAATTTGGGCGGTTCTTTGCCGATTTCATGTTTTGGTGTTTCAATTTCCATGTATTCGGGAACTGTAGCATGAATCTTCCCCGCAATGTACTTACCAAAAAATACACCGCCAACAATCGTAGCAGGAAGACCCGCGATCGCACCAAATAAAATCACCCAACCTAAGTCTGCATTAATCAGCGAGGCGACTGCAACAGGTCCAGGAGTAGGGGGAATGTAACTGTGGGCGATTGCTAATCCAGCTGTCAGCGGAATGGCGTAATACAATAAAGATCTTCCCGTGCGTTTCGCCAAACCATACACTAGGGGAATCAAAATAATTAGCCCAACATCAAAAAAAACGGGAATCGCTACGAGTAAACCTGTTAAGCTGAGCGCCCATTGAGCGTTATCTTGACCGAATCTTTTCACCAGCGTTGCCGCTAGCACTTCCGCGCCGCCAGATACCCGCAGCATCTCGCCAAACATCGTTCCTAAGCCTACCACAATGGCAATAAAGCCGAGGGTATTGCCCATTCCTTGTTGGATCGTTTCGGCAATTTTATCTAGCGGTATACCCGCTGCTATAGCTACAAACAGACTCGTCAATAATAGGGCAACAAATGCCTGTAGCCGCACGCCCATGACGAGGAATAAGAGTAAGGCGATACCGAGCATCGCCACAAAAATTAATGCACCAGGAGACATGATGATTTGTCATTTGTCATTGGTCATTTGTCATTAGTAGTTTCACAGGCGACTACCAATTACCAATTACCAACTACCAACATGAAAAACTAATTTCGTTTATTTTCTGAGGTGGAGATTTTTTTTACTTCTATCTTGAGGGTTATTCCCGAGATCGCGCGATCGCTAGTTTTAATCGTAGTATTTTCCCTTGCTACTTCTAGCAATCTTTCTTAATTTTTTTAAATTTTTTTATAGCAATAATTATATACAAAAGTTAATAATTTTACGTGGCTTTTGCTAGGAGCGATCGCCTCTTGCAGATTTATAAGTTAAATTTATGTATACTTCACAGAATTTAACTCTTAATACTGTTGAAGTCAAAAATAAACTCAATTAAGCAGGGAGCGGATCGCTTTAGCAAAGAAAGAAACATATACCCTGGGATGGTTCGTTGCGATCCTTACCTATATCTTGAGAGAGTTGTAGTCTTAATTACAATTAATTTATTTTATAAGTTGTGGCATTATTGCCGCAACTATCATAAGTAATTTTTACTAGGAATTGCGAGTGAGATCGAAATTGAAGTCAGGCTCAATCTAGGCAAGAATAAACTGGTAGAATCGTTTCATATTGGTTTAATAAAACCTAGTTGTTGAGTTACTGACAATATAAATAGCAGCTTTTCTACTAGATTGAGTGCTTGAATCTACTCGGTCTAAAACGAGGTGCGATCGGCGATCGTGACTTGAGCGACTCAACTGGCAAAATCTCAATTCAGCATTTCAACTCAGCAAAATTTCAATTCAATAAAACTTCAATTCACATTGATTGCACTCTTAACATTACAATGAATCGTCAGCCAAAAAGTAAACTGCATACTCTCCACCTAAAACTGAAAAAGTGGTATCAGTGGATGCTGCTATTCGTGCTGTCCCTCGGCATTATCCTGACAACGTGGATTGTGATGGCACAGCAACCCGTTGTTTTAAACACCTTAATTCTTGCACCCGATGTCAAAGATTTGCGAGCAGGAATGTTCCAAGACTTTGAGAAAGAAAATCCAGGAATACGTATTAATGTCATTGAAGGACCAAATGCTGCTAATTTAGTTGAAGACCTTTACTCTTCAGCTTTTCTCTTAGGTGAATCTCCTTACGACTTAGTACTTTTAGATATCGTTTGGACACCAAAATTTGCTGCGGCGGGATGGTTGTCAGATCTGCAAGACCGCGTGAGTTCAGAAGAATTAAACGCATTTACAGTCCAAGATATAGAAGCAGGGAGATACAGAGATGGATTGTATCGTATCCCCATCCGTTCTGATGTTGGTATCCTTTACTACCGCGAAGATTTACTCAAAGCAGCAGGATTAAAACCGCCAGAAACCTTTCAAGATTTAATTCAAGCATCTCAAACTCTACAAAAACAAAATAAAGTCGATTGGGGTTATGTTTGGCAAGGTCGGCAATACGAAGGACTTTCAGCAATGTTTGTCGAGGTCCTTGAAGGTTACGGCGGATTTTGGGTAAATCCAGATACGCAGGAAGTTGGACTAGACCGACCAGAAGCAATCCAAGCAGTCGAATTTCTCCGCAGTACGATTCAGAAAGGCATTTCTCCACCAGGGGTAACAACATATATTGAAGAAGACACTCGCCGCCTGTTTCAAGGCGGTCAAGTTGCCTTTTTAAGAAACTGGCCCTACGTCTTGCCTTTAGCAAATGAAGCAGGTTCTCAACTCAGAAATCGAGTAGCCATTAAACCAATGGTTCATGCCCCTGGAGAAACAAGTGGTGCTTGTTTAGGCGGCTGGGGTTTTGGGATTGCTAGTAATTCGACCCATCAAGAAGAAGCTTGGAAGGCTTTGCAATATTTTATGAGTCGGGAAGCGCAAAAGCGATTTATTTTAGGGGCGGGATACGTACCCAGCCGCAAGGAATTGTTTACAGATCCAGACGTTGTAGCAAAATACCCCTACTTTCCAGAGTTGCTGCAAATTGCCGAAAAAGCAGTTTTGCGTCCAGCAATTCCTCAATACGCCCAAGCTTCTGATATTTTGCAGCGTTATCTCAGTGCCGCCCTTGCTAACCGTACTAGCCCCGAACAAGCAATGCAAGCGGCTGCTAGCGAAACTCGCACTTTATTAAGTCGATAGTTAATGGTTAATAGTTAATGGTTGATAGCAATGAACGATTAACCATGAACAATGAACAAATAACTAATAACAACTAACAGTTCAACAATGAAACTTGATGTCGTACAAAAAAGAGAACAAAAAACTGGGTGGATATTACTTCTACCAGCGTTAATTGTCATGTTGGTAGTGTATGCCTATCCAATTTTACGGGCATTTTGGTTGAGCGTATTTACTCAAAACTTAGGAACTGAATTAGAGCAGGTGTTTTCCGGTTTGAGCAACTACGGACGGATGTTTAGCGATGGGCGGTTTTGGCAGAGTTTGTGGAATACTACTGTCTTTACTACCTCTTCGGTATTGTTGGAATTGATTTTAGGTATTGGTGTTGCTTTGGTACTCAACCAAGCTTTTAGAGGGCGGGGGATTGTACGGACAATTACTTTAATCCCTTGGGCATTACCAACAGCGGTCATGGGTGTTGCATGGGCGTGGATTTTTAACGACCAATATGGCGTAGTCAATGATATCTTACGTCGCCTGGGTTTGATTGAGACGGGAATTAGTTGGCTGGGAAATCCGACATTAGCAATGATTGCGGTAATTTTAGCCGACGTGTGGAAGACGACACCATTTATTGCTTTGCTGCTATTGGCAGGTTTGCAATCAATTTCTGGCGATTTATACGAGGCACATTCTTTAGATGGCGCGACTCCCATCCAAAGCTTTTGGAAAATTACCGTCCCTCTATTGATGCCGCAAATTATTGTTTCTGTGTTGTTCCGTTTTGCCCAAGCTTTTGCTATTTTCGACTTAATTCAAGTTATGACTGGTGGCGGTCCTGGGGGGGCGACGGAAACAGTTTCGATCTATATCTACAGTACGGTGATGCGTTATCTCGATTTTGGCTATGGTTCGGCGTTGATTGTCGTGACGTTTTTGATTTTAGTCATTGCTGTAGCGATCGCATCCTTACTCTTAACTAGAGCGCGGGCTAATGCCGCAGGAGTACGTTAATTATGGCAATTGCACAATCGCGATCGCAATCCAAATCGGGAGTAAATTGGCGCGCCATTTGGCTACCGATTGCTGTAGCTTTAGTTGTGATATTCTTCCTCGCCCCCGTTTTGTGGCAGGTGTTAACTTCTGTAAAGGTTAACGAGGATATCTCAGCCGTCCCCACAGTTTACTTTCCCACGCGCTACACCTTCGAGCATTACGCATCGCTATTTACTCGTCGTCCGTTTGGACTTTACATTCTAAATAGCGCCTTTGTTTCTATCACTTCTACCTTGTTCTGTCTGGCTTTTGGCGCACCAGCAGCTTATGTTTTGGCACGGTTGCGATTAGTCGGCAAGGAAATTATCTTGGCGATCGTTTTGATTGTCACCCTATTTCCCACCGTACTACTCTTTCTAGGACTGCTGGAAATCGTGCAAGCAACCAATTTAGCTAATAACTTTTTGGCGCTAATAATTCCCTACACGGCGATTAACTTGCCTCTAACCATTTTGGTGATGCGGAGTTTCTTCCAACAACTGCCTAAAGATTTGGAAGATTCGGCGCGAGTAGATGGATACAATACATTTCAATTACTGTGGAAGATTTTATTGCCCATGACTCTTCCCGCTTTGGTGACAACAGGAATTCTTACCTTTATTGCTGCTTGGAATGAGTTCATTTTTGCTCTCACATTTATTTCCCAAGAAACAATGAAAACCATTCCCGTAGCAACAGCTCAATTGAGTGGAGCGACGGTATTTGAAATTCCCTACGGTCCTATCGCCGCCGCCACAATTTTAGGTACTTTACCCCTCGTTCTGCTCGTACTCTTCTTCCAGCGCAAGATCGTCCAAGGCTTAACTGCTGGCGCTGTCAAAGGCTGATGCACAGTCAAAAGTCAAAAGCTAAAAGTCAAAAATAACTCCCCACTACTCACCACGAATCGACTCACTGTACGAGCGGGTTCACCCGAAATCTCTTTTCGTAGCCAAATCTTCTGGTAAACCCGCCCCTACTACTCACTACTCACTACTCACTTTTAAAAATGTCTAAACTCGAACTCAGAAATTTAAATAAAACCTATGCTCCTAAAGTTGTTCCAGTTAAGGATGTGAGTTTAACTGTGGATGATGGAGAATTCGTCACGTTACTCGGTCCTAGTGGCTGCGGTAAGTCTACAACATTGCGGATGATTGCTGGTCTAGATGCACCAACTCGCGGTCAAATCCTGTTAGGTGGAGAAGATATCACATATAACAGACCAGGCGATCGCAATATGGCGATGGTATTCCAAAGCTATGCTCTCTATCCGCACATGACGGTATACGAAAACCTCGCCTCTGGATTGAAGCTGAAAAAAGTCTCTCGCGCCGAGATCGAACAACGGGTGACGGAAGTTAGCAAGTTATTGGGACTCGAAGAATTAATGAACCGCAAGCCAGGACAACTATCTGGCGGACAAAGACAACGAGTAGCTGTCGGTCGGGCATTGGTACGCCAAGCAAAGGTATTTTTATTAGATGAACCTCTCAGTAACCTCGATGCTTTACTGCGGGAACGAGTCCGCGCCGATCTCAAGCGCATATTTGCTGCACAAAAAGCTCCTGTAGTTTACGTCACACACGATCAGACCGAAGCGATGACTCTTTCTACAAAGGTAGCTTTACTCAACGACGGCTATTTACAACAACTCGACTCACCCGATCGCATTTACAATCATCCGGCAAATCGATTTGTGGCTGGATTTGTTGGCAGCCCGCAGATGAATCTGCTTACCCTACCCTGTAAAGGTAGACATGCAATGTTAGGCGAGTTTCAGATTCCTTTACCCGATTTACCCACCGTACCACCAGAAATTGTCCTGGGTATCCGTCCGGAAGATGTTGGTATCGCTCAACCAGGCGACACTAGCTTTGTTCGCGGGCGAGTCAACGTCGTAGAAAACTTAGGCATGAACTTTTTGGTCAATACGCGGGTAGAAAGTCATAACACCCCAACGCAGATCGTGCGGGCGTTACTACCTACAGACCGTCGTTGGAACGAAGAGGAAGACATTGCTCTTACCTTACCACCCCAACACCTGCACTGGTTCGATGTCAAATCTGGTGATGCTTTAGCGAGAAGACAAAAGGAATTGATTCGTAGTTAATCAATGTAGAGACATAAATGTAGAGGCGTTACATGTGACGTCTCTACATCTAAATTATTCCTCGCTGACTAATTTCCTTGTCTTGTTTGCCCTCGCTTCGGCATTTGTCATTACCTCATCCATTTTTTCTTGGATTTCACCTGGATAATTCTCCAGAACTTTTGTCGAAAGGGAAATTCTGCCTCTACCTTCATCCAGATCGATAATTACCGCTTTGATCTCCTGTCCCACTTTAAACAGGGCGGGTAAAGAAGCGGTATAATTTTGGCTTACCTGCTTAATGTGGAGTAACCCACTGACCCCATTCAAATCTACGAAGACGCCAAAAGGCTGAATGCTGGAAACTTTGCCTGTAGCTAGTTGACCGATCTCCAACTGACTAAAACTGCTAGCGCGAGTCGCTAAGCGGTTAGAAAGGACGAGTTTGTTATTTTCGTAATTGACTTCGAGAAAACTAGCTGTCAGGGTTTGACCCTTGAGCGATTCCATGTTTTCTTTTTCGACTAGGTGCGATCGCGGAATAAATCCCCTCAAACCCAATACATCTACCGTTACACCGCCCTTATTTGCCCCAGTCACCCGTACCTGTACCGTCTGGCGATTTTCTTCCATCTGCTCGATGCGATCCCAAATGTGTTGAATTTCTAACTGGCGGCGCGATAGAGTGACTTGTCCATCTGCATCTTGATCGCGGATAATCAGAAATTCTAGTTCCTCTTGTAAAGGCAGTATGGTAGATAAATCCGTTACTGGCTGTAGGGAGGCTTGATCTGTTGGCAGGAAAGCGGCGGACTTGCCACCAATATCGACATAAGCACCGTTGCTATCGTATTGAAAGACTTTACCGCGTACTGTTTGTCCTTTCTGGAACTGATAGTCATGTTGTTCCAGGGCTTGAGCAAAATCCTCCATTGAGAACGATGAGCTAGATACAGATGGGGATGAATCAGATTTCATGAGAACAAACTAGGGGCTAGGGGCTAGGGGCTAGGGGCTAGGGAAAGAAGAGGGGCTAGGGCTAGGGAAAGAATTTACGACTTGCTTTTTCCACTACTCACTGCTCACTGCTCACTACTCACTTAATTACGAAGTATTTCAAACAGTTGTTTCACTTGCTCCCAAGCGTCAGCGGTGGCTTCTGGATTATAGCTTGCGCGGCGATCGCAGAAGAAGCCGTGACCTGCTCCATGATAGCGAAAGATTTTATGGGATATGTGGTATTTCGTCAGCTCGGCTTCAATTTGCTCTACATGCTCGGCAGGGATACTAGCATCCTCTAAGCCAAAAAAAGCATAAATCGTGCCAGGAATCTCTGACGTGCGGGTTATGGTAGGAGAACCGCCGCCAGGTGTACGGGTAGGAATGCCAGCACCATAAAAAGCCGCAGTCGCTTTAATATCTGGTAAAGTTGCAGCTAGATAAGCTACGTGACCGCCAAAGCAAAAGCCGATGCAGCCGATCGCATCTGGTTTAACTTTTGATTTAATTTGGGGTTGAGTTTTCAGGTAGTCGATCGCCGTTTGGATATCGCTCAATAATTCTGAAGCTTTGGTTTGTTCCCAAGCATACTTTCTACCCACTTCTAATTCTGGAGGAGTGTAACCAGTTTCAAAACCAGGAGCGAGGCGTTGAAATAAAGCTGGGGCGATCGCGACGTATCCCAATTTGGCGATTCTCTCCGTTACATCCCGTATGTGAGAATTAACTCCAAACACTTCCTGCAACACTACAATCCCAGGATAAGTCCCGTCTGCCGTTGGTGTTGCCATATATGCATCGATATCCAAATCGTCAGCCGAAATTTTGACGTAATTTGTCTGAATTTCTTTATCTGTCATGATGGTATAGATTCAGTTATCAGTAGAAAGTGAGTAGTGAGTAGTGACCAAGAAGGAGCCAGAAGTCAGAAGTCAGAAGTCAGAAGTAATTTTTCTTCCTCAGCTTTGCGACTCTCCCTCAGCCCCACGACTCCCTCTTCCCCTACTCCCTACTCCCTACTCCCTACTCCCTAAAAAAATGGTTCAATTCCACATCCAGCCAGATAGCGATATTCCTGCTTCCACTCAACTTTACAACCAAATTCTCTACGCGATCGCCTCTAGACAATTTCCGCCAGGACAGCGTTTACCCAGTACGAGAGCTTTAGCAATTCAAACTGGACTGCATCGCAATACCATTAGCAAAGTGTATCGTCAGTTGGAAGAAGATGGTTTAGTCGAAAGTTTGGCAGGTTCAGGAATTTACGTTCGCGCCCAAGCACACAATACCAGCTCTCGCTCCCTTTCCCCAATTCTAGAGAAGTATCCCGCGGCAGAAAAAATCGTGCAACGGAGTTTAGAAGAATTACTCAAACTGGGTTGTTCTCTCAACGAAGCACGGGAATTATTTGTTGCTGAAATTGACTGGCGTTTGCGTAGCAGCGCCCAAGTCTTGGTAACGGTTCCTGGTGATGACATTGGCGCTGGTAAGTTAATGATGGATGAATTGCAGCGAGCATTGGGCGTATCGGTTCAGTTAGTGCCAATCGAGCAGCTAGCAGCAGTACTAGAACAAACGCCTTCGGGTACGGTAGTGACGAGCCGCTATTTTATCGGTGTAGCAGAAGCGATCGCCTCACCGAAAGGAGTGCGCGTTATTCCCGTGGATGTCTACGATTACAGTCAAGAAATTCAAACTTTAAGAAAATTACCAAAGGGCAATTGCGTAGGAATCGTCAGTCTCAGTTCTGGTTTGTTAAGAGCTGCGGAAGTGATTATCTATAGCCTGCGGGGAAGCGAGCTACTAGTACGAACCGCCCAGACGGGAGATGGTTATAAGCTCAATGGCATTGTGAAAAGCGCCCACCTAATTATTAGCGATCGCGCCAGTTACACCGCCGTTAGAGCCGCAATCCAAGCCGCGAGAGAAAATATTATTCGTCCGCCCCAGCTTATTTGTTGCGAAAACTATATTGCCACCGACTCGATCGATTCTCTCAAACGAGAGTTAGGGATTGATTAGGGAGTAGGGAGTGGGGAGTAGGGAGTAGGGGGCTGAGGAAGAAAAACAACTACCAATTACCAACTACCTATTACCCATTACCACTTGCTTTTTTGTTTAACTTTAAATCATTTATACTTAAAACATTGATGCTCGGCATTTGGTAAACAAGATGACTGTAGACATTCATCCTTCCACTGGTTTGAAAGAAGCGATCGAGCAGCGCCGTGCTGCTAGAGCATTTCGTCCCGATCCGATTCCGCAAGTAATATTAGAAGCCGTTTTTCAGTTGGGATTACGCGCCCCCTCTGGCTTTAATCTTCAACCTTGGCGGTTTATTGTCGTGCAAGAACAACAAAATCGAGACAAACTCAAAGCTTGCGCTTTCAACCAGCGTCAGGTAGGGGAAGCACCAGTAGTTTTGATTTGCTGTGGCGATCGCAATAGTGCTGCAATGGAAAATATCGAAGCCGTGATTGGGCTAGGTTCAGAAGTAGGAGCGATGAGCGAAGATTTTGCAAATTATATGCGATCGCAAATTCCGCCTTTCTTTGAAAATCACCCTAGTTTCGAGTCGATGGAGGCTTGGACAAACCGCCACACCATGCTAGCCGTCGCCCACATTATGTTAGTCGCCAGAGGCTTTGGCGTTGATAGCTGCCCGATGGAAGGCTTTTCTACAGCCCAAGTTAAAGAAGCCTTTAATATTCCAGTTCAAGTCGATGTTTGCTGTTTAGTCGCCCTCGGCTACGCCGCCGAACCCTTCAAACAATACGGTGGACGTTTCAAAAGCGATCGCGTTTGCTTCAGCGAAACCTACGGCGATCCTTTTTTAGGATAATTTGTAGAGGCGTTCCATGAAACGTCTCTACATTTAAATTGCCTTTTTCACACAGACACGGGTAGTGCCAAAAACTCCCGCACTCGCTGCAAATAACTTGAAGGATCTTCCAACATGGGGAAATGAGACGTGCGAGGAATCATGACAAATTCCACGCGATCGCTCAATGCGGCTGCTTGCTTCCCCATTGCAGCGGGAATAATCTGGTCGTACTCTCCAGAAATTATTAAAGTCGGCACTTTCAAACGGGCAAATTCCTGCGGCATCACTTCTGAGGCTGTCTTACTTACGGAAGTGAAGATCGTTCCCAAAGCTGCTTCGTAATCTGCTACCAAAAAATCTTCTAAAAAAGCTTGGCGTTCGGTAGCAGGAATCGAACGATGCAAAAACCGCGCCATAAACATGCGATCGACGAATGGTATTTTCTTCAACCATTGGGGGCGAAACTTGACGACATAGCCACCAAATTTGTGAAAGGCTGCAAAAGCCTTCTCGTCATACTCAAATACGCCGCTACAGGTAAGAATTGCTTTTTCTATCCGTGCTGGATAGCGATTGAGAAAAAATGTTGCTACCGACGCTCCCATTGAATGGGCGTTGATGTATACCCGCTGCAATCTCAACCGATCTAGTAATCCCGCCAGATCTTCGGCATATGCTTCCATCTCGTAGGTTAACTCGGCAACAGCCTCAGCTTGTTCTTGCCGTGACTCTGCCTCAGCTACATCTACACTAGCAGTGGATAGGGCGGGTTTCCCTCGCGAACGCCCAAATCCTCGCATATCATACAACAAGCAATCAAACTGTTCTGACAACACTTGTGCCGTACTGCGCCAATACCGAGCCGATCCTGCCCAACCATGCACGAACACCATTACGGGCTTATTTTGCCCAGCCTCCGGTGTCCGAATCCACTCGTAGTAATGCTCAACCCCACGAACTGAAATATAAGCCATCTTTTTTTGCCCTTTGTCATTTGTCATTTGTCTTAAGTTGTTAACAAATAACAAATGACGATTGACTAATGACCATCAAGCTGATTCCGGTTTGGGTAAGGAAGACGGATGTAGCAATAGTTCGGCAGTAGAACGCTTCTCTACCATTTCCCGCGTCACCGCACAACGAGTGAGATCTTTACGCGATGGCAACTCGTACATCAACTCTAGCATCAGTTCTTCCACAATCCCTCGCAGCGCCCGCGCCCCAGTCTTGCGACGGTAGGCTTCTTGGGCGATCGCGCGTAGAGCTTCGGGTTTAAACTCTAGTTGTACGTTATCCATTTTCAGCAGCTTTTGATACTGCTTGACCAACGCACTCTTAGGTTGAGTCAGAATCGCTACTAAAGCTTCTTCATCCAATGGTTCGACTACGGCTACCATCGGTACGCGTCCGATAAATTCAGGAATCATGCCAAATTTCACCAAGTCGTCTGGCTCCAAATGGACGAGAATATCTGCCGTCCGCTTTTCTCGCGTCTGCCCTTCCCCTGGTTGAATAAAGCCTATTGACTTTTTACCAATTCTCTGCTCCACAACTTTTTCTAAACCAACAAAAGCGCCACCGCAAATAAATAGGATATTGCTGGTATCGATTTGGATGCAATCTTGGTATGGATGCTTACGTCCCCCTTGGGGTGGAACGTTAGCAACTGTCCCTTCTAGCATTTTTAACAATGCTTGCTGTACGCCCTCTCCAGATACATCCCTAGTAATTGAGGGGTTTTCACTCTTGCGGGCAATTTTATCGATCTCGTCGATGTAGATAATTCCCCTTTGAGCTTCCTCTACGTCTAGATCGGCGACTTGCAATAATCTGAGTAAGATGTTTTCTACATCCTCACCAACGTACCCTGCTTCTGTCAGCGTCGTGGCATCGGCAACCGCAAACGGTACCTCGAGAATTTGAGCTAAAGTTTGCGCCAGTAGAGTTTTGCCGCAGCCTGTCGGACCGATCAACAGAATATTCGATTTCTGTAACTCTACTACCTCCTCTGCACCAGCTTTGCCACTATTTTTCGACTGCACTAAACTCAGCCGCTTGTAATGGTTGTAAACTGCCACTGATAAAACTTTTTTCGCCTCATCTTGACCGATAACGTGTTCGTCGAGATGTGCTTTAATCTCGCGAGGTTTGGGAATTTGATTGAGCGAGATTCCCCCAGTTCGAGTGCGCCGCTTTGGTGGTGGTTCTGGGCGAGGCTGCTGGGGTGTAGCAGCACTCGTGTCCAATAACTCCTCGTCCAGAATTTCGTTGCACAAATCTACACATTCATCGCAGATGTAGACTCCCGGTCCGGCAATCAATTTCCGTACCTGCTCTTGCGATTTGCCGCAAAACGAACACTTTAAATGGGAGTCGTACTTAGACATAAGAAGCCTCTTACTTCACTGATGTGATTGCTTCGCCCGCTTTGGGGAGATTTTGCTTAGAGATCACTTGGTCGATCAACCCGTAATCTTTTGCCTCTGCTGCCGACATGAAAAAGTCGCGTTCCGTATCGGCTTCGATTCTCTCCAACGGTTTACCCGTATGGTAGGCGAGGATTTCATTTAATCGCCGCTTGTGGTAGAGAATCTCTTTGGCTTGGATCTCAATGTCAACTGCTTGTCCTTGAGCGCCACCGAGGGGTTGATGGATCATGATTCGCGCGCTGGGTAGAGACATCCGTTTTCCGGCTGCTCCTGCTGCGAGCAAAAACGCTCCCATACTAGCTGCTAATCCAAAACAAATGGTAGCAACATCAGAGCGAATCTGCTGTATTGTGTCATAAATCGCCATACCAGCCGTGACCGAGCCACCTGGAGAATTAATGTAAAGGTGGATGTCTTTTTCTGGGTCTTCAGCTTCTAAAAATAACAGCTGAGCCACGATCGAATCAGCAACAGCATCATCGACAGGAGTTCCCAAAAAGACAATCCGCTCTCTGAGCAATCGAGAGTAGATATCAAAAGCACGTTCTCCCATGCCTGATTGCTCAACCACCATCGGCACGATGTTGTTGGGACCGCTCATAGAGTTTAACTCTAAATGATGGTGACTGTTGAGTGGATGGTATGAGGACTGAGATACAAGCATAGGTTGATTTTTCCCAAAGTATAGCCAGATGCAGTGCATTTAACTGGCGCTAAATGCGATCGCAATTCCAACCAGTGGCTTTGCTATCTGTTGACTATTATGCCTCATGAATGAGGGGCTAGGGGCTAGGGGCTAGGGGCTAGAGAAAAATTAAAAGTCAAAAGTTAAAATTCAAAATTTTCTTACATCCGACTCCCGACTCCAACTCCCGACTCCCGACTCATTCAGCTTCAGTTGCTTCTACAGTTACAGTTGCTTCTGATGCTTCTAGTTCCTCCTCTACAGTTTCCGCTGCATCTTCTACTTCGTCATCTTCATCTTTTTGTAAAGTGCCTTCGGGAACGAGTTCGATGGTTGAATGTTCTTCTAGCCAAGCGAAAATCTTTTCCGTCAGCAGTTCTTCTGCTACAACTTCCTTTAGCCGATCGCGATCGATATCTTGACCGGAATAGTCTGCTAGTAACTCTTTTACCCGTGCTTCAACTGCGGCTGGCTCGATTTCAATCGATTCTTTCTTTGCTACTTCCTGTAAAGCTAGCGATCGCTTCAATTTTTCAATCGCTTCTGGACGCGATCGCTCTCGCAATTGTGGCACGATCTCTCTAGTAAACAGCTTTTTCACGTCAATTCCCTGTCTTTGCAGCTGCGTTGCTGTTTGCATCAATAAAGCATCGACTTCTTGCTCGATCAGCGTTTCCGGTAAATCGGCTGCTAAATGCTGGCTTAACTCATCCAACAGTGCTTGCTGTTTATTTGACGTGGTTTTCTTTTCTGCTTCTTCGCGGAAACGAGTTTCTAGCGTCGATCGCAATTCTGCCAAAGTTTCAAATTCGCTAATTTCTTGGGCAAAATCGTCATTCAGCTCTGGCAACTCCTTCTCTTTCAGCTCTTTCACCGTTACCGTGAAATTCGCCGCTTTACCTGCCAGTTCTGGCTGAGCGTAACCTTCAGGAAACTGCGCTGAAATTTCCTTTGTTTCCCCTGGACTTACGCCGACAATACCATCCACAAAGCCTTCAATGAATCGCCCTGGTGATAGCTCTGTTTCAAAATCTGTGGCTGATGCTCCCTCAATCTCCTCTGGTTCTTCGCCTTCGGCTTCCGGCACTAAATAGCCCTTGAAGTCTATAATTACCACATCTCCCATCTGCGCCGCCCGCCCTTCGACTGGGATTAAGGTAGCTCTTTCTTGGCGGTTTTCTTCTAAAACTTTTTCTACCCTTTCTGGGTCGTACTTGACTTCCTCTGCCTGAACTTGTAAGCCGCTGTACTGCTTTAACTCAATTTCTGGCAAGACATCTACTGTGGCGGAAAAAGTTAGGGGTTTGCCTGGTTCAAAATTACCGATCAACTCGTCAAAAGAAGAGCGTAACTGCGGTTGACCGATCGCCTCTATTTCTGTTTGCTTAATTGCTTCACTAATGCCATTCTGAATCAATTCTTCTAAAGCTGCTGCCTTGATCCGAGTCACACCTAGCCGCTGCAATAAGATTTGGCGCGGTACTTTACCTTTACGGAACCCAGGAATATTGGCAGCACGGGTAAAGTTTTGAATTACCTGCTCGTAACTCTGCTGAGATTTTTCGGCGGGGATTTCTATTTCCAGACCAATTTGACTGGCGGGAAGCTTTTCCTGGGTAACTTTCATTTTGATGGAGGATATACTAACTGATTGATTTTCTGCTGCTGAAGTACCACACTAGCACTAGTTCTGCCTCGATCGCTCAACAGCAGGCGCGGGAGAACTGAATTTGCGTCGCTGGGTTAACTGGTAAGGTTTGTAGACGCATTTGCGAAACACCTATCGGCTTGCCAAGCGTCGCTTGTTTTGGGCTGCGATCGCCACCAACTGCCACCAGCAGCAAAATTAGTGGTAACGTTTAGGCTGAGTATTTTATCAATATATAGACTTGCCAGAAGACACGCGATCGCTCTCAAACACTTACTTTCAGGCACAAATGCTAGACATGACTAGTCATCTATAGACTATACTGCTGGAACGGCTGTTGCAAACTCAACACACTCTTCAATTTTCTGATAAGATGCCTGCTTATATGTGATGATGATGTTAAATTCATTGGAATTTTTGACAGCTATTCGCTCAAAGCTTCCAATCATCGGTAACAGCCAGTCGAGCAGATTGTTAAAATTACTTAAGTAAGGAGAGAAAAAATCGGGAAAAAGAGGCAAAATAGTCAATTCTTAATCTGCTTTCAGTCTTGCTTGCTGGCGCTTGCAATGCGATCGGTCAATCGGAGCAAGTCTTTATAATACTTAAAACTTATGTATTGCTGTCAGAAAGATTAACTTTTTTCTGTTTTAAAAACCCAATTCTCAGAGCGAACAATATAACAAATTTTTAAGAAAACTCATTTCAGTTTATTGCAATTAGGAGGCAAAAAATTTGAGCAAATCCTATTCAGTTGCCATTTTGGGGGCAACGGGGGCTGTTGGTACGGAGTTACTACAATTACTCGAACAACGCGACTTTCCTATAGAGCGGTTGCGGTTGCTCGCATCTCCCCGCAGTGCTGGTAAAACTATGCCATTTAGAGGGGAAGATATTTTAGTAGAGCCAGTGAGCGATCGCTCGTTCGATGGCATAGATATTGTCCTGGCTTCGGCAGGGGGTTCTACCTCCAGGATATATGCCGATAAAGCCGTAGCTGCCGGAGCCGTTTTTATCGATAACTCCAGCGCCTTTCGGATGCACCCAGATGTTCCCCTCGTCGTTCCAGAGGTGAACCCCCAAGCAGCGGCTACCCACAAAGGAATTATTGCCAATCCCAACTGCACTACCATTTTGATGAACGTTGCCGTTTATCCACTGCATCAAGTCAGTCCGGTGAAACGTATCGTCGCCGCTACCTATCAATCAGCTAGCGGTGCTGGTGCTAGGGCAATGGAAGAAGTCAAAGCCCAAGCCGCAGCAATTTTGGCAGGAAACGCCCCTCCTACGGAAATTTTTCCCTATCCTCTGGCGTTTAATCTCTTCCCCCACAACACTCCTTTAAACGAACAGGGGTATTGTGAAGAAGAAATGAAAATGGTGAACGAAACCCGCAAGATCTTTGGCGCACCCCAGTTGCAAATTACGGCAACTTGCGTACGGGTTCCCGTACTCAGAGCGCACTCGGAAGCAATTAATCTAGAATTTGAGCAGCCTTTGAGCTTAGCCCAAGCAAAGGAAGTTTTAGCACAAGCCCCTGGCGTGCGCGTTGTGGAAGATTTTGCTGCTAACTATTTTCCCATGCCTATTGATGCTTCCGGTCGCGATGAAGTGTTGGTAGGACGCATTCGCCAAGATATTTCCCATCCCTGCGGTTTAGAACTATGGCTGTGCGGCGACCAAATTCGCAAAGGTGCTGCTCTAAATGCCGTACAAATAGCAGAATTATTAGTAGCTAAAAACTTACTTCAGCCTTCAAAAGTAGCGACGGTATAAGGACTGGAGTTTGGAAAAAAAATTTTTCGCTCGCTGAGTGCTTCGGCAGAGAATGCTTGCAGCTAAAAATTAGGAGTCAAGCGTGGTAGATTTTGGCAGAGTAGTGACTGCGATGGTCACGCCATTTCAGGAAGATGGTAGCGTAAATTATGCAGTAGCAGAGGAACTGGCAGCACATCTGGTGGCACAGGGAAGCAGTGCGTTAGTTATATGCGGCACAACTGGAGAGTCTCCGACCTTGAGTTGGGATGAGGAGTACCAACTATTTCAAGTCGTGTTACAAGCTGTCGCAGGTAAGGCTCTAGTTCTGGCGGGAACGGGTTCTAATTCCACTAAAGAAGCGATCGCTGCTACCCAAAAAGCAGCTAAAATAGGAGTACATGGTTCTTTACAAGTAGTTCCTTATTACAATAAGCCACCGCAAAGTGGTTTGTTCGGACATTTCCAAGCGATCGCGCAGGCTTGTCCAGATCTGCCCATGGTGCTGTACAACATTCCCAGCCGTACGGGTCAAAACCTTTTGCCAGAAACAGTAGCACGGCTGTCAGCCATAGATAACGTTATCGGCATTAAAGAAGCTACGGGCAACCTCGACCAAGCCAGTGAAATTAGCCGCTTAACACCGTCAGAATTTAGAATCTACTCTGGTGATGATTCTCTAACATTACCTTTACTAGCGATCGGCGGGTATGGTGTAATTAGCGTGGCAAGTCATTTAGTTGGCAAGCAGTTGCAACAAATGATTCAAGCTTTTGCCGCAGGTCAAGTCCAAACCGCGACTCAAATTCACCTTCAACTACTGCCTTTGTTTAAAAGTCTATTCTTGTCAACAAATCCCATTCCCGTCAAAGCAGCCCTGAGACTCCAAGGCTGGGATGTAGGTTTAACTCGTTTACCATTGGCGGATGACTGCGATGGGTTAGCACAAAAACTCAAATCCATCCTAGCGGAGTTAAACCTAGTTTAGGTAGAGAGCTTCCAGAAAACTGAATAGTTGGTGCAAGATAATTGCAAGTCGTTATGCGATCGCTTTTATTGATGAAAATATTTGGCTCTATTAGCAACTCGTATTTAATGCAAAACCACTCTGACTTTGTTTTATCTAACTAAAAAACAACTGTAAATTACTGTAGATTAAGGATACAAATGAGTAACAACGGATCGACACCCGCCGTCAAAATTATTCCCCTCGGCGGCTTGCATGAAATTGGCAAGAATACTTGTGTTTTTGAGTACAACGATGAAATTGTGCTTCTCGATGCGGGACTAGCATTTCCCACTGATGAAATGCATGGGGTAAACATCGTTCTACCAGATGTGAGCTACTTACGCGAAAATCGGCACAAGATCAAAGGCATGATCGTTACCCACGGTCACGAAGATCATATTGGTGGTATTGCCTTTCATCTGAAGCAATTCGATATTCCGGTAATTTACGGGCCCCGCTTAGCAATGGCAATGCTAGAGGGAAAATTGGAAGAAGCAGGAGTTCGCGATCGCACTGAGTTAAGATCGGTACGTCCCCGCGAACTCGTTCGCATCGGTTCCTCTTTTATTGTCGAATTTATTCGTAACACCCACTCAATTGCTGATAGCTTCACCGTTGCCATTCACACCCCTTTGGGCGTAATTATTCATACGGGAGACTTTAAATTCGACCATACCCCAGTTGACGGCGAACATTACGATATCCAGAGGCTGGCGGAACACGGAGAAAAAGGCGTACTGTGCCTAATTAGCGATTCTACTAACTCTGAAGTTCCAGGACACACTCCTTCAGAACGGTCTGTATATCCCAACTTAGACCGGATTTTCATGCAAGCCAAGGGTAGAGTACTCGTTACCACCTTTGCTTCTTCCGTCCACCGGATCAATATGATTCTGGAATTGGCGCAAAAACACAATCGCGTCGTGTCAGTAGTCGGGCGATCCATGTTAAATGTCATTGCCCACGCTCGAAATTTAGGATACATCAAATGTCCAGATAATCTGTTGCAGCCGCTACACGCGGTTCGCCAACTCCCCGAAGAAAATGTTTTGATTCTGACTACAGGTTCTCAAGGCGAACCAATGTCAGCCATGACGAGAATTTCTCGTGGCGCACATCCCCACCTCAAAATCCGTGAGGGTGATACCGTAGTATTTTCCGCTAACCCGATCCCAGGTAATACGATCGCCGTAGTGAATACGATCGATCGCTTGATGATGCAAGGTGCTAAAGTCATATACGGTCGGGAACAGGGCATTCACGTTTCGGGACACGGTTGCCAAGAAGATCAAAAATTGATGATTGCTTTAACTCGTCCCAAATTCTTCTTACCCGTGCATGGCGAACATCGGATGCTAGTGAAGCACTCGCAAACAGCACAAAGCATGGGGATTCCTGCCGAGAATATGGTCATCATTCAAAATGGTGACGTAGTAGGATTGACGACGGAGGAAATTAAGGTAGTTGGGAAAGTGCCAGCAGGGATCGAACTGGTGGATACTTCTGGTATCGGTATTGTCAGCGGTAAAGTCTTGCAAGAACGCCAGCAAATGGCAGCCGATGGAATTGTGACGATCGCCGCCGCGATCGATTGGAATGGTAAGCTGATGGCTAAGCCAGACGTTCACTTACGTGGTGTAGTCACGACGATAAACCGCGATTTTTTGCAAAACTGGGTGCAAGACCAGATAGAGCAAACATTAAGCGATCGCTGGACGGATTTTGCTCAATCCTTTGATGGGCAACAAGTTGACATTGATTGGGCAGGATTGCAAGTGCAGTTAGAAAAAGATTTACAACGGGCAATTCGCCGAGAACTGCAATGTCAACCCACCGTCACCCTACTCATGCCTACCCCAGAAGAACCCGTGAAGGTAGCTGATGGTAGAAGACGGCGGCGCACCGCAGCCGCACCAGTAGCTTCATGAGGGGCTAGAGGTTAGGGGCTAGGGACTAGGGACTATACTTAGCTTACGGAAAATCCTCCCATTCTTTCCTTTTTGGAGAGTTGGGGGGATTTTCCGTTGTTGATTATCGTACGGGCGGTTTTTTGTACTGATATTTGTACTAGAATAAAACACTCTTCGGTTAATCCTGCCCGTACAGGAGCCAGGAGAAGACAAAGACAAATCCTTACCATGCACCACGTATCACGCACCACGTATCACGCATTAAAAGACCTAAAGAAAATCTTACGGATTTAGCTTGACAAATTGGCATATCTCGGTAAATATACGGTAACTACTTTTAATTATTTCTTAATTATTTTAAAAAATTCCGTATTGTTGCTCATCCATTCAGCAGAAATTTTAGGCAAAATCAAATCGATTCCTATTAGAGAGGTCGGATAAAAATTGTGTTTGAAACTACAGATATAAATTTGTATTCAAGAATACAAATCTGTACAGATGAGGTTCGTGCATTGGCTAGATGATTGTCTTACATATACTTCCAGTTAAGCTAGCCTAACTTCATTAAAGTTTTAAATAGGTCAAATTTCAAAAAAATCTTTCTCTCGACCTACCAGTTTGCCAAATCGTTAGTTAACGTGGGGTAGTGGCGATAGGTTCCTAAATTGAGATGAGATTGTCAAAAAATTCTTCATTGATTTGGGAAACATTATTCCGGTAAAGATCGTTGAGACATTGTATGTGTTCTATAGCAAGCCCAAGTTGCTTTTTACAGTACGAGGAGTGAACCATGAACGCTTCCCCATATACACCACAAGATATTGCTTTAGCTAGTTGGGTCTGGATCGAGCGCCCTCAGCAGTCTCCAGAAGCACCCGTTGTAGCTAGTCCCTTACAGCAACCCAAACAGCGCGGATCAGACTTATTGCTCCCTCTACGCCGTTGGCTGGATAGCGTTGAAGTCCGCAATCCCCAATTAGCACATCGCTTATGCCAGTTGATTCCTTCCCAGTGTCCGTTTGAACGAGATGTAGTTCTATTCGGTCGCAAGCTATTTCACATTCCTCCGATGTGCAAGCTCAACCCACTTTACGAAGAAGTCGTCAGCTTACGTTTCCGCGCCCTATGCTACCTAGCCGACGAATGCGGCGAAGACGTAACCCGTTACTGTTAGTCATTAGTGAGTAGTGAGTAGTGAGTAGTAAGTTAGTTATTGCCACGCACCACATAAGATCGCGCACCACGCACCACTACTGATGTGACGATCGCTTGACATAGAGTTATACTGAGGCTGAGCTGCAACAACCTAAAACAGGGCGATCGCGGCTATTTACGCTCAATCTTTATGCTCAATTCAATGGCAAGCGACTATGGAGAGCTACTTCTTTCGCCAGTGGTTACGACACTTAGCAGCCAAAACGAGTCGAACTGCAATCTTTTCACTCGCTGTTTTAGGGTTAGCAAGCAGTTTATGGCTAGCCACAGAGTATAAACTACTACATATTGCCCGCGCCCAAACAGTCAATGCTGACGTGGCGCTCGACCGTCGCCCCAACGAAACTTACGAAGCTCTACGCAGTCGAGCTATAGTAGCAGCTAAAGCAGCAGCAACAGAGAATTTAGCCGCCAATAGACAAGCCACAGATGTCACCGTTACGGTAGTTATCCGCGATCGCGGACAAATCGCACCAATACTTTCGCTGACGACAGATCGCAACACAGGAGTCAACTCCGACCCGCGACAGGGAATGCAGGGACTTAAATATTTCGACCAAGCGCGATCTCTCCTCCGGTTTGATGAAAATGATGTGGCTACAAACGACTCCGAAAACGCACCTCGCAGATCGTTTCCGAATACAACCCCCTCCTCATCAAGAACGCCAACCAACTCCAACCCTAGCAACACCAGAGGCAGCGGACAAGGGACGTTTTCCCAACCAGGGCGCTTGGTTCCCCCTACACCAGGACAGCCTACTAACACGACTCCTATTAATCAGCCAGAGACGACAAACCCGACGAATACGCCTAGCGGTCAAACAGAACCAGGCACGGGCTTAGTTCCTCAGCCTTCGCCAGCAACGTCTCCCGATTCATCTTCTCCCGATTTACCCTCTCCCGATTCATCGTCAAGTACGCCGATAAATCAACCTACGACTCAACCTGCAACAACTCCTAATTCATCCCTAGACACGCCAACCAGTCCATCCACCACAACTCCTACATCCCCAGGTACGGGTTTAACGCCAACAGCACCGACTAGCCCATCAGGAATTACACCCAGTCAACCCCTAACCCCCTCAACTCCAACGCTACCTGGAACGAGTGCTACTCCTACTACTTCCCCATTTGGCAGTACCACGCCAACAACACAGCCTTGAGTCAGTTATCAGTTATCAGTGACCAGTAGATCGATCGACCGTCAACTGTCAACTGTCAACCAATTACCAACAACCAGCAACTAATTACCACTACTCACTACTCACTGCTCACTACTCACTAAATATTTGGCATACAATGGAAAGGTTGTGAAAAAGTAAGTACTTGTCGTCATGGCTGTTCCTAAGAAGAAAACATCTAAGTCTAAAAGAGACAAACGCCGCGCCACTTGGAGAGGAAAAGCGGCAATTGAGGCACAAAAAGCTCTGTCTCTAGGTAAGTCCATTCTCACCGGACGCTCTAAGTTTGTCTATCCTACTCCTGATGAAGAGGAAGAAGATACCGAGTCATAGTTATAAGACGTTGAAGAGTTCGATCGGTTACTGATGAATTTACCTAGAAGTGTTGTTGAGAAGCGGTGAGTTGCGCTAAAGATCTAAGTGAAGGTTTTTTAACCTTTCACTGCAACAATAACCTATACGTCTACACCGAATGATAGGAAAATTTTTCCAAAAACCAGGGGGAGAACAAAGCGATCGCGTCCCTCCTGGTCAGTATTTAACTAAGGGTTTTCCCGTACTCACTTACGGCGATACTCCTCACATTAATCAAGAAGAATGGCAATTTCGGGTATGGGGTCTGGCAAAACCAGTGTCCTTTACCTGGGCAGATTTTATGGCAATGCCGCAGCACGATTTTACTGCGGATTTTCATTGCGTAACTCGCTGGTCTAAGTTAGATGTTAAATGGACTGGCGTGAAAGTGACGGACTTTATGCAGAAAATTGAAGTCGATCCTCAAGCCGTCCACGTCATGGAACATTGCTACGGTGGCTATACAACTAATCTTCCATTAGAAGATTTTTTACGAGAAGAAAACTTTTTCGCTCATACTGTATTTGGCGAACCCTTACCAGCAGAACACGGTGGACCAATGCGGTTAGTCGTACCTCACCTCTACGCTTGGAAGAGTGCGAAGTGGATCAATAGTTTGGAGTTTTTAGATCGAGAAGAATCTGGTTTTTGGGAACGTAATGGCTATCACCGCCGCGGCGAACCTTGGGCAGAAGAACGCTATAGCGGTGTGTTTTAATTTTAGTTCTAGCAAGATAGAAAAAGAAACAAGGGAACAGGCAATGTCTGTTTCCTTATTTTTCGTTAAATAACAATATCGTATGCTAAATTAGCTATGCCTATTCCTTCAGATATTAATGCTCTATTTGAGCAGTTACAAAAAAATTAGACGAAGTAGAACAAAAAGCAACAAAAGGTTTTGAGCTGAATAGCTCGTTACTCTCTTTGCTGCCTAACGGCGACTGGTAATCTCGAACTAGCACTAGCTCTCAACCGTCCACTACATTTGAATTGTTATACTGCCGCTCTAAGTACAGGACAAAAATTGTAAAGAGTGGAGAAAATCGTCAGCTCTCAAGT
>ERZ1066125.204-NODE-204-length-29170-cov-26.550163_pt1 | contig 29170 bp, 24 predicted proteins | sample MGYA00382772_ERZ1066125 | MGnify/ENA primary metagenome ERZ1066125 (study PRJEB33369, sample SAMEA5778355) | biofilm metagenome | biome: Industrial cooling water; feature: Water cooling tower basin; material: Biofilm | place: United Arab Emirates | collected... | reverse complement strand
CGCTCGCTTCGGACGCAGCCGGGAAGATTCCGCCAGGTCCGACCGTAGGACAATTGACCGTCAGGCAACCCTGCGCCTGGCCTGCCACCGGCAAACCGTTGGCAGTGGCAGTCGTTGTCGAACAAACCAACGAACCCGGCGCGACGTTGTCGGCAATTTGTCCCATGTAACTGACAATTACCGACTGGCCAGCGCCCAAGGTTCCAGTCCAGATGATGGTTCCAACGCCGGTAGAGATCGTTCCCGCAGAGGTGGCAGACGCCGTGCCCGGCAGGTAAACGAGATTGCTCAGGGTTGCGGTTAAGACCACCGTCGCCGAAACGCCGGAGGTGTTGGTGGCGGAGAACGCGCCATTGATCTTGTCGCCCGGCCCGTTGCAAGCCAGCGGGTCGGATACTGAAGCGCCAAACGTCAACCTGTTGACGGTTACGTTGAAGCTACAACTCGGCCCGGCATTCGTCGAACAGGTCACTGTTGTCGTTCCAACGGCGAAGCTCGATCCGGAAGGCGGAGTGCAGGTCACTGTTCCGCAATTACCGACAGTTGTCGGAGCCGGATAATTAACCGGAACCGGCAATCCGGCAGTCCACGCCACCTGATTCGCAGGGCAGGTGATTGTGCATGGATTTATTGTGGTAATGGTGAAGGTGCAGCTTCCGGTCAGATTCGCTGCGTCGGTTGCAGTGCAAGTCACAGTAGTTGTACCGGCCGGGAAGCTTGAACCCGAAGCAGGCGAACAAACAACAGTCGCGCCAGGGCAATTGTCGTTTGCGGTCGGAGTTGGGTACGTGACAATTCCTACTGGAACGCCGGAGATATTCGTTGGACAGGCTACGGTTGGAGATTGGTTATCAGCAACCGTAACAGTGAAAGTGCAGGTCCCGGTCAGGTTGGCGGCATCGGTTGCCGTACAGGTGACGGTCGTCGTGCCGGTTTGGAAAGTCGAACCGGATGACGGAGCGCAAACCACCGTCGCGCCGGGGCAATTATCCACAGCAGTCGGAGTTGTGTAAGTCACCACAGCCGAGCATTGGTTCGGCGCAGTGTTGGTTGAGATGTTTGTCGGACAGGCGACAGTCGGCGCTTGCCCGTCATTGACCGTCACCGTAAAGTCGCAAGTCGAACTTCCGCCATTGTTGCAGGAAACGGTCGTCGTTCCTCTCTGGAAAGTCGAACCAGAAGCTGGGGTACAAGTGACGGTGCATCCGGCTGATGTTGGCGGAGTGTAATTGACAACCGCGCTGCATTGACCCGGATCGGTATTGGTGACGATATTGTTGGGACAAGTAATCGCCGGACAGGGCTGGCAGGCGGTCACGCTGACGTCATCAATCGCCAAACCGCCGAATTGAACAGTCGTGTCGCTATCCAGGTGGAAGCGTATTTCCGTGTTCAGACCGGCAAGACTGTCAACGCGTCGTGAAAACACTCCCCAACCATAACTCCCGCCGATGTTTTCCTGTGGATTGCCAGTGCCGGCTGATGCGCTGATTGGCGTTGGATCCATCCATTCATAAAGACGTACCGGAGTCGCTCCGCCAACCTGTTGGAAATCAATGAACATGTGGTCGAAGTTGGCTGTTTCGATCTGGTGGCGCATGGCCCAGGTCACGATTACCGGGCCTGAAAAACCAGCCAGGTTGATGTTCGGAGACAACAGGTCCTGATTGCTCGAAGCGTTGTAAGTGCCGGTCAGATCGGTTTTCCAGCAATTCACGCCGCTATTGCAAGTCGTAAAGGCTGCAACAGGGTTGGCTGTGGTCGTTGCCGCAGTGTTTGGAAGGCCGAGCTGCCACTCATCCTGCGCGCCTGAATGGGTGAAGCCTGCGGCTCCACTTTCAAAATCCGTGCTGAACACAGTCGTGCGAGTGAACCCTGCCGGACAGCTTGGCAGAGGCGGTTCTTCGCAAATCTTGATGCTCCAGGCGGTCAGGGTGCCGCCATTCGCGCCTGTCGTATCGTCGCGCAGGTCGAGCGTCCAGGTTCCTCCACCATTCTCACCGTAGAATGACGCAAGCCGATAAGCGCCGGACGTGCTGGCAGTGCCGGCGGTGGAATTGTTTTCAGGCTTGAGTTGGGTACCTTTTAAGGCCGTGAATGCTGGGGGGATACCGGCTTCGTCATCGAAAGTGGTGTCCATTTGTTGTTGGCCGCCTATGTTGGCAGCGCCAATGTCAGAAAATAATCCGTTGTTATTGCCGGCAGGTGAGCGCAGGTGAGCGTCAATGTCCTGCATTAACGCATGGTTTAGCACAATGGTTACGTCAATATCTTCGATCCGTGGATTGCCGGGCACTGTGATGACTGAACTGGTCAGGCCGGTTCCCGGACCAATTGTCTTCGGCACGTCTGTGCTGGTGTAAGTGGTGCAATTGACGCCTGTTTTCGCAGGCAGAACGGAGACACTCAAGTGGTAGGTCGCTGTCGGCCCGCCTACGGCAGCCGAAGCCGAATCAACGAAGGCGAAATACGTTCCGGCATTTTTAACTGTCATAAAAAACGCTTCGGATGGGTTGTTGGGAACAGGGGAAACGTCTCCGGTTCCGGCGTCGTCCACAACCAGGATTTGATTGCTGACATCGCCAAAGAGAGCAAAACCAAGTCGGCCATTCCAAACTGTCCCATCGCGTTCGGGGTTCAAGTCCAGACTCAGGAATACCGTATCGCCGGCGTTGAGGTTCAGACTGTACCAGTCTTGCTCAGTCGCGGCAGCCGGATTCCGCGTGCCGCTGACCCAGCCATTGGCAGGCAATGGGGTCGCAGTCGCTGGCGTGTCGTTACCTTCAACTTCGGGTGTCGGCGTTCCGCTCTGGATTTGAAACCAGAGTTCGTATGGACGTTCTGAAGTCGTACCGGCGGTGAAATCGTTGACCTTGAGGTAATAGACCCCAGTCGAAGGAATGACGGCGCCAGCAATTGAAGAGGAAAGCGCTGCGAAGCTGCCGTTGTCATCGTCGAATTCAATTACAGTCGTGCCGTCAGAAGCCAGCAATGTGAGTTGACTGTCAGTGCTGTTGCCCGCCGAAAACGAAGTCATTGTCGCGGCATAAAAACGGTCGCCAGCATTGGCCGTGAACGAATAAAAATCTATGTCGCCGTTTGGGTAGATATTTCCGATGATTCTTCCGCTGGAAACGCCAATCGCCGTGGCTGTGGCCGGTGTGCCATTTGGCTCTGTTTCCGTCAAACGCGCAGCCGATGCCAGTTGGTTGGCATTATTGGGCGTAGGAGCAATCGGACCGTCGTATTGAATCACTGAAACTTCAGAGGGAGGTTCCGGTTTGCCTTGTTGAACATTCTTGTCCTGAACCACTGCCATTGTTGTGGCCGTGGTTCCGCGCATCGCCCCGACAATGCGGCTGGAATAATCTCGCGCCGCCGAGCCGACGCTTGGGACAATGCTGGCGATGCCAATGGTCACGACCATGGCCAGAATCATTGCCAAAGTGCGCGTGTTGAGTGTGTGTAGTCTGTGCAGGTAACGCATGGAAAGCCTCCTGATGTTCGGTCAAATAACGATGATTGCGAGCGCATACAGCGGTCGCAAGGTCACAATTTTTTTTGTTGAAGAAGCTTGGAGTCCGGAATGTTTGAACAATCAATTAAAGCTTGAGAGGTGACTGTTCCAAATTCTTGACCCAGGCGAATGCCGGTTATGAAAGCGCGCGGATTATGAGGGTCAGACTATTTTGGGTCAAATGTGTGGAGCCGCTTTCAAAAGATTTTTTACAGGAATTCATTGCAATGTCATTTTTCGCAAAGGATCGAATAAATCAGATTTTTTCGATCCTTTGCGAAAAACAGGCTGTGCCGGTTAGCGGTTGATGGCCTTGTAATGAAGGATCGAATTGAACAGCATTCCGAATTCGCCGTGATTCTGCCATCGGTAACACGGATTGGTGGCAAACAGAATGACGCGCCCCTTGCCGACAGGTACGTCCACGATGGCCGGACGATTGCGAGTTTCCGCGATACCGCGCGCCAAACCGCTCAGCACGTTTTTGTCCGTTCCGGGAAAACGCATCAAGACCTGTCTATTGCGGTCGCGTTCGGGAACGTTGAGCAAAGGCCCGTTGGCGTAACGAACCGGAATCGTTTTGTTCGTGTAACCGTAAAACAGTGGATGATCGGTTTTCAGAATTTCGGCTTCGACAATCGGCCCCGGCGCATAAAACTGCGGCGAAGTCCTGCCCGCGTCAATTGTTCGCGTCAGTCCGAATTCAGCGGGGAAGAAACTCGCCTGACCCAACGTCACCAGCAAACCTCCAGCGTTGATGAACTTTTCAAACTCGGCGAGTCCGGCCAAACCCATGCCGCCCGTGATGTCTTCGGATTCGCCGTATACACCGTGCGATGGGAACTCGGCGGATTTGGTATAAGCCAGAGGTTTGCGCGTCGGTTCGCGGTCAAAGACCAGGCCTTTGCCGCTGCGTCCCTGATTCGGAACCAGAATCATGTCGTAAGCGTCGCGCAGATTACCTTGTTTAACGCGCTCTTTGTAAATCAGATCGTACCGCACGCCGAACTGATCCAAAGCGTGACGCACCCAGCCGACTTCCTGAGTGTTTCCCCAGGTCGAATACATGGCCAATCGCGGCAATTCCACTTCGTGCATGACTACTGTAGGCATCGCAGCCAATGCGACGGCTTTCAAGCCCAATTGCTCAATGGCAGTGCGGCTGTCGTTGTTCGCCGGAACGATCAACGAACCGACGGGAACCTCAGTGTCGCCAGCCTTGAATGTCGCTTCGTTGGCTTGAATCTTTGCGCCTTTCAGTTTGAATCGCAGCGTTATCAAATTATTCGATCCATGATTCAGCACGGCGTAAGCGACCGTTGCGCTGCCTTTGACTTCGCCTTTGACTGAAAGCCTGTCCACTTTTTCAACTGCTACATCGAGCACGGCTTTGTCGGCGATTTCCTTGACTTCGGTTTGCGTCATCAAGCCCATCGTCCAACCAGTGTCGTCGTAAGTTCGCAGGTTTTGGTCAGGGAAGTTTTGTTTTTCCAACAGGATTTTCGCCAGCCGTCCGTAAGGTTGATCGCGTTTGACGATGAACGAACCTGAGGGGAACGTGCCTTCTTTCAATTTCACTTCGGCGGTGGCGCGACCAACCTCAATGCCCTGCAACCGCAAGGTGTTGACCAGAAATTCGACGCGGGTCATATCCGCTTGCGGCGTAATGACGAATCCAAATGGCGCATTGTTCTTGCCGTCTTCAATGGAATTGCGCGATTTTTTGTAGAAGTTTTCGACGATGATTTTCGGGAATTGCGAAGTCAATTGCAGCGCCGACAATACGCCGGTCTGCATGTAGTTGGTGTTGTTTCGCATTGACCATTCGACTTCGCGGTAAGGCGGCAGCGGGCGGTACCATTCGCGCGAAGTCTGCCCTGCGCCTTCCGGTGGAGCGACGCGGCGTTTCATGGTGTTGGCTCCGCCATTGCCGAAGGTCTCGTACATTCGAATCATTCCGTTGTGATTCGACGACATAAACGCCAGATAACCCGGCGACCACATATCAACAAACGCATGCGTCCAAACGCCAGGCATTCCGTATTTAATCATCTGCGCCATTTCAAAGTTCGCAAACCAGGGCAATTCGCCATACAGAATAGGGTCTAGCGTAGGCTGTTGCGGCGCTTGTCCGCTGAAAGTGTAGAGAAACGGAACCGATTCGTGCAGATCGTGCATGATCGGCGGATGCCATTGCAGATACCACAACAACAAATTTCGCATCGTCACCTGCGAATAGTTAATGTCGCGGTTGTTATCGTGAAAAATGTATTTGCCCCAGTAAGGCGGCCCGCCCATCGAATCCTGTTCGCCGGTTTCGTCCAGTTTGTGGCGGTAATACCAATCAACATAACGGTCGCGTCCGTCGGGTTCAGCCGCCGGAGTAATTGAAACAATCACGTTTTCGCGAATGGCATTGATGAGCGGTGAATCTTCAACCGCCAGACGATACGCCAGTTCCATCAACATTTCCGGCGGGCCAGTTTCTCCGCTGTGAAGCCCCGCTGACAGGTGATAAAGCGGTTTGGATTTGGCGATGATCTCTTGCGCCTGCGTTTCGGTCAGATTGCGCGGATCGGCCAGTGAGGCGAGGTATCCGCGATAAGTTTCCAGGTTTTTGATCGTGTCTTCGTTGGCGACGAAAACGACCAGACATTCGCGGCCTTCGTCGGTCTGGCCGATATTGATGACTTTGACGCGCGGCGTGGCTTTTTCCAGCGCGCGATAGTACCGATACAAATCCGCAGTGCGCGTCAGCTTTTGCGGTGTCCCCACGTGATAACCCAGCACATCTTTCGGCGAAGGAATGCCAGCGACTTTCGGCAAATGATCCACCAGTGGGCTGATGAATTCCGGTTTGGTCGTCCATTCCTTGACCGATTTGGCGAAGTCGGCATCCATTTCCTGCTTGCTGCTTTGAGCCAGAGCAGCAAAAGCAAGCGAAGCGGTTAAGCACAGAATCAAAGACAAACGACGGGCGAATGGGTAGAGGGTAATCATAAGCTTCCTTTTTTGGGTTTAAGGCGCTGCAATGAAACTTAGCCATTATCCATTTCGCATTATCCATTATCGGTAGAGGTAGGTGGCCTTACCCCGTCGGTTAATGGTTAATGCGCAATGGATAATGGTTAATGAAGGTCTGGTTGTTACACGATCAATTTTCTTCGACTGCGGCGTATTTCAAAACTTCTTCCTGGGTCGTTTGCCGGGCATTCAATTCGGCCACCAGCTTTCCGCGTCGCATGACCAGAATGCGATCCGCCATTCCCAGCAGTTCCGGCAAATCCGATGAAACCATGACGACAGCGGCTCCGGCTTCGGCCAGTTCGTTGATCTCGCGGTAAATTTCCGACCGCGCAGCAACGTCCACGCCGCGCGTCGGTTCATCCAGCAGAAAGACTTGCGAGTTGGCGAACAGCCAACGCGCCAGCAGGGATTTTTGCTGATTGCCGCCGCTCAATCGGCCAACTGGTTTCATAGGAGCAGGCGGACGGATGTTCAGCTTTTGAATGTAGTTTTGCGCGGCGGCCAGTTCCAGCTTGTTTTGCAAGCGTCCGCCTTTGACCAGAGCGCGCGTGTTGGCCAGCGTAATGTTTGTGGCCAGCGGCAAATTCAAACACAACCCGGTTCGTTTGCGATCTTCAGTCAACAGGCTCAGGCCGCTGGTGACGGACAGGCTGGGCTGAGTCGAGCTGAACTTGTTGCCATTGAGTTCGACTTCTCCGCTGCGGGCGGGCGTGGCTCCAAAAATCGCTTCGACCAATTCGGTGCGACCGGCTCCGGCCAAACCGGCAATGCCAAGAACTTCTCCGGCGCGCGCTTCAAAGTTGATGCTGTCGAATTTCGGCTTCAAGGTTAGGTTGCGAACGCGTAGTTTGACTTCGCCAATACTGGCGTTGCGTGGTGGAAAGATTTCTTTCAATTCGCGCCCGGCCATGTGCTTGATGACTTCGTCGGTGTTGATTTCGCCCCAGACGCCGGAGTAAACGGCCTTGCCGTCGCGCAGGATCGTCACGCGGTCGGCGATTTCGTCCAGTTCTTCCAACCGGTGCGAAATGTAAATCACCGCCAGACCGCGCGTTTTCAAGTCTCGAATCAGCCGGAACAGTTCTTTGACTTCGCTGTCGGTCAACGAAGAAGTCGGTTCATCCATGACTATGACTTTTTTGGCTTCGACGATGGCGCGAGTGATTTCAACCTGCTGGCGGTCGGCGGCGCTCAAACCTCCGACGCGCGCTTTCGGGTTCAGGTTGAAGCCATATTCCGCCAGCAATGTTTTGGCGCGTTCGTTCAGTTCGCGCGAATTGATAAATCCGAGCGGCGTTACTTTCAGCGGTTCGCGTCCGAGAAAGATGTTTTCGGCGACGGTCAGATGCGGCGCCAGCGAAAGTTCCTGGTAAATCATGGCGATGCCCGCCGCCAGAGCATCTGCCGGACGTGCAAATTTCACCGGCTGGCCGTCAATCAAAATTTCGCCGCTTTCCGGTTGATGAACTCCGGCGAGGATTTTCATGAGCGTGGATTTGCCTGCGCCGTTTTCGCCGAGCAATGCCAGCACTTCACCGGCTTGGGCCGCGATGTTGACGCCGGACAAGACGGTGTTGCCGGAAAACGATTTCGAGATGCCGCGCATTTCCAGCGCAAGAGAATTGGTAGGCATGGAGTAAAGAAAAGTAGCGCCGCAGATTTTCGCAGGTTGACGTTGATCTGCGCAGGTCTGCGAAAATCCGCGGCGAGTAATGATTGACGATTACTTGATCAGCCGCTGCATTTCCGGCGTTTCCAGATTGTCTTTGGTCAGCAGTTTGACTCCCGTGTCAATGCGGCGTTCAGGAGTTTTGCCCGCCAGTTTATCCAGAATGGTTTTGACGCCTTCGTATCCCATCTTGAACGGGTCTTGCAGCACCAGCGAATCAATGCCGCCTTCCTGAATGCTGCGAACCAGATCGGGGCTGGCGTCAAAACCGACCAGCGTGACTTTGCCCGCCAAATTGCGCTGGCGAATGGCATTGACTGCGCCAACCGTAGAAGTTTCGTTCGACGCAAACAATCCTGCCAGATCAGGATTGGCAGTCATAATGTCTTCGGCAACCGACAGCGATTTGGTGGCGACTGATTCGCCATAAAAAATGATCGGAATCAGATTGATGCCGGGAAATTCCTTGAGGATCGTTTCGCGGAATCCGTCTTCGCGTTCGTCGGTGGAAACCGATCCTTTCTTGACGCCGAGAATGGCGACTTTGCCTTTGCCGCCGAGTTTTTCACCCATGCGTCGAGCAGCGACCACACCGCCTTGCCGGTTGTCCGTGGCAACATACGAAACATACTGTTCCGTCGAAATGCCGGAATCGAAAATCGTCACCGGAATGTTTTCGCGTTGTGCGCGTTCGGTGATCGAAACCAGCGAATCGCCGTGCGACGGCGCAAGCACTATGCCGTCCACACGGCGGTTAATCATGTCTTCGACGATGTTGATCTGGCCGGAAATGTCCGTTTCCATCGCCGGGCCTTTCCAGATGATTTCCACGTTGAAGTCTTTGCCAGCGGCGTCGGCTCCGGCTTTGACGCTCTGCCAGAAAAAGTGCGACACGCCTTTGGGAATGACGGCGATTTTCTTCTGGCCGGCCGATTTGTTTTCCGCGCCTTTGTTACACGCTGTAACAGAAACAGCGATCAGCAGAAACAAGGCGACGATGATGGACAGTTTTGTTTTTTTCATAGTTGTCAGGTGGCAGGTTTCAGATTTCAGGTTTCAGGTGTGGAAGAAAGCCGTAACACCTGTAGCCCATTACCTGTAACCTAAGAAAAAACCGCGACTCCTTTGATGTAATCGGCTCCGAAATGATCCTGCGCGAATCCGGCAGGCACATCGGCCAATGATTGATAATGGTGCGTGATGATTTTTGAAACGTTGATTTTGCCGGACGCGATCAATTCGAGTGATTGGCGATAGGTGCTCGGTCTGCCGTCGGAATCGAATCCGCCCGAAGCCCCGGTCGGAGCGATCAAGGTCGGTTCGATGAACTGAATGTTGTTCATCACTCCTAGATCAACTCCATGGTGTCCGTGCCCATACAGCACAACCGTCGCTTGTTTCCGAATCAGGTTCGGAATCTGTTTGAACAAAGGCCCAACGCCTGCCGATTCGATCAGCAATTGAATGCGTTCGCCTTTGGTCAGGTCGTTGACGGCTTCCACCAGATCGGTTTGAGTTGGATCAATGCCGGTTGCGCCGAACTCTTCGGCCAGCTTTCGTCGTTTTTCGCTCGGTTCCGTGACAATCACCAATCCGTCAAAGCCCATCACGTTGCGAATGTATTGCGTGAAAAGCAACCCGGCTGGCCCGGCTCCGCAAATCAGAATGTGTTTGATCGGACGTTCGGCGGTGGTTTCGCCGTTGAACTGATACCGCGTCGGAGTTTTCTGCACGACATGCATGGAATGCGCAATGCAGCCGAGCGGTTCCGTCAACGCAGCCTGTTGCAACGCCAATTCGCTTTCGATGCGAACGGTGTTGATGGCCGGAACGGCGACGAATTCAGCCAGCGCGCCTTGCGGGCCGGTGATGCCGTGTTCGGCGTAATTCGCGCATTGATGCGAATCGCCCGTTGCGCAGTATTCGCAAAGATCGGCTTTTTGATGGCTCAGACAATTCCATCCTTGATCCACCACCACCCAATCACCGGCGGTAACGTCTTTGACGGCGCTGCCGACCTCTTCGACGATGCCGCAAAATTCGTGACCCAGAATCAACGGTTCGTCTTCCAACGAAATCAACCGACCAGTGGCATCGCGGCGATAATTGGCGTGACCTTCAAAAATGTGAAAATCCGTTCCGCACAATCCGACTGCGCCGACTCGCAACAACACCTGATTCGCTGACGGAGCAGGTGTGGCGATTTCGCGGACTTCCATTTTGTGCGGAGCGATCAGAGCAAGAGCTTTCATGTTCGTATTGCGTATGAGTTATTGATCGAGGTCAGCGATGTCCAGCCGATTTTCGGTCTTCAGCAATTGGAATCGTTCGATGGTTTCTTTGACGCCTTGTGCCAGCGATGTGTGCGGCGCTCCGCCCAGTGCGGCGACAATCGCCGAATCGTCCAGCGCCGAAGGCATTTTGATTCCGTCTGCGGCGACAGTGATCAATCCTTTTGCTTCTGGAATCAGTTTTTCGATTTCCTCAACGACCGCCGAAACGCGAATGGTTTCGCCGTGCAGGTTGAAAACATGCGCGCCGGTCAAATCGGCTTTGGCCGAACGAATGAAAGCGTCGGCGCAATCCGCGGCATACAGGAAATCGGTTTCTCCGCCAAATCGAATGTGAAACGAACGGCCAACGACGGCGGCTTTCATGGCTTTGGTCGGATCGGATGTCATGCCGAAATCCCGCCCCGGTCCGTACACCGTCAACGGGCGAAGCCCAACGCTGCTGATGCCGTTGTCCAGAAAATACACGCGCGCGTTGTCTTCGTTGCAACGTTTGAAGGCTCCGTAATGCGTGGTCATGCCTCCGGCCTGATGCTCGCTGACCGGCTTGTCATCTTCAGGTTCGCCGAACACAGCAGCAGAACTGGCATACACCACTCGATTGATTTGCCCGCCGGAGTTTTTGGCGGCTTCAAAGACGTTGATCGTTCCAATGACGTTGACCATCGCGCCCAGCCGCGGATTGGCGCGGCACACCGGAACCTGCAAGCCAGCGAGATGAATGATGTGGTTGATGTCGTTTTCTTCGACGGCTTTGGTCACGGCGTTGCCGTCGGTAATGTCGGCTTCGACGACTTTGGCTTGCGCGATTTCGTCATCGCTCATGATTTGCCGCAACCGTTGCGGATTGGAATTCAGGTCAAAAATTACGACTCGATGCCCTTCAGCCAACAGCCGTTTCACCACCCAGGCGCCGATAAAGCCGTGCGCCCCGGTCACCAGGAAATTTGCTCTCAACATTGCGCGTTGTGCCCTTTAGAAAAGATTGCATTCGGGAAGGCGGGCATCATAACAATGATGCCCGGAATTGAAAATCAGCCGCTGATTTATTGGATGACTTATCGAATCGCGTCGCCGACCAGTTTCGGTTTCAGGTCTTCGTACAATTTGATGCTGCGTTCGATGATGTTGATTGCGTCAAATCGTCCCAGGAAGCGTTCGACTTTGACCTGTTTGTTTTCCAGCGCCTTGTAATCTTCAAAGAAGCGGCGCACGGATTTCAGCTTGTATTCCGGCAATTCGGAGATGTCTTTGTAATCCCTGTATTCAGGATCGTCGGCGTGGACGGCTATGATTTTGTCATCTTCTTCGTTCTGGTCAATCATCTGCATCACGCCAATGGCTTTGGCTCGCATGATGCTCAGCGGGAAAACGGGAACCTGTCCAAGCACCAACACGTCCAGCGGATCGTTGTCGTCGCAATAGGTGCGCGGCAGAAAGCCATAATTGGCAGGGTAATGCACTGAACTGAACAACACGCGATCCACTTTCAGCAGACCAGTCGGTTTGTCCAGTTCGTATTTCACCTTCGAGCCGATGGGAATCTCGATGATGCAGCGAAAAACTTCGGGCGCTTCTTCGCCCAGATCAACGTCGTGCCAAGGGTTCATAACAGAAAATCAAAAGGCAAATATCAAAAGGCAAAAACGAAACGCATTGTTTGCCGAAATCAATACTGCCTGGTAGTGAAACTGAAACCGCAGCAAAAATTCTGTTAGCAAAGCCGAAATCGAAAAAAGGCAGGTTCTGCACTTTTGATTTTTGATATTTGCCTTTTGATTTTTGCCTTCTTCTTTACTTTCCTTTGTTGAGCGCGCGCATTTGTTTCGGGGACATTAACCAGCGCAACAGCCCTGGCCCGCGCGGGGGCAAGCTGGAAACTTCAATCAAACAGAGCGCGCCTTTCTTGAACTCAATGTTGAGATTGCGATTGCCCGCCAGCAGATACGAGGCAATTTCCGACAAATCCGGCATGTGACCGACCAGCAACGCGCGGTCAAATTGGTATTCGCCGAGTTCCAGAAAGATTTCCGCATGACCGCCTTCGCCAGCGGCAAAGGCTTTTCCTGGCGCAAGCGATTCGATGATTTTGACGCGATGCTGCAAATCCAATACTTCCGCGACAGCTTCGGCAGTCTGCCGACAGCGCAACAACGGGCTGGTTAAAATCACGTTGAATTTCAACTCAAGCTCTTTCAAACCACTGGCAGCCAGTTTCAATTTCGCGCGGCCTTCGGGAGTCAACGGGCGGTCGGCATCGTTGATGATGCCACCTACGCCCAGGTCAGCGGCGATTCCGTGCCGCATCAAATACAATTCGATCAAGTTGTTCTCTCCTATTCAAGAAAGATGGTTTTATAGCGATTTGCAGGTGAGTGCGACTTCGCCCTGGCGAGGTGTAGGGCAGGATTAATCCAGCCCTACACCTCGCCAGGGCGCACACAAGGGCAAGTCGTTATAACCACGAATCAACGCGAATTTTCACGAATGATCTTGGACTCAGAACCTGGAATTGGCATCAGGATTCGTGCTCATTCGAGTTAATTCGTAGTTGGACAAACGAATCCTATAGCCTGAGCTTCTAAATCCCAAAGCCCAAATGCGCTCCCGGATTATTCAGCGAAGTTTTCAACGCCAATTCCAGCGTCAACCTGATTTCTTCCGGCGCAATCACCGCATCCACAAAACCGCGCGCGGCGGCGAATTTGGCGTCAAGCTGTCGTTCGTATTCGGCGCGGACGCGATCCATTTCAGCGCGGAGTTTTTCGTCCGGTTGCTGTCCGGCGGCTTTCAGCTTTTCCAGTTGCGCGGCGAACAATGCCATTACCGCCGATTCGCCTTCCATTACGGCCATGCGTCCGGTCGGCAGCGTGAAGATGAAATCGGGATCGAAGCCTTGTCCGGCCATCGCGTAATAACCAGCGCCGCTGGCGTGATTGATGGTCAACACGATTTTCGGCACAGTCGCCGTCGCCATCGCTTCAACAAACCGAGCGCCCGCGCGAATGATGCCGGATTGTTCGGCTTCGACGCCAACCATAAAGCCTGATACGTCCTGAATGAATAACAAAGGCGTGCCGTGCCGATTGCAGGCTTCGATGAAGTACGCGGTTTTTTCGGCGCTTTCGGTATAGATGATTCCGCCGAAGCGCGGAGGTTTGCCAGGCGAAGCCGGCGGCAACAATCCGCGATTGTTGGCGATGACGCCGACAGAAATTCCAGCGATGCGCGCGTGGCCGACGATCATTTCCTGAGCAAAGTCGGCCTGGAATTCATCGAAGCTGCCTGCGTCAAAAATACAATCCAGCATAGCTCGCGCGTCGTAAGCCGCTCGATGGTCAGAAGGAATGATTTCGTAAAGATCAGTTGCCGGACGAGTCGGTTCTTTGGTTTTGGCAGTGTTGGCTTTGGCAGTCGGCGGTGGAAGTTCGGCGATCAAGTCACGAATCTTCTTCAAACACTCTTCGTCGTTTTCCGAGCGGTAATGAGCGACGCCGGAAATTGAATTGTGCATTTTCGCGCCGCCCAGCGTTTCGCCGTCTACTTTTTGGCCTGTCGCGCCTTTGACCAAATTCGGTCCGCCCAAACCCATAAACGAAGTTCCTTCGACCATCAGAATCACATCCGACAACGCAGGCAGATAAGCTCCGCCAGCGACGCATTGCCCCATCACAGCGGCAATCTGCGGAACTTTCAGGAAACGGCGCATGACGGAGTTGTAAAAGAAAATTCGCGCGGCTCCGTATTGGCCGGGGAAGACGCCATCTTGATAAGGCAGATTCACTCCGGCGGAATCCACCAGGTAAACAATCGGCACGCGGCAACGCATGGCGATTTCCTGCGCGCGCAGCATTTTCTTGATCGTTTCCGGCCACCACGAACCGGCCTTGACCGTTGCGTCGTTGGCGACGACGACGACTTCACGACCGGCAACGACGCCAAATCCTGTGACAACTCCGGCAGCCGGAGCTTGCCCGTCATATTGATCGTAAGCGACCAGCAAACCGACTTCCTGAAAGTGCCTGCCAGCATCGAGCAGTCGCGCGATTCGTTCGCGGGCGGTCAATTTGCCTTGAGCGTGTTGACGTTCGATCTTGTCCGCGCCGCCGCCTTGCCGCAATCGTTCTTCCAGCGCGCGAAGCTCGGCGACCAGCGATTCCAAATGGGTTGGGTTGTCGTGTGATTCAGCAGCTTTTGCTTGTCGTTTCATAACTCAGTAGGGGCGGATGACTGAAAGGTTCGGAATCATTTTGTAATTACGAATGTTTTTGCTGTAAAGCGTCAAGTCATTTTCTAAAGCGGTGGCGGCGATCAAGGCGTCAGGAATAACCAATCCGCGACTAAGAAAGAATTGTTCCATCAACTCTTTTGCGGTTTGGGAAGTCTGCGCATTAATTGGGATGACTGAAATCTGACGAAGAAATTGTTGAATCTGACTCAGTTCTGATGAATTGCGAGAACCTTGAATCAATTCCATCGCCGAAACGATGCTGATTTTGATTCCGCCAATAACCAATTGCGCTGCTAATACGTTAATGGCGTCTGGCAGCTTGTGTGTTGCATCAATCAGAATATCTGTGTCAATCACTCCCTGTCAGTTAATCGCTTCTGCCATTTCGATCTCTCGCCTTCGACCCATAAAGCGCTGTCACTCATTTCCCCGCGATCAGCCCACATTCCGAAAAACGGGAGACTGAAAAGAGTTTGCAATTGGGTTTCGCTGCTTGCCTCAGCCTTTGGCTCTATTTGAACAGTTACTTCAGTTCCTTCAGCCAGTTTCAACGGATGGGAAAGAACAATTTGCCCATTCTCGATTTTTCCACGTTCCAGCAAAATCATACGGTTTTCTCGTTTAATGATTGGTCATAGCTTACCGCTTTTCCACAGAGCTTCAACCAGCTTTGTGGCCTCCGTCAGGCGATCAGCGGGCAACCCCTCTAATACCAAAACCGATTGGCCGCGGAGTTGGACAAAGACTTCGCCGTCGGGGGTTGGAAACGAACGTTCGGTTTCGGATTTGGTCGCGCGCGGTTTTGTCGTCGGGTATCGTTTCGTGGTGCGTTGCGTGTAAGCGCGAAAAAATTCCGTCGCGTCTTTTTCGGTGTCCCAATGGCTCAGATGGGTCAGCATCAACTGGCCGGTTTTGGAGTTCTCGTACAACACAGATTGATCGCCGCCCCAGCCCGCAGCAGCTTGGCGAGCATCTTTTTTGCCGATGAATTCCGCCAGAATCAACGTGTAGCCGAATTCACCATTGATGTCGGCGTCAAGTCGTCGCCAACCATCGCCAAGCTGTTTGGCAATGTCGGGCAACGTGACTTTGATCGGCAATTCGTTGGCAAGATATTTTTCGATGTGCAGAATCTGTTCTGTGGATTGCGGCAGGTCGGTGAAAGCTTGTGACACGCCCGCCCAGCCGCGTTTTTTCAACAACTCCTGGACGAACGCCGCGCCGTAAATGTACGAAAACACCAGCGATTCGCGCAGCGCCATCGGAGCCGAAACATACACTTCCTGTTTTTCGCGTTTGGCCTGTTCCAGAGTTTGGTCGGCAAAGCTGGCCAGACTGGGAATCTTTGTGACATCACCGCCCATCGGTTTTAACTGATAGTTGTACATCAGGGCCGTCGCGTCGCCTTCGATCAAGGCATGAATTGCCATTTCGCGGTCGCCGTCGCCATTCGGCCATTTTTCAAACTGCCGCAAGTTGAAATGCTGATCCTGCAGAGCGTGTTGAAGTTCGTGAACCATGACTGGTTTTTGCTGTTCCAGATCGTTCCAGTCAGCAATGAACAGTTCCTTGGTTTTCGGACGATAAAAGCCCGCAACTTGTTCGGTCATCAACCGAATCATGAACTCGCGATAGTTGAAATCTTTGGGAACCAGTCCATAAGCCTTCAGGGTTTTGTTGGTTGCTTCGATTTCTTCGGGCGTGATTTCTTCTTCAAAACCGCGAATGATTTCCTGTTCGATTTCCTGTCGGGATTTGGCTCCGCTTTTTACCGGGGAAAGGATTTTCAAACCGCGCAACTGGCTGACTTCTTCCAGCAACTGGTTCGTCGCTTCTATGACTTTGGCGACGTTGGCGGCATTGACGGAGCCTGAAGCCGCAACGTTTGGCTCGCCGGTTTTTCGTGCCGGTTGTTGTGCAATCAAATTGATGTTGGCCAACAGAATCAGCAGCAGGCTGAAGCCAATCAAGATTCGTTTTGACATGATTTTCCTTTCACGATAAAGAACGCGCTCACTGTATCACCCGATCAAATCAATTCAAAAAGGAAAGTATGAGCGCTGAACATCAAGATTGGAGCGAAACGCGGCTGCGAGTTCGATACGCCGAAACGGATCAGGCAGGAATGGTTTATCACTCGAACTATTTGATCTGGTTCGAAGTCGGGCGCGTCGAGCTTTGCCGCGATCACGGGTTTAATTACCGAGATATGGAAAAAGAAGAAGATGCGTTTTTGCCGGTCACCGAATGCCGGGTGAAGTATCGCACTCCGGCAAAGTATGACGATGAAATCGTCATTCGTTCGCGGGTGTCGGAACTGCGCAGCCGCGCGATCAAATTCGCTTATGAAGTTCGGCGTGGCGCGGATGGGGCTTTGCTGGCCGAAGGCGAAACGCATCACATTGTCATGAACGGGCAGGGAAGAGCGAAGGCGTTTCCGGCAAGTTATGCTGAAATGATGAAACAAAAAAAACGCTGAAAGCGGAATTGCCGCTACTGACAATTCCGCGCTCAACGGTTGCTTACTGTCTCAGCCGCGGAGCTTCGACGGGGACTCTGGTGTCGCCTTGGTCGCCGAAGACTTCCTTGAATGCGCCTATGCTGGACAACACGCTGCTGGTTTCGACCGGCATGAAGATGACTTTGGAATTGCCTGAACGCGCCATTTCGCGCAGCGATTCGATGTACTTCATCATAATCAGGTATTGTGCCGGATTGCCTTGCCCGCCTGTTATGCCGAGTGCGATGTGACGAATGGATTCGGCTTCGGCGGCGGCGGCGGTCAAACGGGCTTGCGCTTGTCCTTCGGCCTGCAAAATTGCGGATTGTTTGTCGCCTTCTGCGCGGGTGATGGCCGCCTGCTTTTCACCTTCTGCGCGAGCGATGGCTGCCTGCTTTTCACCTTCGGCCTGCAACACCAGCGCGCGGCGATTTCGCTCGGCGGTCATCTGCTTTTCCATGGTGATACGAACGTCTTCGGGCGGATTGATGTTTTTCAGTTCGACGCGTGTGACTTTGACTCCCCATTTGCCGGTGGCCTCGTCCAGTGTGCCGCGCAGCCGATGGTTGATCGTGTCGCGGCTTGTCAATGCGTGGTCTAAATCCAATTCGCCAATCACGTTTCGCATGGCGGTGATGGTCAACTGAATGATGCCGCCGACCAGGTCGTTGACTTCGAAGACGGCTTTGAGTGGGTCGGTCACCTGCCAGTAAATCACCGAATCCACCATGATGGTCACGTTGTCGCGTGTGATGACCGGTTGCGGCAGCAAGTCAGTGAACTGTTCGCGCAAGTCAATCTGGGTCATTCCGGGGCGAAAGCCTGACCAGGTGATCGAACGCGGGCGGTCGAGAAATGGAATCAGGACGTTTAAGCCGCTGGATGCCAGGCGATCGAATTTTCCCAGCCGTTCGATAATCAGCACTGTCGCTTGCGGAACAATGCGAATGGTTTTGGCGGCAATGAACAACACTACGATGGCGATGATAAACAGAGGAATGAGCAGTTCCATTGATGGTCTCCTTGAGAGTTTTCAGTTTCCAGTTTCTGAATTTAAGACGCCGGTTTTCTCAGAAGGCAATACTGAAAACCGGAAACTGGCGATCTGGAAACTATTCGTTCGTTTCGCTGAAAAGCAGAGCGCTGCGATTGGTGCGGCGGACATAGACCGAATTGCCTTCGATGCGTTCAATGGCGACGGTTTCGCCTTCGACCAGCGGTTTTTCGCCTTCGATGGGAAACGCAGTCCAAACCGAACCATAAGCTTTGACGGCGGCTTCGTTGAGCGCCCCTCGGCTGGGTTCGACGACGGTTCCGATCTGGCCGATCATGGTTTCAACGTTGGTTTTCAAACCACTAGCAGTCGAAGACAGCGGCAAAAAACGCTCGAAGATTGTCCGCGAAGCCACCAGCAACGCCAACGAGACAGCCAGAAACGCGATGATCTGAACTGCCAGACTGGTAACGCCGAGCAGGGAAAGCAGCATCGCCACAAAAGCCCCAACCCCGAACCAGAGCAAAAAGAAACCGGGCGTGACAACTTCAATCGCAATGAAAAGCGCCGCCAGAATGAGCCAGACAATCCAAGCGTATGTCATAAGTTTTCGTCATGAACGAGCAGGTAATTTTGATGTTGAATGATAACGGCTGGAAGTATGCGTCAGGCAAAGAAGGCAGGCAAGAAGTTTGGGCGCGGCGCGAAATAAATCTCGTGCCGCGCCCATTGATGTTCGATCTATTCTCTGGCGACGATGTGGAACGTGGAGCTATAGACAGTGATCGGATTGCCGCCAGGATTGCCGCCCGCGTCGGTCGTCCAGTAAGTGAATTCCAGACGATAAGTTCCGGCAGAAAGTTTGGGCGAGGCATTTTCGTTCGGCAGTTTGACGATCAATTCTTCGCGCGCCGCCAGACGGATTTGTTTCGGCGCTGTGGCCAGCAAACACGGAGCGGAATTCGTCCAGTTTGTGGTTTCCAGTTTTTGGACGTTGACGACCGAACAGAAGGTTTTGTGATCTGTCGTCAAGATCGGTTGGGGCGTGTCGTTGGTAATCAATGCGACCAACTGCTCGCCTTCAAGATAGACGTTGCGTTCTGTTTTGGCTATGACCAGATTTGAAGGCTGCTGGGGCGCCAGCCGAAACTGCGAAGAATAAACCGTGTAGGAATCGCTGATCGGTGAGTTTCCAATCACGAATCGGAAGGTCAGCGCCACGCGATAAATCCCGGCGTTCAGCGTTGAAATGCTCAGCGTAGGTTGCAGTGGAACTTCAAATTTGGTTCCCGGAGCGATGTTGACCGGCAGCGAAGGAGCTTTGAACGGACAAAACGCCGTGTCGTTCCATTGATTGCCGTCCAGCGCCTGCAATTGAAGAATGGTGCAGAACGAACGTTTGTCGAAGGCCTGAATGGTTTCATCGGATTCGTTGATGACGACTGCCGTCATCACGTCGCCCACGGTGTAACCGGTTTTGTCGGTGACGATGGTGATTCGATCAATGGACGCAGGCAAAGACGGAACCAGTCCGTCAAGCCGTCCCTGAAAGATGGGCATAAAAGTGGTGGTTTGAGGAACCGGGTCGGCAGAAAAATTCAGCACCATCGGCACAATCTTCAAATCTGAAGCCGAGCGCACCAAAATGCGTTCAACCGAACTGGAAACGGATTCGAACAAACCTTCCAGATGCCAGGGCAATTGACAGGTGCGGCCCCGGCCACAGCGGGTGTTCATGCCGACGGTTCCTCGCAACGATCCTTGTAAGATCGCTCGCCCGGTTGGCGTGACGATTTGCGCGGTTCCGCGAAACGTCCCGATTCCATTATTGTCGGTCGTCATCGAAAAAGACGTGGTGACCAGTTTGCTGCCGTCGGGGATAAAACTTTTCGTTTGGTCGCATTCTGCGTTCGAGGTCAGGCTGATTTCTGCCGAAGTGCTGGTGATTCTGCCGTCGAAGTTTTTAGACAGCAACAGCGTCCCGGATTGTTGGGCCAAGACGGGCGCAGCAATGGCGACCACCAGAAACACTGCCAAAAACACTGTGAGACGTGTCAATCGAAACTGGGCGTACATCGTTTGATTCATATCAACCTCCTTGCCGATAGAAAAGAGTTCTTCCGCCTCTTCAGGCGGTCTGCGGCGGAAGAGCTGGGGTTACGGCTTCAGTCGGATTCAATTTTTTCGGATTTTATCTGCGAAAGACGGCCTTCTGACGCTATTACCGGGAATCGAGTTGGCTGATTGACTTGAGCGAGCCTGGCGAAAATGCGTATCACGAAATCGTCTGTTCCGATCTGAGAGCGGGATTGGATTTCAAGCCCAGTTCTTCCTGGATTTCCCGAAGCGCGGCGATTACGAAGGCGCAATGTTCGTCGAAACTCAATCCCAATTCTTCGGCGCCTTTCCATAAATCGTCGCGGTTGACCGTGCGGGCGAAGGCCTTGTCTTTCATGCGTTTTTTGACCGAAGACGGTTCCAGCGTGTCGAAGCTTTTGTCTGGACGAACCAGGGCGCAGGCTGTCAGAAAGCCGCACAATTCATCGGCGGCGAACAAGGCGTGTTCCAGCAGGCTTTTGCGTTTGATGCCGGTGTAATCGGCGTGCGAAAGAATCGCCCGAATGATTTCTTCGGAGTACCCGCGTTCGCGCAATACTTCGGAACCGAGTTGAGGATGTCGCTCGTCTGGATAACGTTCGTAATCGAAATCGTGGAGCATTCCCACCACGCCCCATTTGTCTTCGTCTTCGTCGTATTTGCGAGCCAGCGAGCGCATGGCGTGTTCGACCGCGCGCGCGTGTTTGCGAAGGCTTTCGCCTTCCGTCCATTCGCACAACAATTGCCACGCTTCCGCGCGTGAAGGAATCTGATCGGCCATTGAATTTCTCCTGATGGATGGTGTCGTCGGCGGAGTTTGTAGCTTCGTTTTTCGGTCAAGGCAAGTGTGATAGAGTTCAGCCGAAGGCAAATAATCGTGGATAAAAATCAAACGGCCAGCCATCGGTTTTCGACTTTATGGATTCAGTCGAAAACCGATGGCTGGCCGTTGTCGAGCAACGTTTCCGTTCCGAAAGGTTTCAGCGACAAATCCGTTCGGAATCAAAGGGCCGTCGAATCTGCGCGCGGTTGCGAATTCGATCAGGTTGAAACACTGCTCGAATACGATGGCCGTTATCTTTTGCGGCGGCGACCTTTCAGTTCCCGCCCGGAAATGACGCCGTCATTGTTTCGATCCAGACGATTGAACAGTTCAGGATCGCCTGACCATTCATTGCGGGAAATTTGCCGATCTCGGTCGGCGTCCATTTGATTCAAGCGCTGTTTGCCAAATTGCTGACGACCGGCATCTAATTCTTCGCGGCTGATGATTCCGTCGCTGTTGCTATCGAGTTTTTGAAATTTGTCTTTCTGGCCGTTCCATTCGTCGCGTGTAATCTGGCCGTCCTGGTTGGTGTCCATCTTTTTCAGTTTGCCCGCTCGTTTACCAGCGTGTTGGCGACCTTTGCGTGGGCCTTGCGTAGATTGCGTGTCTTGCCCAAATGCCACTGTAGAAAGCGCCAGCGCAAGCAACGCGGCGACCAAAATTGAAAAACGCTTCATCGTAAATTTTCCTCTCTCGATTGAAGTTGTCTGTGTTTGAATATCGCGCGATTCGTGATCGGTTCGCGCAATTGGAGAATACCGTTGGAGGAAAAGTCGGAAAATCTTTTGCAATGAGTTCAATCGAAACATCTGGCGGCTTCGCGATTGAAGCCGCCGAGTTATTGAAAAACTACGGAGAATTGACGGCGGTCAATCGCGTCAGTTTTCAAGTGCATTATGGCGAAGCATTTGGGATGTTGGGGCCGAACGGCGCAGGCAAATCAACCATGATGCGAATGGTCTATTGCCGCACTCCGCTGACCGGCGGATTGTTGAAAGTGCTTGGCCGGGATGTGACCCGTGAAGCGCGCGCCATCAAGGAAAAAGTCGGCGTCGTGCCGCAGGAAAACAATCTCGATCCGGATTTGAATGTGCGTGACAACCTGCTGGTTTACGCCCGTTACTTTCGCATTCCGCGTTCGCTGGCCGAAGAGCGCGCCGACCAATTGATCGAATTCGTAGAGCTTCAGGAAAAGCGCGATGCTCACGTCGAAACCTTGTCCGGCGGCATGAAGCGGCGATTGATGATCGCCCGCGCGTTACTCAATCAACCGCAGATTCTGGTACTGGACGAACCGACGACAGGACTCGATCCGCACGTGCGATTGGCGATTTGGGAAAAGCTGCGCGAATTGCGAAACCGCGGGCTGACGATTCTGCTTTCGACCCATTACATGGACGAAGCCGAAAAACTCTGCGACCGATTGGTGATTGTGGACAAGGGACAGATTCTGGTCAGTGGCACTCCGCGCGAATTGATCGAAAGACACGCCAAACACTCTGCGCTGGAAATTCGCGGATGCAACGGGCGACCGCTCAAAACCGATCTGGTCGGTATTCTGGCTGAACAACGCGGTTCGACGCATTTTTATTTCGCCCCGTCGGCTGATCAGTTGGCGCCGCTGCTGACCGAGTATGAGGATTGCGAAACATTTTTGCGCCCGTCGAATCTGGAAGACGTTTTTCTGAGATTGACCGACCGCGACCGATTGACGTGACGTTATGGTGATGAATGAACACAACCGGGAATTGCAGGATTTTTCCTGGCTCATGAAGCGCGAATGGGACGATCGCGCGCGCCAGGACGCCAAATGGTTCATCAACACATTGCGATTCCAGCAAACAGAAGACGAATTCGACCGGACCGGCGCGTTTGAAGTTCAGCGATTGGTGACGGTTGATTTGCCACTGCTGACTGGAAGACGCGATCCGAAAACTTTGCGCTTGTTGGAAATTGGCTGCGGTGCAGGACGTATGACCAAGCATCTGGCGGCGATGTTTGGCGAAGTTGCAGGCGTGGATGTTTCCGGCGAAATGATTCATCAGGCGCGCGAACGGCTGGCAGGAATCGGCAACGTGCAGTTTTACGAAACCTCCGGCGTGGATTTTCCCATGCTGGACGATGAAAGTTTCGATCTGATTTTATCGGCTTACGTGTTCCAGCACGTGCCTGGCGCGGCTGTCATACGATCAAATCTGGACGACGCCTGGCGAGTATTGAAACCCGGCGGAGTTTTCCGATTCCAAACCAACGCCATCACCGCTTTCCATTTTGATGAGTTGGAAAAAGACACCTGGACGGGCGCGGAATTTCCCGAAGCGGAATTGCGCAGATTTGCCATCGAAAAGAACGCTCAATTGATTTCGCTGGTCGGCGCGGAAACGCAGTATTGCTGGACGACGCTTCGCAAACGAATTCAGCCGGGCGGAGCTTCGCAGGCAACCGATCCGAAAATCATGGCTTTTGGCCGCGCTGATGATTTCAGCATCCAGTCAATTCCCGCCAGCGGCGAACGCGCGCATCTTGGATTGATCGTTTCAGGTTTGAAGCTCGACTCCGCCGACGCCAACAACGTATTTGTCGAACTCAACGGACAGCGAATGTTGCCCCAATATGTCGGTCCGGCAAGCCAACCCGGCTTTGATGATCCGGCGTTGCAATTGGCGCAGATCAATCAGCAATTGCCCGCCGGTTTGATCGCTGGCCTGACAGAAGTTTGTGTGGTCACGGCGACTGGCGAAGCGACTGAGCCGATTAAAATCGAATTTTACGAACCGCAACCCATCATTCCGAAAATCGTCAACGTCCGAAATCAACACGACGAAGAAGCGATTTCTTTGACACGAGGCCGCGACATGGAAATCCGGCTGTTTGTCGAAGGATTGGATTTGACCGCTGATCCGGGCAATACGCGTGTCAAACTCGGCCAGAGAATTCTCAAACCGTTGCGGATCGAATTTGTTCCGGCGAATGGTGCTTATCTGGTCAGAGTTGCGTTGCCGACGAACGTTGAAACCGGCAAACAGGAATTGACGCTGTTTTTCGGAAACCTGGAATCGCCGGGTTGGCCATTGGAGATCAAGTAAACGATGTCTGCGCTTGCTCAAGTCAATTACGGCGATTTGGTTCGCGTCTGGCGGCGAAATTACGACGTGTACATTCGCCTTTGGAAAACCGAAATGGTCGCGCCGCTGTTTGAACCAGTCTTTTCCGTCATAGGTTTCGGCTGGGGAGTAGGATCGCTGATTGCCGGAAACGTGATGGATGTTCCGTACCTGACCTTTGTCGGCGCGGGCTTGCTGGCGTTCACGGCGCTGCTCCGAGCGTTGTTCGAATGCACTTATGGCTCGTATTTTCGCATGGTGTACCAATCCACCTTCGACGCGATTTTGTGTACGCCGGTCGAAGTGGAAAGTCTGGGACTGGCGGAAATCGGCTGGGGAGCGACCAAGGCGTTGCTGGATGGGGTGTTCGTGCTGGCGGTGCTGGCATTGTTCGGCGCTGTGCAATCGCCGCTGGGAATTCTGATCCCTATTCCACTGACGCTTGGCGCGTTGTGGGTGGCTTCGTTGTCGTTGTTGATTACGTCCAGGATTCACGACATCAACCACTACAATTTTTACATGGCTTTTGTGTTTTCCTACCTGTGGATTTCCGGCGCGTACTTTCCGCTGGATCGAATGCCTTTGGCTGTGCAATGGTTGGCGTGGGCTGTGCCGCTGACCGGCGCTGTGGATATTTCCCGCCAACTGATGAGCGGCAATTTGAACTCGAAAATGCTGGTCGAGTTTTTTTACCTGATTGTCGCGTTCGTGGTGACTGCCGAATTGGCGTTACGCGGTTTGCGCCGCCGGTTGGTGAACTGACGATGACGAACGAAAACCCCATCATTGATATTTCTATTTTTCGCCGCGACTTTCAGCTTCGTAATCCTTCGGTTGTGGCTTACGAAGCGATGGACTTTGCGCCGAATATCATCGTTCGCGTGGAGTTGGCGAATGGTTTGATCGGTTGGGGAAACGCCGCGCCTGATGAACACGTGACCGGCGAAACCGCTGAAGGCGTTGAACGAACACTGCGCGAAACGTTGAAACCATTTTTGATCGGGCAGGATGCTGCGCGGATTGAAATGCTCTGGTCGCGGCTTTGCCAGCTTGCGCCGAATCAGCCGACGGCCGTTGCCGCTGTGGACATTGCGCTTTACGACCTGCTGGGCAAAGCCGCAGGCTTGCCGCTTCGCCAATTGTTGGGAAACGCCAAAGACGAAATCGAAACGACCGTCACGCTGAGCATTGAAGAATTGCCGACGACGTTGGCGCGCGCCAGAGAATTTCAGGCGCAGGGGTTCAAGGCTTTGAAGATCAAGTGCGGACTGAATGCCGCCGATGACATCGAACGCATTCGGCAGATTCGCCAAACGGCAGGCGATCAAATGCGGCTGACGATTGATGCCAATCAAGGTTATTCCGTCGCCGAATGTTTGCGCGTGCTTGAAGCCATACGCGAGTGTCGGATCGAATTTGCCGAACAACCTGTCGCGGCAACTGATCTGGAAGCCTTGCGCGAAGTTTGCCGGCGTTCGCCGATTCCAGTGATGGCAGACGAATCTGTTTTGAGCGCTGCCGACATGCTGGCGACTCCGGCTTCGCTGGTGAATTTGAAGCTGATGAAAACCGGCGGCATCACTGGCGCGTTGAAAGCCAATGCGGTTGCCGAAGCGCGCGACATTCGCGCTATGGTCGGTTGCATGGACGAATCGCGGATTTCGATGGCGGCGGCGGCGCATTTCACTCTGGCCATGAACAACGTCGTTTACGCCGACCTTGACGGTCATATTGACATCGTTGATGACGTAGCCGAACAGGGAATTTTGCTTGAAAGCGGTCTGGTTCGCACAAGCGAAATCGCTGGACTGGGGTTGATGATCGCAGATGCTGTTTGCTGATTTTCAGCCTGTTCATTTTTCAAAACGCTGAAGCCGATTCAGCGCAACAACAACTCACAACCAAGGAGAAATCATGTCAATCGCACAAAGTTTATTACCCGAACTGGATCAGGAAATGGTTGGCACTCGCAAAGTGCTGGAACGCATCCCGGCGGATAAATTCGAGTTTCGCCCACACGAAAAGTCCTTCACGATGATTTCGTTGGCCACGCACATTGCCAATATGGTCGGCTGGGGACACGACACGCTGAAATCGGATTCTTTCGATGTCGCGCCTGCTGGCGGCGAACCTTACAGAGAATCCCCGGCTGCTTCAGTCGCTGAGTTGCTGGAAAAATTCGACAAGAATCTGGCCAACTTCCGCGCAGCTCTGGCCGCAGCCAGCGATGCTGAAATGATGGCAAACTGGTCGTTGTTGGCTGGCGGCCAAACGCTGTTCAGCATGCCGCGCATCGGTTGCATCCGAGGCATGATTCTCAATCATTTGATTCATCATCGCGCACAACTGACGGTATATCTGAGAATCTGTGACGTGCCGATTCCGGCGCTATATGGCCCTTCAGCAGACGAAAGCTGATTGCAAAGCGTTCAATTATTCGCTCTTCAATGACCAGACAACAGGTTGAATAATGAACATCGAACTTCGTTTGGCGACAACCGAAGACATCCCGGCGCTCGATCAACTGATGCGGCAATCTGTTCGCCAATTGAGCGCCGGGTATTACACCGAACGGCAAATCGAAATTTCGCTGGTTCATGTTTTTGGCATAGACACGCAATTGATTGCCGACGGCACGTATTTTGTCGCTGAAGCCGCCGAAATTTCCGGCGCTGAAAGCCAGATAGCGGGTTGTGGCGGGTGGAGCAAACGCCGCACGTTATACGGCGGCGATCAGACCAAACACGGCGAAGACAATTTGCTCGATCCTGCCACCGAACCCGCGCGCATCCGAGCCTTTTTCGTTGCCCCAAATTTCGCTCGCCGGGGCATTGGCCGCCAACTCATGGAAGCTTGTGAAGCGGCAGCACGCGCCGCCGGATTCACAAATATGCAGCTTGGCGCAACGTTGCCGGGCGTTCCGCTGTACGCCGCGCTCGGTTATCAGCCGATCAAAGAAGTTGAAGAGCCTATGCCCGAAGGCGAAGTTTTGCCGCTGGTGATTATGGGCAAGTCATTGTGAAGGCCAAACAAGATATCGGAGCAAAACATGAAACCGTGTTTCCTATTGCTGAGTTTGTTTGTTGCGCTAACAGCCAATGCGACTGTCGGCGAATTCCGTGTTGGCGCAGCCGCGGTCGTTATCACTCCGCCGAACGGAACGCCGATGGCCGGGTATTACCGAAAGCGATTATCCGAAGGCACGCTTGACGAACTGTACAGCAAAGCCGTCGTGTTTGAACGCGATGGCGTCAAAGCGGCCATCGTCGTTTGCGACATCCTCACGCTTCCCCGCCACACCATCGAAACCGCGCGCAAATTGATCCAGCAGCAAACCGGCGTTCCGGGCGAACACGTCATGATTGCCGCAACGCACAGCCATACATCGCCCGTCGTTTCCGGCGAAAACACGCGCGACAAACTGGATGGCGGAGATACCGAACCCGCGCTGAAATTTACCGAAAACCTGCCAAAACTGATTGCGCAATCCGTCGCCGAAGCCAATCGCAAACTTGCGCCGGCGCGTGGCAGCGCGACGTCCGCTTACGAAGACGGCGTCAGTTTCAATCGTCGCTTCTGGATGCGTGATGGTTCGGTCAGTTGGAATCCGCCGAAACAGGACAAAAACATCATTCGTCCGGCGGGGCCGATTGATCCTGAAGTCGGCTTTTTGTACTTCGACACGCTTGACGCCAAACCGATCACATCGGTCGTCAATTTCGCGCTGCATTCCGACACCACCGGGGGCCAAAAATTCTCGGCGGATTACATGGGGCATTTGACGCGGTTGCTTGCCGGTTACAAAGGCAATGACATGCTGACGCTGTTCGCGCTGGGAGCCTGCGGCAACATCAATCACCGCGACATCACCTGGGCAGACAATCAAAAGGGCGTCCCGGAATCCTTTCGCATCGCCACCAGCCTGGCCGGAGCCATCAACCGAAGCTGGGCGAAGTTGCAGCCGTTCGACGCTTCCAAAGTCCAAATCCGCAGCGAAATCGTCAAACTCCCAACCGCGCCGATCAGCGACGAAGACATTGCCAAAGCCAACGACGTCCTCAAACGCCTGACCGATCCGAAAACGACCTTTGCCGAACAGGTCAAAGCCTTTCAGGTGCTGGACATCGCCGCCAAAAAAGGAAGCCCGCTGGAAGTCGAAGTCCAGGTCATCGCGCTCGGCAACGACATTGCCTTTGTATCCTTGCCCGGCGAAGTCTTCGTCGAACTCGGCCTTTCGATCAAAAAAGCCTCGCCTTTCAAACACACGATCATCGTCGAACTGGCAAACGGTTCCATCGGCTACATTCCCAACAAATCTGCCTACCCCGAAGGCCAATACGAAGTTCTCAGCGCGCGGTGCGCCGCAGGCTCAGGCGAAATGCTGGTAACGGCTGCGTTGAAGTTGCTGGCCGAAATGCATCAGAAATAAATTGTTTTTGCATGATTCCAAAATGGCACAGCTTTGGCTTGTCAGAATATTTTTCGACTTAGGCTTCCCGCTAAATTCGCAGTCTGAGCAAAGAGGGGGTAGAATCGGTTTTCTCTGAATCGGTCAAAAATTATTCAGGATTCGCAAAAAAGTAATCAATAACCAAAACATAAAGCTAGGAGGGGGCTGTTTTTTGAATTTTGATTGGGATGAAAATAAAAACAGCGAGAACATTCGCAAGCATGGGTTTGATTTTGCAGATGCCTGGGAAATTTTTGAATCACCAATGCTTGCCCGACTCGACACCAGAGAAGATTATGGGGAAGACCGCTGGGTTGGAATCGGCTTTCTTGGCAATCGGGTTGTCGTTGTTGTTTTTACAGAGCCAACGGAAAACACAGTTCGGATTATTTCTTTACGAAAGGCGCTAAATACACGGAAAACTAAGTTCCTTTATATTTGCTGTTTCCGGCATTCACGCGCGA